>Ga0180221_1001011_pt1 | contig 20736 bp, 24 predicted proteins | sample eDN5th37CKraftMG_FD_151339 | JGI IMG/M metagenome (GOLD analysis project Ga0180221, IMG submission 151339) | Enriched Miracle-Growth compost microbial communities from Emeryville, California, USA - eDNA 5th pass 37_C Kraft MG (version 2) (version 2) ...
ACGCTATCAGCCGCGCCTCCCCGCCGGACATCGCATCCGGCGAACGCCAGAGCGGGCGTAGCTCAGGGGTAGAGCACAACCTTGCCAAGGTTGGGGTCGAGGGTTCGAATCCCTTCGCCCGCTCCAGATTTTCTAAGAAAATCAGCATCTTAGATGCACTTCCAAAATTTGGAAGTGCAGAGAAAATCCCCAGTTCACCACCAGTTCACCACCGCCGAGCGCCTACGGACAATCGGGGGGCGTTGAAGCGATGCGTGGAGGGGAACGCCTTCCCCTGCGTTTGAGCTCCTCTGCGCGAATCTCATGCGACCCCTTCCATGGGGTTATGCCCCCAGCCTGTGCAGAAATACTTGGCGCTCCGGCCGGAGACACGGCGCGCTTCTCCGCGGCTAGTGAAAATTGCGGGATTTCAGACGCAGGAGCGCGTCGGGGCGATCGAGCCCTGGCGGCGGCACTTCTTGCAGATGTTGCGAGGCGCCGAAATGCGTCCCTGTGTCCTGGCTATTGTTCCGGACGTTTGCGGTGCCGCGTTCGCCCAAAGTGCCAAGCATCGCCGTCAGATCGAACAGCCGCGCGCAGATCAGATGGATCACGTCGCCCTCGCGCTGGACCCGCCCCTGAATGCCGAGCATCGCTGATGTGAGCACGATGCGGCGCTGTTTCTCATAGAGGTCCGGCCAGACGACGAGATTGGCGATCCCGGTTTCATCTTCGATGGTGATGAAGGTGACGTTCTTCGCCGATCCGGGGCGCTGGCGGACCAGCACCAGCCCCGCGGTGCGCACCGGGCGGCCATCCCTGAGGGCATGGGCATCCGCGCAGGAGAGGAAACGCTCGCGCGCCAGATCGCCGCGCAGGAAGGCGAGCGGGTGACGGCGCAGCGTCAGCCCGACATGGCGATAATCCTCGACCACTTCCCGGCCTGCCGTCATCGCCTTTAGGCGCACCGCCTCTTCGGCAATCTCCGGTTCGGGGCGCTCATCCTTTCGCCTCATTGCGGCAAACAGGGGGAGCGGCTCATCCCTGAGCGCCTTGATCGCCCACAGCGCCTCGCGGCGGGCGAGGCCAAAGGCCGGCCGATAGGCGTCGGCTTCGGCGAGCTGCACCAGAGCGGAAGCGGGAACGCCAGCGCGGCGCCACAGATCATCGACATCGCGATATGGTTGGTGTGCGCGGGCCGCGACGATCGCCGCCGCATGGGCGTTGGAGAGCCCCGCGACGCGGTTGAAGCCGAGGCGAACGGCAAAGCGCCCGCCTGAGCCCGGCTCCAGTGTGCAGTCCCAGCGCGAGGCGTTGATGCAAACAGGCCGAACCTCAACGCCATGATCGCCGGCATCGCGTACGATCTGGGCCGGCGCATAGAAACCCATCGGCTGACTGTTGAGGAGCGCCGCACAAAACACGTCGGGGTGCCAACATTTGAGCCAGGCGCTCGCATAGGCGATCAGCGCAAAGCTGGCCGCATGGCTTTCGGGGAAACCATAGCTGCCGAACCCTTCGAGCTGGCCGATGATCTTCTCGGCAAACTCTTCAGCATAGCCGCGCGCAATCATGCCGCGCATCAGCCGCTCGCGGAAATTGACGACGCCGCCCGTATGTTTGAACGTCGCCATGGCGCGGCGAAGCTGGTCGGCTTCGGCGGCGCTGAACCCCGCGCAGACCATCGCCACCTGCATCGCCTGCTCCTGAAACAGTGGCACGCCCAAGGTCTTGCCCAGCACTTTTTCCAGTTCGGGCGTCGGAAAATCGACCGCCTCATCGCCTGCGCGGCGGCGCAGATAGGGATGGACCATGTCGCCCTGGATCGGGCCGGGCCGCACGATCGCGACCTGGATGACGAGATCATAATAGGTGCGCGGTTTGATGCGCGGCAGCATCGCCATCTGCGCGCGGCTCTCGATCTGAAAGGTGCCGAGCGTGTCGGCCTTGCGGATCATCGCATAGGTGCGCGGATCTTCGGCCGGGACCGACGCGAGATCGAGGTCAATGCCCTTATGCTCGCGCAGGAGATCGAACCCCCGGCGCATGGCCGAGAGCATCCCCAGCGCCAGCACATCGACCTTCATCATCTTCAGCGCATCGACATCATCCTTGTCCCATTCGATGACCTGCCGGTCTTCCATCGCGGCGGGCTCGATCGGGACGAGTTCGTCCAGCCTGTCCTCGGTCAGCACGAAGCCGCCGGGATGCTGCGACAGGTGGCGCGGCGTGCCGATGAGCTGGCGGGCGAGATCGAGCGTGAGGCGCAGCCGCCGGTCATCGAGATTGAGGTTCAGCTCCTCGGCGTGCTTCGGCTCGGCCCCTTCGCTCGACCAGCCCCAGATCTGCGAGGATAAGAGCCCGATCATGTCTTCGGGCAGGCCCATCGCCTTACCGACGTCGCGCAATGCGCCCTTGGCGCGGTAGCGGATCACCGTCGAACAGAGCGCGGCGCGGTGGCGGCCATAGGTCTCATAGACCCACTGGATGACTTCTTCGCGCCGCTGATGCTCGAAATCGACATCGATGTCGGGCGGCTCGCGCCGCTCCTCGCTGACGAAGCGCTCGAACAGCAGGCTGTTGCGCGAGGGATCGATCGAGGTGATGCCCAGCACATAACAGACCGCGCTGTTCGCCGCCGAACCGCGCCCCTGGCACAGGATACCGAGCTTGCGGGCCTGCCGGACGATCGCATCCACCGTCAGAAAATAGGGCGCATAATCGAGGCTTTCGATCAGCGCCAGTTCGTGCCGCAGCGTCGCTGCGACCTCCTCGGGCAGGCCTTCGGGATAGCGCTCGACCGCGCCCGCCCAGGTCCGTTTCGCCAGCGTTGCCTGCGCGGTCAGGCCGTCCTCGACCACTTCATGCGGATATTGATAGGCGAGCTCGTCGAGACTGAAGCGGCAGCGCGCGGCGAGTTCGGCCGAGCGGGCCACCGCCTCGGGCCAGAGACGAAACAGCCGGGCCATTTCTTCGGGCGGCTTGAGATAGCGATCGGCATGGCGGTTCTTGGCAAAGCCGGCATCGTCGATGGTGACGCCCTCGCGGATGCAGGTCATCACGTCCTGAAGCATCCGCTGGTCCGGCGCATGGAATAGCACGTCATTGGTGGCGACGGTCGCCACGCCGGCCTGCGCTGCCAGATTGGCGAGATCATGCAGCCGCAGAAAATCGCGCGGACGGCGGCGCAGGGTGAGCGCCAGATAGGAGCGGCCGGGAAAGAGGCTGGCCAGCTTGCGCAGGCGCAGCGCTGTCATGTCATCGGCCTTGTCCGGCACGAGCATGGCGATCAGCCCTTCGCCCCAATCAGCCAGATCGTCCCAGTGCAGCTCGCACTTTGCCTTGCCGGCACGGGCCTTGCCGACCGAGAGCATCCGGCACAGCCGCGCATAGGCCGCCCGGTCGGTGGGATAGACCAAGAGGTCAGTGCCGTCGGCGAGGATCAGCCGGCAACCGACGATGAGGCGGACACCCGTCTCCTTCGCCGCGATATGGGCGCGCACGATCCCCGCGAGGCTGTTCCGGTCGGTGATCGCCAGCGCCTCGAGCCCAAGCGCGGCGGCAGTGGCGAACAGTTCCCCGGCGCTGCTCGCGCCGCGCAGGAACGAGAAATGCGAGGCGCATTGCAGTTCAGCATAGCGCGTCATGCGAAGATGCCATGCAGATACCAGCGGTGGTCGCCGGTGTTCGGGTCTTCGCCGTCGCCGCGGCGGAACAGCCAGAAGCGTTCGCCGGCATCATCCTCGACCTGGAAATAGTCGCGCACGGCGGACAGTTCGCCATCGCGCACCCACCATTCGCCGAAGATCCGCTCCGGGCCATCGGCTCGTTTGACGCGGCGGCGCACACCGCCCCAGGTGAAGCTGGCCGGCGGATGGTCGGGCAGCAGCGCCATGGCTTCGACCGGCGCGGGCGGGTCGAGCAGCCGCGCGGGGCGCGGCCAGTCCGCCGGCCACGCCACGCCCACCGGCGGCGCGAGCGGTGCGATCTCGCGGATGCTGCGCTCGGGGACTTCGCTCTGGGTCGGCGCGCAGCGATAAAGCCGGCCATGCGCCATCCGGTTGGCGAGCGTATCGACCAGCTCCGACAGATCGGGCGCCGCCGGCTCGATCAGGCTGGAGGCCGCGCTGCGATAGTCGAGGGGCTCGGCCACGCTGGCGGTCAGCGTCATCAGCTCGATCCCGAAGCCCGGCGCCACGGTCTCGATCCGGTCGCACAAGAGCCGCGCCATGCGCCTGGCATCGCGCAGCGGCTTTGCCGTGCCGGCCCGGATCGCCTCGACGCGATTGTCGACGCGGGTGAACAGGAGGTCGAGCCGGCGCGCGCCCAGTCCCTTTGTCTCCAGTGCCTCGCAAAGCTGGACCACCAGCTTGCCGGTGTAGCGCGCCAGCGTCTCGGGCGCTGCGATCGGTTCCGCGAAGGCGCGCCGAACCCGGACCAGTTCCGGCGCCTCGACCAGTTCGCAGGGCTCGGCGACCCGGCCATAGGCCTGGTCGAGCCGGCGCCCGACATCGGGGCCAAAGCGCAGCGTCAGCGGCGCGCGCGGCATGGCCGCAAGATCGCCGATGGTGTCGACACCCAGACGGTGTAGAGCGTCGATCGTGGCTGCGTCGAGACGCAGGGCCATGACCGGCAGCGGCGCCAGCCTTGCTTCGAGATCGTGATCCTGGACAATGACGGAAGCGGACGGTCCGAACCGCGCCAGCCCATGGGCCGCGCCATAGGTCGGGGCGACCGCGATGCGCGCCATGATCCCGCTGTCCGCGAGACGCCGCGCCAGGTCGGCGATGAAGGCGTCCTCGCCGCCCAGCAGATGCGCGGCGCCGGTCATGTCGAGGCAAAGGCCATCGGGCGGATCGGCGGCGACGATCGGCGAATAGCGCCGCAGCGCCCAGACGGCGAGGCGGTCGAGCGCGGCATCATCGCCGGCCGGATCGGCATCGCGCACGTCGAGGCCCGCCAGCAGCGCCTGCGCTTTGGCGACAGCCATGCCAGGCGCAATGCCTTCGGCCAGCGCTGCCTTGTTCACCGCGCTGATCTGCCGCTTGCGGCCCTCGCGGCCGACCAGCACCAGGGGCCGGTCAGGCGGCGGCGCCGATGCGCCGAGGCTGCGCCGGAGCCGATCGGTCGGCCAGCTTGGCAGGTAAACCGAGACGGCCCGCGTCATCGCAGGCCTCCAGCTCGAAATCCGCGCAATCGCCGGCACGCGCCCGGATCAGTTCGACCAGCCATCGCGCCCGCCCGATGCCGGGAACGGGCAGTGGTTCGGAAGGGAGCGCCGTGACCCGCCAGCGCGTGACGCTGGCGGTCGGTTGCCCGAAATCCGCGGCTTCGGTCATGCGGCGCCAGCGCCGGATCGCCAGCGCAATCGTGCCGCTCTCCTCGGCGCAGAGCTGCAACCGGCGCGATGCGACCATCGGCAGACGCGCCAGTTCGCCCACGACCGCCGACAGCCCGCCGTGCCGCAGACCTTCCTCCATACAGGCCAGGACGGCCTTTTCGTCGCCGACTTCGGCGTAGATCACCCGATCGGGGTGAAGCCCGGCCTGGGCCAGCGAAGGGGCGAACAGATCGCGCCGCGTCACGCACCAGAGCACCTGATCGCTGGTTCTGGCCGCAATGCCGGCGGCGAACAGCGCTGCGGCCGCGCCATGGACGGCGCCATTGGCGCCGCCGGCCACCTCGTGCAGAGCGCCCAGCGCCAGACCGCCGCCCGGCACCTTGGCGTCCACCGCGTCGATGCCGAAGGGCAACACGCCGCGCGCACGATTCCCGCCCGATTCGATTCGGGCGATCTGAGCGCGGAGCGCGGAAATCTGGGGATTTGCGGGCATGGGTGTCGAGTCGAGAACATGTGAACGGATCCAATGTTCTCTAATTGTTCTCACGACACTGAAGAGTCAATGCGCGCAGGATCAGACCGGCGGTGCGGATGCCGCCTTGCCGGCCCTAAAGGCTTGCGCTGCTGTCTTCCTTCTGGCTCATCGCAACGATGGTCAGCCTGTCATCGGCAAGTGGCCGCTGGAGATCCGACACCTCGTCCCAGGGTGCCCTGAGCCATCGGTCCCAGTCTTCGCTTCTGGTCAGGATGACCGGCATGGCCTTGGGATGATAGCGCCCGACGACGGCATTGGCCTCGGTGGTCAGAAAAGCGAACAGGTCACAGCTGATCTCGCCCTCGGCTTTCTTGCGCACGCAGGTCCAATGGGTCCAGATGCCGGCAAAGAAGGCGAGCGGTCGCTCCTCACCGAGCGCGAACCAGACCGGCTGGCGATTCCCGCCGGGAGCCTGATCCGGTTCGCTGAAGGAGGTGAACGGAACCAGGCAGCGCGAGGGCGGTCCGAGCCAGCGGCGCCAGTGCGGGCTTTTGGTGTTGCGGACATTGGTGACGCCCTTGTCCACTGACTTGCCCTCGAGCGCGAAGGCCGGCGACGGCATTCCCCAGCGCGCCATGACCATCTCGCGGCCCTCGGCGCCCTCGCGCACGATCGGCGCGGGATAGTCGGGATAGATGCCCGCCATCTCCGGCAGATTGCCGGTGCGGTCGGTCATGACAGCGGCGAGTTCACGAATCGCCGCCTGACCCTTGGTCAGGGCATAGAGGTTGCACATCGCAGGTCGTCATTGCGCCCCAGGATCGTGAACGCAATGATGCAGGGTGTCAGGCAGCAATGGGTGGGGAAGGCCTTCCCCTGCGTTTGCGCTTCGCTGCGCGGCTCGCAAACGACCCCTGTCTAGCGGGGCTGCGCCCCGCAACGCCCCGCAAAGAGTGAGAGTGCGGCCGGGTGGCCGTGACGGGTGGAGTGCGGCGAGAGAGGCTCGCTGCTCGCCCGTCGCGGAGACATTGCGATGGCACAGGCACGCACAGGCCGTTCCACCCAGGGACGGGCGAACCTCTACGAACAGATCACCAATCGGATCATCGCCGAACTGGAGGCCGGGCGCGTCCCCTGGGTTCAGCCCTGGGGATCGGCAAAGGCTGGGGTCGGCTTGCCCTTCAACGCCGTCAGCGACCGACGGTATAGCGGCATCAACATCCTCACGCTCTGGAACGCCATCGTCTCGCGCGGCTTTACCTCCCATGCGTTCCTCACCTTTCGGCAAGCCCTCGCTTTGGGCGGTCATGTCCGGCGCGGCGAACAGGGTATCGGCGTCATCTATGCACGCCGCTTCATCCCCAGGGAGGAACGGCGCCGAGCCGATAGCGAAGGTCGCGATCCCTCCGGCGGCATCCCCTTCCTGAAATGGTTCACCGTCTTCTCGGTCGAGCAATGCGAAGGTCTGCCCGCGACTATATGCGAACCGCCGCCGCCAATCCCCGAGGGGCTCATCCTGCCGCAAGCCCAGGCGCTGATCGACGCGACCGGTGCGGATTTCCGCATCGGCGGTCCCTCCGCCTTCTACTCCCCGGCCCACGACTATGTGCAGGTGCCGCGTCCCGACGATTTCCATGATCCGATCAACTGGCACCGCACGGCCTTCCATGAGCTGGGGCATTGGGTGGGCGGTACGTCCCGCCTGAACCGCAACCAGACCGGCGCCTTCGGTTCTGTCGCTTACGGCAAGGAAGAACTGGTCGCGGAGATGGCCGGGGCCTTCGTCTGCGCCGCGCTCGGTATCGCGCCCACCGTCCGCCACGCGGATTATATCGGCTCCTGGCTGGAGATCATCCGCGAGGACAATCGGGCCATCCTGCGCGCCGCCAGCGCCGCCTCGAAAGCAGCCGACTATCTGCTCGCCTTCCGCCCCGAAGCGGCCACCGCCGCCAATGACGACGAGGATCCTGACGATCCCGCCGCCGGCGCCCTCGACGGGAGGGTCGCGGCATGATCCTCCTCACACCGCAATTGCGCGATCAGCTTCGCGCCAACGACCGGGCCCGCAGTGAGGCGTTGCGCCGGGGCGAACCGACGCCCGATCCGGTGCCGGTGGTCCGCTTCTTCAATCCCGTCGGTGCGGCAACCTGGCTGGCGACGGAGCTGGACGAGGACGGGATTCTGTTCGGCATTGCCGACCTCGGCTTTGGCTGCCCCGAGATGGGCAGCTTTGCCCTCGCAGCACTGGAAGCGATTCGGCTTCCCTTCGGGCTCGGCATCGAACGCGACCTCCACTTCGAGGGCCGGCTTCCCCTGTCGGTCTATGCCGATGCGGCGCGGCGCACCGGATCGCTTATCGAGGCCGAGCGTCTCCTCCATCGGGCGGCGGCCACCTCGAAACCTTCACCCGTCTGAGAGGATGAAGGATTGGGCTGATCGCGGCTCAAGATTGCGATATGATCGCGTCTGCCAAGGAGGCGCCGATGCCCAGGAATCGCCAGATCTTCCATGACCCGAAGGACGAACTTCCGCCGGTGACCATCGAGATTCTCAAGGGCGATCTCATGCGCTTCACCCAGATCGATGCCGAGGGGCGCGCCAATGTCGTCACCCTGTCACCGCGCCATGGCGTGCAACGCGGGAGCTTCGGCATGCCGCTGCCTCAGGCCGGCGACCTCAAAGCGGAAGCCTGAGCTGTTTGCGGTCAGTCGGCCGATCGTCAGGCAGATTGTCGATGACAGGGGCCGGCTTCATCGCGCCCTGCCTGCGGCAGGCCGATAGAGGGAGAGGAAGGCCGGGGCCTTCGTGACGGGCTTGGAGCCGGGAGAGAGTCTCGCGGCGGCCCGTCATGGAGAAGTCCCATGGCCAAAGCGCCTCAGAAACTCGTTCTCAGCGGCTCGCGCGATATTCCCTTCAACTGTCTGCAACTGTCCCAGTCCAATGTCCGCCGCGTGAAGGCCGGCGTGTCGATCGGCGAACTGGCGGCCGACATTGCCCGCCGCACGCTGCTCCAGAGCCTCAATGTGCGGCCCATCCTCGATGCGGAAGGTCAGGAGACCGGCCGGTTCGAGGTGCCGGCCGGTGGCCGGCGGTTCCGGGCGCTCGAACTGCTGGTGAAGCAGAAGCGGCTCGCCAAGGATGCGCCGATCCCCTGTGTCGTCCGGCCCGCCCAGGATGCCGTCTCGGCCGAAGAGGACAGCTATGCCGAGAACACCCACCGCGAGGCACTGCATCCGCTCGACCAGTATCGCTCGATGAAGCTGCTCGCCGACGAAGGACAGGATGTCGAAGAGATCGCCGCCCGCTTCATGGTGACCCCCGCCGTGGTGCGCCAGCGCCTCAAGCTCGCCTCGGTCTCGCCGAAGCTGCACGAGATCTATGCCGAGGACGGCATGACGCTCGAACAGCTCATGGCCTTTTCGGTCTCCGACGATCATGACCGCCAGGAGCAGGTCTGGGAACTGCTGTCCCACGGCTACAACCGGTCGGCGGCCTATATCCGCAGCAAGCTGACCGAGGATACGGTCCGCGTTGCCGACAAGCGGGTGCGGTTCGTGACCGTCGACGCCTATGTCGCGGCGGGCGGTCATGTGATGCGCGACCTGTTCGAGGAGGACGACGGCGGCTGGCTGACCGATCCGGCGCTGCTCGACCGCCTCGTTACCGAGAAGCTCCAGGCCGAGGGCGAGAAGATCGGCGCCGAAGGCTGGAAGTGGATCGCGACGGCGGTGGATCTGCCCTGGGGCGTCACCAACGGCATGCGCGAGATCGATGGCGTGCCGGTGGCCCGCACGGCCGAGGAAGACGCCCGACTGGCCGCGCTGGAAGCCGAGGTCGAACAGATCGAGGCGGAATGGTCCGACGATCCCGATGTCCCCGAGGAGGTGCATGCGCGGATGGAGGCGATCGATGCCGAGATCGCGGTGCTGGTCGAGCGGCCGATGACGTTCGATGCGGACGAGATGGCGCGGGCCGGCACGTTCATATCGATTGAGGTCGATGGCTCGCTGTGCATCGAGCGCGGCTATGTCCGGCCCGAGGATGAACCGGTCGTCGAGGCAGAAGGCGATGCCGGGGCCGACGACGATGCGAGCGATCCGCATGGCGGTGAGGAAGGCGGAGCGGATGCACCTGCCGGTTCGACGGCGTCCAACGTCGTCCCGATCACCAGCGCGGGCGATGATGACGATTCCGATGAAGAGGTGGTCAAGCCCCTGTCGGATCGTCTGGTCGCCGAACTGACCGCCTGGCGCACGCTGGCCTTGCAGGATGCGCTGGCACAGTCGCCGTCCACCGCCTTCGCCGCGGTGCTGCATGCGTTCGTGCTCGACACTTTCTACATGGCGAGCCGGGAATCCTGCCTGCAGGTCACGCTCAACAAGGCGTCTTTCGGCTTTTCGCCCACGGGCCTTCGCGATAGCGCCCCGGCGCGAGCGATTGCCGAGCGGCACAAGCGCTGGGAAGACCGGCTGCCCGACGATGACAAGGCGCTGTGGGACATGCTTCTCCAGCTTGATGGCGCCGAGCAGGCCGCCTTGTTCGCGCATTGTGCCGCAATGGTGCTCAACGCGCAGCAGGAAGTGGTGCCCAAATACGACAATGGCCGGATCTCGAAGCACGGCATCGAGCGGCGCATCGCCCACAGCCATGTGCTGGCGCGGGCGGTCGGGCTGGACCTGGTCGGCGCGGGCTGGCGGCCGACGGTCGCGGGCTATTTCCAGAGCGTGACCAAGCCGCGCATCCTCGCCGATGTGGCGGAGGCCAAAGGGCCGAAGTTCGCCGAGATGATCGACCATCTCAAGAAGGCCGACATGGCGAACGAAGCCGAGCGCCTGCTGGAAGATGCAGGCTGGCTGCCCGAACCGATGCGCACGCCTGTCCTGCTCGATGAACCCCAGGCCGAACCGGCGCCGGACGCCGAGGCCACCGAACTTCCGGCGTTCCTCGAAGAGGAGGAGACCGGAGACAAGGATGGCGACGCCTATGCGGCAGCCGCCTGATCATCGTGAGAAGGGGCGGTCCCGGCCGTCCATTCCATCGCCTTCACCCTTCGAGCCCGGCGCATCGCGCCGGGCCTTTTCGTTTCAGGAGACCCGTCATGACGCATCCCGCGTCCCCACCGGCCATCGACATGGCCGCCATTCTTGCACGCATGGCCGAGCGCGATGCAGCCGCCGCAAAGCTCGTTCCCGCCAACAAGGCCACGCTGTTCGCGCGCCTCGCCTCGGCGGGCATCACGCTCGTCACCGTCACCTTCGATGGTTGCGGCGATAGTGGTCAGATCGAGGACATCGCCTCCTTCCGAGGGGACGAGCTCGCCGATCTGCCCGCCGGCACAGTCGAGATACTCAAGTTGTCGCACGACACCGCAGAGCCGGTGACGAACAGGCTGTCGGTCAGCGAGGCGGTCGAGGAAATGGCCTATGATCTGCTCGGCCAGAAGCATTGTGGCTGGGAGAATAATGAAGGCGGCTATGGCGAGTTCAGCTTCCATGTCGCGGATCGCCGGATCGAACTCGATTATAATGAGCGGATCAGCACGTCCGAACATTATGGCCATCAGTGGTGAGGAGGCGATGATGGGACATTGCTATCACCACGCCCTGTCGTCGGTCCGCAAATGGGGCGGCGAGCCGGAAGACTATCTGCCGCTGCATCAGTGGTTCGACCAGTCCAAGGAAATCATCGCGGATTTTCGGCACCGGGCGCTGCGCCATCATGCCCAGGGCATATTCCAGCTCGAACGAACCTTCGGCGCGACCATCACCATATCGACCGGTCGCGCCGTCCCGGTCCGCCTGATCGGAGAGCAGCATGTGCGCGAGGATCTCGGCTTCATTCCGGGCTTTGCCGATTGGGTGCGCTGTATCCGCCCCGAGCCCTGGATGGGCCGGGCGCAGCCGATCCATCGCGAAGTCGACCCCTTCGCAGCAGTGAAGGAGTGAATGTGATGCTGCTCTACAGCTACCTTCACGTTCATGTCTGGGAAGCCGACACGGCCGTGGTGCGCGCCGCCGCCGGCATGATCAGGCGTTCCTCACGCCGCGATCCTGCCCTGCGCGACCAGCGCAAATCCTTCTACCGGGATATCCTCAAGGCCCATCGCGACCATCAGGCGCTGGTGACGGCCTGTCGGCTCTGACCCCGCAATCCTCTTTCAACCTTCGAAGCCCGGCCCGCGTGCCGGGCTTTTACATATCCGGAGACTATATCATGGCCGATTACCATAGCCCGACCGTCGTTCGGCCGAGCATTCCGGCGAGCGCCATCACCCGCCTCGAACTGGCGTTGCTCACCGCAATATTCGAGCATGAGCCGGATGGCGATGCGCTCTACTTCTATGCGAGCGAAGGGCCGTCGAGCACGATCTGGCTCGATATCGCCGATCTCAAGGACATGCTCGCCGACGAGCCCATGCCTTCCGGCCCCATCGTGGAGATGGTCCGCAAGGCCCTCGCCGAGGCGGAGCCGGACGAGGTCGAACTGGAACTGGATCTTTCCGATCCGGGCGAGGCCGACATCCTGCAAGCCATTGTCCGGCGCTGCGAGCAACTCGACCATGTCACCATCACCTCGGCCTGGACCTGCACGAAGATGCGGCCCGATGGGTTCGGCGGCGGCATCACCGTGGTCACCGCCGAACGGATCCTGTCGAGTTCGACCATCCAGATGGAGGGCGAACTACTCGATCGCGCCGAATATGGCGATCTGGCCTGTGCGCCTGGTCATGGCCGTCATGCCATTCTGATGCTCGATGAAGCCGAAGTGCGGTCCGTGGTGACAGGCGTTCAGGAGGCTTATGCCGGGACGGATGTTGCCGTGGTGGATGTCGCGGACGCCCATATCCGACAGGGCTGCATCGAAGCCATCGGTGCGCTCAATCTCGACGAGCAGCTTCGGCAGATCGAATTCGGCGCCGCCATGGCGGCCATCCGGATCGCGCGCGCCGCCTCCGCCTGATCCTTCCTTTTTCCCCAACCCACTCCCGAAAGCCCGGCCACGCGCCGGGCTCTCGCGTTTCAAGGAGACGTGAACATGTCCGCACAGTTGATCTACGACACCGCCCCGCTTGGCAGTCTCATCCGCTATTCCAACGGCGAGCCGCGCCCGCCCGAGCGCTTCACCCGCAAGCTCAGGGCATGGAACGAGCAGAATGGCATCGGGCGATTGATCGAACGCACGCCGGAACAGATCCGGCCAAGCTATCGGTCGCCCGCCAGCTTCTGCCTGCATCTGGGCAATTATGGCAGCCAGGGCATCGTCGCGATCGTGGTGCGCAGGCACTATTCTGTCGACAGCCCTCTGCACTTCGACATCGCCGAGACGCCGGCGGCCGGGATGGTCCGTGTGCTCTCCAGTTTTGGCGGACGCGATGAGCTGTGTTATCTCGCCCCGCATATGGCGGCCGCCGAAGAATGGATGGCGCGCCATCGCTATTCCGACCTGCGCGCCGAGATCGTCCCCGATCCCGACCGGGTGATCCTGCCCTCGGATATCGGGAGGGCGGCATGAGCGCGATCGCCATCGACTATGGCACGACCGCGGATGGTCACCTGGCCGCGCGCGTCGGTGACATGGGCCATATCGCCATTCCGGCGCGCGGCGGCTTCCGCCTCGCATCGGGCTGGCGCCTGCCCCGGCCGATCTGTGAGTGGACCGAGAATGATGTCTTTGGCAGCGAAGGCGTCGTTACGGATGACGCCGCCTTTCGCGCCCATATCGAAGCGGTCGCGGTCCATTTACGCCAGCGCGAAGCCCTGGCCCGTAAGGAGACGCGCATGCCTGTCTCCACGCCCTGGGGCATGTCGCAGGGCGCGACCATCTATGCCGATGGCATCGTCTTTCACTCCACCGCCTCGCATGGCGGTTTCAAACTCGATCGCACCCGCAATGCCGGCCTTCCTCCCGCCTTGCGGATCAGGGGCGGATGGTATGAGGAAGATGGGGACTGGGCGCGGGTTGCCATCGGCTATCCCGATCACTTCACTGATCGGGAGAAGGAGCTGGCTGACAGGACATTGCGGGATTGGGCGCCTGACGCGTGGGAAGCCGTGCATGGCCGTCCACTCTCGCCGGAAGAGTCCTTTACCCGTGATCGTCAGCGGTTCGAGCGCGAGCACGCCGATGACTGGGTGGTGATCTCGGCCGTGCGATCGGATCGGCATCCCGAATGTGTCGAGGCGATCGCCACGCCGGGCGGGCGACGGGATCACGCTGCCACCCGCTGCTATCTGGTGCCGGCCGAGGAATATGCCGCCGGTCGCCATGGGTTCGTGATCGACCCAGAACGGCATGTTCAGGTTCCGGCGAACTGACACAGGAGAACTCGCGTTTCCGCCCGCGAAACTGCGCTTGCTGACCCGGCGCAGGACCATCAAGAATTCGACGGTCCTGCGGACAGTTAAGTCGCCTATGCCGTGGAAGCGAAACCACGCCCGACACAACCCGCGATGGGGGTGCTGACGCGATTGCGCTGCACTATAATCACGCAATCAAATTACAGACGACGAAGGTCGGTCCCTACCGGTACAAGAAGGACACGCTGCGTTTCCCGCTCGAGGCGCCCATTCGCTTCGACATCAACCAGTTTGTTCTGGATGAACGTATTGCGAGCAAGTCAGAGCCTTCGCGCCGATGAGCGATGAACATAGCGACGTTTCGCTCCCCGCATGATAGGCTGACAGCCGGACGAGACGTCCGTCCCGGCAACCCGGAGAGGTCAATCTGCATGGCGCGGCTCATATATGCGTTAAACGTGTCGCTGGACGGCTATGTCGACCACATGAGGTTTGCCCCTGATGCCGTGCTGTTTCGTCATTTCATCGACGATGTACGCGGCCTCGCCGCAGCGGTTTACGGCGGCCGCATGTATGAAATCATGCGCTATTGGGATGAGGACGATCCCGAATGGGATGCGGACCGACAAGCCTATGCCTCGGCGTGGCGAAGCCTGCCCAAATGGGTCGTCTCGCGCACGCTGACATCCGTCGGTCCCAATGCCACCCTTATCGGCGATGATGTCGAAGCGGCGATCCGCGCCCTGAAAGACCGGCACGATGGCGACATCGAAGTCGCCGGGACGGAACTGGCGCACAGCCTCGGCGACCTCGGGCTGGTCGACGAATATCGACTCTACTTCCATCCTGTCGTGCTGGGCGGCGGCAAGCCGTTCTTCGCCGGTCCCCGGCCGCGGTTGCGGCTCGCGGCCAGCGACCGGATCGGCGAAGATATAATCCGGCTGACCTATATTCCCGCCTGATCGCGCTCGGACCTGGCGGGTGCGGAGCGGGTGCCGCGCGCCCGGGAATGCACAGCACAGTATCGCCATCGCGGTAGGTCGATGTCAGTCCAGGTGCTGTGCAAAGGCCGCGAGCTGGTCGATGGTCGTTCCCCAGCCTTCCTGAAATCCCATTTCCTCATGCTTGCGGCTATCGGCCGGGCTCTTGTGCAGCACTCGGGCTGAATAGCGCGTGCCCAATCCCTCAGGCTCGAACGTGATGATCGCGGTCAACGCCAACCAGGGTTCGATCGGCTGCCAGCCTTCGGCGAGCGCGGTGGTCCACACCAGCCGCCGTTCCGGCGCCACGTCGAGAAAACAGGCTTCGAGATGCGGCGTGAAGTCGCCATCGCCTTCGCGCATCAGCGTTTCGAAGCCGCCGCCGGGGCGCAGATCAAGCTTGACCACCTTGCATTCGATGGGAGCGGGTATCCACCATTTCGCCAGATGCTCAGGCAAGCTCCACGCCTTCCAGACCTTGACCGGCGGGGCGCCGATGAGGCGCGAGATCGTCAGTTCGGATTTTTCAGTCGTCATGTTCGTCTCCCGCCATCTGTGTTTCGACATAATGGGCCAGGCGCGACGCCGCCGTGCAGTTCGCGCGCAAAGTAATCGAGACCCGCGGCCAGGTGAGCGACACCGATTTCGAGGCCGTCATCGCCGCAGGCTACACCCACGCGAACGTGATGGAGATCGTCGCTCTGGTTGCGATGTATTCCCTGACGAACTTCTTCAACAACGTCTTCGATCCTGAGAAGGACTTTCCGGCGGTCGCACCCGCCGGCACGATCTGATCGGATCGGTCCCGCTGCCCCGCAGGTTCGAGGCGCGCAGTTGAGAACCAAAGCCCGGACACGCCGAGAGCATCGCTCGATGCGTGGCCGTGCTTCACCCATCAGTGATCGTTGCCGTCAGCGGGGCGAGCCGATCAGGGCAAGGCTCTCCGAACCCTGTCGGGATGGCCGAAACGCTTGATAATCTCGAACAGTCGTTCGCATGATTGGGTCAGGTTCTTCGCATGCGCGGTGGCAATGCCAAGGAGAAGGCCGGATTGTGCCTGCTGCTCGGAGGAGTACCAGCTCGACAATGCGACAGGGGACATGCCAAACGGCGCGGCCTCGCGTGCGATAGCGACGTCCGACACGCCCGCTTCCAGTTTCAGCAGCATGGCCAGGCCGACTGTCGCCAGCCTCTCCTTATCCACGAAGGTTTCAAGACAGCCCTGCAGAGCGTCCCGCCTGGCGGCGTAGGCCCGCTTGGTGCGCCGCAGATGGCGCATATAGTGCCCCTCGTGCATGAAGTCCGCCATCGCAAGCTGGGTTGCAGGACCGGGTGCCGGAGCGAGACAGGCCGCCACCTCCGCAAAGCGCGCGGCAAGCGCGACAGGCGCAACCAGAAAGCCAAGTCGCAAAGTGGGGCTGACCGTCTTGCTGAACGATCCGATGTGGATCACCCGGCCGTTCCGATCGAGTGATGCCAGCGCGGGCGCGGCGCCGCCCGACAGGCGCAGTTCGCTCAGATAATCATCCTCGATGATCCACCCCTTGGTCGCCTGCGCCCATTCAAGCAGGCGAAGACGTCGTTCGAGCGAGAGCGTCACCCCCAGCGGCGCCTGCTGGCCGGGAGTCACCAGCGCCAACCGGGCGTGAGGATAGCGCTGCATGGCGTGATCGACGTCGATCCCATCAGCATCGACCGGGATCGGGGCGAGCGTCATCCCTGCGAGTTCCAGCCCCTTGCGCGACCACAGGAAGCCCGGCTCTTCGACCCATGCCGTCTGACCATGCACCTGCAATGCGGCGAGCGTCAGGCCCAGCCCTGCGCTGAAGCCGCCGGTGATGATGACCTGAGAGGGCTGGCAGGATATGCCGCGTGCGACCGCCAGATAGCCGGCGATTTCACGCCGCAGTTCAATTTCGCCGCGCGGGTCGGGATAAAGTGGTGGGGCGCTCGCCTCAGCACGGATCGCATGGGTGCGGATGCGGGCGAAGAGGGTCGCCGGGAAATTGTCCGCGGCCGGAACCCCCATCTGGAAGAGCGCCGGCCCCTGCGTCATCTCCAGATAGGCACTCATGAACGAGTCCGCTGCAGGCGGCGGCTCAACCTTTGCCGTGGTGCGCGGCCGTCGCGCCACGCGCGTGCCGGCGGCCCGCGAGGCCTCGACCAGCTGGGAGGCTGCTAGCTTTTCATAGGCGGTCTTCACGGTCCCGCGCGCAACGCCGAGCTGCACACTGAGATCCTGCCATGACGGCAGGCGCGCACCGGGTTCCAGCACGCCGTCTTCGATGGCCGTTGCCACACCTCTGCGAATTTGCTCGGCCAGCGGGATCTTCGCCGCGCGGTCCAGCTTCAGCTCCAATGGCTTGCTCATGGGTATGAGGTACACGATTTATCGGCATTCTTGGTTCTTTTTTGTGGACTGGATGCATGCCACCTTCGAGGCCTGAAAGGAGATGCTCATGAAGATCCTGGCCCGGATTGGCGCGTGCGCCGCACTTGCGATGGCCGGTCCTGTCGCGGCGCATGACGCCCAGGCGGAAACCGTCGTGCCGGCTTTCGAGCAGGCGATCCCGAACATTCCCGGCAAATCGCTTATCGCCGTGGAAGTCGACTATGCCCCCGGCGCGGCGTCGCCGCCGCATACCCATGCAAAGTCGGCGTTCATCTTCGCCTACGTCCTCTCCGGCGAGATAGAATCGAAAGTGAATGACGGCGAGACGCGCATCTACAAGGCCGGGGAAAGCTGGTCCGAAGATCCCGGCGCGACCCATTCTGTCAGCCGCAATGCGAGTCAGACCGAGCCCGCAAAACTGCTGGCGGTGTTTGTAGTCGATACCGACGACAAGGCGCTCACCACGCCGATCCAATAAGATCGAGGCGCTGCAAGATGACCAAACGGATCGACTATAATCAGGTCGCGCCCAATGCGGCCAAGGCACTTGGCGGCGTCTATGGCTATGTCGCGCAATGCGGCTTGCCTGCGGAGCTTGTGGACCTCGTCTACCTTCGTGTCTCGCAGATCAACAACTGCGCTTATTGCCTCGACATGCACACGCGCGACCTGATCAATAGGGGCGTGCAGGTCGAGAAGATCGCGCTCGTGCAGGCGTGGGAGGAAGGCGGCAGCCTGTTCACACCCACTGAACGCGCTGCACTCGCCTGGGCAGAATCCGTGACGCGCGTCGCCCAAACCGGCGTCCCGGACAACAGCTATGAAGCAGCCCGTGCGGTGTTCGATGAGAAGCAGCTAGTCGATCTCACGACCGCGATCAGTCTGATGAACGCCTATAATCGCATGGCGGTCAGCTTCCGGAACACCCCGCAGGCCGTGGTCGCGAACAACAAGGACAAAAGCGCCTGAGTCTCAGGCGACAACATCTCGACAGCCGGAAGGCGGGCGATCTCGAATGGTTCGCTGACATTGAAAAGGAACCCTTCGACGATGAGGCTGGCCTCCGCGACTTTGCTCCTCCTCCTGACTACGGCCTGCCAACAGCAGCCACCGTCAAACGAGACCGGAAACGAGGTTTCGGCCTCGACCAAGCCCGCTCCGGGCGATCCGGCTTATGTCGCGGAGGATCCGCGCCTCGAGAAACTTGTCGGTCAGCCGGGTCCGGCGATCGAGCTGCAGATGGTCGACGGCTCGAAGCTCGATCTAAGGTCGCTTTACGGGTCGAAGCCCGTCTATCTCAAACTATGGGCGACGTACTGCATCCCGTGCCGCGTGCAGATGCCGGGGTTCGAGAAGATCTACGAAACCTACGGGCAGCAGATGGATGTGATTGCGGTAAATGCCGGGGTTGGCGATGACCCTGAGAAGGTCAAAGCCTTCGCACGCGAGTATAAACTCCAGATGCCGCAGGCGATCGACGATGGCGCGCTCGGTGCCTGGATCAAGCTTCAGGAAACGCCGCTTCACATCATCATCGGCCGCGATGGCCGCGTCGTCTATGCGGGCCATCAGGACGGTCCCAGGCTTTACGAAGCGATAAAGCAGGCTATCGCGGCAAAGGGCGGTGGGCCAGTCGCAACAACCGACATCGCAAGCGTGAGCGCGCTCAAGCCGGGGGATGCCGCCCCTCAGATCACGCTACGCGACAGCCAGAACAAGCCCATCCCCCTAAAGGGCGGCGCCAGTTCCAAACCGCGAGCCATTCTCTTCTCGTCAGTCTGGTGCGAATCCTATCTCAAAGACGTCGAACCCCAGAGCGTGCCGAAATGCCGTCACGCGCGCGAGGTCGCCGACCGTCTGGCCAAATCGGGCAATGTGGAATGGCTCGGAGTGATGAGCCATCTCTGGACCGGACCCAGGGAACTCGCGGACTACGAGGCAGATACCAAGCCGCGGATCCCACTTGCGGTCGATTCCAGCGGCACCGCATTCAGCACCTTTGGTATCCGCCGTTTCCCAGCGATCGCGCTGATCGACAAGCAAGGCCGCCTCGTCCGCATCCTCGGACCAGACGAGTCTGACATTGCCGGTGCCGTGCAGAGCTTGGCCGGAGGCGACTAGAGCATTACGCCTTTCTCTGCCCAGGCCGCCATCTCCCCGTCGGCGATCGCCGAGGATACCCGCCACCGGTCGGTGTGGCGTAGGATATAAACATGTTCCCAAGCGGCGATCAGTTCGTCGTCTTCGCCGAGCATCCGATATGCCATGCAAGCCTGGGCAACATTGGGGAAGAGTTCGGTTGCGGCAAGCAACTCACCCTTGGGTTGGACGACGCCTTGCTGTCGGTAAAAATCCATCAGCGTCACACAATGATCGCGAAACGCTTCCCGCTCCATCGCGAAATTGCCGGTCGGCGATGGGAACAGTCCTACGGTATCCCAAAGCTCGCTGAGGGCGTCGGCATCCTCGCGTGCGAACGCGTCGACATACTCGGCGAAGAACGCCGCAATTTGTTCGTGAAAGCCCATATTTCTCCTGCCTGACAATCTGCCCTGCCCGCTCAGGCCACAGCAACTTCTTCAAGACGAACATTGGCTCCGAGAAGCCGGGCCTTCACAATGTCATTGAAAGCTGTCGTAGGATTCGCTTCCGCGAGCATTCCGATCTTCATCCAGAACTCGGCCTGCGCGTTGATCGACCGGCACATAACCGTGCTGGCGCGGCGCACTTCCTCGTGGAGGGCGTCATCAATTTTAACAATTCCCATCAAACGTTCTCACCGCACATTAATATATGAATCGTATATGTTTCATATTCCCTGATAATCAACGGTACGGCGCGGAATTAGAAATCATCTGTCCAGGAAGTAGCGGCGTTGCCATGCTCGGAATCGCCACGCTGGCGGGCCTGCATTATTCCCTCTGGGTCACGCAGAATGCAGGCCTGCTCGGCTTGAAACAGCAACTCTGTCTGGCGACCCCACTGACGTCGAGGGTGAACCCGTCACACAGGACGCTGCATCACCCAACAGCCACGATACTCGCGGTCCAACCCTGGTGAATATCACGGCAAGCTTACCGGCCGCTTCGGCGTCCAGTGGATGGTCGAATACCCGCTCGGCACGTGATGGCTTGACTTGTATATATCCACATGGATATATATCTATATGGATATTCAATCTCCGTCACTGAATGCAGCCTTTGCCGCCCTGAGCGATCCGACCCGACGAGCCATCCTTGCCCGGCTCTCGCTTGGCGAGGCAACTGTCTCGG
>Ga0180221_1001012_pt1 | contig 20724 bp, 14 predicted proteins | sample eDN5th37CKraftMG_FD_151339 | JGI IMG/M metagenome (GOLD analysis project Ga0180221, IMG submission 151339) | Enriched Miracle-Growth compost microbial communities from Emeryville, California, USA - eDNA 5th pass 37_C Kraft MG (version 2) (version 2) ...
CGACGTCATCACCGGCAAGATGCGCTGGGCGTTCGATCCGGGCAATCCGACCGATCGCAATGCACCGGCCACAGGCCAGACCTATGCCCGCTCGACGCCGAACTCATGGGCCGGCATGACCTACGACGCCACGTCGAACACCGTGTACATCCCGATGGGCAGCCCTTCGGTCGACGTCTATGGCGTGCCGCGCACGCCGCTCGAGCACAAATACGGCGCCTCGATGCTCGCGCTCGACGCCACCACCGGCAACGAGAAATGGCATTTCCAGACCGTGCGCAACGACCTGTGGGACTTCGATATCCCGATGGCGCCGACGCTCATCAACTTCGCAACCGGCGGGAGAAACGTGCCGGCGCTGGTGTTCGGCACCAAGGCCGGGCAGATCTACGTGCTCGACCGCCGCACCGGCCAGCCGCTGACGAAGGTGGTCGACGTGCCGGTCAAGCCCGCGAACATTCCGGGCGAGCCTTATGCGCTGACCCAGCCCCGCTCGGTGGGCATGCCGCAGATCGGCGCGCAGACGCTGACCGAGGCCGACATGTGGGGCGCGACGCCGTTCGACCAGTTGCTGTGCCGCATCACCTTCAAGGGGATGCGCTATGAGGGCCTCTACACCGCGCCGGGCACCGATCGGTCGCTCAGCTTTCCCGGATCGCTGGGCGGCATGAACTGGGGCGGGCTGTCGATCGATCCCCATACGCAGACGCTCTACGCCAACGACATGCGGCTCGGCCTGTGGTCGCAGATGATTCCGCAGAAGGCGGGCGCCAGGGGCAAGGCGGACAGCAACGCCAAAGCGGGCAATGGCGGCGAGGCGATCAACACCGGCATGGGCGCGGTCCCGATGAAGGGCACGCCTTATGCGGTGTACAAGGACCGTTTCCTCTCCGCGCTCGGCGTGCCGTGTCAGGCGCCGCCTTATGGCACGCTCACGGCGATCGACCTCAGGACGCAGAAGATCCGCTGGCAGGTGCCGGTCGGCACGGTCGAGGATACCGGGCCGATGGGGATCACCATGGGCTTGCCGATCCCGATCGGGCTGCCGACGCTGGGCGGCACGCTGACCACGCAGGGCGGGCTCGTCTTCATCGCGGGCACGCAGGATTTCTATCTGCGCGCCTACAACTCGGCGACCGGCAAGGAACTATGGCGCGGCCGCCTGCCGGTGGGCAGCCAGGGCGGCCCGATCACCTATCGCTCGCCCAAAACCGGCAAGCAATATATCGTCGTCACCGCCGGCGGCGCGCGCCAGTCGCCCAAGCGCGGCGATTACGTCGTCGCCTTTACGCTCTGAGACCAACTGCTCCCCGGATGCTTTATCGTATCCGGGAGCGCCGGACTAATGACCTTGCCGATCCTGCGCACCGCCCTTCTCACCCTTGCTGCTGTGTCCACGTCCGCTCTGGCCCAGACCACGGTTCCGTCCGAAGCTCTCAAGTCGGATGGACACACCCCGCGCGCGGTCACGGACGCCCGCCCACCACAAACGGCGAACCGCTCGCCGAGAGAACGACCGAGCCCCGGTGCTGCGGTGCAACCGCATGTCGCCGCCGCGGCAATGGATGGCGACACTCTCACCGGCGATTGGGGGGGATTGCGACCGCGCCTCGCAGCCGACGGCGTTGCATTTCGGGCCGATTATGTTTCTGAATCCTTCACCGTCGCATCCGGAGGCCTGCGCAAAGGCACAGCCCATACGCAACAGGTCCGCGCGGGGGTCGATCTCGACATGGACCGCATCGCCGGATGGGAAGGCGCGACGTTCCATCTCACCATCAACGACCGGCGCGGCCACGGGATTTCCAGCGAGTTCGTCGGCAACCGCCTGCCGATCCAGGAGGCTTATGGCGGCCAGTTCACCAAGCTCAGCGAACTGAGCTACGAGCAGGATTTCGGCCACGGCCTCGTTAACATGCGCGTCGGCTATTTCGCGATGGGCAACGATCTGGGCGGTATCGCCGCCGGCTGCAACTTCGTGAACGCCGCTTTCTGCGCGCACCCCCTTTCGATGTCGGGCGACAGCAGCTGGTATAATTATCCCAACGCCCGCTGGAGCGCGGCTTTCCGCGTCCGGGCGTGGGACAGCCTGTTGGTGCGCACCGGCATCTATCAGGTGAACCCAGCGCTAGGACTGGAGAAGAACGCTTTCCGTCCCTTCGCGGGCCATACTAATGGCGTGATCCTGCCGATCGAGATCGAATATACACCCGGCCAGCGCCCCGGTGATCACGCGCTGCCCGGCAGCTACAAGCTTGGCTTCTATTACGACACCGCCGACGCCGCGCGCACGGGACGCCCCGGCACCGTCAGCGGCCGGATGGGCTATTATGTCCTCGTCAGCCAAACCGTCCTGCGTGATGGCGCGGGCAAGCGCGGGCTGGCGGTGATCGGCGCCTATACCGTCAATCCTCGCGCTTCCGCGCAGATCACCCGCTGGTACACGGCAGGCCTGATCCAGACCGGCACCTTCGCGGGCCGCGATGCCGACACGGTCGGGCTGGGGCTCGTCCATGCGGTACTCAACCCGCGCCTGCGCGAGGCCTACGCGGACATCAACGCCCTGCCGGGCAGCATGGACATGCTGCCACAGGGCGAAACCGCTATCGAGCTGAGCTACGGCCTGCAACTGACGCGCTGGATGATCCTGCGCCCCGACGTACAATATATCATTGAGCCGGGCGCGTTCAGCTACGCCACGCGCAAGGATGCGGTCGCCATCGGCGGTCAGGTGAAAATACAGTTCTGAACCGATGCGGTTGCCTCGAGAAATTGGACAGGAAATGCATGCGAAGCGTCGCGGTCCGGCGCTGGATGCGCGCCGCCCTCGAATAATAGTCAGGATAAAGGCATGTCGCCCGAACCGCGGGAACAGACCGCATCCTATGAATCAAGCGCCCCGAGCGTCGGACTTGATAAGATCGCGTTCGACAGACCGGGGCAGCGGAAAGGCGACCCGTGCCGCGATGCATTCCAGCGCAGGCTCGACATGTTAGACCGATCTCATACTACAGGGAGTTGAATGTGAAACGATTTGCACTGCTTGTGGCCAGTGGCTCGATTCTGCTGAGCGGATGTTCCAATCCCAAGGAAGCCAGTAAGGATAATTTCAAGACAGCGATCAATAACTGGATCGAGAAGCACCCACCATGCATTTCGATCCCACGGGGACAGGTCTTCGCTGCTGAGAAAACCGAAGGAGAATTCCCGCGCTTTGTCGATGCATCGCCAATAACCACAAAATTCGGCTTGGAGACGCGGGAGCGCACGGAGGCACCATCGATCGCATCCTGGAGCCGGTTCGCGCCGGACGCAGACATGCCAGATTTGGACTCGAAGATAAAAAGCTCGTCGGCCGGACCGGGGTTGTCCTCGTTCGCGAACTTGAACCCGATAACATCGCAACCCTTTGTCGAGTCATTTCGGTTCCAGCGATCCTGGTAGCTCAGTTCGCGTGGGCACCAATATCCTAGGAAATATTCGATGAAGTCGGCGACGACGATCTCGCCAAAGTCTCCCGACCGGAGGCTCGGTCCGGGTGCCACCTTCGCATCGGGGAAGAGAATGGTCCTTAGATAATCGGGATGGCCGAGTCCCGTTCCGCCAGCCATGAACGGTAAATCGGCATCGGCGATGTAGTGGTTGCGGAAATGCCGAGCCCAGTTTGAAAGGATTTCAGCGTCATCTTGCGGATTTAGTTCCCATATCTCAATTTCACGGCCACACGCCGTTGCCTGACGCTCTCCAGTATCGACCAGCCAGTTCAGATAGCTCGGTGCCGTCACAGTATGCCTCCCCAAGGCCGATAAATAATATGGCGTAGATTCGAAGCCATCTTGCAATGCAGAATGCGCGCGTCTCTTACACGGTATAATTGAATTCAGATTTCAGAATCAGTTCTTAGCAATACCGTCGCTTCTGTTCATTTTCAATTTTCAGAAACCTTCTCACATGAACAACCGATAAGGATAAACATTCCGAGGTAGGTCGGGGACATTCGCTATCGTGCGGGCCAGTTTCTGCGAATAGCGAATGCTAACCGGCACTAGGTCGTAGAGCGCGTCGTTATTCCAATCCATCTTCGTGAGGGCCAACGCTTCATGGGCTGTGAGTTCAAGTGGCCCGCTACCGGCATGACGGATCAGTTGCAGCGGCCGGGGGATGCTCTTCTTGCCCTGATAGTAATCGCCTTTGGTTGAGACCTCGGGAGCATTGCCCGCCACCCATACCAAGGCAGAATTGCCCGTGCGGATCACCATCGTCCCGCGCGGTACTGGAAACCCCGACGGTTTTGACGGCGGCTTCTCTACTCCCGACTTGATGAGCCAGACGCCGCGCCAGCACGACGCCGAGCTGACCTCGACACACTCGATTTCCGCTACGCCGGTAAGCGCGTCGAACGCGCCCTCGATTTCTGCCTCCTTGAAGGCGGTCGTTTTGTGAATGACCATGCGTTTTGGTAGGTTGCCACCATTGCGCCCCTGATAGAGTTCCAGGCTACGGGCGAGGACCGCGCGCATGTCGTCGCGACTTAGAAAGGGGTTCCGGCGGGCTTCGGCCACGTCGGCCACCGGGTCTCGCGCCTCGAACGCGACGAACTGCATGCCGCCACCGTCCATGTCGAAGACCTGCGAGCAGCACGTCACATAATGCGCGTCTTGTTGGTCACCGCGCAGGGCATAAGCCAATCCGATATAGGCGGTGTCCGCCGGCACACCCTTCAGCGGCGCGAGCTTCCATGGCGTGCCCGCAGCCTTCACATACAGTGCGGTTGAAAGACGCCACGCGAGCGAGGCCTTAAAGCTGAAGGTGAAGACGCGATCGTTCAGAACCTGGGTCGGAATATTATACTTCGCGCCCAGAGCCTTCAGCACGTCGTGTGCGTCAAAGAATTTTCCGCGTGTCGCCGTGTCCCAGTTGTCGGGAAAGTGGACCAGCACAACGTCGAACTCGTTGCGAACGGCGTCGAGGCGGCGGAGCGCGGCATCCATTGCAAGGTATAGGCGATGCTGCGCGTTGCCGTCACCCCGCAACTGGTCGAGGCGTTCAGGCCACTTGATGTGCGCGCTCGCTGGCGCGGGATCAAGTGACACGCGGAACAGACGCTCAAAACCAGGATATTCCGGCACATATTCTGATCGATCGGAAGGCCGATGCACGCCGCGCAACAGCTTCATCAGATCGCCACGACGATGGAAAGCGCTCTCCGGGCCAACAGTCGCGATTCGAATGCGGGGAGTGTATCCGCTAAACGATCCTTTCGAATACGGCCCGAAGTTCAGGAGGCCGCGCAATGGATGGACATCTACCTGGGTGGCGTCGGATGGCGAAAACGACAGGTCTGGCTCATCCAAGAGCGTGAATGGCGGCAGCTCGGAGAGGGCTGGGTTCGCCATCATTTGCTCCTGTCGAAGTAGGTATGGTGATGCGACGGTCGGCTAAACCCTGTGACGGGTGACACCTTGAACACGGCATCAATGCCAGTGCCATCTTCGAGTCCGAAAGCGCTTCGAAGCGGACCGCCCGTCTCGGTCAGAAGCTGGGCCCAGGCCCCAATAATGCTGGCCCAATTCCTATTATAGCGCGGAGCCCATCGTTCGCGGCGCCAGTCACCGGCAGGATCACCTCGTCGCTCGGCGTGCATGCCCATTTCAGCCGCCGTTTCTTGCGCGACCAGATCCTCTGCACCTTCCGTCTGTCGAGTGTCTTGTCGGGGCAACTGCACGAACGTGTAAGGCTCGAAGCCGCACCACCACTTTCCATCGACCTGTTCCAACTTGAGGTGAACACCCTCCTGAAACGGGAAGCCAAGCTTGGGCACTGTGCCAAACAGACTGGTGCCGTAGGCATCGCGCAGTCGGGATAAGATTTGTTGCTGACGCCGCGTTCGATCAGGATCATCGCCGTCGCGCGGTGTTGAAACGACGAGCGAATGGCCCGAACGCCTGTAGCGTGGGATGAGCGGGCGCTGTCGGGCGAGAGATCGCACGAGCGTGTCGTAGAGCAATCCCATCGCCCAGCTATCGGTACCCGGATTTAGGTCGATCGTTCCAGCGAGCGATGGGCCGAACGGAGCCAAGGCATCTAGGATTTCTTGGTCCCGCCCGAACACCGCTAGCTCACGCCCCAAAGCGGCGGCCGTCGCTCGACATCCCTTCGCCTTGAAGATCTCGCGCACCTCTGCCGATGTTGTCGGTTGGCTCAACCTGATGCGCCTGGCCGCGGTCGGCATCGATTGGAGCAGAATTGCCGAATAGCGCAACACTGGGAATGCGCGGGCTTTGGCATTTGGAATCTGAACGGGTACGAGGCGCGGCGTCGTTCGCCCTTCCATCACCCGATCAAAAAGCGGTTTGGGTATATCGGTTACCTTGATGATATCGGCAGCCAGTTCGTCGAAGGTCGCGCACTCGACGACGGCCACGTCCACGCCAGCCACTCCGGCGCGCTCTAGGAATTCGATCACTGCGGGCAGTAAGCGCGAAGCTGACGAGGTGAGCCAGTACAGTCCGTTGGGAAATGGCGATGGCGCATCAAGAACCGTGTTCAGCGCCTCCATTATCGAAGCGTCGCGTCCGCTATAGCCGACGAAGATCATTCCGAAGCGCTTGCCGGATTCCACCAGCACATGCCGCATCCGGGCGTCCTGTTCCTCTAGTTCCGATCCCGTATTTTTAATCGTGATCGACTGATAATTACCGTGGAGCTTGGCGACCAACGGCCAGTCCGATTCATTGAGGCACCGCATGGCACGGTCGGCGGAATCGATCGCCGCCACAGTTGGACGGTTCTGGTCGTCTACTGGCAGAATCCCATTTGCCGAATGCGCCGACTCCTCGATGAGCGGATCGAAGTTGGTCGTGAAAACGCAATCGACCTTGCCGGCAGCCATAAGACTGCCAAGCACCTTATGTCCAAAACAGGGAGTGCCCTTGGAGATCGCATCGTCTATATACTGTCGGCGATGCCGGGCCTCAGGATAAACCGCTTCGAAGGCCTTGGCATATTCGGTAGGATCACCGTCAGGCGGCAACTGCGAATTTTGGCGGAAAAAGGCATCGATCCTGTCGATCCAGATCGGATCAGCCGTATCAATCTCGCGCTTTGACAGGTTTGTTTCGCGGCAAAAGATTTGCGCCTTGAAATCGCGGATCATGGCATAGCCGGTCGGAATGCCGGAGGCGGCCGATGCGCCTGCGCCGAGGAACCACGCCACAAGATTTGGTCTAAGATCGAACGCTGTCGCGAATTGTGCGGCGGAGATAGTTTTTATCGGCACAGGCTCCCCTTTCAGGCCGTCGTGGGGAGCGGGTCGGTTCCCTCGCTCAAGATGGCGAGATAACGCCGGTAACTGAACACGCGCCCCCGTTTGCGTCCGGTGATTTCTTCGACGATGCCGAACCGTTCCAGATCGGCAAGCGCCGCATTGACAGTGGGGGCTGAGAGTCCTGTTTGCTGAACGAGTTGGTTGGCCGTCAGGAACGGGTTTTGCTGAAACAGATCGTGGATACGCAGTGCGGAGCCTGCCCGGTCGCTCTCCGTCGTGATCCGCTCGCGGTCTTCCTTGAACAGGTCGACAATCCGGGTGGCTGCTTCGAATGCCTGATTGGCCGTATCCGCAACACCGGCAAGGAAGAAATCGAGCCAGGCTTCCCATGCCCCATGCTCTCGCACCTCCTGAAGCAGGCGGTAATAATCGGCGCGATGCGTTTTAAGGTAGAGGCTCAGATAGAGCAGCGGCGTGCGCAGCACACCGTTAACGCACAGGTACAGCGTCACCAACAAGCGACCGATCCTGCCGTTTCCATCCAGGAACGGGTGGATGGTCTCGAATTGGACATGCAGCAGCCCAGCCTTGATGAGGGCGGGCAGGCGCGAGCCGTCCTCGTGCATGAAGCGCTCAAGCGCATCGAGACAAGCATCCATCTCGGTCGGCGGCGGCGGCACGAACAGTGCATTGCCTGGACGTGAACCACCGATCCAGTTCTGAGACCGCCGAAACTCGCCGGGATTTTTCGTGCCGCCGCGCCCGCTTTGCAGCAGTCGCTCATGCATCTCGCGGATCAGACGTAATGACAGCGGCAGATCTTCCAGACGCTCCAGCCCATACATCATCGCATCGACATAGTTCGACACTTCACGGATGTCGTCGATCGGCTGGCCGGCCTGCGCCTCGGTTTCGAAGCGGAGCAGGTCCGAAAGAGTCGATTGTGTGCCTTCGATCTGGGATGAAAGGACGGCCTCCTTCCTTACATACATGTAGAGGAACAGCTCCTGACGCGGGAGCAACATCGTGATCCCGTCCAGACGACCCAACGCACGTTCGGCCAGACCTAGCCGCTCTAGAAGGGTCAGCACGTCGATCGGCGGTTCGGGCGGCAGTGAGGGCGGCACGAAGGCGCGCACGATTTCCCCCGCAACAGGGGTCTCGACGAAGCGGCCTAGCCGGAGGCTGGATACTGATTCGGACATGCCCCCACTATGCGGGAGCGGTCTTATTTAAGCAATTGGCTTTTGGCTTAAATAGACGTTGGGCTAAGGTAAGCGCTCTTAAATAACGGTCGACAACACCATGGACGCGTACACCCAAAAGGTTCGTAGCTGTATTCTTCCCGCCTTCAACGACGGAACTCCTGCCGATCGCATTCGCCCTTTGGCCCGTCACCGACAACGCGGTCTATCACGAACAATCCATCGAGATCATCATCGCTGTAGACGCTGATATGTCGGGCTGTAGCGCAGAAACGGCGGTGATCGACGGTGCGTATGCTACTTGGTGACATTGCGGCCATCGGCGGTGATCGGCGGCAATATCGCGCTATGGAGGGCTATCGGCGGGATGGCGGAGACGGAGGGATTCGAACCCTCGGTACGGGTTACCCCATACGGCGGTTTAGCAAACCGCTGGTTTCAGCCACTCACCCACGTCTCCAGCGATCGCGTGCCTAGACAATGGCCGGTTTGAGGTCAACGCGGAAAGCGAAATGCCTCGTCGTTGCCGGGCCAGCGGTCGAACATCGGTCATGTATCCCATGATCCAGCGTTCCGAAATGCTCTGGGCCGGCTGCGGCTGCCATAGGGAACCGGCAGCCAGCGTTCGCGCGATCGTGGCGCGCAATCAGGAATTGTCTCCGAATCACGGCAGGCGAGCGCCCCTCCTCGGGCCCCGCCTCAACCCGTGGCCGCGATCATATCCTCCGCCAGCGGGCCCGCCGATGCCGGATTCTGGCCGGTGAACAGCAGCCCGTCGCGTACCACCCGCGCCTCGAAAGGGGCCGCGCATTCGAAGAGCGCGCCCTGATCGACCAGCCCCGTTTCGGCAAGCAGCGGCACGATCCGGTCATATTCCAGCATCCGTTCCTCGACGTTGGAGAAGCAGGTGAGGCGGCGTCCCTTCACCAGCGGCTGGCCGCCGGGGGTCGTCGCCGTCATCAGGCCCGCCACGCCGTGGCAGACCGCCGCCACCGGCTTGCCCGCCGCCGCCAGCGCGGACAGCAGCTTGCCGAGTGGCGCGGATGTGGGAAAATCCCACATGGTCCCGGTGCCGCCCACCAGAAAGATCGCATCGATGCGCGCCGGGTCCACCGCGTCCAGCGGCAGCGAATCGGCCATTTTCGCCATCGCCGACGGACTGGCGAGGAAGCTCTGCCCCACCGGCGTCAGCCAGGGCGCCTCCAGGCTCGCCGGGTCGATCGGCGCCGTGCCGCCCCTGGGCGAGGCAATCAGGGTGTCGTAGCCCGCCTCCTCGAAGATCGCGTAGGGCGCGGCCAGCTCCTCGAGCCAGGCGCCTGTCCTTGCGCCCGTATCGCCGAGATCGGCATGGGAGGTGACGACGAACAACAGGGTCTTGCGCATATGGGGACGGCCTTTCCGGAATGGGCCGGGGCAGCCTGCGCCGGGCGCGCCACCACCGGCAATCCACCGGAAAGGTGGATGGGCATCCTTGCCAGCCCCGGCACTATCCGGGCAGTGTCCGGCCCGCGACCATGCTGATCAAGACCAAACTCGCGCCGCCCCGGCAGGCGATCGATGCCCTGTGGCGGCAGGCGCTCGTCGGGCTGATCGTGGCGCCGCCCACCCGCCCGCTCATCCTCGTCAACGCGCCGGCGGGCTTTGGCAAGACCACGCTGCTCGGCCAATGCTATGAATGCTGGCTGGGCGAGGGCGTCATCGCCGCCTGGTACAGCGTCGACGATCGCCGCTTCGAGAGCGAGCAGGTGTTCGCCTATCTGATGTACGCCCTCCACCGCGCCGGGCTGCCGCTGCCTTATTCGAAGGAGGCGATCGAGGCGGGGCTGCCCGGCCTCGCCACGCGCAACGCCGCCAACGCCCTCCTCCTCGCGCTGGAGGCGAGCGAGGAGCCCGTGCGCCTGATCATCGACGATTATCACCGTATCGCGTCGCCCGCCGTCGACGCTTTCATCGCCCATGTCATAAACCGTCTGCCCGCCCATGCCTCGCTGGTCATTGCGACGCGGGGTGAGACGGGGCTGCCGGTCTCCTCGCTGCGCGCGATGGGCAATGTCCTGTCGATCGACCAGACCGACCTGCGCTTCTCGTCCGCCGAGGCGCGCAGCTTCTTCTTCGGCGAGGAGGACGGCGCCGTCGACCTCGACAGGCTGATGCAGCAGACCGAAGGCTGGCCCGCCGTGCTCCAGCTCGTTCGTCTGTGGCGCGCCGGCCGGCCCGGCGCGTGCGCGGAGCTGTCGAATCTCACGCGCCGTTCCACCGATCTGGCCAATTATCTGGCCGAGCAGGTGTTCGCCGGCCTGCCGGCCGAGCTTCAGGATTTCCTGCTCCGCACCTCGATCGTCAAGCAGGTCTCGGGCGAGCTGGCCGACGCGCTCACCGGCGGGGACGGTGGGCAGGTGCTGCTCGACAGGCTGGCGCGGATGAACATGCTCGTCACCCCGGTCGACGACCTCCATCGCTGGTATCGCTATCATCCGCTGCTCGCCGAATTCCTTCAGGACCGGTTCGCGCGTGGCGGCAGGCCGGAGGAGGTGGAGGCGCTCAACGCCCGCGCGGCGCGCTGGTATGCCAGGGCGGGGCGGCTGGCCGACGCGCTCGACCATGCCGCCCGTCTCGGCGATCCGCAGGCGGCGATCGCGATCCTGGAGGAAGCGGGCGGCTGGCGGGTCGGCCTGCGCGGCGGAATGCCGATCCTGCGCCATCTCCAGAACGTGACGCTCACGGAACCGGAGCGTTATCCCCGCGTATGGCTCGGCCAGGTCTATCTCGCCGGGCATGAGGGGCGGATCGCCGAGGCGCGCGCGATCCTCGACCGGCTGCTCGCCGCCCTTGCCGGGCATCCGGAGGTGGAGGCCGCCGATCCCTCGCTCACCACCGAGGTGCTGACCAACGAGATCGTCACCCGCATCTATGAGGATCGCGAGATTCCGGAGGATGCGCTCGCCTTCCTCCGCCGCGAGCTGGAGCGGCCGGGCGGCGATGCGGTGCGCGAGGCCCTGCTCAACCACCTGCTCTGCCTCGCCGCCTATGAGGCGAACGACCATGCCCGCTGCCAGGCCTATGGCGAGGAGGCGCTGAAGCGCGCGCGCGCCAATCATCTCGCCTTCGCCGAAACCTATGTGCATCAATATCTCGGCCTGTCGCGCCTCGCGGAAGGACGGCGGCACGAGGCGGAGATCAATTTCCGCCGCGCGGCCGATCATGCCCGGCGCCATTTCGGCGACGGCAGCGCGCAGGCGGCGATCGCCTCGGTCCTCCTCGCCCGCGCCTTCTATCTGAACGAGGCGGCGGGGCGCGCGCAGGAACTGCTCGACCCCGCGCTGGCCAGCATCGAGGAAGCGGAAGGCTGGCTCGACATCTTCACCGCCGGCTATGAGACGCAGGCGTGGCTCCACGCCCGTGCCGGCGATCCGACGCGCGCCGCGCAGATCATCGCGCGGGCGCATCGCGTCGCCGCCGGGCGCGCCCTGCCCCGCCTCGCCCATCATGCCACCGTCTGGCAGATACGCCTGAGCCTTCATGCCGGCGACATCGCCACGGCGGCGGCGCTGTTCGACGCGCTCCGGCCGCTCGCGCCCGATCTTGCCGCGCGCGATCCCGGCGGCGATCTGGCGCGCCGCATCGCCGGCGCGGCGCTCGGCCTGGCGCAGGGCAAGGACGCGGCCACGCCTATCGACGCGCTCGCCGCCGAAGCCTTCGACACCGGCGCGATCGGCCACCGGATCGAAACCCTGGTGCTGAAGGCGCTCTCGCTGGTCGCTGCCGGCGCGCGGCGGGACGGGGTCCTCACCTTCCGGTCGGCGCTCGATCTGGCGGAGGCGGAGGGGCTTACGGCGCTCCTCGCGCAGTTCGGCCCGATGATCGCGCCGCTGCTCACCGCCTGCCAGGAGAAGTTCGATCAGCTCGGCCCCGCCGAACGGTCCGCCATCACCCGCCTCGGCGCCACCATGACGCAACCGGGACAGGTCCCCCGCCCGATGCCCGGCGCGCGCGACATCATCGTCACCCCGCGCGAGGTGGACATATTGCGCGCGCTGGCCGACGGCCTGTCGAGCAAGGAGATCGCCCGCCGCCTGAATATCGCGGAAAGCACGGTCAAGACGCATCGCATCAACGTCTACCGCAAGCTCAACGTCTCGCTGCGATCGAAGGCGATCCAGGCGGCGCGCAACATGGGGCTGCTCTGACGCCCCGCCCGGTGGCCCTCCACCCATAAGGTGGGGGCCCGCTCCACCCCGGGACACCGCCTCCACCTTTTCTCCCGATAGCCCCGCCGCCTTCGCCTCCTAGGCTGCGGTGAGGAATCAAACGGCCGCCGGACAAGGCCGAAACAGCCACGAAGGCCAGGGGGCCCAGGGGGAATAGACATGTTTGTATTGCTTCGATCGCACCTGTTGGGCTGCGCCGCGCTCGCGGTTTCGACGGGCGCCCTGACCGCGCCGGCCACCGCGCAGGACGCATCGCCCGGCACTCCCGACGAACTGGTCGTCACCGCGCGCAAGCGGGCCGAGAATGTCCAGAACATCCCCGATTCCGTCGCCGTCCTCTCCGCCCGCGCGATCGAGGAAGCCGGCATCCGCAACGTGAACGACGCGGCCGCGCTGATCCCCAATCTGTCGCTGGTCGATTCGCAGGACGCGGGCACCGTCGCCATCTCGATCCGCGGCATCGGGCAGGTCCGCAACGGCGAGGCGCCCGTCGCCGTCGTCGTCGACGGCGTGCAGCTCAACTCCACCGACATGATCAAGCAATCGCTGTTCGATCTTGAGCGGATCGAGGTGCTGAAGGGGCCGCAGGGCGCGCTTTATGGCCGTAACGCGATCGGCGGCGCGATCAACATCACGACGCGCGCGCCCACCGACGAATTCCACGGCGGCGTCACCGCCGATTACGCCAACGGCAACGATCGCCGCGTCATGGGATCGCTGAGCGGCCCGATCGCGGGGGACAAGCTGCTGTTCCGCATCGCCGGGGACTATCGCAAGTTCGACGGCGTGTTCGACAATGTGACGCGGAACCGCAAGGTCGATTTCCAGCGCGACCTCAACCTGCGCGGCCGCCTGATCTTCAAGCCCACCGACCGGCTGACGATCGACCTGCGCGCCGCCTATGGCGACCTGAAGGGCGGCGCCTCCTGGTATATCGCGCTGCCCGACAACAGCCCCAACGACACCCGCGCGCCGATCGAGGGCGACATCCTCGGCCGCAGCAGCCGCCTCTTCAACGAACAGTCGCTGAAGATCGATTACGAGCTGGGCACCGTCACCGCCAGCTCGATCACCTCGCGCTCGCGCACCGATCTCGATCTGGTCGAGGATATCGACTGGCTGCCGCAATCGATCCTCGGCGCGACGCAGCGCCGGCGCACGCAGAGCGTGACGCAGGAATTCCGCCTCACCTCCTCCTCCTCGCAACGGCTGCGCTGGACGGGCGGCGTCTTCTATCTCGACGGCAGGAAGAAGATCGATACGGTCGTCCTCCTCTCGCCCGACGCGACGGCGAGCCGGCTTCCGCTTTCGGACTATATCCCGCTCCCCAGCGCCCGCACGACCGAGGACATGGAGACGAAGGCCGCCTACGGCCAGATCAACTACGATCTGCGGCCCGACCTGGAGCTGACGCTGGCGCTGCGCTACGATCATGACCGGCGCGAGCTGCACGACCGGCTGGGCGGCCTTCCCGCGCGCGCGGCCTCGTTCGAGGAATGGCAGCCCAAGCTGTCGCTCAAATATAATATCACGCCATCCTCGATGGTGTACGGCACGCTTGCGCGCGGCTTCCGCAGCGGCGGCTTCAACCCGCCGACCGGCGTGTTCCCCGAGATCTACCGCCCCGAAACCGCCGACAGCATAGAGATCGGATCGAAGAACAATTTCTTCGACCGCGCGCTGACCCTCAACCTCGCCGGCTTCTTCACCCGCTACAAGAACCAGCAGGTGTTCATCCTGAACGTCGCCGATCAGGGCATCGTCAACGTCGCCAGGACCAATATCCTGGGCTTCGAGATGGAGGCGACGGCGCGCCCGGCCGGGGGGCTCGAACTGTCGGCGTCGCTGGGCCTGATCGACAGCGACATCAAGGATTTCGACGGCACCGCGCTTTATCGGGGCAACAAGGTGCCGCTGACCTACGGCTGGTCCTACATATTGTCGGCGCAATACAGCCGGCCGCTGTCGGATCGACTGTCGCTCGTCGGCCGCATCGATTACAGCGGCAAGGGGGACAATTACTGGCATGTCGACAATGCCGACAAGCAGAACGACGTCCATCTGGTGAACGCCCGCCTCACGCTGGAAATGGGCAGCATCTCGACCGCGATCTTCGCCGAGAACCTGTTCAACGTGAAATATACGGAGGAATTCTTCTCGAAGAAGTTCTCCGCCGGCTTCACCGACATCCGCTACCCCGGCGCGCGCCGGCGCTACGGCATCAGCGGCAGCTTCAAATTCTGACCGGCCGGAGAGGCATCATGTCCGCGAACCCCTATGATTTCGACCGCTTCATGCATGGCGACCCGGCGACGGACCGTTCGATCGACCGGCGCCAGCGCGGGCGCGGCGTGATCCATGAAGGCGATGACGGCCTGTTCTCGCAGACCTGGTGGCCCCTCTGCCGCTCGACCGACCTGCCGGCGGGCAAGGTGATCGGCCGCAACTTCCTCGACGGCCGTGTCGTCCTGTTCCGCGACGCCGACGGCAAGGCGGCGGTGGTCTCCGCCTATTGCCCACACAACGGCGCGGACCTGTCGGTCGGCCGGGTCGAGGAGGGGCAGCTCGTCTGCGCCTTCCACGAATGGCGCTTCAACGGCGAGGGACGCTGCACACGCACCGGCGGCGGCGACACGGTGACGCCGGGAATGCGCACCTTCCGCTATCCCACGATCGAGCGCTACGGCCTGATCTGGGCGTTCAACGGCGAGACGCCGCTGTTCGACCTGCCCGGCCTCGGCCTGCCCGACGAGGAACTGGTGTTCCACGAGGATATCCCGATCATCGACCTGCTGGCCGATCCGTGGATCTTCATGTGCAACACGTCGGACTTCAACCATATCAGCTGCGTCCACAAGATCGATCTGGAGAATGAGGACCCGGCGGGCGATATCGTCTGGAACGATTTCGGCTATGATTACCATCTGCGCGGCACCTTCCGCGACACGGGCGATCCGATCGAATACCAGCTCGGCATCGCGGGCACGAACATCTATTTCCAGACGGGCAGCGCCAATGGCCGCTGGTTCGCTTTCCTCTACCCTTGCGGCCTCCATCGGCCCGGCACGCTGCGCAGCTATGTCGTGATCGCGACGCGCAAGTCCGACGGCACGCCGGAGGACGACCGACGCGTCCGCGAGACGCTCGATTTCGCGATGGAGCTGGAGAAGATGGTGGTGAGCCAGGATGCCGAAATCCTGAACACGATCCGCTTCACGCGCGGCATGTTCACGCGCAGCGACAAGGCGCTCGGCCTTTTCCTGAACTATCTGGGCGCCTATCCGCGCGCGCATCCCGGCGCCGACCATATCCGCTGATCCGGCCCTGTCAGCCCGAAAGGAGATCGCATGGAAATCGTCGAAATGGCCGCGCGCATCGAGGCGCCGGCGGATGTCGTCTGGTCCTTCTCCGGCAATTTCGGGGATAAGACGCTGAGCAGGGGCTATGTCGAACGGGTGGAGGTGACGGGCAGCGGCGTCGGCGCGCTGCGCACCTATCATCTGCGCGAGGAGATCGGCAAAGGCCATGTGGTCGAGCGGCTGGAGCGCCTCGACGAGCGCGACCGCATCCTCGAATATTCCATGGTGGATAACGGCCCCGTTCCGTGGACCGGCTATCGCGGCCATATCTCGGTGACGCCCGCGGGCGCCGACGCCTGCATGATCCTGATCCGCACCCAATTCGTGCCCGTCGGGATAGACGGCGCCGAGGTGGCGGCGCTGTCCCGCGCCAATATCGGCAGATATTTCGACAATCTGCGCGCCGCCGTCAGCGCGCAGATCGCTGCCACATCAGGCGATTGAGATCGGCGCGACGTCCCGCTCGCCCTGATGATGGGCTACATCTCGCCGCGCGCGCGGCGGATCGCATAATATTTCTGCACATTGGCGTTATGCTGGTCGAGCGTGTCGGCGAAGACATGGCCGCCCTTGCCGTCCGCCACGAAATAGAGCGCATGGCTGTCCGCGGGATCCAGCACCGCCGCGATCGAGGCGCGGCCGGGATTGGCGATCGGCCCCTCGGGCAGGCCGCGCCGGGCATAGGTGTTGTAGCCATTGTCGGCGCGCAGCTCCGAACGCAGGATCCGCCGGCCGAGCGGCTTTCCCTTCGTCACCGGATAGATCACCGTCGGGTCGGCCTGGAGCATCATTCCCTCCTTCAGCCGGTTCGAATAGACCGCCGCGACCATCCGCCGCTCCTGCGGCAAGGCGGTCTCCTTCTCGACGATCGAGGCGAGGATGATCGCCTCGCGCGGGGTCTTCACCACCGCCGTCGGCTTGCGCGCCGCCCAGAGCCGGTCGAGCGTCGTGGTCATCGCCGCCTGCATCCGCTTCAGCACGGCGGCGCGCGTGTCGCCGCGATCGAAGCTGTAGGAATCGGGCAGCACCGATCCCTCGGGCGGCACGGCGATGTCGCCGACCAGCAGCGGCTCGGCCTTCAGCTTCTCGTAGACGAGGATCGCGGGCATCCCCTCCGGGATCGTCACGAAGCGCTGCTTCGTCTTGCCCGACTGGAGCAGCTCCAGGATCGCATCCTGGCTCGCATGCGCGGGCACCTCATATTCGCCCGCGCGCACCGGCCGCGTCGAGCCGAACAGCCGCGCCAGCCGCAGGAAGATGCGCGCCGAGCGGATCGCCCCCGCTTTCTCCAGGGCATGGGCGGAGGAGCTGAGCGTCGCCCCTTCCCTTATCGTGACGGAAAGGGGGGCCGTGGCAGGGCCCGGCCCCCGCCAGCTCCACAGCATCGCCCCGCCGCCCAGCAGCGCCGCGAGCAGCAGCAGGACGATCAGCCAAACGACGTAGCGGGCGGCGGCGGCGCGGGACTTTCTGCTTGCCATCTTCCTACCCCGCAAGAGCCGGGCGACGACGCCCGGACATATCCGCCCGCCTGATCCCGGGCCGCCCTCAGTCCAGCGCCTTCATCACCAGGCTGGCGTTGGTGCCGCCGAAGCCGAAGCTGTTGTTCAGCACCGCGCGCACCCGCCGCTTCTTCGCGATATGGGGGACGAGGTCGACACCTTCCACGCCCTCGCTCGGATTATCGAGGTTGAGCGTCGGGGGGACGATCTGGTCGCGCAGCGCCAGGATGCAGAAGATCGCCTCGACCGCCCCGGCGCCGCCCAGCAGATGGCCGATCGCCGATTTGGTCGACGACATCGAGACATCGGCGATGGCATCGCCGAACAGGCGGCGGACCGCGCCCAGCTCCAGCTCGTCACCCAGGGGGGTCGAGGTGCCGTGGGCGTTGATGTAATCGATGTCGGATACCGACAGGCCCGACTTGCGGATCGCCATCTCCATCGAGCGATAGGCGCCCGACCCCTCCGGATGCGGCGCCGTGACATGATAGGCGTCGCCCGACAGGCCATAGCCGATCACCTCGGCATAGATCTTCGCGCCGCGCGCCTTCGCGCGCTCATATTCCTCCAGCACGACGACGCCGGCGCCCTCGCCCATCACGAAGCCGTCGCGATCCTTGTCATAGGGGCGCGAAGCCTTTTCCGGCTGATCGTTGAAACCCGTCGAAAGCGCGCGCGCCTGCGCGAAGCCGGCGATGCCCAGCGGACAGATCGCGCCTTCCGCGCCGCCCGCCAGCATGACGTCGGCATCGTCCATCGCAATCATCCGCGCGGCGTCGCCGATCGAGTGCGCGCCGGTCGAGCAGGCGGTGACGACCGCATGATTCGGCCCCATCAAACCATATTTGATCGAGACCTGCCCCGAGATCAGGTTGATGAGCCGCCCATGGACGAAATGCGGGCTGACGCGGCGCGGGCCCTTCTCATGAAGGACAATCGATTCGCTGGCGATGCCCGGCAGGCCGCCGATGCCCGAACCGATCGAGCAGCCGGTGCGCAGCCGCTCCGCCTCGGGCATGTCGGTCAGGCCCGCATCCTCGATCGCCTGGCCGGCCGCGTCGATCCCGTAGATGATGAAGGGATCGACCTGGCGCTGGACCTTGTGGTCCACGCGCAGCGAGGGATCGAAGCCATATTCATGCCCCGCCGGCTTCACCTCGCACGCGATGCGGCAGGCATAATCCGACGCGTCGAAACGCGTGATCGGCCCCGCGCCCGATTTCGACGCGAGGATGTTCGCCCAGGCCGTCTCGACATCCGCGCCGAGCGGCGTCACGAGCCCCAATCCGGTTACGACGACGCGTCGCATGGCAATCTCTCCCAAAAAACAAAACGGCTCCCCGGCCTTGGCAGCTTGCCCGGCCGGGGAGCCGTCTATCCCGTCGGCTCGATCAGGGCCGGGCCGGAATGTCCGGAGGGACGGTCAGCCCTTGTGGCTCTCGATATAGTTGATCGCGTCCTTGACGGTGGCGATCTTCTCGGCGGCGTCATCGGGAATCTCGACCCCGAATTCCTCCTCGAACGCCATCACCAGCTCGACGATATCAAGGCTGTCGGCGCCAAGATCATCGATGAAGCTCGCATCCTCGGTAACCTTCTCGGCCTCGACGCCGAGATGCTCGACGACGATCTTCTTCACGCGCTCGGCGGTCTCGCTCATTTCTCACCTTCCTCCAGGCTCTGTGCCGCTGCCCTAAACGCCGCCGTTCATACTGGCAAGGGGCTGCGCGCGCTCCCGTCCCCTCTCCGTGGCGCTTTGAACCGCACGGCAGGGCATGTTTTTCCGCGCCGCGCGGGAGCATCTCAGATCATCGCCATGCCGCCGTTCACATGCAATGTCTGCCCGGTGACATAGGCCGCCTCGCGGCTCGCCAGATAGACGACGGCGGCGGCGACGTCGCTGCCCTCGCCCAGCCGCCCGGCGGGGATGCGCCCGGTCAGCGCGTCCTTCTGCGCGTCGGGCAGCGCGTCGGTCATCGCCGAGACGATGAAGCCCGGCGCCACGCAGTTTACGGTGATCGAGCGACTCGCCACCTCCTGCGCCAGTGCCTTCGACATGCCGACCAGCCCCGCCTTGGACGCGGCATAATTGGCCTGCCCCGGATTGCCCGTCGTGCCGACCACCGAAGTGATCGAGACGATGCGGCCGAAGCGCGCCTTCATCATCGGCTTCAACGACGCGCGGACCAGGCGGAAGGCGGCTTCCAGATTGACGCGGATCACCTGATCCCACTCATCGTCCTTCATCCGCATCGCCAGATTGTCGCGCGTGACGCCGGCATTGTTGACGAGGATGTCGAGCCGCCCGCCCAGCGCATCCACCGCGCGCGGCACCAGCCCGTCGACCGCGGCCGCGTCACCCAGATCACAGGGCAGCACCACCGGATCGCCGCCGATCCCGGCCGCGACCTCGGCCAGCGCCGCCTCGCGCGTGCCCGAAAGCACGACGCGCGCGCCCTGTCCGGCCAGCGCCGCCGCGATCGCCGAGCCGATCCCCCCGCTCGCGCCCGTCACCAGCGCGGTCATTCCCGTCAGATCGAACATGCCTCAAATCTCCTTCGCGAGCGCCTCGATATCGGCCATGGTGACGATGCTGGCGGCCGTCGCATCGGGGGTGATCCGCTTTACCATCGGGCCGACCACCTTGCCGCCGAACTCGACGAAGCCGGTGACACCCGCCGCCGCCATCGCCAGGATGCTCTCGCGCCAGCGCACCATGCCCGTCACCTGCTCGACCAGCAGGCGGCGGATCGTATCGGGATCGGCGACGGGCTCCGCCGTCACATTGGCGTAGAGCGGCACCAGCGGCGCGCGCAGATCGGCCCCGGCAAGCGCCTCGGCCATCGCATCGGCGGCGGGCTGCATCAACGTGCAATGGAAAGGCGCCGAAACGGGCAGCGGCATCGCCCGCTTGGCGCCCCGCCCCCTCGCGATCTCGATCGCGCGCTCCACCGCCGCCTTGCTGCCCGAGATGACGACCTGGCCGGGCGCGTTGTCGTTGGCCGCAGCGCACACCTCGCCCTGCGCCGCTTCCCGCGCGACCGCGTCCGCCGTCTCGAAATCGAGCCCGAGCAGCGCCGCCATCGCCCCCTCGCCAACCGGCACCGCCGCCTGCATCGAGCGGCCGCGCAGCTTCAAGAGCTTCGCCGTGGTCGCGAGGCCCAGCGCATCGGCGGCGCACAAGGC
>Ga0180221_1001014_pt1 | contig 20695 bp, 17 predicted proteins | sample eDN5th37CKraftMG_FD_151339 | JGI IMG/M metagenome (GOLD analysis project Ga0180221, IMG submission 151339) | Enriched Miracle-Growth compost microbial communities from Emeryville, California, USA - eDNA 5th pass 37_C Kraft MG (version 2) (version 2) ...
CCTGCGGCTCCGTGCGGAGGCCGAGCTCCCGCAGGTGCTCGGCGACGACCGAGTCACGCCGCGACGCGTTGTTGGTGATGTAGGCGAGTCTGCGGCTCTCCGCGGCCCGGTTCAGGCTCTCGACTGCATGGGGCAGGGCCCCCGGTCCGGCGTACACGACGCCGTCCAGATCGGCGAGGACGAGGTCCACACCGTCGAGCGGCGTGGGAGTCGTGCGGGAGAACAGCCCCATCAGATCGGCTCCTCCAGGATCGGTCATCATGTCAGCGGGTCGCTCAGCGATCGTCGACAGCCGTGCGACGACCCCATCGGTCGAAGGGCATCGGGAATCCCCGATCCGCTTCCTCGACGACCGCTTCTAGAACCCTAACGTCGTGCGCGGCCCGTCCGAGAAACAACCCGTCCACCGACGGCCCCAGTGTGTCAAACAGCCCAGCACCGGCGCTTCCTCCATAGAGGATGCGCGACCCTACGAGGCGAGGGTCTTCTGCGACGGCCTGCCGTAAGGCTTCGGCGACCGTGCGGATGTGCTCGGAGCCCGCGGGATCGGCGACGCCAATCGCCCACACCGGCTCGTAAGCGACGATGATCGGCCCGAGCGAGCCGTCGCGATCTGCGACGGCGAGTGACGCCTCCAATTGGCGCACGCATTGGATGGCCGCCTCATCAGCAGTGATCCGGGCCGGTTCACCGACGCAGACGACCGGCACCAGACCGTGGACCAACGCTGCTGCGGTCTTCGCCGCTACGATTTCGTCATCCTCGCCGAAGTGGCGGCGGCGCTCGGCATGCCCCACCTCGACGAAGGCGCAGCCCCACTGGGCGAGCTCCACACCGCTGACCTCGCCGGTCCACGGCCCGAGCTCCGCCCAGGCGAGGTCCTGCGCGCCCCACGCCACCGGCGTGCCCTCGAGCGCTGCGCTCGCGACGGGAATCGATGGGAAAGCGGGCAGCACGAACACCCCCACCCGCCCTTCGCGGACGGCCGGGTGGCTGCCGACCACGGTCGCCACCTCCTCGAGCCAAGCGGAGGCGCTCGGCCGGTCGAAGTACATCTTCATGCCGACGCCGACGAGTCGGTCGGCCGACAGAAGGGCCGTCATTGCGTCAGCAGCGCTTTGTCGGCCGTGCGTACTGTGCCGGTCGGCGCTTCACGCCCGCCGGTCATGTCGACGGGCGTCTTGATCTTCGGGGCACGCCGCCCGCGAAGCACATAGTGCGTCATGGTCATGACCAGCAGCAGCAGAGCACCCCAGACGAGGTTCTTCGCATACGGACTGAAGGCGAACGCGGTCATCGCGGTGGACAAGACCTGCAGGAGAACGAGGGCGATGCCGAGGCTCACGATGCGGCCCTTGCCGCCGAATGGATTGAAGCCCGCCAGGACTACGGCGAGGATGGTCTGCAGCAGATAGGACTCGCCGAACCCCACGCGCATCGAGTTCGCGCGGGCGATGATGATGATCGCCGCAACGCCGACGACCAACCCGATCAGCATGTAGGTGAGGATGATCGTGCGCTCCGTGCGCGCGCCCGAGAAGCGCAACGCGACGTCGTTCTCGCCGAAGAGGTACATGCGGCGACCGAAGCGGGTCTTCTTCAGGATGAAGCCGACGGCCACGAACGCGAGCACGAGCAGTATGAATACCAGCGGCGCCGGCCCCACAGCGACGCTCACGACCCGAGCGAACTCGGGCACGACGATGCCCACAGCGTTGCCCTTCGTGATGGCCATGCCGATCCCGGTGTAGAAGATCATGGTTCCCAGCGTGGCGAGGATCGGCGGGACGGAGAGCTTGGCGATGATGAGGCCGTTCAACAGGCCAGTCAGCAGACCCGTCACGAGCGCGACGACGACGCCCAGTACGAGCAGCACGCCGTGGTTGTCGCCGGTGAGGGGGATGATCTGCCCGCTCATGACGAGCGCCGACATGAGACCCGCGAGGCCCGCCGCCGCCACGATCGACAGGTCGATGCCGCCCGTGAGCATGGCCAGGCCCATCGCGAGCGCAAGGAGCCCGAACTCGGTCACCTGGATCGACATGGACTGCATACCCGCGAGCGAGAAGATGCGCTGCCCAAGGAGCGCATAGAGGACGAGAGTCACGACGATCGTTGTGGTCGTGAGGACGGTGAGCTCCTTGTCCCGTCCGAGGTATTGTGCGACGCGGTTCATGGGTTCTCCTCAGCTGGCGGCGAAGACGAGGGCACGCTTGTTGGCCTGCCGCTGGCGGTAGTAGATGAATCCAAGGATCAGGATGAGCACACCGCCGAAGAACAGGTCGTTGAATGACGAGTCGAGCCCGAGGTGGATGAGCGTGTTCTGGAACAGCTGCCAAAGCACGACGCCCAGGAGGGTCCCCAGGATGGTTCCCTCTCCGCCGGTGAGCTTGGCGCCGCCGATGACGACGGCGGCGATGACGGCCAGCTCGGTGCCGATCAGGGCGGCGGGGTTGATGTAGGCGAGGTTGCTGAAATACACGATGCCGGCGAGGCCCGACAATCCGCCCACGTACATGTAGACGAACAGGCGAGTCTTGAGCAGCCCCATGCCGATGCGAGATGCGGACTCCTCGTTGCTTCCCATGGCGTAGACGGAGCGGCCGATCCGCGTGCGGTACAGGAGAAACCAGGTGAGGACCCCGACGGCGACCACGACCGGCACGAACACGGTGAGACCCACCTGCGAGCCGTTGATGTCGAGCGTGAACAGGCGCGCGCCACCGAAGTCCAGCATTGACTTGGGCACGTCGGCGCGCGTGTAGGTCTTCATGCCGAGCAGGATCGCCATCGCACCATGGAAGACGCTCGCCGTGCCGAGGGTCACGATCAGGGTGGGCAGCCGATAGAAGTGGATCAGCAGGGCGTTGACCGAGCCGAGCAGAGCGCCGATCGTGATTGCGCTGAGGGTGATGAACATGAGGTTGTCGACCCCCAAGGCCCGCGATATCAGCACCGCCGAATAGCCCGAGACGATCGCGACCGCGGGGAACGAGACATCGATGCCGCCGGACACGAACACGATCAGCACACCCAGCGCCAGGATCGTGATCGCCGCCCCGCTCCGCGCGAGGTCGAAGAAGGTCGCCGCGCTCAAGAACGTGGCGCTGCGGAGGGCGACAAAGCCGACGTACAGGACGATGATCGCCAGCAGTGTCTTCTCCATCGCCGTCATCCGGCGGTGGAAAGCCATCTGGAAGGGGGTGCGTTTCATTTCTGCGCCTCGATTCCTGCGTCCGTGATTCCCGCGGCGGGGAGGCCTGCGCCGGCGCCCACGGGGACGGCCTGGGCCGATGCCTCTTCGGCCTCCGGATCGCTGATCACGGCGATCAGATCGTCTTTGAAGGTGTCCTTTGCGACGTCATCCTCTTCGAAGGTCTGGACGACATGCCCCTCGTGCATCACGAGCACGCGGTTACAGTTGGCGACGATCTCCTCCGCCTCGTCAGAGATGAACAGCACGGCCATGCCCTCACGGGCGAGGCGATGGATCTGCTCGTAGATCTCCGCCTTCGATCCGATGTCGATGCCGACCGTGGGACTGTCCAGGATGAATACGCGCGGGTTCCGGAAGAGCCATTTGCCGATGACGACCTTCTGCTGGTTGCCGCCCGAGAGGTTGGAGACGGCCGTCTCGATGCGCTTGTTGTTGACATGCATCTCGCTCACGACACGGTCGGCGAGCTCGACCTCCTTGCGGCGCGACAGCGTCCGAACCTTCGAGAGGATGCGGTCGAGCATGGTCGCCGAGGCGTTCACCGCGATGCTCTGCTTGCCGAACAGCCCCTGTGTCTGCCGGTCTTCGGGCAGGAGCGCGATGCCGTGCTTCATTGCATCCCACGGTGCCGTGATCTTGACGGGCGCGCCGGCGATCGAGATCGCGCCGCCGGTCGGCTTGTTGAGCCCGAAAAGCGACAGCGCGATCTCGGTGCGCCCTGAGCCGAGGAGGCCCGTCAGCCCTACGATGTCGCCGGGGCGGAGAGCGAACGAGACGTCTTCGAAGTGGCCTGTGCGTGAGAGGTTCTCGACCGTGAGCACGGGTTCCGCAGACTCCTGCTCGCGGTGGTACCTCTCGTAGCGCACCTCGCGGCCGGTCATGTGCGTAGCGAGGGCGTTCTCGTCGAGCTCGGCGGCGGTGAAATCCCCCACCTTGAGGCCGTCGCGGAAGACGCTGATGCTGTCGGCCACGCGGAACACCTCGTCGAGCTTGTGACTGATGAACACGATCGACAGGCCGCGCCGCTTCAGCTCGAGGACGATGTTGAGGAGGCGTCCGACCTCACGACCCGTCAGCGCCGTCGTGGGCTCATCCATGAAGAGCAGTCGAGCGTCCATGCTGAGGGCGCGGCAGATCGCGACGATCTGGCGGTTCGCCATCGACAGTGACGAAACGGGGGCATCGAGATCGAGTTCGACGCCAACCCGCTCGAGTTGCTCCCGCGCGATCCGGCGCATGCGCCTGCGGTTCACGAACGGAGTGCGATCCTGCAACATGTGGTTGATCGCGATGTTCTCCCCGACCGTCAGGTGCTCGAACAGCGACAGATCCTGGTAGATCACCTGGATTCCGGCAGCCACGGCATCCTTCGGGTGATGCCACGTGACCGGCTCACCGTCGAACTCGATCTCGCCGGAGTCGGGGCTATAGACGCCCGACACGATCTTCGTGAATGTCGACTTGCCTGAGCCGTTCTCGCCGGCAAGGCATCGGATCTCGCCGCGACCGATCTCCAGATCGACTCCACGGAGCGCTCGGATGCCTCCGAATGAGATGTGCAGGTCGCGTGCTTTCAGCAGCGGACTGGCGGATGACGTCACCGGGTGTCTCCTCACGGGCAAGAAGGGGGTGATGCCGGTGACGCAGACCGCGTCACCGGCATCCGATCAGAACGGGTACTCTCCGTCAGCGAAGTCGCCGGGGAAGTACTGCTGGATGTCGTTGCCGACGATGAGCTGACCGTCGACGTCGACCGACTCATAGCCGAGCCAGCCGAGGTCGGCACCGGACTCGGTCTTGTTGCCCTTGAGGAGATCGAGGGCGACCTTGTTGAGCGCCCAGCCCCAACCTGCGGGGTCCCAGCCCTGGCCGGCAGACAGGAAGCCGTCCTCGAGGTCAGGCCCGGCAACCGAGGGGAGCGTCAGCGAGACCGTGGCGACATCCTTGCGGCCCTTGTCGCGGAGCGCAGAAGCCATGCCCGAGCCGCCCGAGGGCGTGGTGGCCAAGTAGCCCTTGAGGTTCGGGTAGGTGTTGAGAATCTCCTCGGCCAACTCACGACTGTGCTGGTCGTCGTTCTCGTTCTCGTACGGCGTCGGCGAGACGTTCTTCATGTCAGGGCAGGTCTCTTCGATGTACTCGATCGCCGCCTTCAGCCATTCCATGTGCGACTCACTCGTGAGCAGGCCGACGCTTGTGGCGTACTCGCCCTTGCAGCCCATCGCCTCGGTCAGCTGCTCCCCGTAGCCCTTGCCGAAGTCGGCGTTGTAGAACGCCTCGACGTCGAAGTCGATCGACTCCGTGCCGACGAGCTGGGTCGCCTCGGTCACGCCGACCACGATGCCGGCCTTGCGGGCGCGCTCGAGCACCGGAGCGATGCCGAGGACGTCGTTCGGAACGACGATGATCGCGTCCACCTGCTGGGCGATGAGGTCCTCGACGATCTGGATCTGCTGGGCCGGGTCACCCGCGTCGGGACCGGTCTGGTAAGCCTCGACCTCATCGCCGAACTCGTCGTTGAACATGTCGACGCCTTCGGACATGCGCTGAAACCAGGTGATGCCCTCGACCTTCGAGACCGTCACGATCTTGAACTTGCCACCGTTGTCGCCTGAGTTTCCGGTGTCGCCGCCAGGAGTGGCGGTCTCGCCCACCGTCGTGCAGCCGGCCACCAGAGCCGCGGTCGCGCCGAGAGCGACGACCGACGCCCAGCGACGAGCGAGCATGTGCTTCTTCATAGTGCGTGTTCTCCCTTGAACATGTGTCAGAACTGTGCCCTGCTTCTTGAGGCTCCCAGAGGCCCGCCGGTGGAGGTATTGGGACCCTCCCCCATAGGGCGGTAGGGAACCCCCTACGTGCTCACAAGATGATGCTGAACGGGTTCTCGAGTGTCTCCGTGAGCGCAGAGAGCCAACGCGCTCCCAGCACGCCGTCCACCGGTCGGTGGTCGAACGAAGCTGTAACGGTCATGGTGTGACCGACACTCAGCGTCCCGTCTTCTACGACGGCTCCGCTCACGACGGCGCCGACTGCGAGGATGCCGACATGGGGTGGGTTGATGATCGCCGAGAACTCCTCGACGCCGAACATCCCGAGGTTCGAGATGGTGAAGACTCCGCCCTCGAGCTCATCCTGCTTCAGACGGCCGGCATGAGCCCGCTCAGCGAAGTCGCGGACGCGCCTCGACACTTCGGACACACTGGTCCGGTCGACATCGCGCAGCACCGGGGTCACGAGGCCCCGTTCGCTGCCGATGGCCACGGCGATATCGATGTCGTCGAACCGGTGCACCGCGTCCTCGGTCCAGATGACGTTGAGTTCCGGCACGAGACGGAAAGCGCGCGCCACAGCCTTCACGACAAGGTCGTTGAGCGACACGCGCACGTCCCCCGAGGAGTTGATCTCTGCGCGCAGGGCCATGAGCGCATCGACGCGCACCGTCGACTTCAGGTAGAAGTGCGGCGCATTGCGCTTGCTCGATGTGAGCGCGTTCGCGATCGCACGACGCAGGCGGCTGTGCGGAATCTGCTCCACGGAATTGTTCACGGATGGTGCGGGCGCCGACTCGTTCACGGGGATGCTCGTCACCGCCTGGGAGGCGACCGATGCGGCCTGGGGGGCGGCAGCGCCTTCGGCGAGCACGCGCTCGAGGTCGGCCCGGATGATGCGTCCGCGCGGACCTGTGCCCACGATCCCTTCGAGCGAGACTCCGGCGTCCTTTGCCAGCTTGCGCACGAGCGGTGAGGCGGCGATACGCTCCCCCGGGGTCGGCTGGACCGTGGAAGGAGACGCGTCTGCGAGAGCCGGAGCGGGCGTCGCAGCGTGTGCGGGCACCGGTGCTGCCTCGGGAGAGCGTGCGGCCTCGGATGCCGGAGCGGGGGCGACAGCGGCGGGTCTCACTCCGACACTGGCGAGGGCTGCTTCGCCTGCCGCATCGTCCTCGCCGTCGCCCAGCAGCACCGCGATCGGGCTTCCGACGGGCACGGCGTCACCCGGCTCGACCAGGGTGCGCCACAGGCGCGCGTCCTCGTCCACCGTGATGTCCACATTGGCCTTCTCCGTCTCAACGACGGCGATCACATCGCCTGCCACCAGAGCCGATCCCGGCTCCACGCTCCACTCGACGAGCGCAGCTTCATTGGCATCCGCCGAAACTCCGGGCATCCGCATGACGGTCGCCATCAGTTGGCCCCCTCTCCCGTCGTGATGCTCACAAGCGCCGCCGCCACCTTGTCGGTGTCGGCCAGTGCGGCCGCCTCAAGCACCTTGCTGATGCTCGGCGATGACTCGGACCCGGTCACACGCTCCACCGGCGCGTCCAGCGAGTCGAAGAACCGGCGTTGGATCTCGTCCGCCAGGACCGCGCCGTACGACGTCTGGCGCGAACCCTGCTCGACGATCAAGACCCTGTTGGTCTTCGCGATGCTCGCGCCGATGGTGTCCCAGTCCACACTGGCGAAGTCAAGCCAACGCAGGTCCACCACCTCGGCGTCCACACCGCTGGCCTCAGCCGCATCGAGCGACTGCTGCACCATAGACAGGTAGGTGAGCAAGGTCACCGCACTGCCTTCGCGCCGCACCGCGGCCTTGCCGATCGGAACGAAGTAGTCGAGGTCGTCGGCGGGGATCTCCCCTTCGACCCGGTAGAGGTCGGCGTCGTGCTCGAGCACGGCCACCGGATCCTCGCATTTCAGTGCGGTGTTCATCATGCCGACGTAGTCGAACGGGTTGGACGGTGCGGCGATGCGCCACCCGGCGGAGGTGTTCATGATGCCAGCGGGATCCATCGAGTGCTGCGAGCCGTATCCTGTCCGCGTGCCGATCTTGATCCGCATCACCAGCGGCATCGCGTGACGACCGCCGAACATGTGCCGCGCCTTGCCGATCTGGTTGAACAGCTGATCGGCCGCCACCCACAGAAAGTCGGCGTACATGAGTTCGACCACCGGGCGGAAGCGGCCGTCCAATGCCAGCCCGCCCGCGAATCCGCAGAATGCGTTCTCGCTGATGGGGGTGCCCAGCACGCGGTCGGGGAAGGTGTCTTTGAGGCCTTTGGTGGCACCGCGCGGACCGCCGTTGAGCTTGTGCACGTCTTCGCCGAGTACGACGATGCGCTCGTCAGCCGACATCTGGTGCTTCATGCTGTCAGCGACCACATCGACGAAGCGAGCGATCTTCGTGCGTCCCGCGTAGTCATTGAGCTCCGCGTAACGCACACCCTCCAGCTCGCTCAGGTCGCTGCGGATGCCCTCGTCGATCTTCGCCGGGTCCGGCCACAGCTCCGGACGGAAGCGCTGCGCGCCGCCGCCTGCCGGGTCAGCCTCGAGCATCCCCTCGGCGAGCGCGCTCATCGTCGCCTTCGTGCGAGTGCGCAGCGCCTTGACCTCCTCAGCCGTAATGAGGCCACGACGGATCATCTGCGCCGCCGTCTGGTCGAGCGGGTCACGGTTACGCCATGCCTTCTCCTCCTCGCGGTCGCGGTAGCCGAATGCGCTGCCGGGGAATTGTCCGTTCTGGTGGAAGTAGCGGTAGACGTGCGCCTCGATCATGGTCGGACCGCCGCCGGCGCGCATGTGCTCCAGTGCCTGCTGCGTCGCTAGGAACACCGCCAGCGGGTCCATGCCATCGACCTGCCAGCTGGGGATGTTGAAGCCGAGCGCACGAGCCGACAGGCGTGGTTCGCCGGTGGCTTCGTCGACCGTCGTGGAGACGGCGTACTGGTTGTTCTCGACGAAGAAGCAGACCGGCGTCTTCCACGCGGAGGCGAGGTTCAGGCTCTCCAGCACGGAGCCGATGTTCATGGCGCCGTCGCCGAAGTAGGTGATCGAGACGTCCTGCGTGTCCGACTTCTGGCTCGCCCAGCCGAAGCCTACGGCGAACGGCACAGCACCGCCGACGATGGCGTTCGTTCCCATGGCGCCGAACTCAGTCTCCTGCAGGTGCATCGACCCACCCCGGCCACCGCAGTAGCCATCGGCAAGACCGCAGATCTCCGCGAGGCTCCGGCGCAGGACCGTGCGCACTTCGTCGGTGAAGTCAGCGCGAGGGTCGAAGCCTTCGGGCGCCACCGCCCCGAACATCTTCGCGAGGAACTGGTGGTGCCCCCGGTGCGACCCGTTGATCCGATCGGCGGGGGTAAGCGGGACGATCGAGCCGACAGCGCCGCCTTCCTGCCCAATGCTGGAGTGCGCCGGCCCGTTGACGAGCTTCTGGCCGGCCAGGTCGAGCACCGTTTCCTCGAACGCGCGGATCAGGTGCATCTGGGTGAGCATGGTTCCCAGCAGTGCCGGGTCAGCCGCATCCCAGTCCTTCTGCGTAGTGCGCAGCTGCACCCAGGGGGATGCGGGCTGAAGGTTCTTGGTGATTGTCATGGATTCCTCGTCGTTTCACACTGCCGCCGAACCTGTGCGTCGCTCGCGACAGCCGGCCTACTCCCCAAGCTAGGGATGAGGCGCTCCCACCCGATATGCGGGATTCCCCCCTTTGCGGTGGGGATCCTCCCCAGACATATGGCCGCAGCGACAGCGCTGACCGCCCCCGAACCATGACCCGTCCACGGCGCGGTCAACTCGGAGCGCGGTCGACTCAGGGCGCGGCAGCTCAGCGCGGTCAACTCAGGGCGCGGCAGGCCTCGGCGTACACCTCACGGTCGACACTGCGCCGCTGCCCGCCGATCTCGCCGAGCGCCCGAGAGACGAAGTCCGAACCGCGGGTCGTGACGCCACGCCCCCACTGGCCCTCGTGGAGCATGCGGATCGCCGCCCGGCCGAGACCCGAACCGAGTACGCGGTCCGCGGCGATAGGCGCCGCTCCGCGCTGCATCCCGCCCAGCACGACCGCTCGCGCCTCGATCCCGGCGAACGTCCCGATCTGCGTCGCCAACTTCGCCGCGATGGACTCTCCGCCCGCCGGGTCCTGTCGCGATTCGGTGAGCAGACGGAACCCCTCTGCCACGACGACCAACGGCGAGCGCCCGCGCCTGAGGGGGCGGCTCACCGAGTCGATGACCGCTTCGATCGTCTGGGGGAACTCGGGGATCAGGACTGCATGCGCATTCGTGGCGATTCCCGCGTGCAGCGCCACCCATCCGGCGCGTTCACCCACGACCTCCACGACCGTGCAGCGATGGTGCGCGTCGCCCGTCGTGCGCAACCGATCGATCCCCTCGGCGGCGACCTCGACGGCGGTGGCGAACCCGAGAGACCCGTCGACCGCTCCTATGTCGTTCTCGATCGACTTGGGCACGCCGACAACTCGAATTCCCTTCTCGTGCAGCTGGCCGGCTGTTTCGAGCGTGCGGTGTCCTCCGACCACCACCAACGCGTCGAGAGCGGAGAGGCGGATCGCGGAGTGCACAGCGCGGACCTCTTCGTCGTCGAGCGAGGGCACGGACGAGATGCCCAGCACCGCACCACCCAGGCGCGACACACCCCGCACCGCCTTCTCGTCGAGGTCGATCGCCTCCGCATCGCGCAGACCGCCCCAGCCGCCAGCGAATCCGACGAACTCGTCGCCGTGGTCACGGATGCCGCGCAGGACCAGAGCACGGATGAGCGCGTTCGTCCCGGGGCTGTCGCCGCCGTTGAGAAGAACACCGATCCGCGTCATCGTCCTCGTCATCCACTTCGCCTTCGACCGTGTCGGCACTGACACGAAGAAGCTCGTCCTCCGGGCACGCCATCTGCCCTGTCCGGCGAGGTTATCGCCAGATAGCCCGAGCGCACACGAGGGGACTTTCCCCCGCGATACGTAGGGAATCCACCACCCTCGCTCAGCCCGCCAGAGGGACGAGGCCGGGGGGTGTGTACGATTCCGACTGTTAGTGGTCAAGGAGGACCCCGATGATTTCTTCCCACGCGACACCCGACGAACTCGAACTGCAGTCCGATCCGACCCTGCAGCTGCAGGCCATCGCCGCGTCCGCTGCCGAACTGGCCGGGCATTTTGAGCTGCAGCCCCTGCTCGAGCGGATCCTTCGCAACGTGACGCGCCTGCTGGGGTGCGAATCCGGCTCGGTCTGCTTGGTGGATGAAGAGGCACACACGTATACGAAGCGCGTCGACTTCGGCGTCGGGTGCCAGGAGGGCCAGACCTTTCCGCTGGACCAGGGCGTGACCGGGGAGGTCGTACGCCGTCGCGGCACTGTCATCCTCCACTCGTACTCGATGATCGAGGCCGGGCACATCGCCGATGACGACCCGCTCAGCCGCTGCGCCGTGCTCGGCGTTCCCATCCGCTGGGCCGACCGGATCATTGGAAGCTGCGTCATCTTCAGCGCCGAACCCGGGCGCCTGTTCACCACGACCGACGCCGAACTGGCCGAGCTGTTCGCGAGCCACGCGGCAATCGCGATCGCGAACGCAGAGCTGCACTCCAAAGCCGCCGAGCGCGAGCGTGAGGCCGCTGTCTCGCGCGAACGGGAGCGCGCCGTGCAGGATGTGCACAACACGGTCGGCCGCTCGCTGGGGTCGGTGCTGCAGCACCTTGACTCCGCCCGGGAGCACCTCGAACCGTCGCACCCGGCTTGGCAGCGTGTCGACGCCGCCAGCGCCCTCGCCCAGGAGGCGCTCACCGAAGCCCGGCGCACCGCTATGGGCATCGGACCGGCGTCACTGGAAGGCCGGACCCTCCAGGAGGCGCTGCGGCGCGAAGTCGAGTGGGCCGCATCGGCCGCTTCCCTGGAGACCTCGTTCACTGTGGCAGGCACGCCCCGCCCACTGCCGCCAGACGTCGAGCACCAGCTGTTCCGCGTTGCGCAGGAGGCGCTGTCGAACGTCGTGGCCCACGCCCGCGCGACCCGTGTGCGTGTCGGTCTGGTGTACGGCGCCCAGACGACCTCTCTGCTCGTCGAGGACAACGGTCGCGGCTTCAATGTGCCCGAGACACGCACACTGGAAGGCTCGCTTGCGCGAGGCTCGCTCGGACTCCACGGCATGACCTCGCGCGCTCTCCACCTCGGCGGCGATCTGCGCATCGAGTCCATCGAGGGCTGGGGAACCGTCATCCGCTGCGTCCTCCCCGACGCCGACCGTTCGAGCGAGATCGCCCCGGCGCCGTCCTGGAAGGTGCTCGTGTCGAGCGGACAGCCGCTCGTCACTGCGGGCATCGTCCGCCTGCTGAACCTCCACGAGCCGTCCATGCAGATTGTGGCGCACTCATCGGCCACCGAGGAGCTCTTCGAATCGCTTGAGCACCTGAAGCCGGATGTCGTGGTGCTCGACCTCGACGCTCAGGGTCGGGACCTCATGGAGGTTGAGGAGAAGCTCCGCCAGGTCAACCCCGACGCCGCCATCGTCGTGTACTTGGACACCCCCACGGTCGATACGATTCGCCTGGCACGCCGGCTCGGCGTGCGCGGCTACCTCAACCGACGCTCCACGCCTGAAGCGATCGTGCGCAGCATCGTCGCTGCCGGCCAGGGTGAGGCGCTCATCGACGGTGACCTGTACGCGAAGCTGACCGACACGTCCGCGCCTGAGGCGACCGCCGACAAGCTCACCGCTCGCGAACGTGAGGTGCGCGCGCTGGTCGCCAAGGGGCTGGCCGACAAGCAGATCGCGACGGCGCTGGGCATCTCGGTGAAGACCGTCGAGAAGCACGTCGGCTCGCTCCTGCGGAAGACCGGATCGAGCAACCGCACGATGCTCGCGAGCATCGCCGACGACCGCGTACTGATCTAGCCCGAGATCACTACGTGATTCCCCCTACCGGTAGTGGGGGGACCCCTCATAGTCCGCCTGACTGCGGCTCACCTAGCGTGAAAGCACAGTCAGAGAGGAAACCAAATGAGTGTGGTGTCGCTCCGCGAGATCCTGGAGCCGGCTTTCGCCGGGCGCTATGGCGTCCCTGCCATCAACATCGTCAATGACCTGACGCTGGAGGGTGTGCTCGGCGGTGCCGTCGAGGCGAAGTCGCCGGTCATCATCCAGACCTCCGTGAAGACCGTCCGGTCGATCGGCGCCCCAGTGCTGGCCGCGATGTGGCAGTCGATGACGGCAGGGATCGAGGTCCCGGTCACCTTGCACCTCGACCACTGCCCGGATCGCGCCGTGGTCACCGAGTGCCTGCGCAACGGATGGAACTCGGTCCTCTTCGACGCGTCGGAGCTGCCCGTGGAGGAGAACCTGCGCCAGACGATCGAGGTCGTCAAAGAGGCGCGCCACCACGGCGCCCATGTGGAGGGCGAGATCGAGTCGATCACGGGGGTCGAGGACGACCACGGATCCGACGAGGAAGCCCAGCGGCAGAGCCTCGCGGTCTCCCTCGACTTCATCGACCAATCTGGCGTCGATGTGTTCGCCCCGTCGATCGGAAACGCGCACGGCTCATACAAGAAGGCGCCCATCCTCGACTACGACCGTGTCCGCGACATCGTCGAAGCGCGATCGATCCCCATCGCTCTCCACGGCGGAAGCGGCCTGTCATCGCAGCAGTTCCACGATCTGATTGCCCTCGGCTGCGCGAAGGTGAACATCTCCACCTCGCTGAAGGAGACGTTCATGCAGTCGTCGCTGGCTTTCCTCAAGCGGGCCGAAGCGGACGAGCGCTGGGATCCGCCGTCGCTGTTCACGCACACGCGCAAAGACATCGTCGCGCTCACTCGCTCTCTCGCCGAGCAGTTCGGGTCCGCGGGCAGGGTCGCCTGACATGCCCGCGCTCATCTTCGACTGCGACGGCGTGCTCGCCGACACCGAGCTCGACGGCCACCTCCCCGCGTTCAACGCCACCTTCGCCCATTTCGGCCTGCCCGTGCAGTGGGATGTCGAGACGTACGCCGAGAAGGTGAAGATCGGCGGCGGTAAAGAACGGATGGCGACCCTGCTGACGCCCGAGTTCGTTCGAGAAGCAGGGCTTCCGGACGACGAGGCGGCGCTCAAAGAGGCCGTCGCCCAATGGCACGCCTACAAGACCGCCCAGTACACGACACTTATCGGCTCCGGTGTGCTGCCGCCCCGCCCGGGGGTGTCCCGCCTCGCGCGGGCCGCACACGAAGCGGGCTGGCAGCTTGCGGTCGCGTCGACGTCTGCACGCCCGGCCGTCGAGGCCGTCCTGACCCACGCGATGGGCGAGGAGCTCGCGTCGCATTTCACTGTCTTCGCCGGTGATGTCGTGCCGCGCAAAAAGCCCCACCCCGACATCTACGATCTAGCGGTCTCAACCCTCGAGGTCGGTGCCCACGAGGCTGTCGTTATCGAAGACAGCTCCGTCGGCCTCCGTGCCGCCCTGGCGGCAGACCTGCCCGTGATCGTCACGGTCAGCGGTCTCACCGCAGACGAGGACTTCACAGGCGCGAGCCTGGTCGTGTCGTCGCTCGGCGACGACGGCCAGCCAGCCGAAGTCCTGGCGAACTCCCACGGCCTGGACATCCCCGGCAGAGTCGAGCTGGCATCGCTGACGGCGCTGATGAGCCGCTCGGCACCCTGACTCGCATCCCCTTTGCCCTCACCCGAATAGACAGTTGCGAAGAAGGAACTGGAGACACACACAATGACAAAGCTCGTCAATGACCCGAAGGACTTCCCTCGACAGCTCGTCGAGGGGTTCGTCGAAGCGAATCCGGAGTTCGTCCGCCCCGTGTTCGGCGGCGTGGTCCGTGCGACGCAGTCGCGCCCTGGAAAGGTCGCTGTCATCTCCGGTGGCGGCACCGGGCATTACCCTGCGTTCACCGGCTGGGTGGGCCAGGGCCTCCTCGACGGTGCCGTCACCGGCAACATCTTCTCCTCGCCCAGCGCCTCGCAGGCGGTGAGCGTCGCGAAGGCCGCAGACCAGGGCGGCGGTGTGCTCATCGCATTCCTCAACTACGCGGGTGACGTGCTGCACTTCGGCCAGGCGGCAGAGCGGCTGCGTGCGGAAGGCATCGACGCCCGCACGGTCGTCGTAACCGACGACGTGGCTTCGGCTCCCGCCGACCAGCGCCACATGCGGCGCGGAATCGCCGGCGGCCTCCCCGTCTTCAAGATGGTCTCGGCCGCCGCAGAGTCGGGGCTGTCGATGGACGAAGTGATCGAGGTGTTCGAGGCTGCCAACAACGCTGTGTACACCTTCGGCGTCGCGTTCTCCGGTTGCACTCTCCCCGGCGCGGAACACCCGCTCTTCGAGGTCGAGAAGGGCGTCATGGGCGTCGGGCTCGGTGTCCACGGTGAGCCCGGAATCTATGAAACCTCCCTCGGCTCGGCCGACGACGTCGCAGGTCTCCTGGTCGACCGTCTGCTGGAGGAGCGCCCGGAAGGCGCCGACCGCGTGGTCGCGGTGCTCAACGGCCTGGGCTCCGCCAAGTATGAGGAACTGTACGTCACCTACAGTTCGGTGTCCGAACGCCTGCGCTCGGCCGGCGTCGAGGTCGTCAGCGGCGAGGTAGGCGAGTTCATGACTTCGCTCGACATGGGCGGCGTTTCGCTCACCCTCATCTGGCTCAACGACGCCATCGAGAAGTACTACTTCGCCGAGTGCGACACCGCCGCCTACACGCGCCGCGCCCGTCTGGCAGCCCCGCTGCCCGCAGACGTCACCTTCAACACCGGGCCGGAGCCCATCACTGTCAAGACGCCGGGCTCGCCAGAGTCCCAGCAAGCGGCGCGCTTGATCGTCGACGGGCTGGTTGCCGTCAGTAGGGCGATCGAGGAGAACGCGGAAGCGCTCGGCGACCTTGACGCGATCGCCGGTGACGGCGACCACGGAATCGGCATGACGCGAGGGTCATCGTTCGCGGCCCAGGCGGCCGTCGAACTCGCCGAAGCAGGTGGCGGCGCGCAGACGGTGCTCGTCGGCGCGGGCGACCGCTGGTCGGAAAACGCCGGTGGCGCGTCGGGCGCACTTTGGGGCGCCGCGCTCACGGCAGCCGGCAACGCGCTGGGCGATAGAGGAGCGGTCGACACGGCCGCGCAGGCGCGGGCCGTCCGGGCGTTCGCGGAATCGATCCAGCGTCTCGGCCGCGGACAGGTCGGCGACAAGACGATGCTCGACGCGATCGTCCCCTTTGTGGAGGCGTTCGAGGCCGCCGCCGGTGAAGGCGCTGGTACCGTCGCCAGCTGGCAGCGCGCGGCGGAGGCCGCCGACCGAGCCGCCAAGGCGACCGCCGATCTCACCCCCCGGATCGGACGCGCGCGCGTCCTCTCACAACGCTCAGTGGGCCACCCCGACCCTGGTGCCGTGTCGTTCGCGTTGGCTGTGCGCACCATGGCCGAGCTCATCGCCGCGGTGAAGACCCCGGCCTGACCCCTCACATTCGAGGCAGCGAAGTTAAGGAGAGAGAAATGCCCCTTCCCGGTATCCGCGGTATGGAACACATCGGCTTCACCGTGCCAGACCTCGACGAAGCGTGCGAGTTCTTCGTCAAGATCCTCGGTGCCACGGAGCTCTTCGTCGCCGCTCGCGACTTCCGCGACGACGACAGCGACTGGATGAACGAGCACCTGCGTGTTCACCCCCGCGCGGTCATCAAGGAGTTCCGCTACCTGCGCCTGGGTAATGGCAGCAACCTGGAGATCTTCCAGTATGAGTCGCCCGACCAGAACACGGCGCCGCCGAAGAACAGCGACATCGGTGGTCACCACCTGGCGTTCTACGTCGACGACATGGACGCTGCCGTCGCCTACCTGCGCGACAACGGCGTCGAGGTATTGGGGGAGCCGACAAGCTACACGGAGGGCCCCAACCTGGGCCTGACCTGGTGCTACTTCATGGCCCCGTGGGGCATGCAGCTCGAGATCGTCTCCTCGCCCAACGGCACGACGTACGACAACGACGCGGTCGCCACCGGCAAGCCGCGCCTGTTCCACCCGGCTCTGGTGGACGAAACCAAGGTCTGAGACACCGATCACCGTTCGACGCGCGGAGGAATCGCTCTCCGCGCGTCGAACTGTTTCGAGGAGGACCATGACTCAGGTCAGCTCGGCCGTCGTCACCGACCACCGCCACGACGGCGCACTCCGCTTCCGATGGGAGGTCGCCGCCCTGCCGCCCCTGGAGCCGCTCGATCTGCGCGTGGCTGTGCAGGCGGTCGCGGTGAACCCCGTCGATGCGAAGCTCAGTCGCAGCCGTGCGGGCGACCGGGTGCATGGCTTCGACGCGGTCGGCACCGTGGCAGCCGTCGGCCCCGACGTCTCGCGCTTCCGTGTGGGCGATGCCGTCTGGTACGCCGGGACGACGGAGCGGCCTGGCGCGTTCCAGACCGTGCACACAGTGGATTCCCGCCTTGCCGGGCATGCGCCCCGTTCGCTTTCCCCCGTCGATGCGGCCGCGCTTCCGCTCACAATGCTCACGGCGTGGGAGACGGTGCGCGGCAAGCTCCGACTTGACCAATCTTCTCGAGCGACGCTTCTGGTGGTGGGGGCAGCCGGCGGTGCAGGGTCAGCGATCGTGCAGCTCACGCGAGCGATCGCGCCGGGGGTCCGCGTCATCGGCACGGCATCCCGTGACGAGTCGGCGCAGTGGGTGCGGTCGTTGGGTGCACACGATGTGGTCGACGCACGCAACGATCTGGTCGGTGCCGTACGCAGCGTGACGCGGAGCGGTGTGGACGCCATCGTCAGCGCGTGGTCGCAGAGAAGGATCGACGAATACGCTCGCATCCTCGCCCCGTTCGGACAGATAGTCGGCCTCGACCGCGGCCCCATCGATGTGACGCCACTCAAACCGCTCAGCGCATCCTGGCACTGGGTCTACATGTTCACGCGGGCAGATCCGCAGCGATTCGGTGACGCGCACGGCGTCGTGCTCGACGAGCTCCGGCGCCTCGTAGACAACGGCCTTCTCGCCTCCACCCGGCGCGGTGCGCCGGGCCGCCTCTCGCCGCAGGGGCTCCGCGCCGCGTACCGCACGATGGAAGACGGCACCGCGATCGGAAAGATCGTGCTCTCGGTCAGCTGACGAGCGGTGCTTCTTCGCCTGCGAACGCGGCGATACGGTCGGTCAGCGACCGAACGTCCAGCCCGCACGCCTCAAGAACATCTTCGTAGGGCCCGGAAGGGACGAACCGGTGGGGCACGCCGATCACCAGGTGGGGCGCGCGCAGCGTCTTCGACAGCAGTTCAGCGACGGCACCGCCGAGTCCGCCACGCTCGTAGTGCTCTTCCACCGTCACGATGCGCCCTGTCCGGGATATCGACGCGAGCAGCAGCTCGCCGTCGAGTGGCTCGATCGTCGGCATCCCGATGTGCTCGGCTCGGATGCCGCGGGCTCGCAGATCCGCCACGGCGTCCTGGACGGCAGCAGTGACGTGGCCCGTGCTGACGACCGTCACATGGTCGCCCTCCGTGATCACGCGCCCGCGTCCGATCTTAAACGGCCCTGGAGGGAACAGGTCCGGGATCCCGCCGGCGCCGATGCGCATATACACCGGACCGTCATGACGCAGCATGGCCTGTACGGCACCCTCGATCTCGCCGCAGTCCTGAGGGGCGATGACGACGACCCCGGGGATCATCCGGGTGAGTGCGATGTCGTCGAGAGAGTGATGGGTGGGACCGAGCTGCGAATAGCTCAAGCCCGCGTTGCGTCCGACGATCTTCACGTTCTGCCGCATGTACCCGAGGTCATTGCGGAACATCTCGAAGTTCCGGGCGGTCACGAACGGCGCGATGGCACACAGCACCGGGACCTTTCCGGCTGTAGCAAGACCCGAGGCCATGCCTGTGGCCGCCTGCTCCATGATTCCCACCTCGATGTACCGCTCCGGGTGCGTCGCCCGCAGCTGACCGAGACCGGAACTCAGGCCGGAATCGACCGACAGCGCGACGATGGCGGCGTCACGTTCGGCTGCGCTAGTCAGCGCGGCGCCGAAGGTCTTTCGTGGGTCGCGCATCGCACTCATGCCGACACCTCCCGACGCTCGTGACGCAGCAGGCGGGCGATGCGCTCGTCCAGCTCGTGTAGGGCGGTTGCGAGCTCCTCCTCGCTAGGGGTCCAGTAGTGCGATTCGAGCGTCCCGGCCAGTCCGGGAATGCCCTGACCTTTGACGGTGCGCGCGATGATCGCGGTGGGTCGCCCGAAGGGTTCGGATGGCTTCGAGAAGGCATCATCGATCTGGCCGTAGTCGTGGCCGTCGATCGTCACCGTGTCCCAGCCGAACGCCTGCATCTTCGCTTCAAGCGACGACAGGTCCATGATGTCGCCCACGGGACCGGAGATCTGCAGTCCGTTGCTGTCGATGACAGCGACCAGCGCGCCGAGCCGGTGATGCGCGGCGGCAGCGAACGCCTCCCAATTGGATCCCTCGGCCAGCTCACCGTCACCGAGCACGACGACCGTACGGCTGCCCCGGCCGTCGAGGCGAGCGGCAAGAGCCATGCCGGCGGCGATCGCCGCCCCATGCCCGAGCGCCCCCGTGTTGCCTTCGACGCCGGGGAGTTTGTGCATGTCGGGATGACCGGGAAGCGCGGAGCCGTACGAGCCGTAGGTGTCAAGTGTGGATTCAGGAGCGAAGCCGAAAAGCGTGAGCACGGCATACTGCGCGAGGGCCTTATGTCCTGCGGAAAGAAGGAAACGGTCACGCGCGGGGTCTTCGGGGTGCCTTCGGTCGATCTTGAGGATGCCCGCGTACAGCGATGTCACGATGTCGATGCAGGACATGGCCCCACCCAGGTGACCCGAGCCCCCCGCTTGGATCATCCGCACGACGTGCCTCCGCGCCCGAGTGGCGAGCAATTCACGCTCGACGTGGCGGGAATGGCTCACTGGCACGAGCCGGTCTCTTCGTACTGGGAGATGACGGCGACTTTCGGGCCGCTGCGGCTGTTCGGGTCGAAGGACACGCCGAGGTAGCGGGTGAGCAGGACCTTCGCCACCTCCGGGCCGACGACTTGCTGGCCAAAAGCGACGAGATTGGCGTTGTTGCTCAACTGGGCACGCTCTGCAGAGTAAGCATCTGTCAGGAGCGCGCAGTACGCACCCTTCACCTTGTTGGCGGCGATGGAGACGCCAATGCCCGTGCCGCAGAGCACGACTCCACGGTCGTACTCACCAGCGACGACGACTTCTGCCACATGAGTGGCGACGCGTGCGTAGAGCGGATCTGTGGCGCCGAGATCGGTGACCTCGTGCCCGAGCTCGGAGGCAAGCCCCATGAGCGCCACCTTGAGGTCGCTGGCGTTGGGGTCTGATCCGAATGCGATCTTCATGGAGTATCCCGTCTTGCCTGGTGACCGCCATGACAGAGCGATCACGTACTGCATCGTGATGTCCAGTCAACCGGCGGCGGTCATCGGGCGATATTGGAGATACCCCGCCCTTCGCGGTGGGAAAAGCCCTACCCCTCCAGGGGCCCTTGCCTGGGCTCGGGCACGGCATCCGTCGGCCCGCTTACTGATTCGCCGCCGTCGCCCGGAGCTCCGTCGACGCTGCCGTCCGGCTCTTCATCGAGGTCGATCGCGAGTTCTTCGATCTCCTCGATCTCGATCTCCTCGAGGTCGGCGTCGGCCACTCCGAGCGCTTCGGCGGCGATCTCAGCACGGCGGCGCCACTGAGCCGCCTCTTCGTCTCGGC
>Ga0180221_1001016_pt1 | contig 20653 bp, 18 predicted proteins | sample eDN5th37CKraftMG_FD_151339 | JGI IMG/M metagenome (GOLD analysis project Ga0180221, IMG submission 151339) | Enriched Miracle-Growth compost microbial communities from Emeryville, California, USA - eDNA 5th pass 37_C Kraft MG (version 2) (version 2) ...
CGACTCCGAGATCAGCCGCACCATTCAGGTGCTGTGCCGCCGCCAGAAGAACAACCCGCTGTTCGTCGGCGAGGCCGGCGTCGGCAAGACCGCGATCGCCGAAGGGCTCGCGCGCCGCATCGTCAACGGCGAGGTGCCGGACGTGCTGAAGGGCGCGACCGTCTTCGCGCTCGACATGGGCACGCTCTTGGCCGGCACGCGCTATCGCGGCGACTTCGAGGAGCGGCTGAAGCAGGTCGTCAAGGAGATCGAGGCCTATCCGGGCGCGATCATGTTCATCGACGAGATCCACACCGTGATCGGCGCCGGCGCCACCTCCGGCGGCGCGATGGATGCCTCGAACCTTCTGAAGCCCGCGCTCGCCTCGGGGACGATCCGCTGCATCGGCTCGACCACCTACAAGGAATACCGCCAGTATTTCGAGAAGGACCGCGCGCTGGTGCGCCGCTTCCAGAAGATCGACGTCAACGAGCCGTCGGTGCCGGACGCCATCGAAATCCTCAAGGGCCTCAAGCCCTATTTCGAGAGCTATCACAAGCTGAAATACACCAACGACGCCATCAAGGCGGCGGTGGAGTTGTCGGCGCGCTACATCCACGACCGCAAGCTGCCGGACAAGGCGATCGACGTGATCGACGAGTCGGGCGCGGCTCAGATGCTGCTGCCGGAAAGCCGGCGCAAGAAGACCATCGGCGTCAAGGAGATCGAGACCACGATCTCGACGATGGCGCGCATCCCGCCGAAGAGCGTGTCGAAGGACGACGCCGAGGTGCTCGAGCATCTGGAGTCGACGCTCAAGACCGTCGTCTACGGGCAGGACAAGGCCATCGAGTCGCTGTCGGCGTCGATCAAGCTCGCCCGTGCGGGCCTGCGCGAACCGGAGAAGCCGATCGGCTGCTACCTGTTCTCCGGCCCGACCGGCGTCGGCAAGACCGAGGTCGCCAAGCAGCTTGCCACGACGCTCGGCGTCGAGCTGATCCGCTTCGACATGTCGGAATACATGGAGCGGCACACGGTGTCGCGCCTGATCGGCGCGCCTCCGGGCTATGTCGGCTTCGACCAGGGCGGTCTGCTGACCGACGGCGTCGACCAGCACCCGCATTGCGTGCTGCTGCTCGACGAGATCGAGAAAGCGCATCCCGACCTGTTCAACGTGCTGCTGCAGGTGATGGACCACGGCAAGCTGACCGACCATAACGGCAAGCAGGTCGACTTCCGCAACGTCATCCTCATCATGACGACGAACGCGGGCGCCGCCGACATGGCGAAGTCGGCTTACGGCTTCACCCGCACCAAGCGGGAAGGCGACGACACCGAGGCGATCAACCGGATGTTCACGCCGGAGTTCCGCAACCGGCTCGACGCGGTGGTGACCTTCGCGCATCTGCCGCTCGAGGTGATCACCAAGGTGGTCGAGAAGTTCGTGCTGCAGCTCGAGGCGCAGCTCGCCGACCGCAACGTCACGATCGAGCTCTCCGAGGAGGCGAGCCGCTGGCTGGTCGCCAACGGTTACGACGAGCTGATGGGCGCGCGGCCGATGGCCCGCGTCATTCAGGAGCACATCAAGACGCCGCTCGCCGACGAGGTGCTGTTCGGCAAGCTCAAGCACGGCGGCCACGTCCGCGTCGTCGTCGAGCGCGACGACAAGGGCCGCGACAGGCTGGGCTTCGAGTTCCTCGAAGGCCCGGTCAAGCCGAAGGCCGACAAGGTGCCGGCCAAGTCGCTGAACAAGGCCCGCAGCCCGAAGCGGCGTGCTCCGCCGCGACCGAAGCCCAAGGGAGACGGTAGCAAGGGCGACGGCGGCAACGACGACGGCGGCGGTGGCGGCCGCGGCTCGGTGCCGAAGGTGCCGCTGGTCAAGGCCTGACCGGGACATGTTTTGAGACGGCGAAGGCCGGGCAGCGCGCTCGGCCTTCGTTTTTGCGCGGAGCCTATGCACGCGCCGGTCGCCGCCGCCGTTGCGTGGCCGCAACGCCTGTGGGACAGGTGAGCCGATGCCGCCCTCCCATGACTACCGCTCGAACGCGGGCGCCTTCGCCGCCGCGCTCCGCCATGCTTGGACCTCGGTGTTCTTCCTGGTGATCGGCGGCACCTATGTCGGCATCGGCGCGCTCGCCCATGATTTCGGCTTCTCGGTCTGGTGGCTGACCGCCTCGACCGTCATCGTCTGGGCCGGACCCGCGCAGGTGATCCTGGTGTCCTCGCTCGGCACCGGCGCGACGCTGATCGAGGCGGCGGTCGCGGTCTGGCTGTCGGGTATACGGCTGTTTCCGATGGTGGTGTCGTTGCTGCCTTTGCTGCGCGACGAGAAGCGCCGGACCGCACCCTTGATCCTGCCGGCGCATTTCACCTCGGTCAGCATGTGGGTGGAGTCGATGCGGATGCTGCCCGACATGCCGCGGCAATGGCGGATCGCCTATGCCAACGGTCTCGCCGCCGGCTACATGCTGACCGCGATGGCGTGCGGCGTCCTCGGCTTCTATCTCGCCGCCGAACTGCCGCCGCTGCTTGCCGCGACGCTGTTGTTCCTGACGCCGATGTCGTTCCTGGTGACGACCGCGCGCAACAGCCGCGCGATGATCGAGAAGCTCGCTTTCATCTTCGGCCTCGTGATCGGACCGGTGCTGTCCTACTACCACGTCGGGCTCGATCTGCTGTGGACCGGCATCATCGGCGGGGTGGTGGCTTACGCGATCTGCCGCCTGCGGACGGGCTTCACATGACGCTCGCGGATTACTGGCCCTTCGCCGTGCTGTTGCTGGTCGGCTTCCTGCCGAACGAGATGTGGCGCGTGTTCGGCCTGGTGCTGGCGCGCGGCCTCAACGAGGATTCCGAACTGGTCATCCTGTCGCGAGCACTGGCGACCGCGACCATCGCTGGCGTCGTCGCCAAGCTGATCCTGTTTTCCGGCGGTGCGCTGGCGCTGGTGCCGATCGAGGCGCGGGTCGGCGCCGCCGCGCTGGGCTTTGCCGCCTATTTCCTGGCGCGGCGTTCGGTGTTCGTCGGTGTCGCGGTCGGCGAGGCGGCGTTCCTGATCGGCGGCTATTGGTATCAGGGCTAGCCGAGCGCCGCGGCGAGCGCCTTGGCCTGTTCGGCGAGGATCTCCGGCTTTTCCTTCTCGCTCGCTGGCGGCTTCATCGGCACGCCGGCCTTGCGCGGGATGACGTGGACGTGGAGGTGGAACACCACCTGACCGCCGGCGCCCTCGTTGAACTGCTGGATGGTGATGCCGTCGGAGTTGAAGGCCGTCATCGCGGCCTTGGCGATCTTCTGCGCCACCGTCATCACCGCGGCGAGGTCGTCCGGCGCGATGTCGAGCAGGTTGCGGACCGGCGCCTTGGGCAGCACCAGCGTGTGGCCGGCTGCGCGCGGCATGATGTCGAGAAAGGCGAAGACCTTGTCGTCCTCGTAGACCTTGTGGCAGGGCAGCTCGCCGCGCAGGATCTTGGCGAAGATGTTGTTGGGATCGTAGGTCGGCATCGGCGGTCCCCGGCAGGTTTCTCCGGCGCGATGATACGCGCTATTCGTGTTCGGCCAAGTCCTTGCGGAACGGCGCATAGCCCGCAAGCTCTTCCTGCGCGGCCTCGACATAGCGGCGCTCGCGCGCGAGGTAGTCGGCGATCGCCCGGCGCAGCGCGGGATTGTCGATGTAGTGGGCCGAATAGGTTGTCCTCGGCAAATAGCCGCGGGCGAGCTTGTGCTCGCCCTGGGCGCCGGCCTCGACCCGCGCGAGCTTGTGGGCGATGGCGTAGTCGATCGCCTGATAGTAGCAGACTTCGAAATGCAGGAAGGGGTGGTGCTCGATCGCGCCCCAGTTGCGGCCGAACAGGATGCCCTCGCCGACGAAATTGATCGCGCCGGCGATCCAGCGGCCGGCGCGCTTCGCCATCACCAGCACGATCCGGTCGCTCATGGTCTCGCCGATCCGCGAGAAGAACTCGCGGGTGAGGTAGGGCCGACCCCATTTGCGCGAGCCGGTGTCCATGTAGAAGGCGAAGAAAGCGTCCCAGATGCCTTCGGTGAGGTCGGAGCCGGTCAACCACGCGATCTCGATGCCGGGCGCCAGCGCGTCCTTGCGCTCGCGGCGAATGGTCTTGCGCTTGCGGGAGGACAACCGGCCGAGGAAGTCCTCGAATGTCGCATAGCCCTCGTTCTCCCAGTGGAACTGCTGGTCGGTCCGTTGCAGGAAGCCGCGCCTGCCGAGCAGGCTCCATTCCGCCTCGGTGAGGAAGGTGACATGGGCGGAGGACAGCCCGTTCTGCGACGTCACCGAGACCAGCGCGTCGGCCAGCGCCGCCCGGATCTCGCAGGCCAGCACCGACGCGCGCGTCAGCAGGCGCGGCCCGGTGACCGGGGTGAAGGGCACCGCGACCTGGAGCTTGGGGTAGTAGTCGCCGCCGGCGCGCTCGAAGGCGTCGGCCCAGCCGTGGTCGAAGACATATTCGCCGCGCGAGTGGCTCTTGATGTAGCAGGGCATCGCGCCCAGCAGGTCGCCGTCGGTGGTTTCGGCGACGACATGACGGGGCGCCCAGCCGGTCCGCGGTCCGGTCGAGCCGGAGGCTTCGATAGCGGACAGAAATTCATGAGAAATAAAAGGGTTAAAGTTGTTTCCTCGTGTTGATAAGTCTGGGGATGATTTGTCCCCGCTATCCTCATGTAATGTGTGAGGAGATGCCTCAATTTCGGCGAGGGCAGCGCTGCCGCTCCCGGCGGCGCAGACGTTCCACTGCGCGGCGGGGATTTCCGAGATGGCGGAGACAAGCCGGATCTGGATGGTCGAAGCAGTCATCGGGAACGCATTCTGATCCGGCTTTATGGCCGAAATCCCTCGAAAATCATCTGGTTTGCCCAGCGCGCGGCGGTGGCGCGGTCCTGCGGCGTGCGCACCGTCCATGTCAGCAAAGGCAGGCCGAACACCAGCCGGGCCGCCAGCGGGGCAAGGGCCGGCAGGTCGCGAACGCCGAAGGCGATGAACTGCGGCCTTGTGCGCGGGGCATGCAGCAGCCAGGCGAGCCGTCGCTTTTGCCCGGCCGTCAGGCGATTCCATTCATGATCGTCGTAGTGGCGTTCGGCGACCATGCCGCGCGGCAGGTCTGGAGCGACCGCGCGCACGGTTTCGATCAGCAGCGGGTCGAATGACATCAGTGCGGCCGGCCCGCGATAGCCGGCGAGCACGGCGGCGGCGCGTTTGGCGACGCGGGTGTCGCCGTCGAACCGGCTTTTCAACTCGATGACGAGCGGCGTTTGCCCGGCGACGAGATCGCATAGTTCCCCCAGCGTCATGACGCGGTCGCCGGTTGCCTTGAACGGAGTGGCCTTGATCTGCGCCGCCGTGAGGCTCGCAAGCGGCGCATGGCCCTCGGTCAGCCGGCCGAGCGCGTCGTCATGGTGGACCATCGCCTCGTTGTCGGCGCTGATCTGGAGATCGGTTTCGATGGCATAGCCGCCGTCCAGCGCGGCGCGGAAGGCGGACGCCGTGTTCTCGATCACGCCGCGCGCCACGTCGTGCAGGCCGCGATGGGCGATCGGCCGGGCGGTCAGCCAGTCGAGCGGCATGAGACGTTTTTCACTTCGCGCATGATCTTATCCGAAAACCGGTTTCCACCCGCGGATCAAGTCCGCGGGCAAGCTTTTCGGGATCATGCGCCGACCTCGAACAGGCCTTCGACCTCGACCGCGGCGTCGAGCGGCAGCGCCGATACGCCGACGGTGGAGCGGGCGTGGCGGCCCTTGTCGCCGAACACCTCGACCATCAGGTCCGAGGCGCCGTTCATCACCTTCGCGCCGTCGGCGAAGCCGGGCGCCGAGTTGATGAAGCCGCCGAGCCGCACCACGCGGACCACCTTGTCGAGGTCGCCGATCGCGGCCTTGACTTGCGCGATCAGGTTGATGGCGCAGTCGCGGGCGGCGTTGCGGCCGTCCTCGACCGAGACGCGGCCGCCGAGCTGGCCGGTGGCGCTCGGCTTGCCGTCGGGGCCGAGGCAGAGCTGCCCGGAAACGGTCAGCATGTTGCCGACGCGAACGACGGGGACGTAATTGGCAATCGGGGTCGCCGGCGTCGGCAGCGTGATATCGAGCCCGAGCAGTTTCTGTTCGATCTTCGCCATGGACGTCTCCCGGTGCTGGCCTTCGAATGGCGCCGATTGTTCGCCGATCGGTGAAACCGGCGCAAGGGAAGCTCCCGCAACACAGGCCGGCGCACGAGAACGAGCAAGAGAGCGCGCAAGAGGCGCATCTGCCGGGCGTTTCGTTGCCGCGGCCTCCGCCAGCCCCTATCTTGCCGGAATTGTGGGCGATTCCAGCCGTCAGGCCATGACGGCATCAGGAGAGGCGCAATGATTTCACCCCAGCACGTTCTTCGCTTCGCGGCGGTCGCCGTGACGCTCGCCGGCAGCCTCGCGCTCGCCGGGGCGCCGTCGGCGGCTCCGGCCGCGAAAGGCGACGTGCTGGCGCCGCACCGCGCCGTCTACGACCTCAAGATGCTCAAGAGCCGCGGCACCGGCCGCGTCGAGGACATCCGCGGCCGCATCCTGTACGATTTCTCCGGCAGCGCCTGCGCCGGCTACGAACTGCAGTTCCGCCAGGTCTCGGAACTGTCGTCGGGCGAGGGCAAGACCGCGCTCAGCGATCTGCGCTCGACCACCTGGGAAGACAGCGCGGCGAAGAAGTTCCGCTTCAATTCGGAGAACCGGCTGAACGAGCAGATGCTCGATGCTGTCAACGGCAATGCCGAGCGTCGCAAGGACACCGTCGCCGTCAAGCTGGCGAAGCCCAAGGCGAAATCGGTGTCGCTGCCGGCCGAGCTGGTTTTCCCGACCGAGCATATGCGCCGGATCATCGAGGCCGCGCAGGCGGGCAAGACCGTGCTCGAACTCGTCGTCTATGACGGTTCGGAGACCGGCGAGAAGCTCTACGACACGCTGACGGTGATCGGCAAAAAGATCGAACCCGGCGACAAGCCGCCGGACGATGCCGCGGCGAAGGAGCCGGCGCTGGCCGGTCTTGCGCGCTGGCCGGTGACGATCAGCTATTTCGAAAAGAAGAAGGACGGCAAGCACGAGGAGCAGATGCCGGTTTATGCCATCTCCTTCGAGCTCTACGAGAACGGCGTCTCGCGCGCGCTGGTGCTCGACTATGCCGACTTCACCATCGGCGGCACCATGACCGCGCTGGAGATGAAGACGCCCAAACCCTGCAAATAAAGCCCCGCAAATAAGCTCTTTTTTAGCGGCGTGATCTTGTCCGAAAACCGGCTTCCACTTTTCGGGATCACGCCTTAGTCGCCGTCGAGCGCGAGGCCCTTGATGACGGCGTCGCGGCCGAACTTCTTGCGCAGCCGGTCGACCGCGTGTTCGGCGTCCGCCGAGCGGCGATCGAGGAAATCCGCCAGCGCGTCGCCGGCATAGTCCTCCAGATTGCTGACGCCGATGCCGAGCAGGCGGAATTTCGTGCGGTCGATTTCCTTCTCCAGCATGGCGCGGCCTTCGGCGAAGATGCGGGCCGCGAGATGCGTCGGCTGCGTCAGCGAGCGCGACCGGGTGCGGATCTTGAAGTCCGCGGTCTTGAGCTTGAGCGTGATGGTGGTGCCGGCAAGCTCGGAGGCCTTGAGCCGTGCCGAGACCTTTTCCGACAGCTCCCAGAGACACTGCTCGAGCGGCCGGAAATCCGAGATATCGCGCATGAATGTCGTTTCCGACGAGATGCTCTTGGTCTCGCGGTCCGGGTTGACGCGGCGGCTGTCGATGCCGCGCGCGAGCCGCGCCAGTCGCAGGCCTTCCTCGCCATAGCGGGCGATCAGGTCGGACTCGCCGGCCCGCTGCAGGTCGGCGATGGTGCGGTAGCCGTCGGCGGCGAGCCGTGCCGCGCTCGCCGCGCCGATGCCGTAGATGAAGCCGACCGGCTTCGGCGCCAGGAACTCCGGCGCCTCGGCCGGCGACAGCACCGCGAAGCCGCGCGGCTTGTCGAGATCGGAGGCGATCTTGGCGAGGAACTTGTTGGCGGATAGGCCGACCGACACGGTGATGCCGAAGTCGCGCTCGACCTGCCGCGCGAAGCGGGCGAGCACCTTGGCCGCGCTCATGCCGTGCAGGCGCTCGGTGCCGGTGAGGTCGAGGAAGGCCTCGTCGATCGACAGCGGCTCGACCATCGGCGTCAGGTCGAACATCGCCTTGCGCACGTCGCGGCCTGTCCTCGCATATTTCGCCATGTCCGGCTTGACGACGACCGCGTCCGGACAGCGGCGCTTGGCCTCGAACATCGGCATCGCGGAGCGCACGCCGAAGGTGCGCGCGATGTAGCAGGCGGCCGCGACGACGCCGCGCTGGCCGCCGCCGACGATCACCGGCTTGTCGGCGAGCGAGGGATCGTCGCGTTTCTCGATGGTCGCGTAGAAGGCGTCGCAGTCGATATGCGCCACCGTCAGCACGGCAATGTCGGCGTGGCGCACGATCCGCGGCGAGCCGCAGGCCGGACAGCGCTTCGGCGGGCCGGCGTCCGCGAGGCAGTCGCGGCAGAAGCCGGGCAGGGCCGCAACGGAGCTGCCGGCGGCGCTCATCAGGGCGTTTCCCGCTCCCAGTCGCTGCTGCCGAGCACCGCGCGCGCCTTTTCGATCAGTTCCGGCGGGAATTCGGCCTCGGCCGCGAAGGCGAGCAGCAGGCTTTCGTCGGTCGACAGGTAATCCAGCACGCCGGCGAGGAAGCCCGGCTCCTTGGCCGCCGCGCGAATCTGGCCGGGGCCGATGCCGGTCACGGCGAGGAAGGCGCCGAGCCGCTCCGGCTCCGCCGCGATGAAGCTAAGCGCCTGAACAGCCACGTGTTCTGCCACGTCCTGGGTCAGCGATCGGGGCCGGTTTTGATGCACCTATTTGCCTTTCCGTAATGAATCGGAACTACGGTGCCGATCATGCCCCACGGCGGCGCGCGAAGCGACGGGGCTCGCGAGCCGGGGAATGTCCGTGGCGGGCGTCGCGTCCAGAAAGGGGCCACGGGGTGGGCAAGACCGTCCTGATCGTCGAGGACAATGAACTCAACATGAAGCTCTTCAACGACCTGTTGGAGGCTCATGGCTATGCGACCGTCGGCACCCGCAACGGCATCGAGGCGCTCGATCTCGCCCGCCAACACCGGCCGGACCTGATCCTGATGGACATCCAGCTGCCGGAGGTCTCCGGGCTCGAGGTCACCAAGTGGCTCAAGGACGATCCCGAGCTGAAGGCCATCCCGGTGATCGCCGTCACCGCCTTCGCGATGAAGGGCGACGAGGAGCGGATCATCCAGGGCGGCTGCGAGGCCTATCTGTCGAAACCCATCTCGGTCGGCAAGTTCATCGAAACTGTCCGGCATTTTATTGGCAATGCGTGAGTCCCCATGAGCGCCCGTGTTCTCGTCGTCGACGACATTCCGACCAATGTGAAGCTGCTCGAAGCGCGGCTGTCGGCGGAATATTTCGACGTCGTCACCGCCTATAACGGCCCCGACGCGCTGGCGATCTGCGAGCGGGCCGAATGCGACATCGTGCTGCTCGACGTCATGATGCCGAACATGGACGGCTTCGAGGTGTGCCGGCGCATCAAGTCGAACCCGGCGACCCATCACATCCCCGTCGTCATCGTCACCGCGCTCGATCAGCCCTCCGACCGCATCCGCGGCCTCGAGGCGGGGGCGGACGATTTTCTCACCAAGCCGGTGTCCGAGGTCGCGCTGATCTCGCGGGTGCGCTCGCTGTCGCGGTTGAAGATGGTCACCGACGAATTGCGCATGCGCGCGGTGACGTCGAAAGAGATCGGCATCCAGAGCCCGGAGATCGAGGCGGTGGCCGATACCGGTCGCAAGGGCCGCATCCTGGTGGTCGACGACCGCGCCGGCTCCTACGAGCGCATCGTCGCCGCGCTGTCGTCGGAACACACCGTCGAGGTCGAGCCCGATCCGAACGAGGCGCTGTTCCACGCCGCCGAAGGCAATTACGACCTCTTCATCGTCTCGCTCGGCTTTGCGAATTTCGACGGCTTGCGGCTGTGCAGCCAGATCCGCTCGCTAGAGCGCACGCGCAGCATTCCGGTGCTCGCGGTCACCGAGGCCGACAACAACGCAAAGCTGGTGCGCGGGCTCGAGATCGGCATCAACGACTATCTGATCCGGCCGATCGACAAGAATGAGATGCTGGCGCGGGTGCGCACCCAGATCAAGAAGAAGCGCTACACCGAGCGGCTGCGCGACAACGTGCAAAGCTCGATCGAGGCCGCGGTCACCGATGTGCTGACCGGCCTCTATAACCGGCGCTACATGGAGACGCATCTGACCACGCTGGTCGAGCAGTCCGCCGCGCGCGGCAAGCCGATCTCGGCGCTGGTGCTCGACATCGACTTCTTCAAGTCGATCAACGACAGCTACGGTCATGACGCCGGCGACGACGTGCTGCGCGAATTCGCGCTGCGGATGCGCAAGTCGATCCGCAACATCGATCTCGCCTGCCGCATCGGCGGCGAGGAGTTTGTCGTCGTGATGCCGGAGACCGACAAGGCGGTGGCGACCATGGTCGCGGAGCGGCTGCGCCGCAAGATCGCCGCCGATCCGTTTCCGATCGAGCAGGGCGCCCGCGCCATCGAGGTGACGATCTCGATCGGCATCGCCGCGCTGAACGGCGTGGAAGACAACGCGGCGGCCATCCTCAAGCGCGCCGACCAGGCGCTCTATCGCGCCAAGCGCGACGGTCGCAACCGCGTGGTGCCGGACGCCGCCTGAGTTCCGACTCAGCCAGGCGGCAGCGGCCGCCGGCGGCGTCCCGGCTCCTTCAAATAGCAGGCTAATTCCAAAGGCTTAGCCGGACGATTTATTCCGCCGGGGCCTTGGTCTAACCTTGCCGCAGCGGCGCGGCTGTGCGCCGCCCAGATTTGCCTTGCCAGTTTCGCCAGTACCCTACGGAGTGCTCAGGTCCGCCGCATCTCCTGGGTCCGTGGGGTTCGGCCGGCCCGGAAGCGGTGCGAGTGGCCTCCTCATGACGCCGCTTCCGGCCGGCCACCTCGGCGGAAGCCGATTTTTCCGAAATCAAAAGTCCGGAATGCGTTGCGCTGCCTAGGGGCGGACGATGGTCCAGCCTTGTTCGGAAAGCTCGATCAGCCGCACCACGCCGGCCTCGACGTGCTGCACGTCCGGCACCAGCACCGGCTCCTTGCCCTCGCTGCGCGCCATCGAGTGCAGGGTGTTGTCGCAGGCGATGAAGCTGACATTCGGCATGCCTTCGCGGAACGACTTCAGCCGCGGCTTCACCGGCGAGGTGTCCTCGCGCAGCATGTGCATGCCGCCGTCGAAGGCGATGATCTGGATTTCGACCTCTTCGCCCTTGCCGGAATAGAATTTCGAGACGTTGGCGGCGACGTTGAGCGCCGCGGTCATCTTGGACGGATCGTTGTCGCTGACCTGCAGCGCGAGCTTGTGGATCTCGGCCGCCGACGCGGAGCCGGCGAGCGGCAGCACGAGCAGAGCGAGGGACGCGAGCGCGGCGCGCAGCAAGAAAGTCATGGCAGTCTCCGGCAAACCAGACGTGCCGCGAGTTTAGCAGGTTTTGCCGGGAGGCCGGACATCACAGCAGCGTGACGCCGGAAATGCGAAGGGCGCCGGAGGCGCCCTGCGTGGAATTATTTGATCTTGGATTCGCGATACTCGACGTGTTTCTTCGCGATCGGATCGTACTTCTTCTTGACCATCTTGTCGGTCATGGTGCGCGAGTTCTTCTTGGTCACGTAGTAGTGGCCGGTATCCGCGCTCGAGACCAGCTTGATTTTCAGACTGACGGCTTTGGCCATTGCTTTTTGAACCTCGACTTGAAATTTGGCCGGAACCTAGCGGCCAATCCCGAAATGTCAAGAAAGGGCCGGAATGCGCGGATTTTACAGGGTTTCCCGCCGGAACTGACCGTCCACCATGAAGTAATAGGGCACCGGCAGGTCGTGCCCCATGCCGGCTTTGACCCGCGCGTCGAGCTCCTCCAGCACCACGCCGGTGATGGTCGGCATGTCGAGCCGGGTCGCCTCGACGATCGGCACCCAGACGAGCTCGACCAGCTCGGAGTCCGGCCCGACCACGCCTTCGACCTTGTCGGCGACGGCGGTCGCGTCCGCGGTGAAAAAGCGGGTGTCGAAGCGCTTCGGGCGGCGCGGCGGCGTCAACGCGCGGGCGATGAAATGGATGTCGACGAGGTCAGGGAACACCGAGGCGGTGGCGAAGCCTTCCCAATCGGGATGAGGAACCGTCGGCGCCGTGGCGCTTTTGACGCCGAGCAGGAGACCGGTCTCCTCGAACATCTCGCGGACTGCGGCGAGCGCGAAGGCGCGGGGCGGCGGCACCAACTCGTCGCGCGGGCGCAGCGCAAGCTTGGCCTCGCAGCGCGGGTCGAGCTCGCTCGCGGCCTGCATCTCGGCGTCCTGCGCCTCGATGCGTCCGCCCGGGAACACGAACTTGCCGGGCATGAACTTGTGGCTGGCGTGACGGCGGCCGAGCAGCACCTTGGGCTCGGAGCCGGAGCGATCGATCAGCATCAGGGTCGCGGCATCGCGCGGCACGCTGTCCGGGAACGACTGGTCGCGCTCCACATTGCTCATGCGGTCGGTGAGCGTCTTGCCGCGGTCCTCGCTCTGATCCGTCATCGTGACTTCCGTTGACCCTTGAATTTCGACTTGTGCTTCTTCGACTTCCGGCCCGCCTTGTGTTTCGATTTGCGGGCCATCGCCTCGTGATGGCCGCGCCGGGCGCGGTCGGTGTCGCGCTCGGTCCGGCCGGGCGTGCGCTGCCGCCCGCCGTCGAACCGGCCTTCCGATAGCAATTCAAACCGCAACGCGCCAGCGACCGGCGCCGCTTCGACCAGCTTCACGGTGACGGGATCGCCGAGCCGGTAGCTTTCGCCGCTGCGGCGGCCGCGCATGGCGCGGCCGGCCTCGTCGAACTGGAAATAGTCGTCGCCGATGAAGCGCGCCGGCACGAAACCGTCGGCGCCGGTTTCGGTCAGCTTGACGAACAGGCCGGCGCGAGTGACGCCGGAGATGCGGCCCTCGAACGTCGCGCCGATGCGGTCGGCGAGGAAATGCGCGATCAGCCGGTCGACCGTCTCGCGCTCGGCCACCATGGCGCGCCGCTCGGCCGCCGAGATCTGCGCGGCGATCTCGGTGAGCGCCTTCACATCCATGTCGTCCGGCAGGCCGTCGGGCCCGAGCCCGAGCGCGCGGATCAGCGCGCGGTGCACGATCAGGTCGGCATAGCGGCGGATCGGCGAGGTGAAGTGGGCGTAGCGGCGCAGGTTGAGGCCGAAGTGGCCGTAGTTCTGCGCGGAATATTCGGCCTGTGCCTGCGAGCGCAGCACCACCTCGTTGACGAGCTGTTCGTTGTCGCGGCCTTTCACGGCGGCCAGGATGCGGTTGAACTGCTGCGGTCGCAGCGCGCCGGATTTCGCTAGCGAAATGTCGAGCGTCTGCAGGAATTCGCGCAGCGCGTGGAGCTTCTCCATCGAGGGCTCGTCGTGCACGCGATAGACCAGCGCCACGCGCGCCTTCTCCAGCGTCTCGGCGGCGGCGACGTTGGCGAGGATCATGAACTCCTCGATCAGCCGGTGCGCATTGAGCCGTTCCGGCACCATGACACGGTCGACCGTGCCGTCGGCCTTGAGCACGATCTTGCGTTCCGGCAGGTCGAGATCGAGCGGCGAGCGCTCGCTGCGGGCGCGCTTCAGGGCGTCATAAGCGTCGTAAAGCGGCTTCAGCACCGGCTCGAGCAGCGTGCCGGTGGTGTCGTCGGGACGCCCGTCGATCGCGGCCTGCGCCTGCGCATAGGCGAGCTTTGCCGCCGACTTCATCATGATGCGGTGGAACGTGTGCGACAGCTTGCGGCCGTCGGCCGCGATCACCATGCGCACGGCTAGCGCGGGCCGGTCCTCGTTCGGGCGCAGCGAGCACAGGTCGTTGGAGATGCGCTCCGGCAGCATCGGCACCACGCGGTCGGGGAAGTAGACCGAGTTGCCGCGCACCAGCGCCTCGCGGTCGAGCGCGCTGCCGGGCGTCACGTAATGCGCAACGTCTGCGATGGCCACGGTGATGACGAAGCCGCCCGGATTGCCTTTGCCGGTGTCGGGCTCGGCATAAACGGCGTCGTCGTGGTCCTTGGCGTCGGGCGGGTCGATGGTGACCAGCGGGATTTTTCGCCAGTCCTCGCGGCCGGCGAGCGTCGCCGGCTTTGCCGCCTCGGCTTGCGCCATCGTGTCGTTGCGGAACACCGACGGAATGCCGTGCGCGGCGATGGCGATCATGCTGACCGCGCGTTCGGTCTTGAGCGAGCCGAGCCGCTCGACGACCTTGCCCGCCGGCGAGCCGAGCCGCACCGCGCGCGCGACCTCGACGGCGACGAGATCGCCGTCCGTCGCGCCGCCTTCGGCGCCTTTGTGAACGAGCAGCTGTTTGCCGATCATCTTCTTGTCGACCGGCTCGATGCGTCCGCCGCCGCCGGGAATGGCGTGGAACACGCCGATCACGCGGTGCTTCGGGTGATCGATGATGCGGATCAGGTGGCCGCGATGGCGGACGCCGTCCTCGTCGTCGGTTGCCTCGACGCGCAGCAGCACGCGATCGCCGACGCCGGCGGCAAGTCCGGCAGGTTGGCCGGGCTTGGCGCGGCGCGAGGTGACGATGCGGATTTTCGGCGCGGCGCCGTGCGCCTCCTCGTCCCATTCGTCGGGCACGGCGATGAGGTCGCCCTCGCTGTCGCGCGCGGTGACGTCGGCCAGCACGGTGCCGGGAAGCGCGCCGGGATGATGGAGTTTCTTGCGGCGCGTTTCGATCGCGCCGTCGTCGGCCATGTCGCGCAGCAGCCGTTTGAGCTCCGCGCGCATGTTGTTTTTCAGGTTGAAGGCGCGGGCGATCTCACGGGTGCCGATCTTGCCGGGCCGGCTGCCGATGAACGCGAGAATGTCTGCTTTGGAGGGAAGGGAGGTCGCTGTTTTGGGTTTCTTGCTCAAAGGAAAATTTCGTTTTCAGAAACGGATCATCGAACCGGCCAAGCGATAAGTCCTGGGAACAGTCGTGGGGCCGCCGGAGCGGCTCCGCCGTGAAGGTAGTGATCGCCGGACGCGATTGCCAGCTATTCGGCGGCGTCGACCTTGGTTGCTTTCGGCTTCGCCGCCTTCTTGGGCGCGGCCTTCTTCTTGGCCGGCGCCCTGGCCTTCTTCGCCTTGGGCGCGTCGGCTTCGCTCGCTTCGCCCGGCTTCTTGCGGCCGGCGGCGCGGCGCTTGGCCGGCTTGCCGCCACCCTTGGCCGCGCGCGCCTCGATCAGCGTCAGCGCCTGTTCGAGCGTGATGGTCTCGGGCGTGAGGTCGCCGGTCAGCGTCGCGTTGACGCCGTCATGGCTGACATAGGGACCGTAGCGGCCGTTCTTGACCACGACATTGCCGCCCTTGTCGGGATGCTCGCCGAGCACCTTGCCGGGATCGGCGCCGAAGCGGCGGCCCTTGCCGGGATTGGCCTTCTTCTCGGCGATCAGTGTCACCGCGCGGTTCAAGCCCACGGTCAGAACGTCGTCGCCCTGTTCGAGGCTCGCATAGGTCTTGCCGTGCTTCACATAAGGACCGAAGCGGCCGATGCCGGCGAGGATCGGCTCGCCGTCTTCCGGCGACAGCCCGACTTCGCGCGGCAGTGAGAGCAGCGCGAGCGCCTTTTCCAGGTCGACGTCGTCGGGCGCGAGGCCTTTCGGCAGGCCGGCGCGTTTCGGCTTCTCGGGCTTGTCGCCCTTCTTCTCGGGCTTGGCCTGTTCGCCGAGCTGGATGTAGGGGCCGAAGCGGCCGGAGCGCAGCGAGACCTCGAGCCCCGTGACCGGGTCTTCGCCGAGCACCTTGGTGCCGCCCATGCCGTCGGCCGACGGCGTCATCTGCCGGGTGAAGCGGCATTCCGGATAGTTCGAGCAGCCGATGAAGGCGCCGAAGCGGCCGACCTTCAGCGACAGCCGGCCATTGCCGCATTGCGGGCACTGGCGCGCATCGGCGCCGTCCTCGCGCGGCGGGAAGATGTGCGGCGCGAGCAGGTCGTTGAGCGCGTCGAGCACCTGCGTGATGCGCAGATCCTTGATCTCGTTCACCGCGCCGATGAAGTCGATCCAGAAGTCCTGCAGCACCTTCTTCCAGTCGATCTCGTTGTTGGAGACGCGGTCGAGCTGCTCTTCCAGATTGGCGGTGAAGTCGTATTCGACGTAACGCGCGAAGAAGCTCTCGAGGAAGCCGACGACGACGCGGCCCTTGTCCTCGGGGATCATGCGCTTCTTGTCGATCCGCACATAGCCGCGGTCCTGCAGCACCTGCAGCACCGAGGCGTAGGTCGAGGGCCGGCCGATGCCGAGCTCTTCCATGCGCTTGACCAGCGAGGCTTCCGAATAGCGCGGCGGCGGCTCGGTGAAATGCTGGGTCGACTCGATCGCCTGCTTGGCGAGCGGCTCGCCCTGCGACATCGCCGGCAGGCGGCGGGATTCCTCGTCGTCGCTCTGCTCGTCCTGGCCTTCCTGATAGAGCGTCAGGAAGCCGTCGAACTTCACCACCTGGCCGGTGGCGCGCAGATCGATGGTGCGGGAGCCGGCCTTGGCGGTGATGTCGACGGTGGTGCGCTCGAGCTCGGCGGATTCCATCTGGCTCGCCACCGCGCGGTTCCAGATCAGTTCGTAGAGGCGGGCCTGGTCGCGGTCGACATATTTGGCGACCTCGGCCGGCGTGCGCGCCGCACCGGTCGGGCGCACGGCTTCGTGCGCCTCCTGCGCGTTCTTCGCCTTGTTCTGGTACTGGCGCGGCGCGGCCGGCACATAGGTCTTGCCGTAGTTGCCGGCGATCATGGTGCGGATGTCGGCGATCGCCTCCGGCGCCATGTCGATGCCGTCGGTCCGCATATAAGTAATGAGACCGGTGGTCTCGCCGTTGATCTCGACGCCTTCATAGAGGCGCTGGGCGAGCCGCATGGTGACGGCGGGCGCGAGGCCGAGCTTGCGGCTGGCTTCCTGCTGCATGGTCGAGGTGGTGAAGGGCGGCGGCGGGTTGCGCCGCGCCGGCTTCGCCTCGACCGAGGCGACGGTGAAGCTCGCGTTTTCGAGATCGCGGGTGAAGGCTTCGGCTTCCGCGCCCGAGCCGATGTCGAGCCGCTGGATCTTCTGACCGTCGGCGCCGACCAGGCGCGCTTCGAACACCTCGTTGCGCGGCGTCGCGAGCTTCGCGACGATCGACCAGTATTCCTTGGCGACGAATTTCTCGATCTCGAGCTCGCGGTCGCAGACGAGCCGCAGCGCGACCGACTGCACCCGGCCGGCCGAACGGGCGCCGGGCAGCTTGCGCCAGAGCACGGGAGAGAGCGTAAAGCCGACGAGATAGTCGAGCGCGCGGCGGGCGAGATAAGCATCGACCAGCGCGGTATCGATCTCGCGCGGGTTCTTCATCGCCTCGGTCACCGCCTGCTTGGTGATGGCGTTGAAGACGACGCGCTCGATCTTCTTCGACTTGAGCGCATTCTTCTCCCGGAGCACTTCGAGCACGTGCCAGGAGATCGCTTCGCCCTCGCGATCCGGGTCGGTGGCGAGGATCAGCTTGTCGGCGCCCTTGAGCGCATTGGCGATGTCGTTGACGCGCTTCTGGGACTGGCTGTCGACCTCCCAGATCATGCGGAAGTCGGCTTCCGGATCGACCGAGCCGTCCTTGGCGGGCAGATCGCGGATATGTCCGAAGGAGGCGAGGACCTCGTAGTCCGAACCCAGATACTTATTGATCGTCTTCGCCTTGGAAGGCGATTCGACAACGACAATATTCATGTAAATCCAAGGGTTTAGCCGCCAAGCGCCGCAATCAGGCCGGCGGAATCGGCCTCAAGTCGCGACCAGAACATGGGGAAGGACGAACCGCCTGTCAAATCTCAAGAAATTGGCGATAGGCAAGATATTGATTTTAAAGGAGAAAAAAAGACGATTTAGGACCGAATATACAACTTATAGGAGAGTTATTGAATAATTACACTTAAAAGACTATGTTTCGTGATGTCGAAGCCAAGCGCGACGACAGCACGACGCAACCTACGCCAAGACGACAGCACGACGCAACCTACGCCAAGACGACAGCACGACGCAACCTACGCCAAAAAGCACCTCGGGGCCTGCATGCCGTCACCGCCCGAAGCCAGCTTTGTCACCGACCCCCACGCGCTGGGCGTGTATATGGCCACCATGACGGCCAGCCTGGCGAGGATCGCCCGCCAGAACGGCTTCGAGGCACTGGGCTATCTCCTGGAGCTCGCCCATCTCGAGGCCGAGACGATCCGCCGGCAGCAGCTGACCGACACCGACGATTAGGTCTTTTGCAAGGGCGTGATCCTGTCCGACGGCTCCCGCTTTTCGGGATCACGCGCCTCAGCGCATCGGGATGCCGAGCTTTTCGAGCAGCTCGGCGGTCGGGTGGCCGTCGGGCACCATGCCGAACTTGACCTGCTCGTCGCGGATATTGTCGCGCAAGTCGAAGTCGATATGCGCGTCGAACTCGTTCACCTTGTAGCCCAGCGAGGCGAGCTTCTTCTGCAGCGCGATGCGGGTCGGGCGCGGCAGTTGCGGGTCGTTCTTCGGCCAGGCCGCCTTGATCGGCTCGCCGCCATGGATGCGGTCGGCGAGGTGGCCGACCGCGATCGCATAGGCGTCGGAGTTGTTGTATTCCTTCAGCACGTCGAAGTTCTTCGTCACGATGAAGGCGGGCCCCTCGGCGCCGCTCGGGAAAAACAGAATGCCGTTGCCCTCCGCCGGGAACGGCTTGCCGTCGGCGCGCCTGACGCCGAGCGCGGTCCACTCCGCGAAGGTCCCCCGGCTCCTGCGATAGTCGAAGCCCTTCGGAACGAAGACCTCGAAGCCCCACGGCATGTCGCGGTTCCATTTCCACTTGGCGAGATAGTTGGCGGTCGAGGCCATGATGTCGGGCACGTCGTTCCACAGATCGGGAATGCCCTTGCCGTCGCTGGTCACCGCATAGTCGACGACGTTCGAGGGCATGAACTGGGTCTGCCCCATCGCGCCGGCCCAGGAGCTCACCATCTTCGGCCGCGGGATCGCGCCGTCCTGCATCAGCTTCATCGCGACGAAGAGCTCGTTGCGGAAATAGGGATGGCGGTATTTCACGTAAGCGAGCGAGGCCAGCGAGCGGAAGACGTCCCAGCGATCCTTCGCCGCGCCGAACGAGGACTCCATGCCCCAGATCGACAGCAGGATCCAGCGCTCGACGCCGTATTTGCGCTCCACCTGATCGAACGTCTTGTCCCACTCCACCGCCTTGCGCTTGCCTTCGGCGACGCGGTTGGGGCTGACGATGTCGTTGACATAGGCGCCGACCGCCTTGCCGTATTCCGGCTGGCGCTGCGTCGCCTTGATGACGCGCTGATCCGGCGTCACGCCGCGCATGGCGAGATCGAAATTGGCCCGCGTGATGCCCTTGGCCTTGGCGTCCGGCCACAGCTCGGCGACGAATGTCTGGAACGCTGCGTCCGGCTTTGCCGGCGCGGTTTTTTGCTGGGCGACGGCCGGCACGGCGGCCAGGAGAGCGATGGCAAGAAGGGCAGTCCGCAGCATGAATGACCTTGGATGTTCGTCAGGATGCGAGCGATACCAGTCCGCCGCCATGACGGTCGAGTCGGCCCGCCAATTCAAGTTCGAGCAGCACGGTGCGCACGATTGCCGCAGAGCTTTGCGACAGCCGCACCAGGTCGTCGATCGCGACCGGCGTCGGCCCGAGCAGGTCGACGATGCGGCGGCGCTCGTCGTCGCCGGGTTCCGGCGAGAGCGGCTGCGGCGCGTCGGGCGAGGGCTCGCGGGCCGGTGTTTCGATACCCCGGCCGAGGATCGGCTCCAGCGCATCGATAATGTCGCCGGCGTCGGTGACGAGCGTTGCGCCCTGCTTGAGAAGCCCGTTGGTGCCTTCGCTGCGCGGATCGAGCGGCGAGCCCGGCACCGCGAAGACTTCGCGGCCCTGCTCGCCGGCAAGCCGCGCGGTGATCAGCGAGCCGGAGCGTTTCGCCGCCTCGACGATGACGACGCCGGCCGCGAGACCGGAGATCAGCCGGTTGCGGCGGGGGAAGTCGCGGGCCCGCGGTTCCCAGCCGAACGGCATTTCGGAGATCGCAGCGCCGTGGCCGAGAATCTGCTCCAGCAGCCCGACATGTTCGGCCGGATAGATGCGGTCATGTCCGCCGGCGAGCACGGCCACGGTGCCGCTGGCGAGGCTGCCGCGATGCGCGGCGGCGTCGATGCCGCGCGCCAGTCCCGAGACGATGGCGAAGCCGGCGCGGCCGAGATCATTGGCGATACGCTCGGCGAATTTCAGTCCGACCGCGGAGGCGTTGCGCGAGCCGACGATGGCGACCGGCGGGCGCGCGAACACCTCCTCGACGCCACGGATGGCGATGACCGGCGGCGCGTCGTCGAGCGCCTGCAGCCATGGCGGGTAATCCGGCTCGCCGAGCGCGACGAAACGCGCGCCGCAGGCCTTCGCGGCATGGATCTCGCGTTCGGCGTCGGCTTGCGGATAGATCGTCACCGCGCCGCCGCCGCGGCGCGCGAGCCCGGGAAGCGCGTCGAGCGCGGCACGCGCGCCGCCATAGCGATTGATGAGTTCGCGGAAGCTG
>Ga0180221_1001018_pt1 | contig 20603 bp, 21 predicted proteins | sample eDN5th37CKraftMG_FD_151339 | JGI IMG/M metagenome (GOLD analysis project Ga0180221, IMG submission 151339) | Enriched Miracle-Growth compost microbial communities from Emeryville, California, USA - eDNA 5th pass 37_C Kraft MG (version 2) (version 2) ...
GGCGAGCTCCCAGTCCTCGTAGCGCTTGCCGGGGAAGACCGGGCAGGCGTCGCCGCAGCCCATCGTGACGACGACGTCCGACGCCTGGACGGCCGCGGTGGTGAGGACCTGGGGCACCTCGGCGCCCAGGTCGATCCCCACCTCGGCCATCGCCTCGACGGCGACGGGGTTGATCCGGTCGGCGGGCGTCGAGCCGGCGGAGCGCACCTCGACCGCGCCGCCCGACAGGGCGCGCAGGAAGCCCGCCGCCATCTGCGAGCGGCCGGCGTTGTGGACGCAGACGAACAGGGCGGACGGCCGGTCGCCGTCGTCGCGGGGAGCGGGCATGCGACCAGGGTGATCGATGTCCCCGCTCGTCGCAAGGATCGCTCAGGACTCCGGCTCCACCGGCCCGTCCTCGCCCACGACCAGTTCGCCGCAGGTGGTCTCCTGCGCCGTCACGACGACCGGGTCGTCGGGGCCGGCGCCGCTCGCGACGGTGGACTCCTCGCCGTTCGACGCGGCCATGGCTCCGTCGTCCAGGTCCACGAACGTGCGCGTCACCGTGAACGACCCGCCGTCGTCCGAGGTGGCGTTCAGGCCCGCGAGGCGCAGCACGCCGTCGACCTCGGTGCAGCCGACGCCCGTGCCGTGCCCCGTGAAGCCCTTGTCGAACGTGTAGGCGTCGCCCGCGAGGTTCTGCGTCGCGGCGACGTCGCAGTCGGCCACGGAGTACAGGAGCACCTCGCGGCCGGTGTCGACCAGCGCGACGGGCGCGGTGTCGTCCCCGGCCGCGACCACGTTCACGACCGCCGCCGCGCGCTGCGGGGCCGCCGCGTCGACCGCCACCGAGAACGTCGCGCCCGACGCCGTCGTGATGCCGAACCGCCGGTCGGCGCCGCCGGTGAGCCAGGCGGTGTCGGTCTGCCCGTCGCCGTCCACGTCGACCACCTCGTGCGTGTCCGCGCCCTCGGGCGTGCCGTCGTCCGTGGCGGCGCAGCCCGCGGGGCCCGTCGTCGTCGGGCTGGGCGCCGCGGCCTCCTGGGAGGACGTCGCGGTGGGCGACGGCGCGCCGCTCGACGGCGGGGCGGACGCGGCCGGGGCGCCGTCGTCCCGCACCACGAGCCACAGGAGGACGGCGAGCACCGCCACGGCGGCGAGCACGACGGCGCGCCAGGTCCAGGGGTTGCGGGTGGGGGCGGGGGATCCGGGGGAGTCGCTCATCCTCCCCAGGCAATCATCGTCGGCCCGGGTCCCGCACGCCGTGCAGGCGGGCGTGCAGCGCGCGGACCTCGTCGGCGAGCGCGGGCGCCGGGCCGCGTGTCGGGACCCCGGGGGCGACGTCGCCGATCGCGAGCGGCGTGACGGGCCCGGGCGCCACGCCCCACTGCCGCAGCCAGCCGGTGAGCTGCTCCGTGCTCGTCGCGTAGACGACGGGGCCGAGGCCGACCCAGGCGTGCGCGGCGCTGCACATCGCGCAGTGCTCGCCCGACGTGTACACCGTGGCGCCCGCGCGCTCCTCGGGCGTGAGGTGCGCGGCCGCCCAGCGGGCGATCTCGAGCTCCGGGTGGCGGGTCTGGTCGCCGTCCTTCACGCGGTTGCGGTCCTCGAACAGGACGGTGCCACCGGCGTCGACGAGGAGGGAGCCGAACGGCTCGTCGCCGTCCTCCAGCGCCTCGCGCGCGAGCTCCACGCACCGGCGCAGGAACGGCAGGTCCTCGGGCGTCACCGCGTCAGTCCGGTCTCCCATGGCGTCATCCTCTCGTGTCGGCTCACGACCGCCGCCGCAGCGCGGGGTCGCCCTCGGTCGCCTCGAGCGCCGCGATGAGCGTGCGCGCGTCGTGCGGGCCGCGGTGCCGCACGCCGTCCAGGAAGAAGGTCGGCGTGCCGCGCGCGCCGCTCGTCGCGGCGCTCGCCTCGTCCTCGCGCACCCGGGCGTGCAGCGCCTCGTCGTTCATGTCGGCGTCGAACCGCTCGAGGTCGAGGCCGACAGCGGCGGCGTGCTCGCGCAGGTCCGCCGGCTCCAGGTGGGACTGGTGGCTGAACAGCCGGTCGTGCATCTGCCAGAACTTGCCCTGCCGGTCCGCGGCCTCCGCCGCGACCGCGGCGAGGAAGGCGTGGGGGTGCACGTCCTCGAGCGGCAGGTGCCGCACGACGTACCGGACCCGGTCGCCGAAGTGCTCGCGCAGCTCGGCGCCCATCCCGGTGGCGCGGGCGCAGAACGGGCACTCGAAGTCGAGGTACTCGACCACGGTGTGCGCGGCGTCCTCGTCCCCCTTCGTGTGGTCGCGGCCGGGGTCGACCGCCGGGCTGAGGGTGAGGGGGAGGTCGGCGCTCGCCTCGCCGTAGCGCACCCGCGCCACGGTGAAGATCGCCCACCCGAGCAGGGTGGAGAGCACCATCGCGATGAGGATGCCCACCGTCGCCGCCTGCCCCGCGGGCGTGCCGTCGAACGCGAGGTCCACCACGAGCAGGGACACGGTGAACCCGATGCCGGACAGGGCGGCGCCGCCGAGCACGCTGCCGTGCCCCACGCCGTCGGGCAGTCTGCCGAGCCCGGCGCGGACCGCGCCCCACGTGCCGAGGCCGATCCCGACGAGCTTGCCGACGACCAGACCCGCCACGACGCCCCAGGTGACGACCGAGCCGAGCGCGGTGCCCAGGGCGCCGCCGCGCAGGTCGATCCCCGCGTTGGCCAGGGCGAACACCGGGACGACGACGAGCGTCACCGGCCCGCGCAGCACGTCGTGCAGGCGGTGGTTCACCGAGATCGAGCGCGCGAGGCCGACGCGCGCGTTGCGCGCGACGCTGGCGCTCGGCGACTGCCAGTAGTCGCGGAACAGGCTCTTGGCCTGCAGGACGTCGTCGCGCCGCGTGGCGACGGCGGGCACGAGCAGCCCGGCGAGCATCCCCGCGATCGACGGGTGGACGCCGGCCTGCACGGTCGCGCCCCACAGGACCACGACGACGAGGACGTAGGGGGCGCTGCGCCACTCGCGCATGCGGCCCAGCAGCCACAGCACGCCGAGGGCGGCGGCCGCGACGAGGAGGGGGCCCAGGTGGACCTCCTCGGAGTAGACGACGCCGATGATGCCGACGGCGAGGAAGTCGTCCACCACGGACAGCGTGAGCAGGAAGACGCGCAGCTGGCTCGACATCGTGGGCCCGACCAGCGCCAGCACCCCCAGGAGGAAGGCGGTGTCGGTGCCGACGACGACGCCCCAGCCGTGCGGGTCGGCGTGCCCGGCGATGGCGAGGAAGACCAGCGCGGGCGCGACCACGCCGAGCGTGCCGGCGACGAGCGGCACCAGGCGCTGGCTGCGCTGACGCAGCGAGCCGATCGCCAGCTCCTGCCGCACCTCGAGGCCGACGACGAAGAAGAACAGCACCATGAGGCCGTCGTTGACCCAGTGGTGCAGGTCCATGTCGAACCGCAGGTCGCCCACGTCGACGTTGACGGGCAGCTCCCACAGATGCTCGTACCAGCCGGAGAGCGGCGAGTTCGCCCACACCAGCGCGAGCAGCGTCACGCCCACGAGGAGCAGCGCCGCTCCCGACTCGGTGCGTAGCCGTTCGGCCAGTGCGCGTGCTGCCATACGTGTCTCCCGTCGTCGTGGTGGGGGCCCGCGAGGAGCCTATGCGTGGGCGGGTCCCGCGAGAGGCCAACACCGCGCGGACGTTCCGGCTTCCCGGGAATGCCCGGCCCCTCCTCCGGGTTGAGCCACACGGACCTGAGAACAGTTCTCAGATATGTCGCGCTCCCGCCGGCGCCGCCAGGGCACCCGGGACGAGGAGGGAAGGTCCGATGGCATCCCGCACCGATCTGCGCCCGGTCGTCACGCTCCGCTCGACGGCGGGCACGGGCTTCACGTACGTCACCCGCAAGAACCGGCGCAACGACCCTGACCGTGTCGTGCTGCGCAAGTACGACCCGGTCGTCCGCCGGCACGTCGACTTCCGCGAGCAGCGGTGATTGGAGACACCATGCAGCAGAGCATCCATCCCACGTACGGCCCCGTCGTCTTCCGGGACACGAGCGCCGGTACGGCGTTCCTCACGCGCTCGACGCTGGCGGGGGAGGCCGCCTCCGGGCCCGGCCGCCCCGCGCGCACCGTCGAGTGGGAGGACGGCGGCACCTACCCGGTGATCGACGTCGAGATCTCGAGCGCCAGCCACCCGTTCTGGACCGGAGCCTCGCGCGTGGTCGACACCGCCGGCCGCGTGGAGAAGTTCAACCGCCGGTACGGCAAGGGCGCGTGACGACCCCCCGCGCCTGACCCGACGGTCGGCACAGCACGCGACGAGCCCGCGGCGCCCTCGGCGCCGCGGGCTCTGTCGTGCTCCGGCGCTAGCCCGCCGGTGTCGGGGCGATGCGGGCCGTCAGGACCGGCACGCCCGCTCCCTCGAGCCGCGACAGGACGGCGTGCCGGCCGCACGCGGCCATCAGCAGGTCGATGCCGCGCCCGCCCAGCTCCGCGCCCTCGCCCCAGGACCAGTCGCCGTCGTGCGCCACCAGGCGCAGGCCGCGCAGCCGGCCCCGCGGGACGAACCCGACGGGGCGTCCGGTCGTGACGAACTCCAGGCCGACACGGACGGCGTCCGGGTCCGGCGCGTACGGGAGCCCGAGCGGCACGCGCATGTCGCCCTCGTGCACCAGGGCGTCGGCGAGCGGCGCCCGGGCACCCGTGACGGGCGGGCTGACCTGGTGCTCGGCCCACCTGCGCAGCAGCGCCACGGTCTCGGCGACCGGGCGCCGGCCGGCGCGCCGCGCGGCGTCGGCGTTGGCCCGGTGCAGGCTGCCCCGGGCGCGGACGAGGTCCAGCAGGAGCCGGCCGAATCCGCCGGGCGCGGCGGCGTCGGCGAGGTGGGCCGCCACGGTGTGCACGTCCCACCCGGCGCACAGGCTGGGCGCGGTGAGCTGGTCGGCGGTCAGCTCCTCGAGCAGGTCGGCCACCGCTCTGCGCCGTCCCGCCGTCGCCGCGAAGACGTCCGCGTGGTTCGACCCGGTCACTGGGCATCCCCTCCCTGCTGCACGCCGGCCGGGCCGACCAGGAGCCTGCCGAGGTCCGCGTCCGCCCCGGGCCGGGCACGGAAGGAACCTCGGACGAGCGCGCCGAGGGCGGTGAGGTAGGTCGTCCGGGCGCGTGCGACGTCGGTGCCCGCGACCGCCCGGGCGACGGTGCTGCGTGCGACGAGCAGCGCGGCCGACGCCACGTCCTCGACGGTCGTGCCGCCCAGGAGGTCCAGCGACCACGCGTCGGCGACGCCGCTGTAGAACGCGGACAGGCGGCCGACGTCCTGCCGGTCGATGCGGGCCAGCGTCTCGGCGATCTCCGGCGACGACGTGTGGAGGGCGACGGCCTGGAACGCGACGAAGGCCCGCCACCGGTCCGAGCGCAGCATCAGGGCCAGCTCCTCGGCCGCGGCCGTCGTGACGAAGTGGGCGGCGCTGTGCAGGCGGTCGTTCTCGGCGGCCAGCGCCTCCTCGGCCAGCTCCCGCGCGCGTGCCGGGTCGAGGGTCTGCATGGCGTGCCCCGCGGCGCACTGCTCCAGCGCGAACGCGCGGAACGCCGACCGGCCCGACCAGATGCGGTAGGCCGACGCCCGCGAGACACCCGCGTCCTGAAGGATCCGCTCCATCGGGACGTCGGGGACCGCGTCGATCCCGTGGCGGGCGACGTGCTCGACGACGGCGTCCGCGACGAGCCGCCGTGTCTGTTCCTCGGTGCGCTGGGTGCGCGGCATCGGACCTCCTTGACCTGAGACAGAGTGTCTCATGCGCTGCGGACCTCAAGTGATACACGATGTCTCAACGCGCACCGAGGGAGGACCCGATGATCCGTCCGCGTACCGCAGCCCTGGCCGGGGCCGCCGCCAGCGTCGTCGCCATCGCCGTGACCATGCTGAGCTCCGACGCCGTGCGTGCCGCGCTCGCACGCGCCTACGTCTATCCGAACGACCAGGGGCTCGACCTGGACGAGGCGGCGTCGATGACGCTGACCTACCTGTTCGCCGTCGGTGGCGCCGCGCTCGTCGTCGCCGTGCTGTACCTGCTCGCGCGCCCCCTGTTCGGGTCGAGGGGCGGCTGGTGGCTGGGCGCGGTCCTCGCGCTGCTCGGGCTCGCCGTCGCGGTCTACGACGCGACGCAGGAGTTCCCGGTCGCGGTCAAGGTCGCCTTCTTCCTCCCGCCGCTGGCGGGCGTGCTCTGGTTGGCGCTGGCCCGCCCGGAGACGGAGGGGGAGGCCGCGGCCGCGACCTGATAGGTTCCCACCTATTCGATATATCCAAACGATGGAGTGGGCAGTTCATGGATCACGGTCACCCCCCGATGCTCGACGACCGCGTGCTGCGGGAGGTGACCGACCGCGTCGCCGACACCTTCGACGCGCGGACCGCCACCGTCTTCGCCGAGGCGATGCTGCGCACCCTGCGCGACGCCGTCGTCCTCGAGGCCGACGGGACCGCCTTCGTCCTCACGGGGGACATCCCGGCGATGTGGCTGCGCGACAGCGCGGCGCAGATGCGGCCGTACCTCGCGCTGCTCGACCTCGACCCGGGCATCGGGGACGTCGTCGCGGCCCTCGTGCGGCGGCAGAGCGCCCAGATCCTGCACGACCCGTACGCCAACGCCTTCAACCGCACGCCGGACGGGTCCGGGCACCAGGCGGACCGCACGGCGATGACGCCGGCCGTCTGGGAGCGCAAGTACGAGGTCGACTCGCTCGCGTTCCCCCTCCAGCTCGCCCACCAGCTGTGGGCCGGCACGGGCCGCACGGACCACCTCGACGGCACGTTCCGCAGGGCGGCGGAGCTGGCGATCGCGACCCTGCGCACCGAGCAGGACCACGACGCCCGCTCGGACTACCGGTTCGAGCGGGACGACTGCCCGCCCACCGACACGCTCGTCCGCGACGGGCAGGGGTCGCCCGTCGCGGTCACCGGCATGACCTGGAGCGCGTTCCGCCCCAGCGACGACGCGTGCGTCCACCACTACAACGTGCCCGGCAACCTGTTCGCCGCCGCGTCGTTGCGCGACCTCGCCGAGCTCGCCCGCGGCCCGCTCGACGACCCGGGCCTCGCCGAGCGGGCGGAGGCGCTCGCGGGCGAGCTGGAGGACGCGACGCGGCGGCACGGCGTCGTGGACCACCCGGAGCACGGGCGGATCCTCGCCTACGAGGTCGACGGCCTGGGCCACCGGCTGCTCATGGACGACTCCAACATGCCGAGCCTGCTCTCGCTGCCCCTCACCGGCGGCATCGACGTCGACGACCCGCTCTACGCCGCGACGCGCCGGTTCGTGCTCAGCGAGGACAACCCCACCTTCGTGCGAGGCGCGACCGGCGACGGCCTCGGCAGCCCCCACACGCCGCCGCGCCACGTCTGGCCGATCTCGGCCGCCGTCCGGGGCCTGACCTCGACGGACCCGGCGGAGAAGCGCGCCGTCGTGGCGTCGCTGCTCGCCACCGACGCCGGTCGCGGCCGGATGTGCGAGTCGTACCACGTGGACCGGCCCGAGGTGTTCACCCGGGAGTGGTTCAGCTGGGCGGACTCGATGTTCTGCGAGCTCGTGCTCGACGTCGTCGGCCACCGGGTCCCCGGTGCGGCGACGCCCAGGTTCACGCACGCCGCGTAGGAGCGGACGTGCGGATCGGCAAAGGAGGCGATCAGCACCATGACGGTCACGACGGCGGCGACGGCGCCGCCCGGCAGGGCCGCGGCGGAGTCCGCGGCCCCGGCCCTGGCACCACGACCACCCTCACGGCAGTGGCGGATCCAGGAGAGGTGGGCGTGGCTCTTCGTGGCCCTGCCCATCGCCCTGTTCGCGGTCTTCGTGGTCATCCCGGCGGGCATGGCGCTCGTCATGAGCTTCACGAGCTACTCGGTCATCGGTGACTCGGGCTGGGTGGGCCTCGACAACTACCGGCGGCTCTTCCTCGACCCGTACTTCTTCATCGCCCTGCGGAACACCGCGTACTACACGCTGCTGTTCGTGCCGCTCGGCATCGTCGTCGCCCTCGCCACGGCGCTGCTGCTCAACCGGAACGTCCGGGTCGCGTCGCTGTTCCGCACGTTCTTCTACGTGCCGGTCGTCTCGTCGACCGTCGCGACCGCGACGATCTGGCTGTGGCTGCTCAACCCGCAGTTCGGCATGGTCAACATCGCGCTCGGCTGGTTCGGCATCGACGGCCCCGCCTGGCTGTACGACTCGAACTGGGCCATGTCGGCGATCGTCCTCATGAGCGTCTGGGCCGGCTTCGGCACCAACATGATGATCTACCTGGGCGGCCTGCAGGGGATCCCCCCGCAGCTCTACGAGGCGGCACGCATCGACGGCGCCGGCTGGTGGCAGCAGCTGCGCTACGTCGTGATGCCGAGCCTGTCGCGCACCACCTTCCTCGTCTCGACGCTGCTGGTCATCGGCGCGTTCCAGGTGTTCGACCAGGCCTACGTGCTCACCAAGGGCGGCCCGGGCAACTCGACGATCACGCTCGTCTACTACATCTACACGCAGGGCTTCGGGAACCTCGAGATGGGGTACGCGTCGGCGATCTCGTTCGTCCTCTTCGCGATCATCGCGGTCTTCGCGGTGATCAACGCCCGCGTCACGGGGAGGGACCACACATGAGCGCGCAGACCGCACCCGGCCTGTCCGTCGCGGCCACCACCGCCGCCCTCGCCGACGGCGGCTCCCGGCCGGCGGCGCCGCACACCAGGCACCGGACCTCCGCGCAGCGCGTCGGCGCCCTCGCCTGGTGGGTCGCCGTCGTCGTGGTGGCGATCCTCACCGTCTTCCCGCTGTTCTGGACGCTCGTCACCTCGCTCAAGCCCGCCGGCGACATCCTGTCCGGCGCGCTGGACCTCGTCCCGCGCACCGTGACGCTCGAGAACTACGACCGCGTGCTCACCGAGGTCCCGTTCGGCCGCTACTTCGCGAACTCCATGCTGCTCGCCGTCGCCGGGGTCGTGCTGAACCTGTTCTTCGGCTCCCTCGCCGGGTACGCGTTCGCCAAGCTGAAATTCCGCGGCAGGCGGGCCCTCTTCGTCACCCTGCTGGGGTCGCTCATGGTGCCCGGCATCGTGACGATGGTGCCGTCGTTCCTGGTGCTGCGCGCCATCCCGTTCGCCGGCGGCAACAACGTCGTCGGGCAGGGCGGCGTGGGCCTGCTCAACACCTGGTGGGCGATCATCCTGCCCGGCGCGGCAGGCGCGTTCGCCGTGTTCTTCATGCGGCAGTTCTTCTCCTCGATCCCGGACGAGCTGGGCGAGGCCGCGCGGATCGACGGCGCGTCCGAGTTCCGGATCTTCGCGCAGGTCTACCTGCCGCTCGCCAAGGCGGGGGCCGCCGTGCTCGCGATCCTCACCTTCCAGGCGGGGTGGAACTCCTTCATGTGGCCCCTGATCGTCCTCAACGTCCAGGAGATGTGGACGGTGCAGGTGGGGCTGGCGTCGTTCGTCACCGACTACGCCACCGACTACGGCCCGCTCATGGCCGGGACCGTGATCACCAGCCTGCCGGTGCTGCTGCTGTTCGTCTTCGCGCAGCGCTACATCATCGAGGGGGTCTCCCATGTCAACGCTCGTTAGCCGCCGCACGGTCCTGCGCGCGCTCGGCCTGGGCGCGGGCGCCGCCGTCCTGTCCTCCTGCGCCGCCCCGAACCAGCCCCGGTACACGGAGACCGGCGCCCGTCGCCTGACCATGTGGGGCAGCTGGGCCGGCGACCAGGCCGCGCAGATCACCACGCAGCTCGACGCGTTCAACGCGGCGCAGTCGGAGTACGAGTTCCGGTACGTGCCGCAGGGTGCGCTCGAGGAGAAGATGCTCACCGGCATCGCGTCGGGCAACGTGCCCGACCTGGTGCTGTGGGACCGGTGGCAGACCGCCAAGTACGGCCGCCGCGGGGCGCTGCAGGCGATCGACGCGTGGGCCGCGCGCGACGGCGTGGACCTCGGGTCGTTCTACGCGGAGTCGGTGCGGGAGATGAGCGTGGGGGACGAGGCCTTCGGCCTGCCGCTCATCGTCGACACGCGGGCGCTCTTCTACAACAAGGCGCACCTGGACGAGGCCGGCATCCGGCCCCCGACGACGTGGGCCGAGCTGGCCGACGCCGCGGAGGCGCTCACGGTCCGCGAGGGCGGGCGGCTCACGCGGGCGGGCTTCGAGATCCAGGACGTCGGCCTGTTCAGCATGTGGCTCAAGCAGGCCGGCGGGGAGCTCCTCGACCCGACGCAGCGCTACACGGCCTTCGACTCCGCGCAGGGCCTCGAGGTCCTCGACTTCTGGGACGAGCTGCTGCACGAGCGGCGCGTGTACGAGCTGGGCTTCTCCGACGGCATCGACGCCTTCGCCCAGGGCGCCGTGTCGATGAAGTACGACGGGCCCTGGAACTTCCCCACCTGGGACGCCGTCGACGGCCTCGAGTACGGGGTCGTGCCGGCCGTCGCCGGCCCGCGGGGCGACACCGGGGCCTCCATGGGCGGGTTCGGCCTCGTGATCCCCACCGACGCGCCCTGTCCCGAGGGGGCGTGGGAGCTCATGAAGTGGTGGGCCGCGGACCAGGGGAACAGCCTCGCGTTCGCGGAGATCAGCAAGAACATCCCGGCGAACGTCGAGGCGTCGCGACGCGCGGTGGAGGCCGTCGACGACCGCTTCGCCCCGATGGTCGAGACCATCGAGGTCGCCACCGTCCGCCCGCCCGTCCCCGGGTACTCGGACGTCGAGGGGCTCGCCCTCATCCCCGCGCTGCAAGAGGTGATGTCGGGGTCCCTGACCGGCCCCGCCGCCCTCGCCACCGCCCGCGAGCAGGGCGACCGGATCCTGGAGGCCAACCGATGACGACCACCACCGACCACCCCCAGGTGCAGACCTGGTCCGGGCGGGCCGACGCCGCCCAGCACAGCGTCGACCTGCTGTACGGCGCCGCCGCGCCGCAGCTGCTGCACAACGGGCACCCCGACCCGGCGGACGGCACGTTCAACTACTGGTGGCTGGCGCACGTCGTCGACTGCCGCCTGGACGCGTACGTCCGCACCGGGGACGCCGCGTGGCTGGACGCGGCCCGCGAGACGGCGGCGAACATCCGGCACCGCAACGGCGGCAGCCTGTTCAACGACTACTTCGACGACATGCTCTGGTACGCCCTCGCCCTGCTGCGGCTGGCGGACGCGACGCCGGACGCCGCCGAGCGCGCGGCCGTCGAGGGGGACGTCGCCGCCCTGTGGGAGCACGTCGTGCGGCTCGGGTGGAACGACACGCACGGGCCGTCGCTGTCGTGGCGCAAGCAGCAGCCGGACTACAAGAACACCCCGGCCAACGGCCCGCTGGCGATCCTGGGCGCGCGCCTGGCGCGCCGCACCGGGGACGCGGCCTTCCTCGACCGCGCGCTGGCCACGGTCGCCTGGCTCGAGGAGCACCTGGTCGGCCCGGACGGCTTCGTGGAGGACGGGCTGGGGCGCGAGGGCGGCACCGACGTCGACACGCACTGGCGGTTCACCTACAACCAGGGCCTGTACCTCGGGGCCTGCGTCGAGCTGTACCGGTGCACGGGCGACGCGGCCTGGCTGGACAAGGCGGAGCGCACGGCGCTGACGTCGGTGCACGAGCTCGCCACGGACGGCGTCTTCCGCCGCGAGGGGGAGCTCGTCGACGACGACGTGCCCGACACCGCGGGCGGGGACGTCGGCCTGTTCAAGGGGGTCTGGTACCGCTACGCGGCCCTGCTGCTCGAGGACCGGGCCGTCCCCGCGGTCGAGGACCTGGTGCGCTCCAGCACCGACGCCCTCTGGGCGCACGGCACCGTGCCGTTCGACGCGGTGCGCCCGGCGGACGGGGCGCCGGCGGCGGCGGTCGAGGCCCTGCGGGGCGCCGGCGTCGTGCTGCGCCCGGGGGACGACTGGGCCCGCCCCGCGCCGCCCCAGGTGGGGTACTCCACGCTGCTGAGCGCGGTGATGGCGCTCGAGGTCCGTGCCCGGCGCGGCTGAACGGCTAGGCGCCCGCCGAGCGGGGTGCGGGGGCGGTCGAGCCGCCCGCCAGGATCCGCACGGGCACGGTGTCCTGCGAGACGTCGCCCCGCTCGGCGAGCTGCCGCTCGACCAGCTCGAAGGCGCGCGCCCCGATCGCGCGCTGGTCCTGCTCCACGTGGGTGAGCGGGATCGCGGCGTCCACGTACTCGGGCGGCGCGTCGAAGCAGATCACGGAGAGGTCGTCCGGCACGGTGCGGCCGAGCCGCTGGGCCGCGTGCAGCACGAGGCGCGCCGAGTGGTACTCCGTGACCACGCAGGCGGTGAGGTCGGGGTGGTCGCCGAGGAAGGCCACCAGGCCCTCGACGTCCTCCTCGGGCGTGACCGTCGCGCCGGGCACCACCGACCGGACGCCGGAGTACACCTGGGCGTCCTCGAGGCGCACCTGGTGCGCGGCGTGCGCGGCCACGACGCCGCGCCGGCGCTCGTCCAGCGTGGACACCGCGTTGGGGGACTGGACCAGCGCGATCCGCGTGTGCCCGAGGTCGAACAGGTACTCCGCGGCCAGCCGTCCGCCGGTGACGTTGTCCGAGGTCACCGTGCTGACGGGCACCCCGGTCAGCGTGCGGTCGACGATGACGATGGGGAAGCCGCGCCCCACGAGCGTCGCGACGCTCTGCGGGATGGCCTGCGACGACGTCGGCAGCAGCACGAGCCCGTCGATGCCACGCTCGAGCTGCTCCTCGATGAGCCGCTCCTCCAGCTCGGTGTCGCCGCGGGACATCGCCACCACGACGTGCGCCCGCTCGCTCGACGCCTCGAGGATCCCGCCGAGCAGGGGCGACCCGAACGCGTCGTCGAAGCCGGGCACGATGTAGCCGATCAGCGGCAGGCGCTCGGACGCGGCGGAGGGCTCGTGCTCGGCGGGCGTCGTGGAGACGACGACCGTGCCCAGACGCGGCCGGCGGGTGACGAAGCCCTCGTCGCGGAGCATGTCGAGGGCGCGCTTGATGGTGATCGCGCTGACCGAGAACTCCTCGACGAGCTCCGCCTGGGTCGGCAGCCGGTCGCCGACGGCCAGCCCGCCGCCGACGATGCGTGCCCGCAGCGCCTCGTGCACCTGGGCGTACAACGCCTCGGTCAAGCTCGCTCCCGTCATCGGACCGTATGAACAGTCGAATGAATATGATCCCTGATCCTGGACCATTGTGGGGCAATCCGTCCCGCGGGGAGGCGTGACGATGCGCATCGAACGACTCGTGGCCGAGCACGGTGAGCCGGAGCTGGGGATCGGCACCGCCGCCCCGCGGCTGTCCTGGACGCGGAGCGGGGGCGGGGAGCAGCGCGCGGCCGAGGTGCGGCTGCGCACCGCCGACGGCGAGGACGTCGTGCGCCGGGTCGCGGGAGCCGAGCAGGTGCTCGTGCCCTGGCCGTTCCGCGACCTGCGCTCGCGCGAGCGGGTCGCGGTCCAGGTGCGGGCGGAGGACGAGGCCGGGTGGACGCCGTGGAGCGCGCCGCTCACGATCGAGGCCGGGCTCCTGCACGCCGAGGACGTCGTGGCGCGGTTCGTCAGCCCGCGGCACGTCGGCGGGCTGGACGGCGGCGCCGTGGTGCTGGCCCGCGACCTGGAGCTCGCCCGGCCGGTGGCGTCCGCCCGCCTGTACGTCACGGCGCACGGCGTCCTCGACGCGTGGATCGGCGGTCGCCGCGTGGGCGACCACCACCTCGACCCGGGCTGGACGGCGTACGGCGCACGCCTGCGGTACCGGACCTTCGACGTCACGGAGCACCTGCGCGCCCCCGGTGCGGACCGCCTCGTCGTGGGGCTGGCGAACGGCTGGTACCGCGGGCAGCTCACCTGGACCCACCAGCGCGACAGCTACGGCGACCGCCTGGCGCTCCTCGCCCAGCTGGAGGTCACGTTCGAGGACGGCAGCCGGCAGACGGTGGTCACCGACGAGCGGTGGCGCGCCGGGGCGACCGGCGTGCTCGCCGACGACCTGTACGACGGCCAGTCGACCGACCTGCGCCTGCCGCTCGCGCCCGACGCCGTCGCCGACGGGCCGGTCGACGTGCTCGACGACGGACCGGCGACCGACCCCGGCCGCCTGGTGGCGCCGACGGGGCCGCCGGTGCGGGAGGTCGCGACGCTGCCCGCCCGGGAGGTGCGCACCTCGCCCGGCGGCCGGCAGATCGTCGACTTCGGGCAGGACGTCGTCGGGTGGGTGCGCCTGCGCGTGACGGGGGAGCGCGGCGACACCGTCACGGTGCGCCACGCGGAGGTGCTCGAGGACGGCGAGCTGGGCGTGCGGCCGCTGCGCGGGGCACGGGCGACGGACACCTACGTGCTCGCGGGGGGCGAGCAGGTCCTGGAGCCGCGGTACACGTTCCACGGGTTCCGGTACGCCGAGGTGACGGGTGCCGCGGTCCGCGCCGAGGACGCCCACGCGGTGGTGGTGAGCTCCGACCTGCGACGCACGGGGTGGTTCTCGTGCTCGGACCCGGACGTCGACCGCCTGCACGAGAACGTGGTGCGGGGCATGCGCGGCAACTTCCTCGACGTCCCCACGGACTGCCCGCAGCGCGACGAGCGCCTCGGGTGGACGGGCGACATCCAGGTGTTCGCCCCGACGGCGAGCTTCCTGTTCGACGTGAGCGGGTTCCTCGCCACCTGGCTGCAGGACCTCGCGGCGGAGCAGCAGCCCGACGGCGGCGTGCCCTACGTGGTGCCTGACGTCGTGCGCGAGCTCCGCGGCCCCGGCCCCGACGGCGGGCAGCACACGCCCGCCGCCGGCTGGGCGGACGCCGCGGTGCACGTGCCGTGGACCCTGTACGAGCGCTACGGCGACGTCGGCGTGCTCGAGCGGCAGTACGGCTCGATGCGCGCCTGGGTGGACAGGGCCCGCGCGCTGGCGGGTGACTCCCTGCTGTGGGACACCGGCTTCCAGTTCGGCGACTGGCTGGACCCGGACGCGCCGCCCGACGACTCGGCCGCCGCCAAGGCCGACCCTGCCGTCGTCGCGACGGCGTACCTGGCGCGCAGCGCCCACCTGCTGGCCCGCACGGCCGAGGTGCTCGGGCACGACGCGGACGCCCGGCGGTACGCGCGCCTGGCGGCGGACGTCGCGGACGCCTTCCGCGCCGCGTACGTGAGCGCGGACGGCACGGTCCGCAGCGACTGCCAGACGGTGTACGCGCTGGCGATCGCCTGGGACCTGCTGGCCACCGACGCGCAGCGCCGGGGCGCCGGCGACCGGCTCGCCGACTTGGTGCGGGCGGCGGGCCACCACGTCAGCACGGGGTTCCTCGGCACGCCGGTGATCCTCGACGCCCTGTGCCTGGCCGGGCACCCGGACCTGGCGCACGAGATGCTGCTGACGCGCACCCGGCCCTCGTGGCTCTACCCGGTGACGATGGGGGCCACGACCGTCTGGGAGCGCTGGGACTCGTTGCTGCCCGACGGGTCGATCCACCCCAGCACCATGACCTCGTTCAACCACTACGCCTACGGCGCGGTGGCCGACTGGCTGCACCGGTCGGTCGCCGGCCTCGCGCCCGCCGCCCCGGGGTACCGCGAGGTCACCGTACGGCCGCTGGTGACCGGCCGGCTCGAGCACGCCTCCGCCCGGCTGGAAAGCCCGTACGGCCCGATCGCGGTGTCCTGGAGACTGGGCGGCGGGCGGTTCGAGCTCGACCTCGACGTGCCGCCGGGCGTCACCGCCCACCTCGACCTGCCGCTCGACGAGCCGGCCCGCACCGTCGGCCCGGGGTCGCACCACGTGGCCGGACCCTGGGTGCCCGGCGGGTCGCCCGCGCGGACCGCGCCGGCCTGACAGGATCGGCCCACGACGACGAGGGAAGGTGGACGATGGCGATCACCCTGTGCGTGCTGCTGTGGGCGGCCGACGGCGAGGCCCGGGCGCTGGCGGACTACGAGACCGAGGTGCTGGCGCTGGTGCCGCTGCACGGCGGGCGGGTGCTGCACCGCGTGACCAACGTGGCGCACACCGACGACGCGGCGCACGGCGCCGTCCAGCCGACCGAGGTGCAGCTCATCGAGATGCCGGACGAGGAGGCGCTCGCGGCCTTCATGGCGGACCCCGACCGTGCGGCCCGGCTCGACGTGCGTGACCGCGCGATCTCGCGCACGGAGATCCTGCGGGTGCGTCCGGTGGGCCCGTCGGCGTGAGGTCGGGGCGCCCCGGTCGCCGGCCGCGTCAGCGCGGGGCCGGCGACGGGGGCATCTCCCGCCCGGGGATGAGCAGGTCCTCCGGGAAGCAGTAGCCCCAGTGCTCACCCGGCTCGAGCGACCGCATGACGGGATGCGTGGTGGCGTGGAAGTGCGCCGACGCGTGCCGCGCCGGCGACGAGTCGCAGCAGCCCACGTGCCCGCACTCCAGGCAGGCCCGCAGGTGCACCCACGTGCCGCCCGCGGCCACGCACTCCGGGCACTCCCCGTCCGCCTCCGGCGCGACGGGGACGATCTGGTCCAGGTGCGTGCAGGTGCTGGTGGTCATGGTGGCGCCCTCCGGCGGGTCCGGTCGCTGCTCTGGCGAGTCCTCCGGCGAGTCTAGGGAGGCCGGGCGCACGCTGCGCCCCGGGCGACGCCCCGCTAGCGTGTCGTCATGCTCGCCGGAAACCATCTCCCCAGCGGCGGCGACGCACGCGAGCGCACGGCCGTCATCGTCGAGGACGACCCCGACGTCCGTGACCTGCTCGACGCGGTGCTGTCCCAGGCCGGCTTCGCCACGCGCACCGCGTCGTCGGGCCGCGAGGGCGTCGAGCTGGTGCGGAGCTTCGACCCGCTGGTCACGACCCTCGACGTGGGTCTGCCGGACATCGACGGCTTCGAGGTGTGCCGCCGGATCCGTGCGGTCTCGGACACCTATGTCGTGATGCTGACGGCGCGCACGGACGAGATCGACGCCCTCATGGGCCTCGACGCGGGCGCCGACGACTACCAGACCAAGCCGTTCCGCCCGCGCGAGCTGCGGGCCCGCATCGAGGCGATGCTCCGCCGTCCGCGGCAGGGGATGCGGCAGGGAGTGCGGTCGTCGCCCGGTCTCCCGGGCCCGCTCCCGGGAGCGGTGGCCGACGGGCTGGTCGTGAACGTGGCGGCGCGGACGGTGGCGGTCGACGGCGCCGAGGTGCACCTCACGCGCAGCGAGTTCGACCTGCTCGCCACGCTCACCGCTGCGCCGGGACGGGCCATCGCGAAGGACGCCCTGGTCCGCGTGCTGTGGGGGGACGAGTACGACACCGGCACGCCGGTGACCGACCAGGACCGCCGCAGCGTCGAGGTGCACCTGACCAACCTGCGCCGCAAGCTCGGTGACGACGCGGCGTCGCCCCGCTGGATCCGCACCGTGCGGGGCGTCGGCTACAGGTTCGACCAGCCTTCCTGAGCGAGGGCGCAGGCCACGAGGATCGCTGCGGTCCGCGCCTCATCGGCGATCTGGTCGACGTGCTGCTGGGCGCCCTCGACGCCGTCGCCGTCGAGGGCGTCGAGCCCGCGCGAGGCGGCGGCCGCGAGCCGGTCCACCCCGAGCATGTCGGCGGTGCAGGAGAGGGTCAGCAGCACCTCGCGGGCGCCGTCGGCGTCGGCGCGGGCCAGCGCCCCCATGAGCGCTCCGGTGCGGTGCGGCAGGAGGCCCGCCCAGGAGCCGGCGAAGCCGGCCACGGCCGCACGGTCGCCGTCGAGGTCCTCCTCGAGCGACTGCCACGCGGCCGCCATGGTGGGCGGCAGGCCCCGGGTCACGTCGTGGTGCCCCGGAGTTCCTCCCGGAACACCATGCGTGCCGCCGCCCGCGGGACCTGGCCGCGCACCCAGGGGGAGGTGTGCGCGGTGGCCCCGGGGGGTCCGGGCGGCGGTGTCGGCATGGTGCTCCGGGAGGTGTTCGTGGGTGGTGCGGTGATGATCCTGTCGCGCGGACCTCGAGGGGTGCTCCGTGACCCGGCAGGTTTGGCTCAAGATCTGCTCAGGATTCCGGCGACCCCTACCCTGGCCGCATGCCCGAGCGCCCGGAGACCCGCGCCGAGACCCTCGCCGACCGCCCTGTGGTCCTGCTCGTCGCCGACGCGCACGCGGCCCAGGTGGAGCGGGAGTTCCGCGCCCGCTACGACCACGACTACCGGATCGAGCTGGTGCGCACCGCCGACGCGGCGCTCGACCGGCTGCGCGACCTGGTGTCCGCGCGCGTCCCGGTGGCGATGATCGCCGCGGAGCGCCGCCTGCCGGACGCCACGGGGATCGAGCTGTTGCACCAGGTGCCGGCCGTGGTGTCGACGGCGCGCAGGGTGGCGCTGGTCGCCGGCGACGAGTACGGGGACGCCGTCGCCGAGATGCGGGCGGCGCTGCTGCGCCGCGACATGGACACGTTCGTGGGCATCCCGCGCGGCGCGCGCGACGAGGAGTTCCACGTCGCGCTCGTCGAGCTGCTCTCGGAGTGGGGGTGGTCCGTGGCCCGGCCCACCGTCACGTCCACCGAGGTCGTCGCGGAGCCGGGCGACCGGGGTGCGGCCTCGGTGCGCGACCTGCTGGAGCGGCTGGGCGTCCCGAACCGTGTGCTGGCGCCGGACGACCCGGCGGCGCGCGCGATCCTCGACACGGCGGGTCCGGGCGCCGAGCTCCCCGTGGTGCGCACGATCACCGGCCGGGTGCTGGCCGCCGCGACGCCCGCGGCCGTGGCCGAGGCGATGTACGGCGGCTTCGACTCGATCCCCCGGGGCGAGATCGCGGACGTCGTCGTGGTGGGCGCCGGGCCGGCCGGGCTCGCGGCGGCCGTGTACGCGGCGTCGGAGGGCCTGTCGACGGTGGTCCTCGAGCGGGACGCCATCGGTGGGCAGGCGGGGTCCAGCTCGATGATCCGCAACTACCTGGGCTTCCCGCGCGGCATCTCGGGCATGCGGCTGGCGCAGCGGTCGCGGGTGCAGGCGGGGCGGTTCGGCGCCCGGTTCTTCACGGGGCGGCCGGTGGAGCGGATCGAGCCCGGCCCCGCGGACGAGCCCGAGCACCACCACGTGCACGTGGACGGTGCGCAGCTGTGCGCCCGCACGGTGGTGCTGGCGACCGGGGTGTCGTACCGGCGGCTCGGGGTGCCGGGCGTCGACGACCTCGTCGGCGCGGGCGTGCACTACGGCGCCGCGAGCTCGATGGCGCGCGAGATGACCGACCGGGACGTGGTGGTCGTGGGTGGCGGCAACTCCGCCGGTCAGGCGGCCGTGCACCTGGCGAAGTTCGCCGGCTCGGTGACGATCCTCGTGCGCCGCGGCAGCCTCGCCGAGACGATGTCGGACTACCTGATCCGGGAGATCGACGCGACGCCGACCATCGCGGTGCGGCCGCGCACCGTGGTGGTCGACGGCGGTGGGGACGGCGCCCTCCAGTGGCTGATCACCCAGGACCTCGACACGGGCGAGCGGTCGAAGACGCACGCGGACGGCCTGTTCTGCCTGCTCGGGGCCGAGCCGGACTGCGACTGGCTGCCGGACGGCGTCGCGCGCGACGACCACGGCTTCGTGCTTACCGGTCGTGACGTGCCGCAGGAACGCTGGGTGGACGGCCGACCGCCCGCGAGCCTGGAGACGACGCTGCGGGGCGTGTTCGCCGTCGGGGACATCCGGGCCGGATCGATGAAGCGCGTCGCCTCCGCCAGCGGCGAGGGCGCGTCGGTGCTGCCGCTGGTCCATGCGCACCTCGCCTCCCTGAGGGCGCAGGAGTTCGGCGGGTCGCCCGCACGATGATCTGAGGCGTGTCCACATGTCGGTCCCACGATTCGAGACATCTCCTACCGAACAAGTAGGGTTTCGACTACTGTCCCCGGCATGACCACGACGGCGCTCCTCATGCTCACCCCGCGACCCTCGGGTGAGCCGTGTCACCCGGGCACCTCGTCCCGCCCGAGCCGACACACCGAGGAGAGTCGTGAGCACCGAGACCACCGGCACCATCAGGAGCACCCCCCGCACCGCTAGACGCGGCCTCGCCGCCGTCACCGCCGTCGCCCTCGGGCTGACGGTGTCCGCCTGCGCCGGCGCCACCGCCGCGCAGGAGTCCGCCTCCGGCAAGACCGTCTTCCGCTACCAGGGCAGCACCGGGACGGTCTCCTACCCCGAGCTCGCCGAGGACCTCGGCTACTTCGAGGACGTCGAGCTCGAGTGGATCGGCGACGTCACCGGGGGCCCGGCGTCGATCCAGGCCACCGTCACGGGCGAGACGGAGTTCGGCAGCGCCTTCAACGGCGCGGTCTCCAAGCTGCAGGCCACCGGCGCACCCGTCACCTCCGTCATCTCGTCCTACGGGGCGGACGAGGAGACGTTCGCGGGGTACTACACCCTCGAGGGCAGCGGGATCACCTCTGCCCGCGACCTCGTCGGCAAGAAGGTCGGACTCAACACCCTGGGCGCGCAGTACGAGACCGTGCTCAAGGAGTGGTTGGCCCGCGAGGGGCTGACGGCGCAGGAGATCGCGCAGGTCGAGCTCGTCGTCGTCCCGCCGGTCAACCTCGAGCAGACGCTGCGCGAGGGCCAGATCGACGCGGCCGCGCTGAGCGGCGTCGTCAAGGAGAAGGCGCTGGACCGGGGCGGCCTGGACGTGCTGGTCGACGACACCGAGCTGTACGGGTCGTTCGCCTACGGCACCTACCTGCTGCGCGACGACGTCATCG
>Ga0180221_1001019_pt1 | contig 20593 bp, 20 predicted proteins | sample eDN5th37CKraftMG_FD_151339 | JGI IMG/M metagenome (GOLD analysis project Ga0180221, IMG submission 151339) | Enriched Miracle-Growth compost microbial communities from Emeryville, California, USA - eDNA 5th pass 37_C Kraft MG (version 2) (version 2) ...
TGGGTCGCCGACGCGCACGGCGGCCGCACCGTGTACAGCGCCCTGGGGCACGACGTGCGCGCCTACGACTCCCCCTCCCACGCCGAGCTGCTGCGCCGCGCGGCCACCTGGCTGCTGGAGGGCTGAGCGCGTGCGGGTGCTCGGCGTCGGTGTCCTGTTCCTGGCGGCCGTGGTGGTCGCCGTCTACGCCGTCGAGGCGTTCGCCCCGGACCTCTCTCCGTGGGGCTGGTTCGCCGTCATGGCGCCGATCAACGTCGCGGGCGGGCTGACCGTCCGCGCCGCCGCGGAACGCCGGCGCCGGGAGCGCAGGCGGAAGGAGGTATCTTGATGTCAAGATACTTTCGACGGTGAGGGGAACCGCGTGCGACTGCACCATGTCCAGGTGTCCTGCCCCCGCGGCGGCGAGGACGCCGCCCGCGCCTTCTACGGCGCGGGGCTCGGCCTGACCGAGGTGGCGAAGCCGCCGGAGCTGGCGGGCCGCGGCGGCTGCTGGTTCCGCGCCCACGACAAGGGCGGCGCGGTCGTCGCGGAGATCCACGTTGGCGTCGAGGACCCGTTCGTCCCGGCGCGCAAGGCGCACCCGGCCCTCGTGGTGGACGACGTCACCGCGCTCGACGCGACGGCCGCCCGGCTGGAGGCCGCCGGCTTCGCCGTCGACCGCACGGAGCGCGAGACGTTCGCGGGCTACCTGCGGTTCCATACGCGCGACGGCGCGGGCAACCGCGTCGAGGTGCTCGCGCCCGCGTGACGGGGCCTGGCGCCCGCCGAGGCGTCGTCAGCTCTGGTTCGGCACCGGGTGGCCCTCGGACGCCTGTACGACGACGATCCCCTGGCCGGTGAGGCCGAGCTGGTACGCCTCGCCCGAGCCGCGGCCGATGGCCGCGCCGAGCTTCGCCGTCCTGCGCACGGTGCTGGTGAGGGTCGTGGACCAGAGCACCACGCTCTGCATGTCGACGTAGGTGGGCTCGTCGACCTCGAGCACCACGGGGGTGCCGTAGGCCGTGACGGCAAGCGCGCCCGAGCCGGTGAACGTCGTGTTGAACAAGCCGCCGCTGAGCATCGACGCGCCCTGCACGCGGTTGATGTCCCAGGTCAGCGAGCTCTCGAACGCGAGGATGCTGCTGCCGGAGACGGTCACGCTCTCGTTCTCCAGGTACAGCACGAACACCTCGTCGGCGTCCTGGGCGAGGAAGACGTCGCCGCGCCCGGAGACCTTCATCAGCGACATCCCCTCGCCGGTGAACGCCTTCTTGAAGAGCTTGGTCATGCCGCCGGCGCCCTCGTAGGCGAAGTCGACGTCGCCCTGGTAGGCGACCATCGACCCCTGCTTGGCGAAGAAGAACCCGCCGGAGCCGGCGAGGTCGACCTTGAGCATCCGCGGGTTGACGAGCTGGAAGCTACCCGGCTCGCCCTGCGGCTCGGTGTGGTGGAAGAGGGAGCTGCGCATGGTGGACATCCCGCCGCGGGAGAGCTCCTGGCGCGATGCCCGCCCGGCGAACGGGCCGCGGGCGACCGGGGTCAGGCGCCGGGGAAGCTCGCCTGCCGCCACGCCTCGTAGACGACGATCGACGCGGCGTTGGTGAGGTTGAGCGAGCGCCGTCCGGGCAGCATGGGGATCTTCACGCGGTCGGTGACGCGCGGGTGGTCCATCACCTCGTCGGGCAGGCCGGTCGGCTCGGGCCCGAAGAGCAGCACGTCGCCGGGCCGGTACGCGACGTCGGTGTACGTCGTGTCGGCGTGGGCCGTGAAGGCGAAGACCCGGGCGCCGGGCAGCGCGTCGAGGGCCGCGTCGAACGTCGGGTGCACGTCCATGACGGCGAGGTCGTGGTAGTCCAGCCCGGCGCGCTTGAGCTTGGCCTCGGACAGGTCGAAACCCAGCGGTTCGACGAGGTGCAGGCGCGCCCCGGTGACCGCCGCGAGCCGGATCGCGGAGCCCGTGTTCCCGGGGATCCGCGGCTCGTAGTACACGACGTGGGCGAACGGGGACGCGGAGGACGGGAGCTGGTCGGGCACGGGCCGATTCTCCCACCGGACGCGGGCGGGCGATGTTGCCACCGCACCGGTGACGGGACCGCCCTCGCGCCCCTAGGCTCACTTGATGGCGGAGATTCCGGCGGTGATGAAGGCGGTCCAGCTCGTCGGCCACGGTGGCCTCGATCGGCTGGTGTACCGCGAGGACGTGCCCACGCCCGTGCCCGCGGCGGGCGAGGTCCTGATCGACGTCCATGCCTGCGGCATGAACAACACGGACGTGTGGGTGCGCGAGGGCGCGTACGGCACGGAGACGGACCCTGGGTCCGTCTCGACGTGGAGACGCGGCCGATCCACCCTCACCTTCCCGCGCGTCCAGGGCGCCGACACGGTCGGCGTCATCGCCGCCGTCGGCGAGGGCGTGCCCGCCGACCGCGTCGGGGAGCGCGTCATGGTCGACTTCTCCCTCTACCACCGGCCCGAGGGTGACGACAGCCTCGCCGACATCGACTACATCGGCCACGGGCGCGACGGCGGGTACGCCGAGTACATGACCGCCCCCGCCGAGAACGCGTACGAGATCACCGCCGACATCGCCGACGCGGAGCTCGCCACGTTCTGCTGCGCCTACCTCACGGCCGAGCAGATGCTCGACCGCGCCCGGCTGGCCGCGGGGGAGCGGGTGCTCGTCACGGGAGCGTCGGGCGGGGTCGGGTCCGCGATCGTCCAGCTCGCCCGCGTGCGCGGCGCCGTCCCGTACGCCGTGACGAGCGCCGGCAAGGAGGAGGCGCTGCGGCGGATCGGCGCGCAGGACGTCGTGCTGCGGGACGTCCCGGACCTCGTCGCCGAGGTGGCGCGCGTGGTCGACGGCCGGGTCGACGTCGTCGCGGACCTCGTCGCCGGGCCGATGTTCAACGACCTGCTGCGCATCCTGCGGCCCGAGGGCCGGTACACGACGGCGGGCGCCATCGGCGGCCCGGTCGTGCAGCTCGACCTGCGCACGATGTACCTCAAGCAGCTCGAGCTGCACGGCTCGTCGCAAGGCACGCGCACCGCGTTCCGGCGGCTGGTGCGCTACGTCTCCGCCGGGCAGGTGCGTCCCCTCCTGGACCGGACCTTCCGGCTCTCCGACCTGCGCGAGGCGCAGCGCGCCTTCCTCGCCAAGGGCTACGTGGGCAAGCTGGTCGTCGTCCCCGACCGGCACTGGGAGCAGGTGGGGGCGCCGTATGCGCAGCCGTGAGCGCACCCTCGAGCTGATCGACGCGCAGTCGGGCGGCGACGTCAGCCGCGTCGTGATGTCCGGCGTCGAGCCCCTGCCCGGGCGGACGGTGCTGGAGAAGGCCCGCTACCTGGAGCGCGAGGGCGACGGGCTGCGGCGTCTGCTGCTGTCCGAGCCGTACGGCGACCCGGCGATGTCGGTGGACCTCGTCGTCGAGCCGAGCGACCCGCGGGCGCAGGCCGGCTACGTGATCATGGAGGCGATGGGGTACCCGCTGTACTCCGGCTCCAACACCATCTGCACGGCCACCGCGCTGCTGCAGAGCGGGGCCATCCCGCTGCGCGACGGCGACGGCCTGCAGGACGTGACCCTGGAGTCGCCCGCCGGGCTGGCGCGGGTGAGCGCCCGCGTGGTCGACGGCCGCGTCGTGTCCATCACCACGGAGGGCGAGCCGGCCTACGTGGCCGACGAGGCGCTGAGCGTCGAGGTGCCCCACCACGGCGACGTGCTGTTCGACCTCGTGTGGAGCGGCGCCTACTACGCGCTGATCGACGCGTCCCGGTACGGGTTCGGCCTCACCCTGACGGAGCAGGTGTCGCTGACGGCGTTCGGGGACGCGTTCGTGCGCGCGGCCCGGCCCGGGCTGCGGCAGGAGCACCCCGACCTCGGTGACGTCGGGCCTCTGCCGTTCGCGCACTTCATGGGTCCGCTGCGCGCGCTCGGCGACGGCCGCTGGGAGTCGCCGTCGGCCACCTACGTGCACCCGGGCGTGCTCTGCCGCAGCCCCACCGGCACCGGGACCTCCGCCCGGCTCGCCCTGATGGCCCGGCGGGACGAGATCCGCGACGGCGAGTCGCTGGAGACGATCTCGCCGCGCGGCAGCCGGTTCGTCGGCACGATGCTGGGCCGTACCCAGGTGGGGGACTACCCGGCGCTGCGCTCCGCGATCACCGGGTCCGCGCGGGTGATGGCCCGCTCGCAGATCACGGTCGACCTCGACGACCCCCTGGTGGACGCGTCCGACCTCGAGCCGCTGCTCACCCCGCCGGGCGAGGCGTAGGGTGACGGGCATGACGACGCGCGCGTGCTGGTGGTGGCTGCCTCCGCAGCCCTGACCCGACGCGCCCACGTCCCCGTCCCGAGCTGCCCGTCGCAGCCGGGACGTCCTCGTGTCCGGACCGGACCGACGGGCGGCGACCCTCGAAGGAGCCGACCCATGACCGTCCCGACCACCGCACCGGCCGCCCCCGCCGCCACCACCGCGCCCGCCGTCACCGCCGAGGCCCGCTCTGCCGAGATCGAGGCCGAGCTGGCCCGCGACCCGGGCCGCTTCCGCGTCCTCACCGGCGACCGGCCGACGGGCGCCCTGCACCTGGGCCACCTGCTCGCCACCCTCGACAACCGGGTGCGTCTGCAGGACGCCGGGGTCGAGGTGGTGCTCGTCGTCGCCGACTACCAGGTCATCACCGACCGGGACGACGCGGGCGACCTGCCCGCCGTCGTCCGCGAGGTGGTGCTCGACCACCTCGCCGCCGGCATCGACCCGGCATGGAGCACGATCTTCACGCACTCCGCCGTACCCGCGCTGAACCAGCTCCTGCTGCCGTTCCTGTCGCTGGTGAGCGTCGCCGAGCTGGAGCGCAACCCCACCGTGAAGGCCGAGGCGGCCGACGCCGCGCGGCGTCAGGGGCGGGGCATGTCCGGCCTGCTCTTCACCTACCCCGTGCACCAGGCCGCGGACATCCTGTTCTGCCACGGCAACCTCGTGCCCGTCGGGTCGGACCAGCTGCCGCACCTCGAGGCGACGCGCACCGTGGCGCGGCGGTTCAACCAGCGCTACGCCGCGGCCCACCCGTACTTCCCGGAGCCGGAGGCGCTGCTCACGCCGTCGCTCACCGTGCTCGGCGACGACGGCGCGAAGATGAGCAAGTCCCGCGGCAACGCGCTCGAGCTGCGCGCCACGGACGACGAGACGGTGCGGTTCTTCCGCCGCGCCCGCACCGACTCCGAGCGGCACATCACCTACGACCCGCAGGCGCGACCCGAGGTGGCGAACCTGCTGCGGATCGGCGCGCACTTCGCGGGGACGACGCCGCAGGAGCTGGCCGCGTCCGTCGGCGCGGCCGGGGCGGGGCGGCTCAAGGAGGTCGTCACCGACGCCGTCGTCGAGGGCCTGCGCCCGCTGCGCGAGCGCCGCCGCGCCCTGGCCGCGGACGCCCCCGCCGTCGTCGCCGACGTCCTCGCGCGCGGCAACGCCCGGGCGAACGACGTCGCCGAGCGCACCCTCGCCGACGTCCGCGACCTCATGGGCACGGTCTACGCCTGACGGCGGTCGGTCCGCGGACACCACTCGGCAGACACCACTCGGCGCGGCAGTTCGGGCTCGCGTCGGCAGTTCGAACTGCCGACGTCAGCCGAAACTGCCGCGCCGAGCGACAGGGTTCGGGCCCGCCGGTGCCTCTCCGGCGGGCCCGGGTCCGTGGGGGCGTCAGGCGCTCGCGGCCAGCCGCTCGCGCAGCATCGAGAGCTGCGCCCAGAGCTGGTCGGGCACCCGGTCGCCGAAGGTGTCGAAGAACTCGCCGGTCAGGTCGGTCTCGGCGAGCCACGCCTCGGCGGGGACGTCGAACAGCGCGACCAGGTCGGCGTCCGAGAGGTCGAGGCCGTCGGTCCGCAGCGCGCCTGGCGCGGGCAGCAGCCCGACGGGTGAGTGCACGGCGCCGGCGTCCGTCCGCAGGCCGCGGGCCCGGTCGAGCTGGGTGACGATCCACTCGACCACGCGCGAGTTCTCGCCGAACCCGGGCCACAGGAAGGTGCCGTCCTCGCCCTTGCGGAACCAGTTCACCTGGAAGACCTTGGGCCGCTTGTCGGCCTCGAGAGACTTGCCCACCCGGAGCCAGTGAGCCCAGTGGTCGGCCATGTTGTAGCCGCAGAACGGCATCATCGCGAACGGGTCGCGGCGCAGCTCGCCGACGGTGCCCTCGGCCGCGGCGGTGCGCTCCGAGCTGATCGTGGCGCCCATGAAGACGCCGTGGTCCCAGCTGGTCGCCTGCGTCACGAGCGGCACGTTCGTGGCGCGGCGGCCGCCGAAGACGATCGCGTCGACCGGCACGCCCGCCGGGTCCTCCCAGGTGTCCGCGATGGACGGGCACTGGGCCGCCGACACCGTGAACCGGGAGTTCGGGTGCGCCGCCGGGCGGTCGGAGTCCGGCGTCCAGTCCTCGCCCTGCCAGTCGATGAGGTGGGCCGGCGGCTCCGGGGTCAGGCCCTCCCACCACACGTCGCCGTCGTCGGTCAGGGCCACGTTGGTGAAGATCGCGTCGTGCGTGAACGTCTCCACGGCGGTGGGGTTCGTCTCCACGCCCGTGCCCGGCGCCACGCCGAAGAACCCGGCCTCGGGGTTGATGGCGCGCAGGCGACCGTCGGGGCCCGGACGCATCCAGACGATGTCGTCGCCGAGCGTCTCGACGGTCCAGCCGGGGATGGTGGGCCGCAGCATCGCGAGGTTCGTCTTGCCGCACGCGCTCGGGAAGGCCGCGGCCAGGTGGTACTGCCGCTGCTCCGGCGAGGTCACGCGGATGAGCAGCATGTGCTCCGCGAGCCAGCCCTCGTCGCGCGCCATCGCCGACGCGATGCGCAGCGCGAAGCACTTCTTGCCGAGCAGCGCGTTGCCGCCGTACCCGGAGCCGTACGACCAGATCTCGCGCGTCTCGGGGTAGTGGACGATGTACTTCGTGTCGTTGCAGGGCCACGGCACGTCGTCGGTGCGGCGCCCCTGGTCGTCGACGAGCGGCGCGCCCACCGTGTGCACCGCCGGCACCCACTGCCGGCCGGCGTCGATGAGGTCCATGACCTCCGACGACACGCGCGTCATGACGTGCATCGACACGACGACGTACGGCGAGTCGGTGATCTCGATGCCCACCTGCGAGATGGGACCGCCGACCGGGCCCATGGAGAACGGCACCACGTACATCGTGCGGCCGCGCATCGACCCCGCGAACACGTCGTCCAGCTCGGCGCGCATCTCGGCGGGCGCGCGCCAGTTGTTGGTGGGGCCGGCGTCCTCCTCGCGCTCGGAGCAGATGAAGGTGCGCGACTCGACCCGGGCGACGTCGGAGGGGTTCGAGCGGGCGAGGTAGGAGTTCGGGCGCTTCGTCTCGTCCAGCTTGATCAGCGTGCCGGCCTCCACCATGCCGTCGAGCAGGCGCTGCTTCTCCGCGGCCGAGCCGTCGCACCACACGACCTCGTCGGGCCGGGTCAGCGCGGCGATCTCACGGACCCAGGCCCGCGGGTCCGTCGGGGCGGTGCGCGACGGCGCGGCGCCGGCCTGCCCGCGGGGTGCCGGCGTGCCGGGGGCCAGGGTGTCGGGGGCGAGCTCGGCGATGGCGAGTCGCGTCCGGCGCGGGTTCGCGGTGAAGGTCATCGGATGCTCCGTCCGTCGGCGTGGCCCCGGCGTGCGTTGCCGGGCCTCTGGGACCAGCGTGCCTCGCTGCGCCACGGACTTTCCATCGATCAAGCCGTGAAGATTCGTCGATCTTCACGTAACGTGAAGTCCATGCCCGCCAAGGACGTCGCCGCCGCCGAATCCCCGGACCTCATCACCCTCGGCCGCCGCATCCGCCACGCCCGCACGGCGCGCGGCCTCACGCTCGAGGCCCTGGGGGAGCAGGTGGGGTCCGCCCCCAGCCTGCTCTCCCTCGTCGAGAACGGACGTCGCGAGCCGCGACTGTCCCTCCTGCGGTCGATCGCCGACGCCGTCGGCGTCGCCGTCCCCGACCTGCTCGCCGACGAGCCGCCGTCGCGGCGCGCGGAGCTCGAGATCGCGCTGGAGCGCGCGCAGCGGGGCCCGCTGTTCGGGGCACTCGGCCTTCCCTCCGTGAAGCCCAGCCAGAAGCTCCCCATGCCGGTGCTCGAGCAGCTCGTGGGCCTGCATGCGGAGCTCGCCCGGCGCGAGGAGGAGGCGATCGCGACCCCGGAGGAGGCGCGTCGTGCGAACACCGAGCTGCGGCACGAGCGCCAGGAGCGGGACAACTACCTGCCGCAGATCGAGGCGCTCGGGGAAGAGCTGACCCACCGGGCCGGGTACGCGGGGGCCGGTGCCCTCACGCACCGCACGGTGGCGCGGATGGCCGAGCAGATGGGCCTGACCATCCTGCACGTCGACGACCTGCCGCGCTCCGCCCGTTCGGTGACCGACCTCGAGAACGGCCGGATCTACCTGCCGCCGGCGTCCATCCCCGGCGGCCACGGGCTGCGGTCCCTGGCGCTGCAGGCGATCGCCCACCGCGTGCTGGGCCACGACCGGCCGCGCAGCTACGCGGAGTTCCTGCGCCAACGGGTGGAGATCACGTACTTCGCGGCGTGCTGCCTCATCCCGCAGTCGGTGGCCGTGGAGTTCCTGCAGCAGCGCAAGCGGGAGAAGGACCTGGCGGTCGAGGACTTCCGGGACGCCTTCGGCGTCACGCACGAGGCCGCGGCCATGCGGCTGACCAACCTCGCCACCGTGCACCTCGGCATCCCGCTGCACTTCCTGCGCGTGGGCGACGACGGCGCGCTGTTCCGCGGGTACGCCAACGACGGCCTGCCCCTGCCGCAGGACGTGACGGGGGCGATCGAGGGCCAGCTCGTGTGCCGGTGGTGGGCCGGGCGCGAGGCGTTCACGCGCCGCGACCGGGCCACGGAGTCCTACCAGTACACCGACACGCCGGCCGGCACGTTCTGGGACTCGGTGCAGACCGGCACCGGCGCCGACGGGCGGCAGTTCTCCATCACCGTGGGCGTGCCGTACGCGCACGCGAAGTGGTTCCGCGGTCGCGACACGCAGGTGCGGCGGGCGTCCACGTGCCCGGACCCGGCGTGCTGCCAGCGGCCGCCCGGCGACCTGGCCCGGCGGTGGGAGGGCGTCGCGTGGCCGAGCGCCCGCATGCACCAGCAGGTGCTCGCCGCCCTGCCGCGGGGGGCGTTCCCGGGCGTCGACGACACGGACGTCTTCGCCTTCCTGGAGCGCCACGCGCCTGCGCCCGACACCTCGGCCCCCGGCGCGTCCTGAACCCCGCGGGCCCGGTGGGCCGGTCCGTCAGCGGAAGCGCTGGGCGGCGAGGGGCGCCGCCTCGGCGAGGCCCCGCACGGCGGGGTGCGCGCCGTCGTCGCCCGCGGCGGCGAGGATCTCGTGCATCGGGCCGGTCGCGACGAACGTGCCGTCGGCCAGCACGTGCACCGTGGGGCACAGGCGGCCGACCAGCTCGACGTCGTGCGAGACGAGCAGCACCGCGGTGCCCTCGGCGCGCGTCGCGTCCGTGAGCCGGCGCACGATCTCGCCCCGCATGGCGGGGTCGACGGCAGTGAGCGGCTCGTCGAGCAGCATCGCCTCCGGGCGGGTCGCGAGGGCGAGCGCCAGGGCGAGGCGCTGCTTCTCCCCGCCCGACAGGGAGTGCACGGTGCGCCGCGCGAAGTGCGGCTCGAGCGCGACGTCGTCCAGCAGCTCGGCCACGGTGCGCCCGCTCGCCCGCCCCGCCCGGCGCGCGTCGGTCAGCGCCGCGGAGACGGCCCGGTCGACCGTCCAGCGCAGGTCGACGTCGAGCCCGGTCTGGGCGACGGTGCGCACCGCGGCGCGGAACGCCTTCTTGTCCCGTCGGCCGAGCCGGCCCACGGTGCGGCCCCGGTACGTCACGTGCCCCTCGCGGATGCGCAGCTGGCCGAGCAGCGCCTGCACCAGGGTGGACTTGCCGGCGCCCGACTCGCCCACCACGCCCACCGGCTCGGCGCCCGGCAGCAGCTCCAGGTCGATCCCCTCCAGGATCGCCGGGCCGCCGTACCCGACCACGAGGTCGGTCGCGCGCAGGATCGGGGCGGGGGAGGTGGAGCTCATGCGTGGTGTCACCTTCGTGTGTGCGTGGGCCGGCGACGGGGCCGGCCCGTAGTCCGACGAACGACGGTACCCCGCGGTTCCCGTCCTCCGACCACCTCGGTGCGCCGAGGTAGTACCGACCCCCGCGAGGTAGTACGAGCCCCCGCGAGGTAGTACCGGCCGTGCGCATACTGCGGAGATGACAGCAGACCGAGCATCGGTAGGAGCCTGGGTCGCCGCGTACGAGGCGGTCTGGCGGGCCAGCGACGCCGACGCCGTCGCGCGGCTCTTCACGCCGGACGCGCGGTACGCGCGCTCGCCGTACGACCCCGACGTGCTGGTGGGGCACGACGCCATCCGCGAGTTCTGGACCGTGGACGACGACGCCGCGTTCACGACGACGGCCGAGACCGTCGCCGTCGAGGGCGACGTCGCCGTCGTCCGCCTCGAGGTGCGGTACACCGCCCCGCGCGAGCAGGAGTACCGCGACCTGTGGGTGCTGCGGTTCGCCCCGGACGGTCGCGTGGCCGATTTCGAGGAGTGGGCGTACTGGCCGGGCAAGGAGTGGTCGGCCTCCTGACCCCGGCCGGTACTACCTCGGCGCGCTCCGTACTACCTCGGCGCGATGGGTACTACCTCGCGGGTCAGGGGCGCGGGCCGCCGCGGGCGTCCATCCGGGCGAGGAGCTTGGGGAAGACGTCGCCCAGGCGCAGGCCGTCGTGCTCGAACTCGTTGGTCACCCAGGCGCGCGCGTTCCCGACGTGCGCGGCCGTCTCGAGGGAGAGGCCGGCGTCCACGAACATGTCGTCGTGGTAGACGGCGGCCTCGAGCGGCACCTCGTTGCGGGCCAGGACGTCGAGGTCGTAGAGGTCGCTCCAGTCGGTGCGCGCCGCGAGGGCCTCGGCCGCCGCGCGGAACGGGCGCAGCGCCGCGACCTGCTCGAACATCCAGGGGTAGATCATCTCGCCCGTGAACAGCAGCGGGCGGGCGGTGGTGTCGAACGCCGGGTCCGCCTCGCGCACCCGCTGCGCCGCCCAGGCGGTGGCGTCGGTGGTCGACTGCGCGTAGATCGACTCGTGCAGGACGGCGTACATCGGGTTGGTGGCGAAGCCGGTGGCGGCCTCGACCTCGGCGAGGAACGTGTCGGACAGCTCGTCGGAGCCGTGGTCGAACGCCTCGTCCACGATCCAGTGCACGCGCTCGAACCCGGGTCCCATGCCGAAGGCCATGCCGAGGGTCTGGAAGCGCTCGACGGTGAGCACGTCGCCTCCGGGCAGGCGGACGTCCCCGGCGGCGAGGCGGTCGGCGATCCGCGCCACGCGGCCGACGTCGTCGGGGTACCGCTCGCGGTAGAGCGCGTTCTTCGCGACGACGCGCGGCTGGGTGCGCCGGTACACCTCCTCGGCGCCGGCCGTGAGCCCGGCCAGCCCGCCGGTCACGTACGACGCCTCGACGCCCTCGGGGGCGCGCGAGAGGTAGGTGAGGGTGAGGAAGCCGCCGTACGACTGGCCCAGCGTCGACCAGCGCCGGCCGCCGTACACGGTCCTGCGCACGTGCTCGGCGTCGTCGACGATCGCGTCCGCGCGGAAGTGGGAGAGGTACTCGGCCTGCGCCTCCGCGGACCCCAGCGCGGTGAGCGCGCCCGCCCGCACCGCCGTCGAGCGCCCGGTGCCGCGCTGGTCGAGCAGCACGACCCGGAACCGCTCCAGCGCCGCGCCCACCCAGCCGTCGGGGCCGGTGGGGCGCGGCCCCTTGCCGCCCGGGCCGCCCTGGAGGAAGACGAGCAGGGGCAGGTCCTCAGCGCGACGTCGTGGGTCCACGAGCTCGCGCACGAACAGCGCGATCGTGCGCCCGTCGTCCGGGTGCGCCCGGTCGAGCGGCACCGTGAGGGTGCGGTCGGTGACGTGGACGCCGGGGAGCGTGTACGCGCGCTCCGTCGTGGCCGAGGTGGCTGAGGTGGTGGTGCCGGGGATGCTCACGGGAGCAAGCGTAGAGCCGGGTTGCATTAGTGGAGTGCCTGCTCCAACAATGGTGACGTGCCGACCATGACACTTTCCGAGGTGCGCCAGCCCCGCTGGGTGCCGTTGCTCCTGCTCCTTGCCTCCGCGGCGCTCGGGACAGGGCTGGGCGTCGCCCTCCCGCCGCTCGCCCGCTGGCTGCAGGACCTCCTCGCCCGGAGCCCGCTGCCGAGCCTCGGGGTCGTGGACCTGCTCGCGGGCCTGCCCCTCGGGTGGTCCGTGCCGATCCTCGGGGGGCTCGGCGTCGTCGCGGGCGTCGTCCTGGCGCTGACGACGATCGGCGAGTCGCTGCGCCTGACCGTCGCCGACGACCACCTGGAGCACCGCACCGACGCCCGGGAGGGCTGGGTCGAGCGCGCCGACGTCGACGCCGTCTTCCGCGACGGCCGGTACCTGGTGCTGCTCGACCGGGCGGGCGCCCCGCGGGCCCGGTTGGACGCGGACACGCTGCGCGGTGCGGAGATCCGCGCGGCCTTCGCGGCCCACGGGTGGCCGTGGCGGGACGCCGACCCGTTCGAGGGCGCCTACGAGCGCTGGGTGGACGGGCGGCCCGGGTTCTCGTCCGCAGAGCACGCCCTCCTGCGTCGGCGGCTCGCCGAGCACAAGGACGCCGCGGCGGTCGCGGAGATCGACGACGCGCTCGCGTCGCACGGCCTCGCCGCGCGCGTCCGCGACGACCGCCTCCAGGCGCGTCGGCTCGGTGACGCGGCGCGCGCCGACACCCCGGGCGGGGCGCGTGGCGCGCACGGTTGACCCGCAGCGCCACGAGGCGCGCCGCCTCCAGATCATCGACGCGGCCCTGACCGTGCTCGCCGAGCGGGGGTACGAGGGCGCGACGACGGCCGCGATCTGCCGGGCGGCGGGGATCGGCTCGGGCACGTTCTTCCACTACTTCGCCACCAAGACGGAGCTCGTCCTGGCGATCCTCGAGCTGGGGACGTCCGAGACGGTCGCGAAGGCGGCGGCGTTCGAGGGGCGCACGGACCCGCTCGGCGTCCTGCTGGACCTCCTGGGCGGCTGGGCGGACGACGCCGCCGACCCCCGCATCCCGGGCTTCGTCCGCGCCGTCGCCGGCGTGATGCACCTGCCGGCCGTCGCCGACGCGCTGGCGGCCGACGACCGCGCCCAGCGCGACCTCCTGCTTCCGTGGGTCGAGCGCGGCCAGGCGGCGGGCGAGGTCCGCACGGACCTGACGCCCGCCCGCATCGCCTCGTGGCTCGCCCTGCTGTCCGGCGGCTTCCTCGAACGCGTCGCGACCGACCCGGACTTCACGGTCGCCGGCGAGCGCGACCTCCTGGTCGCCACGGCCCGGGCGTTCCTCACCGGGCCGCCCGCCGCCGGGGGTGCGACCAGCGGACGCCGCCGGTAGGCAGGAGTGGTGCCCGCTCGTCGACGTCGCGACCCGGCCCGCTGACCGTGGGTGCCCTGCTCGCGCTCGGCTCGGCGTTCCTGTACGGCGTGTCGGACGTCGTGGGCGGCGTCGTCTCGCGACGGATGGCGTTCGTGCGGGTCGCGCTCTGGGGGCAGCTGGGTGGCCTGGTCGTCACGGTGGCCGTGGCCCCCGCGGTCGGCGGCACGAGCCTGGCTACCGCCGACCTGCTGTGGGGCGGTCTGTCCGGCGTCGGCACCGGGGTCGCGATGGTGGCGCTGTTCCGGGGGATGAGCCGGGGTGCGATGTCCCTGGTGGTGCCGGTGAGCGCGGTGGGCGGCCTCGCGCTGCCGGTCGTGGTGGCGGCGCTGCTTTTCGGTGAGCGGCCGGCCGGCTGGACGTGGGCGGGGGTGCTGTTGGCGCCGCCGGCGCTGTGGCTGGTGGGCCGGGGCGCTCCGGGTGCTCCGGCGGGGGACGCCCGGGCGGTGCGCGACGGGTTGGCCGCGAGCGCCGGCATCGGCCTGCAGTACCTCGCCCTCGCCCAGGCGGGCGCCGGCTCGGGCATCTGGCCGGTGGCCGCGGGCCGGGTGACGGCGGTCGCGTGCGTCGGCACGTTGGCGCTCCTGGCGGCCCGGCGCCCGCCCACGGACCCGCGGCCCGGACCGACGCCGGCCTGCGCCTCGCGGCGGCCTCCAGCGGCGTCCTGGCGGCGGCGGCCCTGGTCTGCTACCTGCTCGCCGCCCGCACCGAGCTGGTCGCGGTGGCAGTCACGCTCTCCGCGCTCTACCCGGTGGTCCCGGTCCTCGCGGGCCTCACCCTCCTGCACGAGCGGCTCGCACGCCGTCAGGCTCTCGGCCTCGTCCTGGCTCTCGCCGCCTCGGTCCTCGTCGTCGCCCCCTGACGCCGCGAAGCGCGGACCAGAGAGCCCGCCCCCAGCATCCACCCCGGGCGGAGGACGACCGCACGACTGAGGGGACGGCGTCGCCTCGTCCGGACGTATCCCTCCCGAAGTGGAGGGCGCCCTGCCGCCCGTGAACGCGTCCGGAGGAGGCGATGCCGTCCCCTCAGCGGTAGCACCGAGGTTTCGGTCTACCGACTACTGCACGTCAGCATCCACCCAGTCGAACGTCTTCGTGACCGCCTTCTTCCAGGACCGGTAGAGCCGCTCGCGCTCGTCCTCGGCCATGGCGGGCGACCAGCGCTTGTCCTCGGCCCAGTTGGCGGTGACGTCCTCCTCGCCCTTCCAGAACCCGACGGCGATGCCGGCGGCGTAGGCGGCGCCGAGCGCCGTGGTCTCGGCGACCTTGGGGCGGACGACGTCGACGCCGAGCTGGTCGGCCTGGAACTGCATGAGCAGCTCGTTGGCGACCATGCCGCCGTCCACCTTGAGCTCGGTGAGGTCGACGCCGGAGTCGAGCTTCATGGCGTCGACGACCTCGCGGGTCTGGAAGGCGACGGCCTCCAGGGCGGCGCGGGCGATGTGGTTGCGGTTGACGTACCGGGTGAGGCCGACGAGCGCGCCGCGGGCGTCGGGTCGCCAGTACGGGGCGAACAGGCCGGAGAAGGCGGGCACGAAGTAGGCGCCGCCGTTGTCGTCGACCTTGCGGGCGAGCCACTCGACGTCGGGGGCGTCCTCGAACATGCCGAGGTTGTCCCGCAGCCACTGGACGAGCGACCCGGTGACGGCGATGGAGCCCTCCAGCGCGTACACCTGGGGGGCGTCGCCGATCTTGTAGCAGACGGTGGTGAGCAGGCCGTTCTTGCTCGGCACCTTCTCCGTGCCCGTGTTGAGGAGCATGAAGTTGCCGGTGCCGTAGGTGTTCTTCGCGGTGCCGACCTCGAAGCACGCCTGGCCGAAGGTGGCCGCCTGCTGGTCGCCGAGGATGCCGGCGATCGGCACGCCGGGCACCATGCCGCGGGGGCGGCCCTGCCCGTACACCTCGGAGGAGGAGCGGATCTCGGGGAGCATCGACATCGGGATGCCCATGTCGGCGGCGATGTCCTCGCGCCAGCTCAGGGTGTCGAGGTCCATGAGCATGGTGCGCGAGGCGTTGGTGACGTCGGTGACGTGCACGCCGCCGTCGGGGCCGCCGGTCATGTTCCACAGCACCCAGGTGTCGGTGTTGCCGAACAGCAGGTCGCCCTTCTCGGCGGCCTCGCGGGCGCCCTCGACGTTGTCGAGGATCCACTTGACCTTGGGGCCGGAGAAGTAGGTCGCGAGCGGCAGGCCCACGATCGACTTGTACTTGTCGGCGCCCTCGGAGCCGCCGAGCTCGTCGACGATCGCCTGGGTGCGGGTGTCCTGCCACACGATCGCGTTGTACACCGGCTTGCCGGTGTTCTTGTCCCACACGACGGCGGTCTCGCGCTGGTTGGTGATGCCGATGGCGGCGAGGTCGGTGTGCGCCAGGTTCGCGCGGGTGAGCGCGAGACCGACGACCTCGCGGACGTTGTTCCAGATCTGCTCGGCGTTGTGCTCGACCCAGCCCGCCTTCGGGAAGATCTGGTCGTGCTCGAGCTGGCCGGTGGAGACGATGCGGCCGGAGTGGTCGAAGACGATGGCACGCGAGCTGGTCGTGCCCTGGTCGATGGCGAGGACGTAGTCAGCCATGGGGGTTGCCCTTCACGTCGATGTGGGTGGTGAGGTGCCGGCCGGGCCCGGGCGGGCCCTGCCGGCGGGTCGATCAGGAGTAGACCGCGCCGAGGAGGCCGGCGAGCACGCCGCCCACGAGGGGACCGGCGACCGGCACCCACGCGTAGGACCAGTCGCTGGAGCCCTTGCCCTTGATGGGCAGGAACGCGTGCGCGATGCGCGGGCCCAGGTCACGGGCGGGGTTGATGGCGTACCCCGTCGGCCCACCGAGGCTGGCGCCGATCGCGACCACGATGAGGGCGACGGCGAGCGGGCCCAGACCGGACGGCGTCTTGCCCGAGACGACCACGAAGAACACGAGCACGAAGGTCGCGATGACCTCGGTGACGAAGTTCCAGCCGTAGGAGCGCAGCTCCGGACCGGTGGAGAACACGGCGAGCTTGGTGGCGCCCGGAGCCTCCATGTCGAAGTGCTTCTTGTAGACGATGAAGGCCAGCACGGCACCGATGATGGCGCCGATCATCTCCGCCCCGAAGTAGATGAACATGTTGCTCAGGGTCGGTTCGATCTCGGCGGTGACCCGGCCCTCGGGCCCGGTGAGCGTCGCGAACGGCGCCTGCGCCGAGTACAGGCCGATCGTCACCGCCGGGTTGAGGTGCGCCCCCGACTTGTACGCCGTGAACACGCCCGCGAAGACCGCGAGACCCCACCCGAAGTTGATGAGCAGCCAGCCGCCGTCGAAGCCCTTGGTTCTCGGCAGCACGACGTTGGCGACGACGCCGGCGCCCAGCAGGATCAGGGTCGCGGTACCGAGGATCTCGGACCAGAACGCCTGCATGATCAATGAGTCCATCGTCGGATCTCTTTCTCTTGAGGGACCACGTTGTCCTCCCCGGGGGTCGGAGAGAGCCCGCGACGGGCGGAGCCCTGCGGGAGTGCCCGGCCGGGTCCGCCGGCCGGGGTCGGATCAGCCCCGCAGGGGCTGCATGGCGGCGACGTCGGGTGCGCGCAGGCGAGCGGCCTCCGCGCTGGCGTCGTCGGGCTCGTGCTCCGCCGCGTCCTCGGCCTGGGCGCGGGCGGTGTAGGCGTCGATCTCCGCCTTCTTGGTCGCGTCGTCCCAGCCGAGGAGCGGCGCGGTGATGTCGGCGATCTCGGGCAGCGCCGCGACGCCACGGTCCTCGACCTCGTACACGAGGCGGGTGCGGTGCAGCAGCAGGTCCTCGAGGTGCAGCGCGCCCTCGTGGCTGACGCCGAAGTGGATCTCGGCGCGGAGGTACGCGGGCGCGTGCTCCAGGGGGCGGGCGAGCGACGGGTCCTGCTCGCACAGGTCGACGAGCTCGCGCAGCGACGACCCGTAGCGGTGCAGCAGGTGGTCGACCATGGGCGGCGTCCATCCGTAGCGCGTCGCCCAGGTGCGGGCCAGCCGCCGCGTGGCCTGCAGGCCCACGGCGCCGAGCAGCGGGATCTTGTGCGTGATCGACGGCAGGGCGGCGGCCCGCTGGCCGATCGCGAAGTCGACGGCGTCCTTCGCCATCACGCGGTAGGTCGTGAGCTTGCCGCCCGCGATGACGGTGAGCCCGGGGACCGGGGAGGCGACGGTGTGCTCGCGGGACACCTTGGCGGAGCTGGTGCCCTCCTTGGTGCCCGGCTGAAGCAGCGGCCGCAGTCCGGCGTAGGTGCCGATGATGTCGTCGCGGGACAGCGGGTGGGCGAGCACGGCGTTGGCGTGGTCGAGCACGTAGTCGATGTCCTGCGCGGTGGCGACGGGGTGGGTCGGGTCCTGGTCCCACGGGGTGTCGGTGGTACCGACCACCCAGTAGCGCGACCAGGGGATGACGAACAGGACGGACTTCTCGGTCTGCAGGATCAGTCCGGCCGTGCCCTTGATCCGCTCGCGCGGGACGACGATGTGCACGCCCTTCGAGGCGAGCACGCGCAGCCCGCCCGAGTCGCCGGCCAGGGCCTCGGTGTCCTCGGTCCACACGCCGGTGGCGTTGATGACGTGCCGGGCGCGGACGGTGATCTCCTCGCCGGTCTCGAGGTCGACCACGACGGCGCCGTTGACGGCCCCGGTGGCGCCCTTGGTCAGCTCCACGACCTGGGTGCGGGACGCCGCGTGCGCGCCGTAGCTGACGGCGGTGCGTACCAGGGTGGACACGAGCCGGGCGTCGTCGACCGAGGCGTCCCAGTACTGCACCGCGCCGATCGCGGCGTCGTGCGCGAGGTCGGGGAACTTGCTCGCCATCTGCCGCCGGGACAGGTGCCGGTGCAGGGGCATGGCGCGGCGTCCGGGGGCCAGCGAGGCGAGCGTGTCGTAGAGCGCGATGCCCGCGCCCACGTACGCCCGCTCCCACACGCGGTGCTCGAGCGGGTAGAGGAACGGCACCGGCTTGACCAGGTGCGGGGCGATGTCCTTGAGGAGGAGGTCGCGCTCGGTGAGCGCCTCCTTGACCAGGTGGAAGTCGAGCATCTGCAGGTAGCGCAGCCCGCCGTGCACGAGCTTGCTGCTGCGGCTGGAGGTGCCGGACGCCCAGTCCTGCGCCTCGACGATCGCGGTCGACAGGCCGCGGGTGGCGGCGTCGAGCGCGATGCCGGCGCCGGTGACGCCACCGCCGACGATCAGCACGTCGAGCTCTCCGCTCGGGGCCTGGGAGGCCTGGAGCGCGGCGAGCGCCTGCTTGCGTGACTCGGACGTGAGCCGGGTGGAGGCCATCGTGGTTCCTTCCGATCGACGACGATCCCAGGTCAGCATTGCCAGCACGTCCGCGCAACCTAGGTGCACGAACGTGCATGGTGAGATCCTGGAGCCATGGCGAGCTACCGGGAACGCGACGTGGTGATGGCCGCGACGATGTACTACCTGCAGGACATGAAGATGGAGACCATCGCGCGCCACCTGCGCACGTCGCGCTCCACGGTGTCGCGGCTGATCAAGCGCGCCCGCGACACCGGGATCGTCGAGATCACGCTGCGCCCCGGCCCGTCCCGGGCGCCGGGGCTCGGCCAGGAGATCGCCCAGCGGCACGGCATCGACGCCTACGTGGTGCCCGTCGCGGACTCCGCCACCGACGACGACCGGCTGCAGCAGGTGGCCATCACCACCGCGCGGCTCCTGGCGCGCTGGTTCGACTCCGACATGGTGCTCGGGGTCGCGTGGGGCACCACCCTCGGGGCCATCACCGAGCACCTGCCGCACAAGCCGACCCGCGGGGCCGCCGTCGTGCAGCTCAACGGCGCCGCCAACACCCGGACCTCGGGCATGAGCTACGCCGGCGACCTCATCGCCGGCTTCGGCGCTGCCTTCGACGCGACCGTGCACCACTTCCCGGTGCCCGCCTTCTTCGACTTCGCCGAGACCAAGGCCGCGATGTGGCGCGAGCGCTCCGTGCGGCGGGTGCTCGACGTCCAGGCCCGCGTGGACATCGCCCTGTTCTCCGTGGGCGCCCTCACCGGCGGGGTGCCGTCGCACGTGTACTCGGCCGGGTACCTGGACCCCGACGACGTCGCCGTGCTGGACGCCGAGGGGGTCGTGGGCGACGTGTGCACCGTCTTCGTCCGCGGCGACGGCACCTATCGCGACATCCCCCTCAACGCGCGCGCCACCGGCCCGGCGCCCGCCGAGCTGCGCCGCATCCCCCGACGGCTGTGCGCGGTGGCGGGCGACAACAAGGTCGCGCCGCTGCGCGCGGCGCTCGCGGCCGGCGTCGTGACCGACCTCGTGATCGACGAGGCGACGGCCGTCGCGCTCGTGGAGGAGTCGTGAACGTCCGTGCACCGGGACGCCCGGCGCCCCCGGGGGCCACGACCGTAGAGTGACGGCGTGCCCCTGGACCACGGCGCGTCGTTCGCCGTCCGCCCCGCGCTGCCGGCCGACATGCGGGCGGTGCGCCGGCTGGTGGAGCCGTACGCGGAGCGGCGGATCCTGCTGGCCAAGGAGATGGTCGGGTACTACGAGGCCGTGCAGGAGTTTCTCGTGGCCGCCGACGTCGACGGGGGCGTCGTGGGGTGCGGCGCGCTGCACGTCATGTGGGACGACCTCGCCGAGGTGCGCACCCTCGCCGCCGACCCGGCGTGGCGCGGCCGCGGGGTGGGGCACGCGCTCGTCGAGGGGCTGATCGGGCGGGCGCGCGAGCTCGGGCTCCGCCGCGTCTTCTGCCTCACGTTCGAGGTGGACTTCTTCCGCACCCACGGGTTCCGCGAGATCGACGGGACGCCGGTCGACGCGGAGGTCTACGCCGAGCTGCTGCGCTCCCACGACGACGGCGTCGCGGAGTTCCTCGACCTGGCGCGCGTGAAGCCCAACACGCTCGGCAACACCCGGATGCTGCTGGAGCTCTGACCGCCCGGCGCTACGCCGGCAGGTGGTAGCGGCCGGCGTCGTCCTGCTCGACGAGGCCGTCCTCGACCAGGCCGGCGAGGCAACGGTCGACCTGCGCCTGGTCCGGGCCGGAGTCGGCGAGCAGCGCGCGGGGCACCGGCTCGACGGCGGCGCGCAGCGCGGCCATGACCCGGCCGCGCACCTGGCGGTCGGTGCCGTGCCAGGCCTGGGTGCGTCGCCGGTGGGCGTGCGCGTCGG
>Ga0180221_1001021_pt1 | contig 20572 bp, 20 predicted proteins | sample eDN5th37CKraftMG_FD_151339 | JGI IMG/M metagenome (GOLD analysis project Ga0180221, IMG submission 151339) | Enriched Miracle-Growth compost microbial communities from Emeryville, California, USA - eDNA 5th pass 37_C Kraft MG (version 2) (version 2) ...
GGGCGCGGGCGACGCGCGCCGCCACCTCGCGGCTGCCCTCCGCCGGCTTCGGCAGGATGAGGTCGGCCGCGGTGATCGCCGGCACGTCGATGGACAGATCGATACGGTCGAGCAGCGGCCCCGACAGCCGCGCCTGGTAGTCGGCGGCGCAGCGCGTATTCGGACCGCGTTTGCAGGCAAATCCTAGATCGTCGGCGCGCCCGCAGCGGCAGGGATTCATCGCCGCGACCAGCATGAACCGCGCCGGATAGACGACGCGGTGATTGGCGCGTGCGATCGATACCTCGCCGGATTCGAGCGGCTGGCGCAGCGAATCGAGCACCTGCGGCGAGAACTCCGGAAACTCGTCGAGAAACAGCACGCCGTGATGGGCGAGCGAAATCTCGCCCGGCCGCGCCCTTTGGCCGCCGCCGACCAGCGCCGGCATCGAGGCGGAATGATGCGGCGCGCGGAACGGCCGCCGGCTGGTCAGCGCGCCGTCGTCGAGCTTCCCCGCCACCGAGGCGATCATCGACACTTCGAGCAGCTCGGCCGGCGACAGCGGCGGCAGGATCGAGGCGAGGCGCGCCGCCAGCATCGACTTGCCGGCGCCCGGTGGGCCGCACATCAGCAAATTGTGGTTAAATAAAGAACTTATATTATAATAGGATAGATGAACACTGAAATCAATCTGCGGCCGAAAGCCTATTCATACTTGCGTATGTCGACTGATCTCCAGTTACGGGGGGACAGTCGACGCCGCCAGCTAGAGTTATCCCAGCAATATGCTGCAACGCACAACCTGCAGCTTGTGGATGGGGGGCAGCTCGAAGATATCGGTGTATCGGCGTTTAAAGGCGCAAACTTAAAGCAGGGGGCGCTTGGTCAATTTCTGGATGCTGTTAGGCAGAAAAAAATTCCAGAAGGGTCGTATTTGCTTGTCGAATCGTTAGATCGACTGAATCGCCAACAAATAATGACGTCCTTCTCAACCTTCTCGGAGATTATAAACTACGGCATCACGGTTGTTACTTTAAATGACGAGCGTGTATACAATCAAAATACCGGGTTAAGTGATTTAATATGGTCGCTTGTTGTCTTTAGTAGAGCAAACGAGGAATCTGAAACAAAGAGCAAGCGTCTTCGATCCGTTTGGGCTCATAAGAGGCGCACGGCAAGTGAGAAAAAACTAACGTCGGTCGGCCCAGGTTGGTTGGTTTTCGACGCCGAAAAAAACGACTTCCAGGTTGACCAGCAAAAAGCTCTTATTGTTCGAGGGATTTTTTCCGATAGTGCTACCGGCCTCGGCGTTTACACTATTACGCAGAGATTGAATCGACGAAAAATTCCCACATTTGGTCGATCCAGAGTTTGGCATAGCTCGTACGTAACGAAGATCCTGAATAACCGAGCGGCTATAGGAGAATTTCAGCCCCACAGGATTCTAATGGGGAAGCGGCTTCCCGATGGTGAGGCGATAAAAAAATATTTTCCTGTTGTTGTCGATGAGGAGCTTTTCCTTCGAGCTCAGCATGCTCGATACGAGCGTCGAACATCAGGTGGCGGCCGTAAGGGCAAGCTAGTTAGTAACCTCTTCTCAAAAATTGCGGTCTGTGCCTACTGCGGCAGTGCGGTTCGTTATATCAACAAAGGTGCCGGCCCTAAGGGAGGACGTTATCTGAGGTGTAGCTCAGCTATAAACAAGCTAGGTTGTGAATCTAGCGGATGGAAATACGAAGATTTTGAAAAAGCATTTCTCTCCTTCGTAAGAGAGGTTGATGTTAGCGCAATTGTCAACGATAGGCGGAATGATAGGAGAAAAACGACACTACAAGAACTAGCGAATTCTCGTAAAGGCAAGTTGGTGACCCTAATTGCTGATCGAGAAAAAGTGATGGATTTGCTTCTTCGTGTCGGAGGCTCACAGGATTACGTGGCGTTAAAGCTCGATGAAATAGAAGACCAAATAAAGCTGACGAAAAAGGAACTGTCTTCGATCGAGGATCATATAGAAAAAGCATATGTCCAAGCATCTAACCATTCGTCAGCGAAAGAGAAGCTGCATGAGCTAATTTCCCAATCTCAAGATTCTGACTATGATCTCCAAAAAATAAGAGCCCATATCGCCAAGCAAATTTCTGAACTAGTGCAAGCAATCGAGATTGCCCCCGAGGGGACGTCGCTTGTATCCTTACGTGCCACAGAAAAATTAGTGACCGTTGGATTTGATGAACATGATTTCGATCCGTCATTGGCCGGACGGCCTTACTTCACCGCTCTATTTCGCGAAGCAGAATCAAGAACCGTGTACCTTAGTAAGGACGACTCGCATCAGTTTGAACAAATCATCAACCGTTGGCCTGGCCAAAAAACTATCAAATACAAAGACGGGCATGAACTCCATCATGATTATAAATGGGACCAAATAGGATACGTAAAAACTGGCTGGTTCGATGGTGGTGAGGAGTTGCTGGCAATTGTCACCAGAAGAGAGGCTTCCGAACAGTATCCCAATAAGGAATGGTTTGAGTTCGAGCGGGACCTGAAAGCTGAGAATGAAGAAATCGAGCGTTATGAGGCTGGGGAGGAGTAAAGTTCTAGACATTCCCTTATAGGGCTTTTATTCCTATCATATAGATAGGAGTTTACGCCCAATGACCCTCAAATCTCTATCATTCACCCCCCTCCCAGCCGCAAGCCGAAATCCAATTGATATACGTCGGGCGAGAACCATCGCTCGCTTGGAAGAGCAGAAACTGCTGTTGCAAGACCCGGCCTATAAGCGATCAGTGCAGCGGTGGGTCAAAATCAATGGTCAGAAGTCGTTGCTGGAGAAACAGCAGCGTGTTTTTCCGTGGTGGCGAGCTGGGCCGAACGGATTTGTGCTGTTTATTCGACTCGGCGGCAGGCCACTGGAGTTCGAGAAAGGTAAGGCGGGTGTAGCAGTAACTTCGCTCGACAAACTTCCAGCCGTTATCGACACGTTGATCAATGCGGTTCGCAACGGTGAGCTCGACGAAGTGCTAGCGCAATCGAGCAAACAACGGGCAGCGGCGTCTAAAAAGGTCGCCTAGTGGCCGCATGCTAGAGATAATTGTTGGCCCTCGGTTTCATAAACCGACTTGTCTAGTTTGAGGACCAGCGGGACACCCATCTTTTCCTGGAAATTTCGAGGACCGTTTTGGGAGCTGCTGCTCGTAATGTCGCACAAGTGACGCAATACCTGCGTGATCGTTAGATGTGCGCTTGAAGTATGCTGATGATTCAAAGCGCCATTTGATGGCGGGCACTTTTCTCTCTGAGAAATTCAATCGCCTTCACGTGTGATAGTACCTGGGATGTAGGTTTGTTTCAGCGGTAGTATTGTTTGGTACCGAGGCTCAAAGTGGTCATAGTGCTCGAATATAAGGTCGACTAACTCGTCGCCGTTAATTAGTCGGAGGTTGTGTTTGCTCCGCTCAAATTGTCGGGCCTGCGAAGTATAATCTCCCAACGATACAAATAAACCGAACTCGCCGCTCTGAACATTACCATAAAGCTGGGCTACTTCCGGTCGGCCCACGTTAGATAAGATTTGCTTGCATTGAACTTTAATAATGGGGGGTTCGAAACCCAATATATCTTTATGCGCAATTATATCGACGCCTTCATCTCCGGATTTTTGCGTTACCCGTGCATAATAACCTAACTTCTCCAGTAGATGGCCAATGAAGTGCTCGAACTGATATGGGTCCAATTTAGATTTCAGCGTTTTGATTACAAAGTCCTTGGCGTTTTCTTCTGTAGCTTCGGATGCTGCAGAGAAAGTCTGTTCGTCTATCTCTGTTGATTGCAGCGGCTTTCCTTCCAATGCAGAAAGAAATTCCTCTGAGTTATTCCGGACCTGAAACAACGTTATGGCCGACCCAATCTCATGAAGTGCGCTTTGAGAAAACACGGCTCGTGGGAAGCTCTTGAGCCACTTTACTAACCGTCTATTTGGGTAGTCGGGATCGGCGGATACGTCGAAAATATAGTCGCTTGCTATCGTTCCGATGTTGACTGAGCGATCTGCTTTGCTTGGATAAATAATAAAATCACCCCTTTTCATTTCGTTCGCGAAACGAAATAGGACGCCGGCAACTACAGGAATCGCCCCCGGTTTTGTACCGCTATAAGAATTCGCCACTGCGCTTTTGAACGCATCCCGGTCGGCAGGAATGTCTGACAGATCTCCTATGGCTGGCCAGCCAATCGCAATATAGCTTTTCTGTAAGGGGGCGAGCTCATGGTGCCTTTCCATATGAATGCCCCAAATTGTTTTTGTATCGTTCATTTTCCTCTCCCGTATGGGAAGCGTAACAGATGGAGAACAGCAGCGATTTTTCCCGTGGTGGCGTAAAGCAGCGGATGGCTCAACGATCCTCTCATCTGTGTGGGCGGCCAACCGATTGAATTTGAAAAGGGCAAGGCCGGCATTTCGGTTGGGCACGAGATAAGCTGCCAGCAACTATCGACACTCTGATTTTGGCAGTGGTAACCGGTGAACTCGATGAGCGATTGGCGCAGAGCTCGAAAGGACGATTTCCTTCGAGAAAGAAATAGGACGACCTTCGCACGCTTGTGTCGTTTAGCGTTGTTTGAAATGGCCGTCAGATTTTAGCTTTAGGAATGTCCAATACTCGGGAGCCTTTTTCAGGTGCCCGTGATAAGGTTGGTTAGCATGATGTTCAATGCAAAGAAGGGCGATATTTGACTCTTGATTGTCATACTGCAGACCGTTTCTATGATGTGCGTGTAAGTATCGACTGTTGTCAGTTAAATCGATCTCGCATTCTTCGCACTGATATCCTCGTTTTTTCTTGATAGCTGCTGCAATTTTCTGGAAGTCAGCGGTGTAATCATTCTTGGGAGCGGTATCTGAGGTGTGTTGAGGTACCTCAGGGATGAAAGTCTTTTGATATATTGAAAAATATTGTTCTAGGGTGAAAGCTTGAACGATCGCTGTTCTAGCAATGCGTGAAAGCCGATTTGTGCTGAAATTATCCCAGTTGAGCGTGTCTAAGCAAAATTGGCACACTCGCAAATTGCGATCTAATTCTCGATAGCGACGGGAATTGGGTTGCATAACGTTTATTCGAAATATTCCGGTCTCTCTTGTTGCAACAACGTACCGCTCGTAGCGGTTATTCGAGCGCATCTCTTTTAGCTTGTTGCAATTCGTAACGTGAAACCTCGGTAGATCGCTATCGTGAATAGAAGTATTTCTGTACTGTTTAACATCCCGTATGTAGAGGACTACTCTTCGTCCCTTGTATGCAAGGGTCTCGTCATTGAGGATTTCCACCCGCTCCAACGGGATTTCGAGCCCTTCACGGGCTAAGCGCTCAATCTCTTCATGTGAAAGTGGAACGTGGTTCGTCGTGTGCGAAAAAGCCCGGCGAGGCGCACCCATAGCGGTACGCAATGCATTCAATAATTCATCTTCAGCGAAATCGGGTAATTTCATTCAGACAGCGCCTTTAGAATGTCCGCTAGGCGCCGCTCGGCATTTGTACGAACTCTGAATTCGACCCGTTGCGAGCCAACGATATCTTCGGCTCCGTTCTCCAAAACCAGTCGTTTGGCGGAAGATAAGCCGTTGGCGGTTGTAAGAGGCAATAGCCAACCAAGTTGGCCTCTTAATTCGGGCAACGAGAAAACATATCGCAGCACTGATCTCGTGCGCTCTTGAGATAGCTTCATGTTTTCGTAGTAGGCCTCTTCTGGTGTTTTCCCACGCCAGATACTTGAGGTATGTCCTTCGATACGAACCTCCTCAATTGCATCTTTGTATTTTGACGAGCTTAGAATTCCAACGTATCGAGGAAAAAAGCTGTCGAGTATTGACGCAAACTCCGGCTTGACGGTCCATTGGCCGGTGTCGAATTGAACGCTTGGCTCCTCGAACCGCACCGTCAAGTCGGGATTTATTGAAGCGTGCCAAATTTCAAAGTCATTTTTAAACTCGTTGGCTAGATCAGAATAAAGTTGCGCTCGCAAATCGGTGTAGGTGCTGGCGAGCGAGGCTGCCTTATTCTTAGTTTCAACGGCCTTCGCTTCATTGCGTTTGACTTGGATCATGAAGAGAATAGCGACCAACATGAATATCATCATGAGGCCGGTCATTAGATCGCTGAGCGGTATCCAGTGGTCTTCGTCACGCTTGATATAAGTTTTCCTGCTGAGCATCGGCTTAGTTCACACGGGTCGCTTGGATGAGCTCTCGTAGTTTAGAGGTCAGGGGGGTGTAATCGTCGACAAACTGTTTTGATAGCGACGTCAGTTGACTACCCAGTGAGCTCAAGCTTTTCGTAAGCTCCTTCTCGAGGGCTGTATCCAGCTTGATGAGTTGCTCGTTCGTCTTATCTGCTAACTGCTTTATATGCGCATTTACCTCTTGGTTTTGCGATTGCGTTGCTTGCAGTAAAAGCTGTTTGATGTTGTCGATGCTGCCTTCCAACGCAACAGACGTGTTTTTTATCGCTTTGGTAATTTCGTCTTGATGGGCTTTTACGCCAAACGTCATTTGGTCGGTTATTTGCATGATTTTGTTTTCTATCTGTGGGATAGAGTCTGATGCTCTGGACAGTAACTCTCCGAGAGATCGCATTGAGCCTTCAATATGGTTGCGCTGGACCTCTAAGCCGGCCAATAGCGCCGCAAGCGATTTCGAGGTTGCGTCAAATGACTCTGCGTTTTTCGATAAAGTGGTGAAACTATCAACTGCTGATTTCATATTTTCAGCGCTGGTGGTTTCGGTCTGAATTAATTGATCGAGTTGGTTTCGGTAATTTTGTTGCCAGTCGAGCAGGCGTCCAACTGCGAGATTAAGTTGTTTGAAATTCTCGCCGAATTGCTCACTAATCTTTACATTGAAATCCCGTATAACTTCTTCAAGTGCTTCAATTAGCGCCTCGGTATTGCTGGCGGCCATTTGCTGCAGAAAGTCTGCCTGGGATTTCTTCAATGCGTCTAAGCGGTCGTTAACATCCTGACGAGACAGTTTGAGTTGTGATAACAGTGTGCCTTCGTCCGTTCCGATTAATGCTTGTCGTACCCCGACAAGCTCAGAATGTAGGTTATCAATCGTGACTGGTCCCAATGCTTGGCCATCTGCCGCTATGGGGTAGTCAAAAAGGGCAAGGCGTAGCTTTATCGATAAGGCGAGTCCAACTCCCACTACCGATGCAATGAACGCAGTTTTTAAGCCATCAAGAAGTGCGGGTACGCTTAGATCTATTGCGTTCGGATTGAACGCAAAGAGTCCTTCTGCAATGCCGAGGAAAGTGAAGAATATGCCGGCAGTCGTGAAAAGCGATGGGGCGTCGTGAGCTGTTCTTTCGTTGTAGGCGAGGATGTGAATTACAAAGCCGGCGATAAGCAATATCGTAACAGCCCATTGGGTAATAAGCGGAAGGGCCAAATACACATGCCCAAAATTACGAGCTACCTGGATAGCAGTATCCATTGAATCCCCCTTACACCCCGCTAGCATGATAACGTGGAGAAAGCGGACGACAACCCAGGGTCGTCAGTGTGACTTAAAACGTTTTCGTATGAGACAATGCGGTATTGGGTTATGGAATCCGAGATATTGCCAGACGTATTGCAGCCCGGTCTGAGTGTCGTTTTTTGCGGCACCGCTGCTGGTGGCACTTCGGCGGCCACGGGCTGTTATTACGCACATTCCTCAAACAAGTTTTGGACGGTTCTTGCGGAGGTTGGCCTGACAAGCCGCAAGCTGAAGCCTCGTGAATATTCGAGCTTGTTAGATTTCGGTATCGGACTTACGGACCTGTGTAAGGACCAATCGGGAAATGACAACGTCATTCGTCCGTTAGCTGAACATCGAACAATGCTCCGCAGTAAGATCGAGAGTTTTCAACCGAAATTCCTAGCTTTCACCAGCGCAGAGGCTGGCAAGCGATATTTTGGACGCTCACGTGATCTTGGGCTGCAGCCCGAAAAGATATTCGCGACTGCCATATATGTCTTACCATCTACGTCCCTTATGGCGGATTGGAATTGGGAAAAGACAGGCCATCATTGGATGGATTTCGCTCAATGTATGAAAGAAGGCATTAGCTGATAAAGCAGCTTTGATTAGGCTGTCGCGCCCATCCAGCTATGAGCTGTAATAAGGAATTATAGGCTACCCATTCGTCTAAGCGCCGTAGCTCGTGGGGATTGATCACACCATCAATCGATTGACATCGTCTTTAGTTAAAGATCGATCAGATACCTGAAACGCTTTCTTGAAGATCTCATAACCAATACCGATTTCGCCAACTAGCTGATCTATATCAGCACGAATCTCTTGCTTCCTTGCGTAATTAACAAGAGTGCCGATCGAATTTCGATAATACTCTGATAGGTTCATCAGCAACAAATCGAGATACGATGGCATTATTCCTGCGTGAACGATGTTGTTACGTGCTCGGTAGATACGATGCACCTGCCACTCCACCCGTTTTTCATGAGTAGAAATTGATTTCAGAGCGGCTTTGGTGGATTTGAAATCGCTGTTCAGCTTGAACAGCCGATGCAGAGCAAGCGGGTTGTTAGTGCAAAGCGAAAGAAGTTCTTTTCTTAAGTGCTGGTTTTGCGACACGAACATGACGACAGCAAACTTAACGTGAAAGTCGGCAGTATCGATTGTTGTATCTTTGGAGATGATCTCTTTGAATTTCCGACGATAGGAAATCAAAAGTTCGTCGCAGACTGCGGCCACTTGCCGACGAACGTGTCTTAGACAAATGCAAGGTACCAGCAATTTTTGATAGTGTAAGATACGGGGAGTTCCAAGGCGCGGCTCACTGAGAAGCACTTCCACCGAAGACCAGAGAGAGATCAGTTGGTTTTCAATATTGGAAGTGGTCCTCGCCAAAGCACTAGTAGAGATTGAGGCCAATAGTCGCTGTGTAGAGGGTGGGTCGAAGTGTTTAAATATTCTCCGGGAATAGCCGAGTACGCCTTTATGTTGTCTTGCGGAGGATCGAGCAGGAGTTGGCTTATCGAACGAAACCTCTAGGCGTTCGTGAATGGTCCCGTTATTGGATCGTGCTTTTTTAACATACATTTTTGTGCTCCAGTGGCATGGCATACCCTGAGCTGCCAGATAAGTGATTGCTCTTACTCGTGCCAAAACATCTGACACCTTGATCATGGCGCCATAGTCATCAAGAGCGGTATTTTTAACCATTACCGTAAAAAAAAGATCGGGATCATTTGCAGGATTAGTTGCGGTGGCAATTGCGGTCGTTGTGTTGGCTGAAGAACTCACGCTGAAACCAAGTTGGCGCAAAAATGTGCCGAACTCTTTTGTGACCGCAGCGTAGATGATGAACTTGTGCTTCTTGCCGCTAAAATTCCGAAAAAAGCTTTCGAGCGTTTTTCTGCCGCTTCTCTTAACGTCGCCGGAAAAGAAGGTTTGTTGAACGAACGATGCGATAAAGGGCTTAGTATAGCCAATATTCAACAGATGACTGCAGTAAAATCCAACGGCTTTGCGAAATTGTATCCTTTGTCCTGATTGGCTAAAGGTCTCAAGGATCAATTTTTGTAGATCGGCTTTGTATCGGTTCCCGATTAGCCGAGATAGTAGAACGAGGTGCGCTGATAGTTCTGACAGCTCATATTTTGAATCAATAGTTTTCTGAAAAATTGCAATCTCGTTTTCGGCCGCCCTTTTTGCAACCGGGTCTTGATCCAATGACCAAGCGACCTCACTTAAAACAGGGGGGAGCACTTTGTCTGTAATTCTATTCTTTTGAACGTCCCGAAGAACAATCTGAGCTTCATGAATCCGAGCCATGCTGCAGAGAGAATGTACTCGAAAGCTCTCAAACGTATCTGCGTTCAACATTTCGCTCATCAGCTGAGCGAACATTAGGATGCCAAGGCTATCGCTGGTATTTGGCCATCGGTTTCTTGGTGGTCGCATGTGTAAATTCCCCCCCCGCATGTGATGTGATCGGATCCTTTGCCGAGAATCAATAGCGTGGCCATCGGGGAGTAGCTGAGGCACCTCTTCTGTATAACGTTCGTTTGTTAGACGCCTGAATTTCTCCGGGGAAATTGCCCACAATCCCACTCTGATTTGCCTAGAAACCCATCTGATTTCATGGCCCCATGGAGAGGGGAATTAGCCCCCCATTTGGAGAATCCAAATGGGCACAATTGGATACGCAAGAGTCTCGACTGACGATCAGAATTTAGCTCTGCAGATAGACGCTCTAAAAAGGGTTGGCTGCACTCGAATTTTCGAGGAAGTAGCCTCGGGTGCCCGCAAAGACCGACCGCAACTCCACGACACGCTCCAATACCTCGTACGGGGTGATACGCTCGTGGTTTGGAAGCTGGATCGCTTAGCTCGTTCGCTCAACCATTTGATTGAGACAATCGAGTTCTTGCATGGGCAAGGCTGTGGATTTCGTTCGCTAACAGAGTCGATTGATACGACTACAGCTGGCGGCCGACTCATCTTTCATATCTTCGGAGCCTTGGCCGAGTTCGAACGTAGTATCATTCGTGAGCGAACAATTGCTGGTCTTGCTGCTGCACGGGCCAGAGGTCGTAAAGGTGGGCGTCCTAAGGCTATGAATAAGCAAAGCCTCGCTGTGGCTCAAGCGCTGATTCGGGATGGTGTATTGACGGTTCGTGATGTGGCAAAGCAAGTTGGCGTGTCGCCTGCCACTCTTTACAAATATATCGGAGCCGTCGGACGCTAGCGGGGTTTAATTAGGGGGCGAGAATGAAGCAAAAGACACGTCATTGGCCACACATATTGGTACCCGCCCTTACTGCTTCGTTAGCCGCTATGTTTCCAATCCACGCTGTTGCGGCATCGTATCCAACTGAAATCCAAGGCGTATGGGGTGGTCGTGCTGAATTTGCTGGGGATGATAACCCGAAGGTAGCCGAGACAGCCTGCGAATCGTTCCGGAAAAACTCACAAGCTGTTCAAGGAGATATAATCAGTTTCGGTGGATCAAAAATGCATTCATACGGTGGCTATGCTGATTACACCGACACCAACGTTAGCGTGAAACAAACCAGCGTCGGCGGCTGGATTATAACAGATCGTCATTATCACGATGGCGAAGGAGGAGGAAAACCGGGCTGGAAGCGTCTAACTTACACCATTTCGGTTGTGGACGGTGTGATGATCATGCGCAAAGAGGGGTACATCTCCAAATATAGCCGGTGTGCCAACCCTGTTGCGAACGTCGAACCGAGTTTTCCTTGCTCCAAGGCCATAACGCCGGACGAAAGGGCGATATGTGCTGATGGTACTCTTGCTCAACTAGATCGTGATATCGCAAATCTGTTTAAGGAATTGCGTGAAACAAAAGGCGACATTATAGCCCGCATTGTCAGGTCGGCGCTTACACAAAGAAGGAAGTGCGACGCTCAAAGAGGCTGCATACTCGAAGTTCAAAAGACGGCATTGGCGCAATTGTCGCATTTCAAGAGTGCAGTTGGTCGATTGCCCGAGCGAGTTGGCGAATGCGTCGATACTAGAATCACGGCGCTTTCGGATCGGTTTGGCAAACCTCTTCGGTCTGATAGCGATAATGGGTTTAACGGTGGATCAGCCGTGAAATTTGAAAATGGTGGCTTCCAAATTTCCTATGATAAAGAAACCGCACTTCTAAGGTCTCAAATTGGCGACGCAGTAAGAATGTGTCTTCGTTCTGTTCCGAAAGACTGTCCGCCGGGTGATTACCGTGGGCGAACTTATACGAGCACCAACGCCAGAACTGGCGAAGCGTGGACCTTACAGGATGCCCAGCATATGTGCGGCGGAGCCTGACACATAACTATCGTGTTAGCGGCGTGCGACCCTTTTAGCCGTTAACTGTTTCGGCTTTGCTGCCAACGCTTCGGTCTGGATTGCCACTATCTCAAGCTCTTGAACCGATAGCTGGCCCGCAGCCCCAACCAATCGATCAATCAGGATCGAATTGGGCGAGCTGCCATCGTCAAAGTCCAAAAGGTCGTTTGGACTACAGCCAAGTGCCCTTGCGATCCTCACTAGGCTATCGAGGTTCGGCTCCCGGCTGCCATTTAGATAGTGTGAAAAGCTCCGTTCGCTAAGACCAGCTCGCCTAGCGATTTCAGCACTCGAAACCTCCATAGCGGTTAGCCGCTGACGTAACCTCGTATCGAACCCTTTCATCGGAACAATTTGTTCCGAAGGGTCTAGCGGGTCCATGTACGTTGTGTTCTAATCATAGGAACAATATGTTCTAGATTGAGCGGAGGCAAGAATGATGTCGGCGATATTAATCATACTTGGGCTGTACGCCTTATGGTCGGGGCACGCTCAACAGCGCACAGAAATAATGCTCCTCGGGTTTGGGTTCATTGGCGTCGGGTTGCTCTTATTTCCATTTACGCAAGCCAGACGTCGAAACAGTGCAGTTACGGACGAGCTTCGGACGATGCTTCTCGATAGCGGCGAGCTACGAATTGATTTCGTTCCAAGCCTTAAAGTTACAATCCCGACTAAACGATTCAGTGCAGCGGCGCTGCTAACTAACAAGCGACTAATCCTAAAAGGCCGCTATGCCCCAGGTGATAGAAAGCAGTTCCAGTCGCTGTCGATTATTCTAAACCTAGCTGATATCTCCGACGTCCGAAGTGGCGGGCCAACAAGCATGCGCTTTCTACATCAAGGCGCCGAATATCGCCTTGAAGGAGCGATCCAAAAAATACTGAAACAAGTCCAACCTAGTTCGCCGACAGCAGCCGAATCGCCCGTTGTTGCATAAGGGTTGAGGCTATACCATGCACTATTGTCTTGCTGCCGCCATATTACTGGCATTGGCTAATAATTGTTTTGCGGAGGATTCCATCGAAAAAGGCTTGGAGGACGTTTACTCAAGCCATATCGTGGCACAGCTTTGCTATGAGAACGGGATAGAAATCACTCGATCAGAATTCGAAGACATAAAAAAGAGTAGTAAAATTAGGGAATCATCATACCTGGAAAAGCACCCACAACTTATATCGAGCAAAGATAGAATCTGGAAAGTCGCAGCCGACAAGGCGAACGATCCAGACCTTCTGAAAAAATATAAAGCGGCAAAAACAAATCCTCTACTGCTGGTAATGTTTACAATGTTGTGTGACACCGCCAAAGATGAAGTTTTGAGATTTTTGCCGCCCCCGTCATCGAAGCCAAAAATGAAGAACTTCTAGTGACGCCTAACTTTTCGATCTCCAACTTCTCATCTTATGGGTGAGTCGATGGAGTGAACTAGCATCACCATCCCAGTGTCTGCTGCCGATGTTGAAGATAGCTAGCGTAGTGAGTGCGATTCTCAATCGAGAGCGTAGCTCTGCATTGTTGAGCCTTTGCGGGAGGAAATATCCCGAGAAAATCGTCTCGGTCTGCTTCTGCAATCTGCCACATGCCTTTTGAGCAATATGATATCAGATCAACTAGCGAGCTTTTGCTCGGATCAAACCAGCTAGCCTCAACATCTATTCCGGGATGCTTAAATGCTGAGCAGAGCCACGGAGCTGCTAGTTGACATTGGATCTTGTCTCGAAGCGAAGAATCGATGAGCGATAGCGCATGAACGTGCGGCCAATTAGCTAGTCGAGGGTCGATCACCTTTTCGCCACGTTGCGTTGGCGTAACAAATATTCCTTTTCTGTTTCGAACCTGCCTTGACCCCTCCACGTCGACAAAGGCCCATGTGAGAGGCTGGTAGTGACGTTTACGTGCAATATTTCCGCCTAAGCAATCTGCCATCCAGTTTCGGTAAAAGAGCGAAAATGCTCGCATCGGGGATGGTTTACATGTGTGTTTCACCGCAACTGTCCCCGGCTTGAATGTCACGCTAATGAACAGCAGATGGTTCTTTAGGAGTTCAACGTCGCTGAGTTGCTCGTTACCGTGGAGGCTGCTGCATTTCTCTGAAATGTGTTTTGCGAGAAGCTGTGCTTCCTTATGTTGCGATAGTCGTCTTGTGTGTTTCTCTTGTTTTATGTTCATGGTTAGCTGATTTAGTCACACCTTGATCTACCCCCGGCCATCTCAGCCAGGGTCATTTACTCCGATAAATTGTGAGATCTCACGCTGGCCGCCGATCACAGATCGACAACGGACAGTCAACAATGTTTGCCCAATCTCTGGGCTAAGAACGTCTGCTCTCGGTATTTATAGGGATGGACTTGGCACGGCGACGAGCATGGATGTGCTCGAAAGCCTCATCACTTCCGTCAGTTTCCCCGGGGAAACTTAACTGTGCTGCTATTTTAACGTGTCAGCGGACTACGTTCTAGGATTAGAGGCGAGACAAATGTCTTTGTCTGGTTTGGATGTCTGAAAACCATTTGCGTGGAACCAGACTCATTCCGGGATGAGTTCCCTAATATGGGTACCCTCATCCCGGAATTCTTGCTGTTCGGCCCTTCAAACCAGCGTAGAGCCGTAGGAATGGAACACTAACTCAATATGAGCCGTGCTGGTAGTTAGCGGCTATCGATGCTTGGATCTTGTTGGTCGAAACGAAACGTCTCGACCGCTTTCGGATCGATGACTTTTTTCTTTGATAGCCATGCCGAGGGCAGGGCTGGCGGTTCGATTTCACCGATGATTTCGGGATACCCATCCAGTGGATGCAATTTCGTATTTCGCACTTCGGACTCCGCTTGAGTGATGAGATCGTCTAGGCGATGCTCAATTCCGAGCAGACCTAGTACCTCCCGAATCCGATCTTCGCCATCGTCCGGATCGATGCGTAAGGTATCGTCAAAAGACCAGCCCATTTTTCTCAGGAACGTGGCCTTTGGCATCTTGGGCGATTTCCTTTTGGAAACTCGCTCAGCAACCTCTCGTCCTATTTCTCTTTTCACGATCTTGATAAGGCGGCTGTGAACCCTGTGTTGCCTTTCGTCTTGGCGTCTCATGTTGTCATCGCCGATTGCCTCCCAAGGGTAGGTAACCGTGATATCTTCAAAGCTCGCTATCTCATCAAGCAGCTTTCGTACTTTGACCAGCACAGCGCAATCGACTTGGCTCGGCAGGGTGATGACAGCGTAGGGAGCAGGGCTGCGACTTTCTGACGTTTCTGGCTCTGTTAGCTTACCGTCGTCGCTCGGATAATCGGCTTTCTTCGCAGGTGATCGGTTCCCCTGCCTAAGCTTATGAGCCTCTTGTCGACTTAGCTTGGGTTGAATTGTCCTATTTGCGATAGCGGCCTTGGCTTGCTCATCCGTAAGAAAGCTAAGCTCGTAAAGGATGGTTAGACCCTGAGGCAGGGACGGTCGCAAATCAGGTGCATGTAGCCACTTCACGTTCCCGACTTTGACGTGTTTGCTGAACGTAGCCTCCGTCATCGGGATATCCAGCAATCGCAATAAGCGCTTCTGCTGCTCTTCATCCTTCAGCTTCGCGACTGCATCGGCACAGGCCTTCGCCATATCAAGGACACTGTCGACCCCTTGCCAGTAGGCAGAGGTGATCCGATCCACGAAAGGTTGAATTTCGATGTCTTCCAACGAAGCCGTGACCTGGAGTTTAGGTTTAGGCTTGGGCGTACGTGCCTTATTTCCGGTGACTTTCGCCTTCGTCATAATAAGACTCCCTTGTGAGCAGGAGTCGCAAAAATCCCTATAAATCCGACTCCTTAATCACCCACAATGGGAGCAGGTTGTGGCCGCCGGCCGCGGCGACCTCCAGGGCCCGCTTGGCGTTCTCCTGACCCTTGATGTCGGCAAGATCGAGGAGCGCCGCCGTCGGTTCGTGGATCTTCGGTTGCGGGCGCGAGAGCACCTGCGTGCCGCGGACATGATTGGCGAGCTGGATCAGCGAGGCGGCGGCGATGATCTCGATGTCGGGGCTGGCCCAGGCCGCCTCGCTGCCGCAGGCTGCCGGGCAGATCAGCCCGTCGCCGCGGGCATTGGCGCCGATGGCGGCCGGCAGCACGCCGGCGACCGGTGCGATCGAGCCGTCGAGGCCCAGTTCGCCAAGCACGGTGAAGCCGGCAAGCGCGTCCGGCGGGATGGCGCCGATCGCCGCCATCAGGCCGAGCGCGATCGGCAGATCGTAGTGGCTGCCCTCTTTCGGCAGGTCGGCCGGCGCCAGATTGACGGTGATGCGGCGGGCCGGCAAAGCCAGCCCCGAGGCGATCAGCGCGGCGCGGACGCGCTCGCGGGCTTCGCTGACCGCCTTGTCCGGCAGGCCGACGATGGTGAAGGCTGGCAGGCCCGGCGCGACCTGCACCTGCACGTCGACGGCGCGGGCATCGATGCCCTCGAACGCCACGGTGGATATGTGCTGAACCATGCCCCGCGCTGCCCCGGTTCTCCCCGGACGCAAGCCTAGCCCTCCGGCCGGGCCGTGGCAAGAACATTACGGGAACAGATTTGCGGGCGCCCCGCCTGCGCGGCCAGACGCTAGCGTCGCTTGGCCTCGATCGCGTCCCAGATCGTCGCCGCGATGTCGATGCCGTCGAAGGTCTTGATCGAGCGGATGCCGGTCGGCGAGGTGACGTTGATCTCGGTGAGATAGTCGCCGATCACGTCGATGCCGACGAACAGCAGGCCGCGCTCGCGCAGCGAGGGGCCGATGCACTCGCAGATTTCCCGCTCGCGCCCGGTCAGGCCGGTCTGGGTCGCGGCGCCGCCGCGCACCATGTTGGAGCGCAGATCGTCGGGCGCCGGCACGCGGTTGACGGCGCCGGCGAATTCGCCGTCGACGAGGATGATGCGCTTGTCGCCGTTGCGCACCTCCGGCAGGAATTTCTGCACCACCCACGGCTCGTGGAAGGTGACGGCGAACAGGTCGTAGAGCGAGCCGAAATTCAGATCGTCGGCCTTCAGCCGGAACACCGCTTCGCCGCCCTTGCCGTAAAGCGGCTTCATCACGATGTCGCCGTGCTCCTTGCGGAACGCCTTGATCTCGGCGAGGTCGCGGGTGATCAGCGTCGGCGGCATCAGTTCGGGAAATTCCATCACGAACAGTTTTTCCGGCGCGTTGCGCACCTGCGCCGGATCGTTGACGACGAGCGTTTGCGGGTGCACGCGCTCGAGAATGTGTGTCGTCGAGATATAGGCGAGGTCGAACGGCGGATCCTGCCGCAGCAGCACGACGTCGAAGTCGGTGAGTTCGGTGCGTACCGGCGCGCCGAGCGTCGCGTGCTCGCCCTGCACGTCCTTGACGGTGAGCGGCTGCGCGGCGGCAAAAGCGCGGTTGCCGATCAAGGCGAGCCGGTCGGGTGTGTAATAGGCGAGGCGGTGGCCGCGGCGCTGCGCTTCGAGCAGCAAGGCGAAGGTCGAATCGCCGGCGATCTTGATGCGCTCGATCGGGTCCATCTGCACGGCAACGGTCAGGCTCATGATGACGTTCACGCTTCAATCGGGGGAGGGTCGGGAGGTGGTGCAGACGAGTTCTGCACCCGCGCCGGAGGTTGCGCAACCAGGGTCCGATGCAACTCCATTGCATCAGACCCTGGTTGCTTGTCTTTTTGCTTGAGCATGATCTTCTCCGAAAACCGGTGTCCACTTTTCGGGATCATGCTCCAGGCTTAAACCGTGCCGTCGAAGGCCGAGGGGATATGGTGCGGCACCTGCCCCGGCGCGACGAGCACGGCGTCGAAGCGGATATCGGTGAAGGCGATATCCGCATGCCGTGCCAGCCAGAGTTCGGCGGCGGCGATAATCCGCCGGCGCTGGCGCGGCGTCACCGCTTCGGCGGCGGCATCGACGGTAAGCCGCGCCTTCACCTCGACGAACACCAGCATCTCCTGGCGTTGCGCGACGATATCGATCTCGCCGCGGGGACTGCGCCAGCGTTGCGAAAGAATGCGGAAGCCTTTGGCGACAAGATAGCTGGCGGCTTCGCTCTCTGCCGAAACGCCGCGATGAAAGGCGGCGCTGCGCGCGGCATCCGGCGCACGGATGGCGGAGTCGATCGAAATGATACCGGCTTTGGCGGTGCCGGGTTTGCGGCCGCGTGCCGTCATGGCCGTGGGTGCCGCTGTTGCGGCGCCAGCGCCAGCGCGCGCTGGTAGACGTCGCGTCGCGGCGTGCCGGTCGCGGCAGCGACCTCGCCGACCGCATCCTTCACCGACAGGCGTTCGAGCGCGGCACTAAGCAGCGCGTCGATGTCGGCGTCGCCGGCCGGCGCCGCCTCGCCGGGCGGGCCGATGACGATGACGAATTCGCCGCGGCTTTCGGCGCCTTCCGAATAGGCGCGTGCCAGCTCCGGCAGATCGGCGCGGCGCACTTCCTCGTGCAGCTTGGTCAATTCGCGGCAGACCGCGGCGGGCCGTGCGCCGAAAGCGTCCGCCAGATCGGCGAGCGCCGCGGCGATGCGCGCGCCGGTCTCGTAGACGATCAGCGTCGCCGGTATCCGCGCCAGCGCGGCGGCACGGCTCTGCCGGGCGGCGTGCTTGGGCGGCAGGAACCCTTCGAAGAAGAAGCGGTCGGTCGGCAGCGCCGCGACGCCGAGCGCGGCGAGCACCGCCGAGGCGCCGGGCACCGCCGTGACCGCGATGCCGGCCTCGCTCACCGCGCGCACCAGCTTGTAGCCGGGATCGGAGACGAGCGGCGTGCCGGCGTCGGAGACCAGCGCCACGGCGGCGCCGGCGGCAAGCCGCGCCAGCAGCGCCGGGCGCGCCTGCGCCGCGTTGTGTTCGTGATAGGGCGTCAGCGGCGTGACGATGCCGTAGTGATCGGTGAGCCTGCGGGTGACGCGGGTGTCCTCGCAGGCGATCAGATCGGCGGCGGCGAGCGTCTCCAGCGCCCGCAGCGTCACGTCGCGCAGATGGCCGATCGGCGTCGCCACCAGATAGAGGCCGGCGGCGAGCGGCGGTGCGGCAAGGCTGTGCTCGGCGATCCGATAGGAGCGGGGTTGCGGGGCGTCAGCGGCGGGTTTCTTCATCGCCGCCACCATAGACCGCGCCGCCGGTTCCGTCAGGCCGGATCGGGCGCAGGGCCGGCGCCGCGGTGCGCGTGATGTGCCGCCGCAACAACGCCGCAACATATGGGCTCCAACTGATGTGCTTCTTATGTGCTTCTCGGATTTAGCGTTTTTAAGCGGCGGTATTTATTGTAGACCGAAGGGGGACGAGCGGCGTCCGGTATCGGGAGCGGGATCGGGCAAGAGGTCAGGCCAAGGATTGGGCCAAGGATTGGACTAGGGATTGGGCTAAAGATTTGACGAAGGATTGGGGGATCGGCATGCGAAAACGGCTTCCACCACAGGGCGATCATCATCCGATGACGGCGGCGCTGAGCCGGCGCAGCTTGCTGGTGGGGGCGTCGTCGCTGGTGCTTGCCGCCTGCGGATCGATCGACCGCGACGCACCGCCGGGCGCGGCGCTGCCGGATCAGCAGCCGGCGCTGCCGCCGGGCACCTCGATCGGCACCGGTACGGTCAAGATCGCCCTGATTCTGCCCTTGTCGGCGCAGGGCAATGCCGCCGGCGTCGCCGCGTCGATGAAGAACGCTGCGGAAATGGCGCTGCTCGAGTTCAACAATCCCAATATCCAGATTCTGGTGAAAGACGATGGCGGTTCGCCGGGCGGCGCGCGGCAGGCGGCGCAGCAGGCGATCGACGAGGGCGCCGAACTGATCCTCGGGCCGCTGTTCGCGCAGGCGGTGTCGGCGACGGCGCAGGTGGCGCGCAGTCGCAACATCCCGGTGATCGGCTTTTCCACCGATACCAATGTCGCGGCGCGCGGCGTCTATCTGTTGAGCTTCCTGCCGGAAAGCGACGTCAACCGGATCATCGACTACGCCATCTCGCAGGGCAAACGCTCGATTGCCGCGGCGATCCCGGACAACGCCTATGGCGGCGTCGCCGAATCGGCGTTCCAGCAGGCGATCGCGCGGCATGGTGGGCGGGTGGTGGCGCTGGAGCGCTATCCGTCCGATCCGGCGCGCATCGCGGAAGCGGCGCGGCGGGTGGCGCAGGCGGCTTCGCGCGCTGATGCGATCTTCATCCCCGACGGCGCCGATGGCGCGCCGCATGTCGTCAACGCGCTGCTGTCGAGCGGCGTCAATACGCGGCGCACGCAACTGCTCGGCACCGGCCTGTGGGACGATCCGCGCATCTTCGCCAACGGGTCGTTTTCCGGCGGCTGGTTCGCGGCGCCCGACAGTGCCGGCTTCCGCAATTTCGCCAACCGCTATCGCACGCGCTACGGGCAGGAGCCGGCGCGCACCGCGACGCTCGCCTATGACGCGACGGCGCTGGTCGCGGCGTTGGTGAAGACGCAGGGGCCGCAGCGTTTCTCGGAAGCCGTGCTGACCAATCCGTCGGGCTTTGCCGGCATCGACGGCGTGTTCCGCTTCCGCACCGACGGCACCAACGAGCGCGGGCTCTCGGTGCAGCGGGTGATGCCGTCGGGACCGCAGGTCATTGCCGCGGCGCCGCGGTCGTTTCCGGGCGCGTAGAGTTTAATTCAGCCACGCTGAATCAAACCCGTCGCTTGTCTTTGTTTTTGAGCATGATCTCATCCGAAAACCGGATCCCACCCTCGGGTCAAGCCCGAGGGCAAGCTTTTCGGGATCATGCTCTAGGCCGCGAGATCGGCGACCACCGCGTCGA
>Ga0180221_1001023_pt1 | contig 20535 bp, 15 predicted proteins | sample eDN5th37CKraftMG_FD_151339 | JGI IMG/M metagenome (GOLD analysis project Ga0180221, IMG submission 151339) | Enriched Miracle-Growth compost microbial communities from Emeryville, California, USA - eDNA 5th pass 37_C Kraft MG (version 2) (version 2) ...
CGCCCCCGACGCCGTCAGCAGATGAACGCAGAAGGCGCGCAACCTCGCGATGACGGCCCCCGTCAGTTGCCCCAGTCGAGCTGGCAGATTTCCGCCGACCGGCCGGCGAGGTTCCAGTTCCGCCCGAAGCCGCGGAACCGCGACTTGTCGGCGCGCGCCACGATCACGTCCGGCGCGATCCAGTACTGGCTGTTGCGGATGACGACGTTCTGTCCGCCCTCCTTGCCTTTGACCGGCGAGATCGCGCCGTCGACATAGTCCTTGATCTTGATGATGCGGGTCTCGCCCTGCGTCTCGTAGCTGATCGGCACCTGCCGCACGCCGAGGAACTGGCCGACCAGGATCGACAAGAGGTGCGTGGTGCCGCCGACGCGGCCGGAGAAGATGCGCGTCAGCGACTTCACCGCCTGCGCCGAGGCGGCGTCATCGACGAACAGCGCGGCGGTCCAGTTGCCGCGCGACATGATGCCCGGCAGGTCCATCATCAGTCCGCATTTGACGCCGGTGAGGTCCACCGTATCGAACTGGCCTTGGTCGATGCGGATGCCGGCCCAGGTCTGGCAGCGGTCCTCGGTCGGCGGATGCTCGCCGAGCGACAGCACGCAGGGACAGAACACCGTGCAGCTGCACGACAAGGTCATCTCGCCTTTCAGGCTCCACTTTTCGCTCACGTCGGTTCGCCCTCTCGTCCGCCTGTCAGAACGGTGCTTGCGCCGCCACGGCGCGGGCGATCAGCACGACGCCCGCCGCGATCATCGCAACACCGATCAGTTTGGTAAAGCGCGTCGTCGCGCCGATCTTCTCGATCGCCATGATGATGCCGAGGCCGGCCATCCAGACGACATTCATGACGCCGACCGCGAACATCAGGAGCATCATCGCCCAGCAGCAGCAGAGGCAATAAAGTCCCTGTCGCAGGCCGAGGCGGAACACGCCGGCGGGCGCCGTCTGCCAGTTGCGGAAGAAGAACGGGAACGGCTGCTGGCATTGCGTCAGGCAGGCATGCTTCAAAGACGAGAATTGATAAAGCCCGGCCAGCACGAACAGCGCGCCGGATGGCAGCGGCCCGGTCGCGGCGAAGGCCGGATCGAGCAGCCCGGCTCGCGCCAGCCCCCCCTGCAGCGCGGTGGCGGCGGCCGCGAAGCCGATCCACACCGCGGCATAGCCGCCGGCAATGACCAGCGGCGAGACGATCCGCTCGCCCTTGCGCGCCGCCGTCTCGGCGATCTCGGCATAGGTGGTGATCATCGGCGCGGCGGTCGGCAGCATCATCGCCAGCGCCATCGCGCACCACATCAGAAAGGCCAGCGCGGCGTCCACGACTGTCCACGCGCCGGCCGGCAGGCCGGGATGCGCGTGCGCGGGATTGCATAAAGCGTCGACCAGACGCGGCAGCAGGCCGGACGTGCTCGGGTCGAACGTCGCGCCCGGCGCGCCGGTCACGATCAGGGCGAGCGCCGCCCAGCCGAGCGCGCACAGCGCGATGACGCAGGCGATGGCGATGACCTTCGGCCGCGCGAACAGCCGGATCGCGCCCGGCATCGCCGCGTTGGCCTGTGGATCGTTGACCTGTGGATCGCCGCTCGCCATCTGGCTCATGCTGGTTCTATCGCATATCCGCGCAGCCCCGCCCAACTCTGCCGGGAGTTCCCGCCGCCGCGCCGCCATGATAGCGAGGTTTGAGCAAAACCCGGACGGCTGCGCCGATACAGGATGCCGATGCAGAATAATGCCGACAGCGTGCGGACGGAGGCGGTGGTGGCCGGCGGCGGGCCCGCCGGGCTGACGGCCGCCATCGCGCTCGCCTCCTCCGGCATCGCCACCGTGCTGATCGCGCCGCCGCGCCGGCGCGCGGACAATCGCACCACCGCGCTGCTGGCCGGCTCGGTCAATGCGCTCGCCGCGCTCGGCGTCTGGGAGCTGGCACAGGGCAATGCCGCGCCGCTGCGCGTCATGCGCATCGTCGACGACACCGGGCGGCTGTGGCGCGCGCCGGAGGTGACATTCGACTGCGGCGAGATCGGCCTCGAGGCCTTCGGCCACAACATCGAGAATGCAAAGCTCGTCGCCGCGCTGGAGCGCCGCGCCCTGGCCGTTCCGACGCTGACGGTTGTCGAGGATGCGGTCGGCTCGCTCGATTGCGGCGCGGACCACGCCACCGTCACCACCGCGTCAGGCCGGCGCTATACAGCGTCGCTGGTCGTCGGCGCCGACGGCCACAAATCGGTCTGCCGCGAGACCGCGGGCATCGGCGTCCACACGCGCGACTATCCGCAGGCGGCGCTGACCGTCACCTTCACGCATTCGCGGCCGCATCGCGACACTTCGACCGAGTTCCACACCCGCTCCGGCCCGTTCACGCTGGTGCCGCTGCCCGGCGACCGGTCGAGCCTCGTCTGGGTGCTCGATCCGCGCGAGGCGGACGACATTGCCGCCCTCGACGATGCGCAACTGTCGGACGAGATCGAACGGCATTCGCATTCGATCCTCGGCAAGGTCACGGTCGATCCCGGGCGCGGCATCTTTCCATTGTCGGTATCGACCGCGCGGCGGTTCGGCGCCAACCGCGTCGCCCTGGTCGGCGAGGCCGCGCATGTGGTGCCGCCGATCGGCGCGCAGGGCCTGAACCTCGGCCTGCGCGACGCCGCCACCATCGGCGAGCTGGCCGCCAACGCAAAACGCACGGGCGCCGACATCGGCGGCGAGGACCTGCTCGCGCGCTATCATGAGCGCCGTAGCGCCGACGTCGGCAGCCGCACGCTGGCGATCGACCTGCTCAACCGCTCGCTGCTCTCGGACCTGCTGCCGGCGCAGGGCGCGCGCGGCCTCGGCCTCTATCTGATGGACCGGATCGGCCCGCTGCGCCGCGCGATGATGCGCGAGGGCGTGATGCCGGCGGCATCGCAACCACGCCTGATGCGCGGCGAAGCGATTTAATCGGACTTCTTATCGTCATTCCGGACGCCACGAAGTGGCGATCCGGAATCCAGATACATCAAGAAACAGTGAGGCTGGATTCCGGGTTCGCGCATCGCGCGTCACAGACGCGCGTCAACGCGCTTATGCACGCGCCCCGGAATGACAATGTTAGTCGTCCTGGCCCGGCGCACGCTTGGCCGTCTTCGCCGGATCGCGGAACTGTTCGGCAATCGGCACCGGCAGCGCGGCGATCTCGTTGCCCGCCGCATTGGCCAGCCGGTGCGCGAACAGTCCGCGCCCAACGAAATGCGGGTCGCGCATCGCCTCCTCGAGCGGCGTGACGATGGTCGCGCAGCAATCGGCCTCCGCAAAGACCGGCCGCCATTCCTCGGAGCTCTTCGCGGCGATCAGCCGCGCCACCGCGGCCCGCGTCGCCGCCGGATCGCGGCGGTCGTCGGCGAGCGCGGGATCGAGACCGATCGCGCGCGTGAAGGCGTCCCAGAATTTCTGCTCCAGCGCGCCGCAGGCGATAAGCCGCCCGTCCTTCGCCGGATAGATCTGATAGCGCGGCGAGCCGCCAGCCAGCATCAGCTCGCCCGGCGCCGGGAAGCGCCCCGTTGCCAGCCCGAGCGCCATCGCGTACCAGCCGAAGGTGAACATCGCGTCGGTCATCGCGATATCGATGCGGCTGCCCCTGCCGCTCTGGTCGCGCGCCCGCAGCGCCAGCAGAATATTGATCACGGCCGGAAAGCTGCCGCCGGCGATGTCGGCGGCGAGCATCGGCGGCACGGTCGGCTGCTCCGCTGATTGCAACGCCAGCACGCCGGTCGCGCCGATGTAATTGATGTCGTGGCCCGCCTCCTGCGCGCGCGGGCCGGTCGCGCCATAGCCGCTGATCGAGCAATAGATCAGCTTCGGGTTGAGCGGGTGCACGGCATCGAAGCCGAGGCCGAGCCGGTCCATCACGCCGGGGCGGAACTGCTCGATCAGGATGTCGGCGCGCTGCAACAGCGGTGTGAGCCGCGCGCGGTCGGCCTCGCTTTTGAGGTCGAGCGTCAGCCGCGTCTTGCCGCGGTTGAGCAGCGCATAGGCCGCGCTCTCGCCGTCCCAGAGCGGTGGGAAGCCGCGCATGTCCTCGCCGCCCGGCCGCTCGATCTTGATCACCTCGGCGCCGGCTTCCGCCAGCATCAGCGCGGCGAGCGGCCCCGGCAAGAGCGTCGAGAAATCGAGGACCGTCAGGCCGGTGAGCGGCTGCATCGGAGGACGCCCCAGGGCATGATCCCGAAAAGTGGAAGCCGGTTTTCGGACAAGATCATGCCCTCGTAAGAAAACAAGCGACGAGTCTGATTCAACGGAGTTGAATCAGACTCTAGCGGAACAGCAGTTGCGGCAGGTTATTGGTTTTCACCATCCACATCACGCTGGTCAGCGTCACGACCGAGACCAGCGTGCCGACCAGCACGGCGCTCGAGGCTTCCTCGACCCAGGTGTCGTATTGCCGGGCGAACACATAGACATTGAGCGCGGGCGGCAGCGCCGCCATCAGGATCGCGGTCGCGACCCACAGCGGATCGAACGCGCCCATCAGCGACAGCAGGAGGAACAGGAGAACCGGGTGAACGATCAGCTTGAGCGCGACCAGCCCCGGCACCTCCCACGGCATCTTCTGCAACGGGCGCAAGGCGACTGTCACGCCGAGCGTGAACAGCGCGCAGGGCGCCGCCGAATTCTGCAGGAACTGCAGCAGCCGCTCGAGCGCGATCGGCGGCTGGAAATGCGCCACGGCCGACAGCGCGCCGAGCGCGGAAGCGATCACCAGCGGATTGGTGACGATCCGCGTCAGCGCGGTCCGCGCGATGGAGAAGAAGCCGATTTGCCGCTCCCCGGACAGCGTCATCAGGAACGGCACCAGCGTGAACAGCAGCAGCGTGTCGAAGCAGAAGATCAGCGCGACCGGCGCCGCCGCCTGCGGCCCGAGCGTCGACAGCGCGAGGCCCGGACCCATATAGCCGATATTGCCGTAGCTGCCGGCCAGCGCGCCGATGGTCGCCTGCCCGATATGGCCGCGCCGCACCAGCATCACCACCGCGAAGGACAGCGCGAAGGCCCAGCCGGTGGCCAGTGTGGTCGCGACGATGAAGTCGACCTGCGCGAGTTGCTCGAGCGGCGTCTGCGCCAGGATGCGGTAGAACAGCGCCGGCAACGAGACGTAGATAATGTAGAAATTCATCCAGCCGAGCGCGGTGTCGGGGATCTGCTTCAGCCGGCCGCAGGCAAAGCCGATGAAGATCAGCCCGAAGAACGGCAGGGCGAGATTGATGACGTCGAGCATGTCGGCGCGCTTGTCCTGAAGGCCTTGTGCCACCCCAACGGACGCTCAAAGGAACGATGGAAGGCGCCCGCGAGCACCCTCAAGCCCTTGGCGTCCGGCCGGCATTCCTCTAAACGGCTCCTTGGCCGATGGAAAGCTCCCGGCCGATCGAAAGCCGGGTTTTTCGCAAAGGATGCCCCGATGAAGCTGCCGCGCCAGTTCTTTCAGCCGCTCGCGATCGGCGCGCCCGCCCCCTTGCGCGAACTGCCGGTCCGGCTCGAACGCATGATCCATTTCCTGCCGCCGCATGTCGAGAAGCTGCGCGCCAAGGCCGGCGATCTCGCCCGGCAGGTCGATGTCGTGCTCGGCAATCTGGAAGACGCAATCCCGGTCGACGCCAAGGAAGCCGCGCGGCGCGGCTTCATCGAGATGGCGAAGACGGTCGAGTTCGGCACCACCGGCCTGTGGGTGCGCATGAACGCGCTCAACTCGCCCTGGGCGCTCGACGACGTGACGGAGATCGTCGGCGCGGTCGGCGACAGGCTCGACGTCGTCATGCTGCCGAAGGTCGACGGCCCGTGGGATGTCCATTATCTCGATCAGTTGCTGGCGCAGCTCGAAGCGCGCCACACGATCAAGAAGCCGATCCTGATCCACGCCATTCTGGAAACCGCGCAGGGCGTCAACAATGTCGAGGCGATCGCGACTGCCTCGCCGCGCATGCACGGCATGAGCCTCGGCCCCGCCGATCTCGCCGCCTCGCGCGCAATGAAGACGACGCGCGTCGGCGGCGGCCACCCGGATTATCGGGTGCTCGCTGATGCTGGCGCCGAAGGCGCCGCGCGCGCCTCCGCGCAGCAGGATCTGTGGCACTACACGATCGCGAAGATGGTCGATGCCTGCGCCGCCGCCGGCATCAAGCCGTTCTACGGACCGTTCGGCGACTTCGCCGATCCCGCCGCCTGCGAGGCGCAGTTCCGCAACGCGTTCCTGATGGGCTGCGTCGGCGCCTGGTCGCTGCATCCGAGCCAGATCGACATCGCCAAGCGGGTCTATTCGCCCGATCCGAACGAGGTGGCGTTCGCCCGCAGGATCGTCGAGGCGATGCCGGACGGCGCCGGCGCGGTGATGATCGACGGCAAGATGCAGGACGACGCCACCTGGAAACAGGCCAAGGTGCTGCTCGACCTCGCCCGCCTGGTCGCCGCCCGCGACCCCGAGATGGGCAAGCGCTACGGCCTCTAGCCCCTCCCCACTGGAATTTCCACTCCGGCCGGATTATCTGACGTTGCCATGAGTGACACGAATAAAATGCGGACGGCGAAGTTCCAGATCGGCCAGGTGGTCAAGCATCGCCTGTATCCGTTCCGCGGCGTGATTTTCGACATCGATCCCGAATTCGCCAACACCGAGGAGTGGTGGCAGTCGATCCCGGTGGAGTCGCGGCCGCGCAAGGACCAGCCGTTCTATCACCTGTTCGCCGAGAACGCGGAAACCGAATACATCGCCTATGTCTCGGAGCAGAACCTGCTGCCCGACGACTCGGGCAAGCCGGTGCGCCATCCCGACGTCGCGGACTTCTTCGAGACGTCGAAGGACGGCGCGCTGCGTCCGCGCAACGCGACGCTGAACTGAGTCCCGACAATTTCGGCGACACGACGCGAATAAAAAAGGCGCGGCCGTGAAGCCGCGCCTTTCCGATTTTGACCGCGCGTCGCGCCTTACTGCTTCGGCGCTTCGGCCGGCGGCTGGGCCTGCAGCTTCTTGCGGGCCTCCTCGGCCTTCTTCTGCAGCTCTTCCTGCAGCTTGCGCTGCTGTTCCTCGAACACCTTCGGATCGGTCGGCGGGCCGTCATGCGCCTTGGCGAAATCGGCCAGCGGCAGCGGCAGGCTGATCGGCGTGCCGTTCATGTTGATCGCCTGCACCGTGAGCTGCTTGCCCTTCTTCATCTTGCCGATCAGCTCGTTGCTGGCTTCATAGTCCGCCATGCAGCCGTTCGGGAAGCACATGAAGTACGGCGCCGTCAGCGGCTGCTCCTGATCGATGATCATGCGCGTGCCGTGCTGCAGCTGCATGCCGAGCGGCACCGTGACGCGGATCAGCTTCTTGTCGATGCCCTTCGGCTCGATCAGCGCGACCGCCGCGACCGGCATGCCGTTCTCGAGGCGGCCGTCCTTGGCGGTGACGCAGACTTCCTTCGCGTTCGGATCCTGCTGGTTCTTGTTGCAGATCTTGATCCACGGCGAATACATCAGGTGCGGCTGCTGGTCGCTTCCGGCCGGCGGCGCGGCCTGCGCCTGGGGCTGCTGCTGGGCCTGCGCCGGCTTCGGCGCGGGCTTGGCGGCCGGCTTCTTGGTTTCGGCCGGCTTGGTCTGCGCCTGCGCGTCGGTCGGCAGCACCACGGCGACCGTGGTCGTCAGGACGAAGCCGAGCAAGGCTGTCGCGGCAAGCGCCTTGCCCGCAACGCGGACCGACGCGATCTCGTCAATCATCAATCTGTTCCTTTTGTCTGTCCGCACCCCACCATCGCCCCGCAAAGGGAGCCGCCGGACTGCCGGCTCTGTCGGCGGCAAATACGGCGGCAGCGTGACGCGACGTGGCAGCCTGATAGCCGAAATCCCGCGCGCAATAAAGCCGCATGGGCCGGATTATCGTCGCTAAATCGCGCCTCTCCCCGGCCGGCCGCCGCGGCGTGCTGTGCTAGGTTGCGGCAAACTGGACCGAATCGGACCTTGCCCAAACCGCACGTCGATACCGCGCGCGCCGCGCCGGAGAGCGCCTTGTCCCGGGCGAGCCGCAGGAGCGTTCTCAAGGGTCTGGCCTCGACCGCCGGCCTGTTCTCCGGCTTCGTCTTCTGCGGCTCCGGCCGGGCCGCGGGACGGCATGACGCCATCGCGATGCATGGCCCGCCTGCCCGCGATCCCGGCTTCACCCACTCCTCCTATGCGAACCCCCTCGCTCCCAAGGGCGGCCGGCTGACGCAAGGCGTGCTCGGCACCTTCGACAGTCTCAATCCGCTGATCGTCAAGGGCCTGCCGGCCCAGAACATCCGCGGCTACATCCTCGAGAGCCTGCTGGTGCGCGGCTATGACGAGCCCTTCACGCTCTATGGTCTGCTGGCGCGCTCGGTCGAGACCAACCCGGCGCGCAGCTATGTCGCCTTCGAGCTCAATCCGGCGGCGCGGTTCTCCGATGGCAAGGCGGTCACCGCGCAGGACGTGATCTTTTCCTGGCAGTTGCTGCGCGACCATGGCCGGCCCAATCACCGCTTGTATTATTCCAAGGTGAAATCGGTGACCGCCGATGGTCGCATGGTGCGGTTCGACCTGACCGGCGCCGACGACCGCGAGCTTCCCCTGATCCTCGGCCTGATGCCGGTGCTCGCGCGCCACGCCGTCGATCCGGACACATTCGAGGACACCAGCTTCGAGGCGCCGCTCGGCAGCGGCCCCTATACCGCCAGCGACGTGCGGCCCGGCGACAGCGTCACCTTCCGCCGCGACCCGAACTACTGGGGCCGCGACCTCGCCATCAATCGCGGCCTGTGGAACTTCGACGAGATCCGCTTCGACTATTACCGCGACGGCAACACGCATCTCGAAGCCTTCAAGAAGGGCCTCTATGACGTGCGCACAGAGCTCGATCCGAACCGCTGGCAGACGGCTTACGACTTCCCGGCGGCGCGAGCGGGCAAGGTCGTCAAGGAGACGTTCCCTTACGCGCTGCCCAAAGGCATGCTCGGCTATGTCTTCAACACGCGGCGTCCAATCTTCGCCGATATCCGCGTGCGCGAGGCGCTGCTGACGCTGTTCGACTTCGAGTGGATCAACCACAACTTCTTCTTCGATCTCTATCAGCGCACCGGCAGCTATTTCGACGGCTCCGAGCTCTCCGCGCGCGGCGTCCCGGCGAGCGAGGCCGAACGCAAGTTGCTCGCGCCGTTCCCCGACGCGGTGCGTGCCGACATCATGGAGGGCCGCTGGTCGCCGCCGAAAAGCGACGGCTCCGGCCGCGACCGCGCGCTGCGCCGCCGCGCGCTCGCGCTGTTCGAGCAGGCCGGCTACGTCCTCAAGGGCACGCAACTGGTCGCGCGCGACGGCGGCCAGCTGTTCCGCTTCGAATTCATGGCGACGACCCGCGAGCAGGAGCGCGTCGCGCTGGCCTATTCGAACCAGCTCAAGCGGGTCGGCATCGCGATGCAGGTGCGCTCGATCGACGCCACCCAGTTCGAGCGCCGCCGCATCGCCTTCGACTTCGACATGATGGAGTACCGCTGGGAGCAGTCGCTGTCGCCCGGCAACGAGCAGAGCTTCTACTGGGGCTCGGAGGCCGCGGGCCAGGACGGCAGCCGCAACTACATGGGCGTCAGGTCGAAGGCGATCGACGCCATGATCGCGGCGCTGCTGGCGGCGACCGAGCGCGACGAATTCGTCGCCGCGGTGCGCGCGCTCGACCGCGTGCTGATGTCCGGCTTCTACGTCATCCCGCTCTATCACCTGCCCGGCCAATGGATTGCCCGGTGGACAGCGGTCAAGCACCCCTCGCAAACCTCGCTGTTCGGCTATCTTCCGGAGACATGGTGGCGGGACGATTCGAAATGACGGGACGCGGGCCATGATCCTCGGTGACGGCAAGGCTGCGGACGGCGCGGCGCATGCGCGTGCCGGCGCGAACGAGACCCTCGATGGCCTGTTCCGCCGCGCCGGCGTCCGCCATGCCGACCTCATCGCGCTCGCCGATCCGCCCGACCGCCACGCCATCGACGGCGTCGAGGCGCGCTGGTTTACCTTCGCCGAAGCCGACCGCGTGGTGTCCGCGATTGCCGCGCAGCTCCGCCGGTTCGACCTGCCGGCCGACACCGTGGTCGCCTATCAGCTTCCGAACACGGTCGAGACTGTTCTGACCTTCCTCGGCATCCTGCGCGCCGGCATGATCGCGGCGCCCTTGCCGCTGTTGTGGCGCAAGGCCGACATCGTCGCCGCGCTGGCGCCGGTCGGCGCCAAGGTGCTGATCACCGCGAACCGCGCCGGCGCCTATCCGGCGGCCGAGACCGCGATGCAGGCGGCGGCCGATTTGTTCCCGGTCCGCTTCGTGTGCGGGTTCGGCGATGGACTGCCCGACGGCATCGTGCCGCTCGATGCCCTGCTCGCGGCCGCCGAGGCCGAAGCCGTCCCCGCGCCGACCCGCGAGAGCGATGCCGGCCGGCATGTCGCCGCGATCACCTGGGAGATCACGGCGCGCGGGCCGGTACCGGTCGCGCGCAGCCATGCGGAGCTGATCGCCGCCGCACCGCCGCTCGCCGCCGGCGATGCCACGCTCTCGCTGCTGTCGGCGACGCCGCCGACTTCGTTCGCCGGCATCGCGCTGACGCTGCTGCCCTGGCTCGCGCGCGGCGGCACGCTGCATCTGCATCACGGCTTCGAGCCGGAGACCTTCGTCCTGCAGGCCGGCGAGCGCCATTGCGACACGGTGGTGGTGCCGGGCCCGCTGCTCGCGCCGCTGTCCGATGCCGCCTTCTTCTCGCTGCCCGACATCCGCCAGGTCGTCGCGTTGTGGCGCGCGCCGGAAATGCTCGGCAGCGCCGCGCCGTGGCATGAGACGCCGGCGCTGATCGACGCCGCCTGCTTCGGCGAACTTGGGCTGGCCTGTGCGGCGCGGCCCCGCGGCGAGGCGCCGGCCCCGCTGCGATCGAGCCCCGCGTTGCGGCTGTCGCGCACCGACGACGGCATGCTCGCTTTGAGCGGCGCGATGGTGCCGGCTCACGATCTCGGCGCACCGGCCGACGACCTGCCCCGGCTCGACCGCCGCTTCGGCGGCATCGTCGCCACCGGCTATCGCTGCCGGTTCGAGCCGCGCGACGGCAGCGTCACCGTCACCGTCACCGCGCCGCCGCCGGACCTCGTCGGCATCGGCGGCTACCGCCTCGCCCGCAGCGAGATCGAGACCACGGTGGGCCTGTTCGGGGCCGACGCCACCGTGGCCGTGCTGCCGAACGGCCTGACCGGCCAGCGGCTCGCCGGAGCGGCGGACGACCCGGACACCGTCCGCGCCCTGCTCGCCGAACAGGGCACCCACGCGCTGCTGGCCGCCGCCTTCGGCCCGCCAAACGGCGCCGCAGCCGCCTGATCCGACGCTTTTGCCCTTTGCGTTAACGGGACGCTAATCGCCGGGACGTATTGTCGCGGCGTGTTTTGTAACCCGTGCGTAGCGTAACGAAGCGTACCCCCATGTCCCTGCAAGGCCCGTTGATCGTCGTCGCCGAACAGCCGGCGGCTGAGCTCGTCGAACTGTTGCGCGAGGCCGGTGCCTTCCCGGTCGTCGAAACCAAATGGGCCGATGCGCCGACCGCGCTGGTCGCCGTCAAGCCGAACGCCGTCGTCATCGCCGAGCCCGGCACGCCGCCGAGCGAGACCGGCGCGCGCATGCTCTGCCTGCAGATCGCGACCGCGACCGGCGCCATCGTTCCGGTCGTCGCGCTGACCGCCGGCGAAGACGACGCCGCGATCCCGATCGCCATTCCCGTCGACATGAACGGCCCGGACGACCGCCTGCTGGCGCGGCTGCGCGGCGCGTTGCGGGTGCGCGCGCTGCACCAGACCGTGCTGCGCCGGATCGAGACCTACGGCGCGAGCGCCGGCCGCCTGCCCACGCTGCCGGTCGGCGATGCGCTGGAAGAAGCGACCGTGATGATCATGGGCCGCGGCCAGACCTATCCGGCGCTGAGCGTCGCCTGGGCGAACCGCGTCAAGATGATCGGCGCGCTCAGCGTCGAGGCCGCCGCGCAGAACCTCACCGCCCACGACATCAACGGCGTCGTCATCGCCGAGGGGCTCAACCCCCGCATGGTCGAAGCCTTCCTGACCGTGCTCGCCGGCGAGCCGAAATATCGCGACATCCCGATCGCCGTGCTCGGCGACGAGCTGCCCGAGATGGCGCTCGACATGAGCAATGTCGATCTCGTCACCGGCGATGCCTCGCGCGTCGTCGCCCATATGGTGCCGCGCGTCCGCCTCAACGCGCTCGAGCAGCGGCTCAACCGCATGCTCAAGGCGCTCGAGACCGAGGGCATGTTCGATCCCGAGACCGGGCTGATGGCGCAGAACGGCTTCTGGGCCGAGCTCACCAAGGCGATGTCGGAGGCGAACAAGCAGAGCCAGGCGCTCGCGGTCGCCCGCATCGCCTTCGACGCACCGGACCGGCGCACCCAGCTCGACGGCGCGCGGCTTGCCACCCGCCTGATCCGCAATATCGACTTCGCCGGCCGCGACGACGACGGCGCGCTGCTGGTCGCCTTCACCCAGACCGACCTCTACGAGGCGCAGGTCGTCGCCCGCCGCCTCGCCGGCGCGCTGAAGAAGGGCATGGCCGGCGCCAATCACGTTGCCGTGACGGCGAATGTGACGCTCGCCGCGATGAAGGCCAATGACAGCATCGACACGCTGATGGCCCGCATCGCCGGCGCGCAGACGGTTGCCGCGGAATAGCCGAGCGCCTAGGCTCACTCCGAACAAGGAGTGAGCCTCATGTCCGCCGCCTCGCACGCCAAACCGGTCCGCATCGACGTCGTGTCCGACGTCGTCTGCCCGTGGTGCTTCATCGGCAAGCGCCGTCTGGAGAAGGCGCTGGCGCTGAAGCCGGACATCCCGGTCGAGATCCACTGGCGGCCCTACTTCCTCAACGACTGGATCCCGCGCGAGGGCATGTCGCGCGAACAATACCTGACGACCAAGTTCGGCTCGGTCGAGCGCTATCACGGCATCGCCCAGCGCGTCGGCATGGCGGCGCAGCAGGAGGGCCTCGTCTATGACTCGGCCAAGCTCAGCAACCAGCCCAACACCATCGACTGCCACCGCCTGATCCGCTGGGCGGCCGAGCGCGGCAACGCCGCGCAGATGAAGCAGCGGCTGATGGAGATGTATTTCACCGAAGGCGCCGACCTCACCAAGCGCGACACGCTGGTGCAGGCCGCGGTCGACTGCGGCTTCGACGCCGCGCAGGTGCGCGCCGATCTCGACAGCGACAAGGACGTCGCCGCCGTCACCCGCGAAGCGGAGTCCGCCAAGGAGGCCGGCATCGAGGGCGTGCCCTGCTACATCTTCGGCGGCATGCTGGCGGTGTCGGGCGCTCAGGCGCCGGACTATCTCGCCGACGCCATCCAGCGCGTCGCCGACGAGCAGAGCAAGCAGGCCGCCGAGTAGCATCGCGCCGCACGCCCATGCCGACCGACATCACCGCCGCGGTGGTCCGCGAACGCGCCGGACCGTTCACCATCGAGCGGCTGCGGATCGAAGACCCGCGGCCTGACGAACTGCTGGTCGAGGTCGTCGCCTCGGGCATGTGCGCGACCGACCTGCACGGCCGCGACGGCTATTACGCGACGCCCTACCCGGCGGTGTTCGGCCACGAGGGCGCCGGCATCGTCCGCGCCATCGGCAGCGGCGTCACGACGTTCAAGCCCGGCGACCACATCGTGATGTCCTACCCGTCCTGCGGCGAGTGCCCGAACTGCCGCGCGCGGATGAACATGTACTGCCTCGACGCCTACAAGCTGAAGATGAACGGCGTGCGCCGGGACGGCTCGACCATCCACTCGCAGGATGGCAAGCCAGTCTATTCGGCGTTCTTCCAGCAGTCGTCCTTTGGCACCCTCACCATCGCCAACGAGAATTACGCCGTGAAGGTGCGCAGCGACGCGCCGCTTGAATTGCTCGGCCCGCTCGCCTGCGGCGGCCAGACCGGCGCAGGCGCGGTGCTGAACGTGATGACGCCGAGGCCGGGCGACAGTTTCGTCGTGTTCGGCGTCGGCGCGGTCGGGCTGTCCGGCCTGCTAGCTGCGACGATCGCCGGCTGCGATCCGATCATCGCCGTCGACGTGCACGAGCACCGGCTGGCGCTGGCGCGCGAGTTCGGCGCGACGCACACCATCAATCACGCCGGCCGCGACGATGTGGTGGCGGAGATCAAGCGCATCACCGGCGCCGGCGTGCGCTATTCGCTGGAGACCTCGGCCGTGCCGGCGGTGTTCCGCGAGGCGATCGAATGCCTGATGCCGTCGGCGACCTGCGTGCTGCTCGGCAGCGCGCGGCGCGGCACCGACGCCGCCTTCGACATGCAGTTCCTTCAGGAGGGCCGCGTCGTCCGCGGCGTCATGCAGGGCGACAGCGTCCCGCAGGCGTTCATCCCGCAGCTGGTCGAGCACATCATGGCCGGCCGCTTCCCGGTCGAGAAGATGGCGACGTTCTACGACCTCGCCGACATCAACCGCGCGGCCGCGGAGTCGACGTCAGGACAGACCATCAAGCCGGTGATCAGGATGCGGAAGTAAGTCGGACAAACTCCGCTCATTCCCGCGAAAGCGGGAATCCAGCCTCAAAAGTAATCTGCGTTCGATTGCACTGGGTCCCCGCTTTCGCGGGGACGAGCGGATTGGTTATGCCGCCCTCGCCTGCTCCGCGATCGCGGCAAGGCGACGCAAGATCGCCATCGTGCCCTTGAGCCGCTGGATCGGGCGCGGCCAGTCGTCGAGCAGCACCAGCTTCTGCCCGCTCTTGTCGTTGCGGATCTTCGCCTCGGTGCCGCGCTCGCGCACATAGGCGATCAGCCCTTCGGGATTGGCGAAGCTGTTGTCGCGGAACGACAGCACGAGGCCCTTCGGCCCGGCGTCGATCTTGTCGACATTGGCGCGGCGGCACAGCGTCTTGATCGCGACCACCTGCAGCAGATGATCGACCTCCTCCGGCAGCGGGCCGAAGCGGTCGGCGAGCTCCGCGGCGAAGGCGTCGATCTCGCGCTCGTCCTCGATGTCCGACAGCCGCCGGTACAGCGACAATCGCACCGACAGGTCCGCCACGTAGTCGTCTGGAACGAGCACCGGCGTGCCGAGCGTGATCTGCGGCGACCAGCGGTCGGCGACCGGCTCGCTGATGCCCGCCTTCAGGCTCGTCACCGCCTCCTCCAGCATCTGCTGGTACAACTCGAACCCGACCTCCTTGATGTGGCCGGACTGTTCCTCGCCGAGCAGGTTGCCGGCGCCGCGAATGTCGAGATCGTGCGAGGCGAGCTGGAAGCCGGCGCCGAGCGTGTCGAGCGACTGCAGCACCTTCAGCCGCCGTTCCGCCTGCGGCGTGATCTTGTGGCTGGCCGGCAGCGTGAACAGCGCATAGGCGCGCAGCTTCGAGCGGCCGACCCGGCCGCGCAGCTGGTAAAGCTGGGCGAGGCCGAACATGTCGGCGCGGTGGACGAGCAGCGTGTTGGCGGTCGGGATATCGAGGCCGGACTCGATGATGGTGGTCGACAGCAGCACGTCGAACTTGCCGTCGTAGAACGCGCTCATGATGTCGTCGAGCGCGGTCGGCGGCATCTGTCCATGCGCGACCGCGACCTTCACTTCGGGGACGTTCTTGTCGAGAAAGTCCTTGACGCCGGCGAGGTCCTCGATGCGCGGGCAGACATAGAATGACTGGCCTCCTCTGTATCTTTCGCGCAGCAGCGCCTCGCGCACCATCAGCGGGTCGAACGGCGCGACGAAGGTGCGCACCGCGAGCCGGTCGACCGGCGGCGAGGCGATCAGCGACAGGTCGCGCACGCCGGTCAGCGCCAGTTGCAGCGTGCGCGGGATCGGCGTCGCGGTCAGCGTCAGCACATGCACCTCGGCGCGCAGCTGCTTCAACCGCTCCTTGTGGCCAACGCCGAAATGCTGCTCCTCGTCGACGATGATCAGCGCGAGGTCCTTGAACTTGATCGCCTTGCCGAGCAGCGCATGGGTGCCGACCACGATATCGACCGTGCCGTCGGCGATCCCCTGCTTCACCTTGGCGAGTTTGCCCGCCGGCACCAGCCGCGAGGCCTGCGCGACCTTCACCGGAAAGCCGCGGAACCGCTCCGAGAACGTCTTGAAGTGCTGGCGCGCGAGCAGCGTGGTCGGCACCACCACCGCGACCTGCCGGCCAGCGATCGCGACGTCGAAGGCGGCGCGCAGCGCCACCTCCGTCTTGCCGAAGCCGACGTCGCCGCAGACGAGGCGATCCATCGGCTTGCCGGCGGCGAGATCGGACAAGGTGGCGTCGATCGCCGCCTGCTGGTCTTCCGTCTCGTCATAGGGAAAGCCGGCGGCGAACTCGTCATACGCTCCTTGCGCCGCCGTGAAGCGCGGCGCCTCGCGCAACTGCCGCTCCGCCGCGATCTTGATCAGCTCGCCCGCGATCTCGCGGATGCGGCTCTTCATCCGCGCCTTGCGGGTCTGCCAGCCGGTGCCGCCGAGCCGGTCGAACTCGACATTGGTTTGCTCGGAGCCGTAGCGCGACAACAGCTCGATGTTCTCGACCGGCAGGAACAGCTTGGCCTCGTCGGCGTAGTGGATTTCGAGGCAGTCGTGCGGCGCGCCGGCCGCCTGGATGGTCTGCAGGCCGACGAAGCGGCCGATGCCGTGATCGACATGGACGACGAGATCGCCGGTCGAGAGGCTGGTCGCCTCGGCGATGAAGTTCTCGGCGCGGCGCGAGGCGCGGCGCGGCCGCGCCAGCCGGTCGCCGAGAATGTCCTGCTCGCTGATGACGGCGACGTCCGCCGTCTCGAAGCCGGTCTCGATGCCAAGCACCGCGAGGCCGACGCTCGTCTTCGGCAGCGCCAGAGCCTGCGCCCACGAGCCGACATGGGCGAGGTTGTGCAGCTTGTGGTCGGCCAGCACATGGCCCATGCGGTCGCGCGCGCCCTCGCTCCACAGCGCGACGACGACACGGCGGCCGGCCGTCTGCCGGTCGAAGATATGTTTGGCGACCGCCGAGAACACATTGGCGTTCGGCTCGGCGCGCTCGGCGGCGAAGTTGCGGCCCTGCTTCGCGCCGACATCGATCACGTCGGCCGCCTCCGGCACCGCGAAGGACGACAGCCGCGCCAGCGGCGCGCCGTTCAGGCGCTCGTTCCACTCGGCTTCCGGCAGATAGAGCCGGTCCGGCGGCAGCGGCTTGTAGGGCGGGCTCGCGCCGTCCGCCGGCTGCTCGCGGCGCGCCTCGTAATAGTCGCTGATCTGGTCGAGCCGCTCGCGCGCGGCGTCGTCGGCCAGCGGCTCGAGCGCGATGGGCGTGCCGGGCACGTAGTCGAACAGCGTGCCCATCGCGCTGTGGAACAGCGGCAGCCAGTGCTCCATGCCGGGATGACGGCGGCCTTCGCTGACCGACTCGTACAAAATATCCCCCGGCGTCGCGGCGCCGAACTGCGCGACATAGCCGGTGCGGAAGCGGCGGATGGTTTCCGTGACCAACTGGAACTCCGACACCGGCACCAGATCGAGCGCGCTCAACTGGCCTTCGCTGATCTGGGTCTGCGGATCGAAGCTGCGGATCGTCTCCAGCGCGTCGCCGAAGAAGTCGAGCCGCACCGGCCAGTCCATGCCGGGCGCGTAGAGATCGAGGATGCCGCCGCGCACGGCATAGTCGCCGGGCTCGCGCACCGTCGCCGCGCGCATGAAGCCGTTGAGCTCGAGCCATTCGATCACGCCCGCCATCCCCAGCACATGGCCCGGCGCGACCGACAGCGCCTGCTGGGCGACATAATCCCTGGTCGGCACCCGCTGCAGCGCGGCGTTGACGGTGGTGAGCAGAATGGACGGCCGATCGCGGCCGGTGACGCGGGTGAGCCGCGACAGCGCCGTCATGCGCTGCGCGACGATCGCCGCATGCGGCGAGACGCGGTCGTAAGGCAGGCAGTCCCAGGCCGGGAATTCGGCGAGCGCGATGTCGGGCGCGAAGAAGCCGAGCGCGCGCGACAGCGCCTGCATGCGCTGGCCGTCGCGGCACACCACCATCAGGCTGGTCGCCGGCGCGCCGGGCTTCGCGGCAATCGCGCGGGCGAGATCGGCAAGCGCCAACCCCTCCGCGCCGTCCGCGATGTTTGCAAGCGTCAGCGGCCGGCCGGCTTTCAAGAGCGCGGCGGGAGATGTCGCGCTCATTCCGGCTGGTCCTTCAGCGCGTAGAATTCGCACAGCCGGCGGAACAGCGGCGTGTCGTCCTCCGACGGCGGGGAAAATTCGCCCATCACCCAGGAGACGAGATCGCGGGTCGGTGCTTCCAGCAGCCGGTCGAACTGCGCGAGCTCGCCCTCGTCGAGCGCGGCGAGATGGGCGTCGGCGAAGCGGCCGAGGATCAGGTCGGCCTCGCGCAACCCCCGATGCCAGGCGCGGAACAGCATCTTGCGCCGCCGCTCGTCCAGTCCTTCGCTCGATCGTGCCGTCACGTTTCGTCCGCTTTCCGCAAATGCCGATAGCCCGGACGTGGCCGGGCGCGGTTTATATAAAGGGTGGATCGCGCCTTGTCAGCGCCGCCCGCGCATGTCGTCCCCGCGAAAGCGGGGACCCATCACCGCCGGCAGTGGATATGGGTCCCGGCGCACGCTCGCGATGCTCGCTTGGCCGGGACGACAATCGATAGACTGTGCTCATGCGCCCGCCCGCCCTCAACCCGCTGTTTGCCGCGCTGACGAGCCTGTCGGGCATCGGCCCCAAGCTCGAGGCGCTGTACCGCAAGCTGCTCGGCACCGAGACGCCGAAGGTCGTCGACCTCTTGTTCCATCTGCCGAGCGGCGCGGTCGACCGCCGGGCGCGGCCGAAGCTGCGCGACGTGGTGCCGGGCGAGATCGTCACCGTGGCCGTCACCATCGGCGCGCATCGCGCGCCGCCGTCGCACCGCTCGCGCGCGCCCTACCGAGTCTATGCGTCAGACGACACTGGCGACATCACGCTGACCTTCTTCAACGCCCGGCGCGACTATCTCGAGAAGCTGCTGCCGGAAGGCTCGCTGCGCTACGTCTCCGGCACCTGCGAGCTGTACGACGGCATGCTGCAGATGGTGCACCCGGACCGCATCGTCGACGAGGCGGGCCTTGCCAAGCTGCCGCTGGTTGAGCCGGTCTATCCGCTGACCGAGGGTCTCGCGCATGGCAATATCCGCCGCGCGATGGACGGCGCGCTCGCGCGCCTGCCCGACCTGCCGGAATGGCAGGACGAAGCCTGGGTGTCGCGCGAGCGGTTTCCCGCCTTCGCCGACGCGCTGCGCGCGCTGCATCGTCCCGCCGAGCCCACCGACGCGCAGCCCGATAGCCGCGCCTGGACGCGGCTCGCCTATGACGAACTGCTCGCCGGGCAACTCGCGATCATGCTGATGCGCGCACATCTGCGCCGGCCCGCCGGCCGCGGCAGCGCGGCCGAGGGCCTGTTGCGCGGCAAGATCATCGGCGCGCTGCCCTATTCGCTCACGCGCTCGCAGCAGGCCGCGCTCGACGAGATCGTCGCCGACCTCGCGCAGCCGGTGCGCATGCTGCGGCTGCTGCAGGGTGACGTCGGCTCCGGCAAGACCGTCGTCGCGCTGCTCTCCGCCGCGACCGTCAACGAGGCCGGCCGGCAGGCCGCGCTGATGGCGCCGACCGAGATCCTTGCCCGTCAGCACCTGAAGACCATCGCGCCGCTCGCCGAAGCCGCCGGCCTGCGCGTCGCCATCCTGACCGGCCGCGAGCGCGGCCGCGAGCGCGAGACCCTGCTCGACCGGCTCGCGCTCGGCGACATCGATATCCTGGTCGGCACCCATGCGCTGTTCCAGGACGACGTCGCCTTTCACGATCTCGCCCTCGTCGTGGTCGATGAGCAGCACCGCTTTGGCGTCCATCAGCGGCTCGCGCTGACCGCCAAGGGCGAAGCGGTCGACGTGCTGGTGATGACGGCGACGCCGATCCCGCGCACGCTGGTGCTGACCTATTACGGTGACATGGACGTGTCGGAACTGCGCGAGAAGCCGGCCGGCCGCAAGCCGATCGACACCCGCGTGGTGTCGCTGGAGCGGCTCGGCGAGGTCGAGGACGCGGTCGGCCGCGCGCTCAAGGACGGCCGGCAGGTCTACTGGGTCTGCCCGCTGGTCGAGGAGTCCGAGAAGACCGACCTCGTCGCCGCAGAGGCGCGTTACGCCGTGCTACGCCGGCAGTTCGGCGGCAAGGTCGGCCTCGTCCACGGCCGCATGAAAGGCGCCGAGAAGGACGCCGCGATGGCGCGCTTCGGCGCCGGCGAGACGCGGTTGCTCGTCGCCACCACGGTGATCGAGGTCGGCGTCGACGTGCCGGAAGCCAGCATCATGGTGATCGAGCACGCCGAGCGTTTCGGCCTCGCGCAACTGCATCAGCTCCGCGGCCGCATCGGGCGCGGCGCCGCGCATTCGACCTGCCTGCTGCTGCACGCCAACCCGCTCGGCGAGACGGCGAAAGCGCGGCTCGCCATCATGCGCGAGACCGAGGACGGCTTCCGCATCGCCGACGAGGACTTGAGG
>Ga0180221_1001026_pt1 | contig 20516 bp, 20 predicted proteins | sample eDN5th37CKraftMG_FD_151339 | JGI IMG/M metagenome (GOLD analysis project Ga0180221, IMG submission 151339) | Enriched Miracle-Growth compost microbial communities from Emeryville, California, USA - eDNA 5th pass 37_C Kraft MG (version 2) (version 2) ...
GCCTCCACATCCGCGCCGCTCTCCATCAGATGGGCCAGGCGGTGCAGCAGGGCGGGCGGCAAATCGCGCCAGCCGTCGCCCTCCGCCGGCATGGCGCAGAGCCGCGGCGGCTGCGGTCCGGCCAGTGCCGCCAGCGCGATGCCGAGTTGCACGCGCTGGATGCCGCTCGGCACCCGGTGCCCGCCATGGATCCAGTTGGTGAGGTCGGTCAGGTCCAGCACGGGGCCGCCCGCAGGGGGCGCCGCGCGGCCCGGCTCCTCGGCGGCCAGCGTCAGCCATTCCGCCCAGGGGGCCTGCGCCGCCGGGTCCAGCATCACCGCCTCGGCATAGGCCGCGCGCGCCGCGTCACGCTGCCCCAGAAGCTTCTCGGCATGGCCGATCTGCAACGGGATGTCGGCATCCGCCGGACGCAGGCGCGCGGCGGCGCGATAGAGCGCGAGCGCCTGCCGCACCTGCCCCGATTCCTTCAGGCAATGGGCCTGCTGCACCTGCATCCCGGCATCATCCGGCCGCAGCCGCAGGAAGGCGGCATAGGCGGCGGCGGCGGCCTGCCATGCACCGCGGTCGCGCAGGCCGTCGGCCTCCCGGCGCAGTTCCTCCGCCTGCCGCTCCGTATTCTCGCCCATGGCGCGCCCCCGTCCTGGCTCCGCGCCCTGTTACGGCGCGCGGCGGCGGCGCGGTCAAGAGGGTGCTGCTGCGGCTTTCACTTTCTCTGACGTGCAAGGCTCGGCTAAATGCAACCCATGCAGCCCCGTATCTATCTCGATGGTTACAATCTCGCGCTCGACCAGGGCACCGGGGTTGCCACCTATGCCCGCAACCTGAGCTTCCGCCTGGGCGCCATGGGCGCCGAGGTGGGCGTGCTTTACGGCACCCGCGCCAGCCCCAGCCGCCACCCGCTGATCCGCGAGATCGCCTTCTTCGACAACCGGGTCGGCGAGCCGTCGTCGCTGCTGCGCTGGCTGCGCAATGCCCGCCGCACGGTGCTCAGCCCCTTCGGCGAATATGCGACCGGCGTGCCGATCACCGGCCGCGTGGTCGCCACCACCTTCGAAAGCCGCCTGCCGCATTTCGACCATCTCTGGAACGTCGAGAACGGCTTCGTGCAGGCGATCAACCACTTCAAGCTGTTCAAGACGCGGATGCGCGTGCGGATGCCGCTGCCGCCGCAGATCATGCACTGGACCTACCCGCTGCCGATGCAGGTGATCGGTGCCAAGAACATCTACTGCCTGCACGACCTGGTGCCGCTGCGCCTGCCCTTCACCACGCTCGACCACAAGCGCCGCTACTTCCGCCTCAACCGCATGCTGGTGCGGCAGGCGGACCACATCATCACCGTCAGCGAGACCTCCCGGCGGGACATCATCAACCTGCTCGGCGCCGACCCGGAGAAGGTCACCAACACCTATCAGTCCGTCGAGCTGCCGCGGAAGTTCACCGACAAGCCGGAGGCCGAGGCACGCGACGAGATCCGCGGCAGCTTCGGCCTGGAGTGGAAGAACTACTTCCTGTTCTTCGGTGCCATCGAGCCGAAGAAGAATGTCGGCCGGATGATCGAGGCCTTCCTCGCCTCCGGCTCCGACCTGCCTCTGGTGATCGTCGGCAAGCAGGCCTGGAAGAGCGAGGAGGAGCTGCGCCTCCTGTTCGACGACCACATCCGCTACCAGGTGCAGGAAGGCAGCATCCTGCGCACGCGGCGCAAGATCATCCTGCTGGACTATGCGCCCTTCCGCCTGCTGGTCTCGCTAATCCGCGGCGCCAAGGCGGCGCTCTTCCCCTCGCTCTACGAGGGCTTCGGCCTGCCGCCGCTGGAGGCGATGAAGCTCGGCACGCCGGTGCTGACCACCAACACCTCCTCGCTGCCCGAGGTGGTCGGCAACTGCGCCCTCACCGTCGATCCCTATGACGTCCGCGCCATCGCGGAGGGCATCCGCGCGCTCGATTCCGATGCCGAGCTACGTGGCTGGCTGTCCGATGCCGGGCCGAAGCGCGCCGCGCTGTTCAGCGGCGAGGCCTACGAGAAGCGGCTCGCGGAAGTCTATGGCCGGCTTGGCGTCAAACTGCAGCAGCCCGCCGCCGAGGCACCCCCTCTGGCCGCGGAGTAACGCCTTCTGATGGCGGGGTCCGGGGTGACACGGTCACCCCGGCGGGGGTTCCAAGGGGGCGGCGCCCCCTTGGCCCCGCTGGCCACGAAGCCCCGGGACTGGCGGTTGCAAGGATTTTCCCCTGCTGGTGGAGTTCGTCCCGGGGAAAGGCTGGGGGAAGGAATTCCCCCAGACCCCGATCTTCTTTCTTCGAGCTGGCATCGCGAATTCTTTGCGGCATCACAGAACGGAAGCCTGGCCGTTGCGTTGGATTGCCTGAAAGGGATCCTCCGATGCTCATGCACAGCGGCCTGCCCGGCATTTCCTCCCGCGCCACGCACCCCGCCTGCCAGATGGAGGGGCGCGGCGCCGCTTCCGGCGCCGCAAGGCTGCTTGAGCCGGGGCACACCTGCTGGGCGGTGGAACGCGCCAACCGCCTCGCGGTGATCATTGATGCGGCGGCATATTTCCGCGCCGCCAAGGCCGCCATCCTCAAGGCGCGCCACCACGTGCTGCTCATCGGCTGGGACTTCGATGCCCGCGTGGCGCTGGAGCCCGAGGGGAAGACCCTGCCCGGCCCCAACCGCATCGGCCGCTTCCTGAACTGGATCGCGCGCGAGCGCCCGGAGCTGCAGGTGCGCATCCTGAAATGGGATCTCGGCTTCCTGCGCACCCTCGGCCGCGGCGAGACCCCTTTCTTCATGCTGAACTGGATGCTCGGCCGGAAGATCCGCCTCAAGCTGGACGGGGCGCATCCGCTGGGCGCCGCGCACCACATGAAACTGATGGTGATCGACGACGCGCTCGCCTTCTGCGGCGGCATCGACATGACCGTCGGCCGCTGGGATACCCGCGCCCATCGCGAGGACTCCCCGGCACGACGCACACCGCGCGGCGCGCCGCTCGGCCCCTGGCACGACGCGACGACCTGCGCCGACGGCCCGCTCGCCAGGCGTCTGGCCGAGCTGGCCCGCGAGCGCTGGCTGCGCGCCACCGGAGAGCAGCTCACCGCGCCGCCGCTCGACAACGATCCCTGGCCGGAAGAGCTGGAGCCCGACTTCCGCGACATTTCCGCCGGGATCGCCCGCACCATCGCCGCCTATAGGGACTATCCGCAGGTCTGCGAGGTCGAGGCGCTGACATTGCGCGCCATCGCCGCCGCGCGCCGCAGCCTCTACATCGAGAGCCAGTACTTCGCCTCCCGCCGGATCGCCGAGGCCATCGCGGCCCGCCTGCGGGAGCCGGAAGGGCCGGAGGTCGTCGTCATCAACCCGGATTCCGCCGATGGCTGGCTGGAGGCCAAGACCATGGACACGGCGCGCAGCCGCTTGCTCCATCTGGTGCGGCAGGCCGACCGGCACGGCCGCTTCCGCATCTTCCACCCCGTCAACGCGGCCGGGACCCCGATCTACGTGCACGCCAAGGTCCTCGTCGTGGACGACACGTTGCTGAAGATCGGCTCGGCCAATCTCAACAACCGCTCCCTCGGCTATGACACGGAATGCGACCTCGCCATCGAGGCCGGCCCCAGCGACGATCCCGCCGACACCCGCGCGATCATCATCCGGCAGCGCAACGACCTCATCGCCGAGCATCTCGGGCAAAGCATCGAGGCGGTCGGGGCCGCGCTGGAGGCTGCCGGCGGCTCGCTGATCGGCGCCATCGCGGCACTGAACACCGGCCCGAAGCGGCTGCTGCCGCTGCAGCCCCGCCCTCTCTCACCCGACGAGGAGGTCATCGCCGAATCCGACCTCGTGGACCCGGAGCGGCCCACCAACCTCCGCCAGGCGCTCAGGAGCACGGTTTTCGGGTAAGCTCCAGCGCGCGGGAAGCCGGCGGGTGGCCGCGGCATTCCCCGGCCGGCACCCAAGATGCGAAGAACCAGGACGATGACGCAGAACATCTACGACAATCCGGAGTTCTTCGCGGGCTACAGCCAGCTCGGCCGCTCGATCGAAGGCCTGGCCGCCGCCCCCGAATGGCCATCCCTGCAGGCCCTTCTGCCGCCGCTGCGCGGCCAGCGGGTGGTGGATCTCGGCTGCGGCTTCGGCTGGTTCTGCCGCTGGGTGCGCGAGCAGGGCGCGGCGAAGGTGCTCGGCCTCGATGTCTCGGAACGCATGCTGGCCCGCGCCCGCGCCACCACGACAGACCCGGCGATCACCTATGAACGGGCCGACCTGGAGCACCTCCAGCTTCCCGATGCGGGTTTCGACCTCGCCTACAGCTCGCTTGCCCTGCACTATATCGAGGCCCTGCCGGCCCTGCTGGCGCAGGTGCACCGCGCGCTGGTGCCGGGCGGCGCGCTGGTCTTCTCGGTGGAGCACCCGATCTACACCGCGCCCCGCCAGCCCGGCTGGACCACCGATGCCGAGGGCCGCCAGACCTGGCCTGTGGATGCCTATCTCGCCGAAGGCCCGCGCCGCACGGACTGGCTGGCCAGGGGCGTGATCAAGCAGCACCGCATGATCGGCACCTATGTGAACCTGCTCACCGGCCTGGGCTTCACCCTCGTCCACCTGGAGGAATGGGGCCCCACGGCGGCGCAGATCGCCGCCCGGCCTGAACTCGCGGTGGAACGCGAGCGCCCTGCCTTCCTGCTGGTCTCCGCCCGCCGTTGACGCGCCCTGGGAGGCTCTGCCTCCCCGGCCCCTGCGATCAGGGTGAAACGCCAGTCAGGAATCGCTGCTGGCGACCCCAAGCGGATCTCCTGATGGCGCCGCACCTCCCGGTGTCGTCGATGGACCCAACGTTCTCCGAAGATTGCGCGGCCAGAATGCAGTTTCCCTACGTCTGGCCAAGGCGCCCGATAAGCCAGCGCAGAACGAAGTTCCACACGGAGCAGCAGGTCTGCTTTCATCCAGCGGCCGCTCGTGGCCGGGATGGCTTCCGCCGCAGGCGATCCTTGTCGGACCTCCGATCCTCGCCCGCCAAGGCCTCATCGTCGATGGTGGTAAGCTTCCCCGTGGAAACAGTCGGGAGTGCGACGCATGGATCTCGAACTCGAAGGCAAGGTGGCGGTGATCACCGGAGGGACGCGCGGCATCGGGCTGGCGACCGCGCGGCTGCTCGCGAAGGAAGGTGCCGAGGTGGTCCTGGTCTCGCGCCATGCCGACGAAGCCGCCCGCGTGGCGGATGACATGGCGCGCACGACCGGCCGTCGCGTTCTGGGCCTGGCCGCGAACACCACGGACGATGCTGCCGTGGCCAACATGGCGGCCGCCGTGGAGCGCGAGATGGGCGGCGCCCATATCCTGGTCAATTGCGCCGCCGAGCCCGCCGGGCAGAAAGCGGTGCCTCCGCCCTCCGAGACGGAGTGGGCTTCCATGACGTCGCACATGGACACCAAGGTCATGGGCTACCTGCGGTGTGCCCGCGCGCTGCTGCCGTCGATGCGCCGGGCCGGATGGGGCCGCATCATCAACGTCAGCGGGCTGGGGGCGCGCCGGACCGGTGACGTGGTGGGCGCCATCCGCAATGTCGGAGTGGTCGCCCTGGCGAAGAACCTGGCCGACGAGCTGGCGGGCACCGGCATCGCGGTCACCACCGTGCATCCCGGCCTGACCCGCACGGAGAAAGTGGACGCCATGCTCGAGGCCCGCGCCCGGGCGGAAAGCCGCACCGTCGGCGAAGTGGAAGCGTCCCTGGCGGAGAACGTGCTGATGGGTCGCCTTCCCACCGCGGAGGACGTGGCCCAGGTGATCGCCTTCCTGGCCTCCCCCCGTTCCGTAACGGTCAACGGTGTCGCCATCGACGTGGGTGGAGGCATGCGCGGACCCATCACCTACTGAGCAAGGAGAACAGCCGCCCCCTCGAGGGAGGTCCAGGAACCTCAGCTTCCTGGCGGAGGGTCCGGGAGGCGGAGCCTCCCGGGAGCCGCCCGCAGGCAGACCAGCCGTGCCGCGCCATACGCCCGCTCGGCCAGGATCTCGCTCTCCGGCAGGTCCAGCGCCTCCCCCTGCCCGACTTCCGCGCAGATCAGCGCCCCCGGCACGATCCATCCGGCGGCGGTCAGCGCCGCCACCGCGCGCGGCACCAGCTCCTGCCCATAGGGAGGGTCGAGAAAGACCAGCCCGCAGGCGGCGGAAGCGCGCGGCGGCCGCGTGGCGTCCCCCGGCAGCACCCGCGCGCGCCCCTCCTCCCGACAGGCGGCGATATTGGCGCGCAGCACCGCCAGCGCCACGCGGTCGCGCTCGATGAAATGCGCCATGGCGGCGCCGCGCGAGAGCGCCTCCAGCCCCAGCGCCCCGGTGCCGGCGAAGGCGTCCAGCACCTGCGCTTCCTCCACGGCGGCGCGCCCCGCCCAGGGCGCGTGCCAGAGCATGTCGAACAGCGCCTGCCGCACCCGGTCGGCGGTGGGGCGGGTGGCGGCGCCGGGCGGCGCCTCCAGGCGACGCCCGCGATGCCGACCGGCGATGATCCGCATGCCGCTCAGCGCGGCTTGCGCGGCCCGCGGCGGCGCGGGCCCTCGGGCTGGTCGGCGGCCTCGGGCCCCTGCACCACGGCGCCCCAGGGGCGGCGCAGCGGCTCGGTCGCGTTGCGCGCGCGCGGCGGGCGCGCCGGGCGGCTGCGCTGCATGGCCTCGGGCTTCTCCGCCGCCTTCTGGCGCGCCTCGGCGGCCAGCTCGATGCCACGCTTGATGCGGGGCGGGGCATCGAGGCCAAGCTGCTCGCGCAGCACCTTGGCGTTCACCTCCTCCACCGCCCCGCGCGGCAGGGGGCCAAGCTGGAACGGCCCATAGGCGGTGCGGATCAGCCGCGTCACGGTCAGGCCGAGATGCTGCAGCACGCGCCGCACCTCGCGGTTCTTGCCCTCGCGCAGGCTGACGGTCAGCCAGGCATTGGTGCCCTGGCGCGAGTCGAGCCCCGCCTCGATCGGCCCATAGGCCACGCCCTCGATGGTGATGCCGCGCGCCAGCGCCGCCAGGGCCTGCTCGTCCACCCGGCCATGCACGCGGGCACGGTAGCGGCGGATCCAGGCATTGTCCGGCAGTTCCAGCCTGCGGGAGAGCGCGCCGTCATTGGTCAGCAGCAGCAGACCCTCGGAGTTCAGGTCCAGCCTTCCGACCGAGATCAGCCGCGGCAGCCCTTCCGGCAGTTCCTCGAAGACGGTGCGCCGCCCCTCGGGGTCGCGATGCGTCGTCACCAGCCCCGGCGGCTTGTGGTAGCGGAACAGGCGCGTGCGCTGCGGCGCCGCCACCGGCTTGCCGGCCACCGTCACCGTATCGCCCTCGGCGACGAAGCTGGCCGGCGTCTCCACGCGGCGGCCGTTCAGCGTCACCTGCCCCTCGGCGATGAGCTTCTCCGCATCGCGGCGGCTGGCGACGCCGGCGCGCGCCAGCCATTTGGCGATGCGCTCGCCCCGCGGGGAATCGGGCGAGCCGTCGTCCTCCGCCGCCCCGTTCATCGGCAGGCCGCCACGAATCCATCGAGGATGCGCTGGTCGGCGGCATCCACGGCGTATTCAGGGTGCCACTGCACACCGAGCGCGAAGCGATGGGTGGTGGATTCGATGCCCTCGATCACCCCGTCCGGCGCCACCGCATTGACGATGCTGCCCGCCCCCGGCCGCTCCACCGCCTGGTGATGCGCCGAATTCACCGCCATCCGCGTGCCGCCGATCAGCCGCGCCAGCAGCGTGCCTTCCGAGATTTCCACCGTATGGCCGGGTTCGGTGCGCGGGTTGGGCTGCTCATGCGCCAGAGCATTCGGGATGCTGTCCGGGATGTGCTGGATCAGCCGCCCCCCCAGCGCCACCGCCAGCAACTGCTCGCCGCCGCAGATGCCAAGGATCGGCATGTCCCGCTTCAGCGCGCCCTGCACCATGGCCAGTTCGAAGGCCGTGCGGCCTTCCTTCAGCGCCACCGTGGGGTGCGCCGGGCCACCGCCATAGAGGGCCGGATCGACATCGAAGGCGCCGCCGGTGACCAGCAGACCGTCGATCTCGTCCAGATAGGCTTCCGCCAGCTCCGGCTCATGCGGCAGGGCGATGGGCAGGCCGCCGGCCCGCGCCACGCTGGCGAAGTAGTTCTGGCGGAGGGCATACCACGGCAGCTTGGAATAGCCGCCAGGCTGTTCCGCATCGAGGGTCAGGCCGATCAGGGGAAGCTTGCGCATGGTGGGGTTGCTAGCCGCGCCGCGCGCGGCGGACAATAAGAAAGCTTGGGGGAATGAATTCCCCCAAACCCCCTTCTTCTTTTTGCCAGATAAAAAGAAAGAAGAGGGGGTGCGGGGGAGAATTCATTCTCCCCCGTGTCCAACCCTGGGCAGGAAGGAATGGCGGATGCAACTGGCAGGAAAGCGCGTGGTGGTGATGGGCGGCAGCCGCGGCATCGGGCGCTCCATCGCGCTCGGCTTCGCCCAGGAGGGCGCGGCGGTCGCCATCTGCGCCCGCGGCGCGGCAAAGCTGGCCGAGACCCAGGCGGAAATCGCCGCTTTCAAGGTTCCGACCTTCGCCGCTCCCTGCGACCTGGCCGAAGCCGACCAGATCGCCCGCTTCATCCCCGAGGCGGCTGAGGCGCTGGGCGGCATCGACGTGCTGGTGAACAACGCCTCCGGCTTCGGCTCCACCGATGACGAGGCCGGCTGGGCCGCCTCCTTCGCGGTGGACATGATGGCGATCGTCCGCGCCTCGCACGCCGCCCTGCCCTGGCTGGAGAAATCCGGCGCGGGCGCGATCGTCAACGTCTCCTCGATCTCGGCGCTGCGGGCCAGCGATCGCAGCGCGCCCTATGGCGCGATCAAGGCGGCGGTGGACCACTACACCGGCAGCCAGGCCAAGATGTACGCCCGCAAGGGCATCCGGGTGAACGCCGTCGCCCCCGGCTCCATCGAGTTCCCCGGCGGCTCCTGGGAGAAGCGCCGGCTCGAGGGCGCGCCGCTCTACGAGGCCACCCGGGCGAAGATCCCGGCCGGCCGCCTGGGCCACCCCGAGGAAGTCGCGGATGTCGTGCTGTTCCTCGCCTCGCACCGCGCCCGCTGGGTGACTGGGCAGAGCATCGTGGTGGATGGCGGCCAGCTCATCGGCCCCTGAGAGGCCTATGCCCAGCCCGATCGAGATCGCGCTGGAGGAGGCGCGCGCCGCCGCCGCGCGCGGCGAGGTGCCGGTGGGCGCGGTGGTGACCGACGCCGCCGGCACGGTGCTCGCCCGCGCCGGCAACCGGGTGGAGGAACGCCACGACGCCTCCGCCCATGCCGAGCTCCTGGCCCTGCGTGAGGCGGCGGCCGCGCGTGGCGAGCCCCGCCTGCCCGACTGCACCCTGACCGTGACGCTGGAGCCCTGCCCGATGTGCGCCCAGGCCGCCAGCTTCTTCCGCGTGCGGCGGGTGGTCTTCGGCGCCTATGACCCCAAGGGCGGGGGGGTGGAGCATGGCGCGCGCATCTTCGCCGCGCCCTCCTGCCACCATGCGCCGGAGGTCATCGGCGGGGTGCGGGAGCGGGAATGCGGTGACCTGCTGCGCGATTTCTTCGAACAGCGCCGGGGGGAATGAATTCCCCCGGACCCCCCATCTTGCTTCTGCCAAGCCCAGCGGACGCTGTCCACCGGCAGAACGGAACAAAGAGGAAGCAAAAGGGGTACTTGTCCGAGTCCCTTCCCCGAGTCGCACGAACGAATCGCTGACTCCTATTGCGCCGCCGAGAACGGCGGGGTCCGGGGTGACACTGTCACCCCGGCGGGGGTTCCAAGGGGGCGGCGCCCCCTTGGCCCTGGCTCAGAAGTCGCTGACGCGTCCCTTCCGCTCCCAATCCCCGTAGCGGGTCGGCTCCGGCCCGCTCGGCCCGTCGATTTCCTTCGGCATCTTCGGCTTCTCCGGCGGCTTCGGGGCCTCGGGGGCGGGTTTGGTTTCGGTCTGGCTGGGGCTGGCCGGCTTGGCGGCCTCTTGTTGAGCGCTTGTCATGCTCCCCATCTGGGGATCGGAGGCTGAAAACGGAAAGAGGGCATGAACGGCTATCTGCGAACAACCCTGCTGCTCGCGGCGATGACGGCTCTCTTCGTCGTCGTCGGCTATGCCATTGGCGGACGGGGCGGCATGTTGGTGGCCTTCGGCGTGGCCTGCGTCACCAATCTCTTCGCCTGGTGGAACAGCGACCGCATGGTGCTGCGGATGCACAATGCCCAGCCCGTCGGCCCCGAGGAGGCACCGGAGCTCTACGCGATGGTCTCCCGCCTGGCGCAGCGCGCGGGACTGCCGATGCCGGCCCTCTACATCATCCACGAGGACCAGCCGAACGCCTTCGCCACCGGCCGCAACCCGGAGAATGCCGCGGTCGCGGTCAATACCGGCCTGCTGCAGCGGATGCCGCCGGAAGAGGTGGAGGGCGTCATCGCCCATGAGCTGGCGCATATCCGCCACCGCGACACGCTGATCATGACGGTCACCGCCTGCCTCGCCGGCGCCATCGGCATGCTGGCGCAGTTCGGCTTCCTGTTCGGCGGCATGCGCGGCCGGGATGAGCGCGGCGGACTCGGCCCCATCGGCGGCTTGCTGATCATGCTGCTGGCGCCGTTCGCCGCGATGATCGTGCAGATGGCGATCAGCCGCTCCCGCGAATACGAGGCCGATCGCGGCGGCGCCGAGATCAGCGGCAACCCGGCCGGCCTCGCCCATGCGCTGATGCGGCTGGAGCAGGGGCGGCGCAGCTTCATCAACCAGGCGGCCGAGGCCAATCCGGCCACGGCGCATATGTTCATCATCAACCCGCTGGCCGGGCTGCGGATGGACAGCCTCTTCTCCACCCATCCCAGCACCGAGGAGCGGGTGGCGCGGCTGATGGCACTGGCGGGCGAGATGGGCTCGCCCCCGCCGCGCGCGGCGGCGGGTGGCTGGACAGCCCCGGCTCCCTGGGGCGGTGCGCAGCGGCGGCGCGGGCCATGGGGCTGAGGAGACTCTCGCAGGCAGGCTCTTTCTGAAGCGATCTGGAATGGCCTGGAACAGTTCGGGCGCCCCTCAGCCGAAGCCGTATCCCGCTTCGAGCCTCGGGGCACTCCACGCCGTACCCTCACCGCCTTGCGGAGGAGGCCGCGAAACGAATCGGAATGCTCGTTGTCGCCCCTTCGGCTCCCACACCTTGCGCCTTGATGACCAGTTTCGCGCTCGCCACCCCTACCGGCACGGAAAACGTCACCTCGCCTTCCTTGGCCGCATCAGCGTGCACAAGCTGGATGGGGTACTTCACCGGCGAGCTGGGGAGGCCGTCTATAACGAGGCGGAAACTGTTCTCCAGAAACGCCGCGGGATACCCACCCGTATTGAACAGCCTTATCCTGAACCTTAGGGTATTTTCCTTTTCTGAACCCGAGGACAATATTGCGTTCAGGATAGTATAGAGTTCAGGCCCAAGCCTGTATTCCCGCACATCCGGCAGAACAACTTCCGAGGCGCCGTTGGCAGGCGCTTGTGGCCTCAGGGCGGGTTGCGAAGGCGTATTGGAGCCGCCACCAGAGTTTACATCGCGCGAAATTTCAGGTGGTCGAAAATAAGAGAGCCACCCCGCTTCCTTGATTGCCACAAGCAAGCCGGTGACGGCCGTGATCAAAGCCGCCAAACCGGCAAGTACGCCAGGAAGAGTGGAAAGCCCTTCTTTCCTGGGGGGCTCATCCTTTGCCATGGGCTGCTCCCGGTCCCGACATGGCTGGGCTGTATCGAGGGCGCTCCGACTTTCTCGAGAGGCTCGCCTACCACGGCCGGCAACGAAGCGGCGGCCGGCACGCTGCCGGGTAGCCAAAGCTGCCTTGCCGTAGCGGCTGAGGGCAGATCGTGGCCCCTGGCCGATCAAAATGCCACTGTGTCATGCGGCCAGCCCGCGGCACGACCGGGTTGCCCGGCACCGGCAGGGCTGCCGCCCCACCAGAGCGGGAACAGGCAGCGACCTCGCGCTCGGCTCAGACCTCCTCTGGGGATACCAGATCCTGGTGCAGCGCCTTGACCTGCTCGCAGCCCTCGGTCGCCTCGCGGGCCACCGTCAGCATCAGCCGGCGCAGCCAGGCATGGCCCTGGTCCGCCTCCAGCCGGCGCGGGAAGATCAGCGATAGCCGGGTGTGCGGAATCTGCACCGGGCAGGGCCGCAGGACCAGCCCATGCGCCTCGGCCAGTTGCATGGCGAGCCGGGCGGAAAGCGCCATGACCATGTCGGTGCGCTTCAGGATCGCCGGCACGGCGGAAAGATGCGCCACCACCGCGCCCAGCCGTCGCGGGTGCCCGGCCTGCCGCATCGGCTCATCCAGCGCGCCCTCGCGCGAGCCGTTCGGCGAGTGCAGCAGATGCGGCCAGGCGGCGAAACGCTCCGGCGTCATCGGCCCTTCCGCCAGCGGATGGTCGGGGCGCATCAGCGTGAGAAAGGCCTCCGGCAGCAGGCGCAGGCGCGTGTAGAGAGCGGGCGGCTCCGGCAGCACGCCCACCGCCATCTGCACCGCATCCTGCTCCAGCAGCATCATGGCGTTGGTGCGGTCGGTGTGGCGGATGGTCAGCAGGCAGCCCGGCGCCTCAGCGGCTATCCGCGCCAGCAGCGGCGGTGCCAGCACCGCTTCGGCATATTCCGACAGGCCGACAGGAAAGACGCGCCGGGCGCTGGCCGGCTCGAAAGGCGCATGGGCCGCCAGCGCGTCGCGCAGCCGGTCCAGCACCTCGGCCACCGGCTGCATCAGCGAGAGCGCGAGGGCGGTCGGCTCCACCCCGCCGGGGCGGCGCAGGAAGAGCTCGTCCTGCAGCGTGCCGCGCAGCCGGGCCAGGGCATTGGAAACGGCGGGCTGCGACAGGTTCAGCCGCTGCGCGGCGCGCGTGACATGCCGCTCGCGCGCCACGGCGTCGAATACCCGCAGCAGGTTGAGGTCGAGGCGAGAGAGGTCCGTCATTGACGCAACCAATAATGGCCGTTTCCGATGGCGGTTGGAAGCCGTGGCTCCGGCGGGGCTACAGCCGGGGGCGGCCGATCGAGGCCGCAGATCCTACAAAGGCCCTTCCATGTCGGAAAACCGTACCGCGCCCTACGCTGCCCTGCTGCTGCGTGTCAGCCTGGGCGTGATGTTCCTCGCCCATGGCTTCCTGATGAAGATCATGACCTTCGGCTTCGCCGGGACAATGGGCTATTTCGGCAGCCTCGGTTTCCCGCCGGTGCTCGGCGCCCTGGTCGCTCTGGCCGAGACAGCCGCCGGCCTCGCCCTGGTGCTCGGCATCTGGACGCGACTGGTAGCACTGCTCGCAGTGCCGATCCTGGTCGGCGCCACCATGCAGCACATCGGCAATGGCTGGGTATTCAGCCGGCCGGGGGGCGGCTGGGAGTTTCCGGTGTTCTGGACGGCCGCCCTTTTCGTGCAGGCCGGGCTCGGCGCCGGCGCGCTGGCGCTGGACCCGGCGAGGCTGCTTGGCCGCACCCGATTGGCGCCCGCCAGCTGAAAGCGTGACCGGCCGGCGGAGCGCAGGGCGCCCCCCGGCCAGCCAGGCGAATCAGCGTGAGACGGCCCGGACGCTGCCGTCCGGCATATACTCCAGAACCATGCCGCCGCCGTTATAGGCGCCGTTGCCCACGTTCTGGTTGGGCAGGTTCAGCCCGGAGAAGGGCTGCGCCGGCACGGCGACGCGCTCGCGGCCGGACATGCCCGGCTGCATCGTCACCTGATCCTGGCCGACGACGCGGCCTCCCTGCATGCCGCTCATGCCGGAGCCGCCCATGCCGGAGCCCGGCATGGTGCCCTGGTGCTGCATCATGCTGCCCGGCATCTGTCCGCCCATCGGCGCGGAGGGCTGCTGGGTGCCGTAGCCGGTCGTGCCATAGGCGGGGCCGGTCTGGGCATGAGCCAGGGGAACGCCGACAGTGAACGCCAGGCCCACCGCCGCAAGAGTCACCGGAAGACGGAGCATTCTCGCCTTCTCCTTCGCTGCTTCACTCCGGCGGCAGTCGTGATGGCCGCCGGCCGGTGGCCCATCAACGCCCGCCCGGGAGCGGGGTTGCCTGGGCCAGGCCAGCGGAAACACGAGCGTTACAGGACGGCTCCACCCGCGGCTTTCCCCTGGCCTCAGAGGGCGCCGCCCCTGCGGCCGGCCATGGCGCCGAGGCGCAGGCGCAGGGCGTTCAGCTTGATGAAGCCCTGGGCATCGAACTGGTCGTAGGCGCCCTGGTCCTCCTCGAAGGTGACGTACTTCATGGAGTAGAGGCTGTTGGGCGACTGGCGGCCGGTGACGATGGTGTTGCCCTTGTAGAGCTTCAGGCGGACGGTGCCGCTGACGCTGGCCTGGCTCTCGTCCACCATGGCCTGGATCATGCGGCGCTCGGGGGCGAACCAGAAGCCGTTGTAGATCAGCTCGGCATAGCGGGGCATCAGGCTGTCCTTGAGGTGGGCCACCTCGCGGTCCAGGGTGATGCTCTCGATGGCGCGGTGCGCCACATGCAGGATGGTGCCGCCGGGCGTCTCGTAGCAGCCGCGGGACTTCATGCCGACGAAGCGGTTCTCGACGAGATCCAGGCGGCCGATGCCGTTGGCCTTGCCGAGCTCGTTCAGCTTCGTCAGCAGGGTGGCGGGGGAGAGGCGCTCGCCGTTGATGGCGACCGCGTCACCCCGCTCGAACTCGATGGTGATCTCGGTGGCGACGTCGGGCGCGTCCTCCGGGCGGATGGTGCGCTGCCAGACGGTCTCGGGGGGCTCCTGCCAGGGGTCCTCCAGCACCTTGCCCTCGCTGCTGCTGTGCAGGAGGTTGGCGTCCACGCTGAAGGGGGCCTCGCCGCGCTTGTCCTTGGCGATGGGGATCTGGTTGGCCTCGGCGAATTCCAGCAGGCGGGTGCGGCTGGTGAGGTCCCACTCGCGCCAGGGGGCGATGACCTTCACGTCGGGCTTCAGGGAATAGTAGCCGATCTCGAAGCGGACCTGGTCGTTGCCCTTGCCGGTGGCGCCATGGGCGACGGCATCGGCGCCGACCTGCTCGGCGATCTCGATCTGGCGCTTGGCGATCAGCGGGCGCGCGATGGAGGTGCCGAGGAGGTAGCAGCCCTCATAGAGCGCGTTGGCGCGGAACATCGGGAAGACGAAATCCCGCGTGAATTCCTCGCGCAGGTCGTCGATGAAGATGTTCTCCTCCTTGATGCCGAGGAGGCGGGCCTTGTCCCGCGCCGGGCCGAGCTCCTCACCCTGGCCGAGATCGGCGGTGAAGGTCACCACCTCACACCGGTAGGTGGTCTGCAGCCACTTCAGGATGACGGAGGTGTCCAGCCCGCCGGAATAGGCGAGAACCACCTTCTTCACGTCCTTCACCGCCATTGCGTCGGGTCCTTTTCCCCAAGGAGCAAATTCGAGCGGGGTTTGCCGCAGCGGAAGGGCGCGGGCAAGGCGATCATGACCAGGCCAGGCGCACGGAGCGGGGAATTCGCGCCCTTCCGGCGGCATCGCGGGCCAGGCGGAGGAGGCTACGTAGGGCCTCGGGCGGGGTGCGGGGGCCGAGGGGGAGGCGAAGCAGGGTTTCGGACAAAAGCGGATCGGGCAGGAGCCAGGGGGGCGCATCCAGCGCCGAGCGCAGGCCGAGGCGGCGGATCAGGACGAGAAGCGGCAGGCCGCCCAGGCGCGCGGCGCGGCGGCAGGCGCGGCAGATGGCGTATTCGATGGTTCGGAGGGGATGGTCGGGCGGGGCCTTGGCGAGGGCGCGCAGGAGGGCGTGCCAGACGCCGGCATGGGTGAGGCGACGGAAGAAACGGGCGACGGTGTCGGGCTTGCCGTGATGCTCGAGCAGGCTCCTCCACGGGGCGCCGGGCTGGTGGGCGAGGTGGAAGATGGCATCCAGCCGGGCGCGGAGGTCAGCGGTGCGGCGGCCTTGAGGGGCCAGGGCTGGGAGGAAGGGCTGGAGGGCGGCCCAGGCGGCGTCGGAGAGCGGGGTCCAGGGGGTTCGGGGGGTGAGGCGGGACATGAGGGCCGCTCCGAAGGGGGAGCGGAGGGTAATAGGTATTTATTCCTTTTGTCAAGATTCAGAACGTGGCTCAAAGGCGCCGCACATCGAAGAACGATTATCTCTGTTTGACTAGATGACTCGCGCAATCCGGCGCATTAGAAGAGAGAAACTGTAATTTTCTAGATCCCACCTTCCAGGATAAAGATTTATGCCGAATGAAATTCGAATTCCAGCCGAAGGAGGCAAGAATGTTCAAATCTCCACAAATGGCAAGCCTATATTTATTTTAGGCCGAAATGGAGCAGGAAAATCGGCTCTCGTTCATTACATTCGCCAACAAGTCAAGGACTATGGACCGCAAAATTTAGTTTACCTTCCTGGCTCTCGCCCAAGTTATTTTGATCATGAAAGACTTAGTATGACCGCCGCTTCGCGTCAGGATCTTGAGAAAAACAGCTTTTACTGGGATGGACAACCTGATGCTCGCGTTAAACTTCAACAGGGATCGCTGCGGAATGAGCGGGCAATATTTGATCTTTTGTCGTCTATTATACAGTACAACAGCGATGTTGTTGACGATCTTCGTCAGAATGGCCAGAGCGCACTGTCAATTTCTAAAGTTCAATCCAGAACGTCTCCACTTGATCGCGTAAACAACCTACTGAGGCAGGCTAATCTCCCGGTTCAGCTAGAGATGGAGTACGGCGAGATCAGATCTCGTCGCGACGGTAATACATACAGCATCTCTAAAATGTCTGATGGTGAGAGAATAGCTCTTATTCTAATTTCTGAGGTTATATCCGCGAGACCAGGGTCTTTCTTTCTCATCGACGAGCCTGAACTGCACTTGCATCGCGCAATAGTTGTTCCACTTATTTCCGCTCTTATGACTGAGCGATCAGACTGCACAATGCTCGTCAGCACTCATGAGCTCGACCTCCCCAGCGCGTGCTCCGACAGCACGATCATTCTAGTGCGAGGCTGTTTGTGGAATGGTCCGACACCCGCGTTATGGGATGTGGATATTTTGGAGAATGCCGAAGAGATACCCGAAGATGTTCGAGTGGATTTACTCGGCTCCCGCAGAAAAATTCTCTTCGTCGAGGGAACCTCCACCAGCCTTGATCAGCCTTTCTATGCGCTTCTGTTTCCAAACATTTCAGTTAGACAGCGAGAGAGTTGCGCCGAAGTTGGGCGCGCAGTAGGAGGGTTACGCCAAGTCCGCCATTTGCACCACGCTGAAGTTTTCGGATTGGTAGATAACGATAGTATGAGCGCTGAACACAAAGAAAAACTTCGAAAAAATGGGATTTTTGCGCTGCCCATATTCTCAGTAGAAAGTCTATACTATTGTAGAGAGCTGTTATTTGCAGTGGCCCACAGACAATCATTAATGTTTGGGGAGCGTCCGAACGAACTGATTTCTCAAGCCACAGAGAAAGCTATTGCAAAACTGAAGCAGCCAGGAAAAGCTGAACACTTAGCCGCCCGGGTAAGTGAGCGAAAAATGCGAGACGCGCTCCTTGCAAATATGCCTAGCAGAGAGGATGTAATTAGTAGCGGATCCGATCCGATTCAAGTTTCGATTCTTTCGCCCTACACGGAAATTCTCGCGAAACTTCAGAGATCGATCGAGGAATCCGATTTAGATTCTATCATTAGTGCGTATCCAATCCGAGAATCCGGCGTTCTCGGTGACCTTGCAAGGGAACTCCACTTTCGCAGCGAAACAGACTACGAGAAGGCAGTGTTAACCACTCTTTCTTCTGATGAAACCTTAAGAGCGACCATCAAAGATAAATTGGGAGCATTATCTTCTGAGCTTGAATAAGCCACAAAAAGGCCTCTGTTCAACCGGCACCTTGCGTTGAGAGGATCTGCGGCCACCTGCGATCAATTGGATCGCAGGAGGATCTTTACCCGCTCAAGTGAATTCACCTGAGCGGGATCTGTTCCAGCATTCATGCAGGCAGACGAGACTGGCCTCCCTCTTCGCCTGAATCTGCTGAACTTGTCCTACGCGGGCACAGCTCTCCTCTCCTGCCCCGCATTGAACTCCTTCAGATGACTTAGCAGGTCCAGGAGGCTCAGCCTCCTGGCGGATGGGGGTCCGGGGGAAGGCGGCGCCTTCCCCTGGCCGGGCGTTAGGCATGAAAAAAAGCCGGGCATTTTCTGCCCGGCTTTTTTCGTTCGGAGCCCAGGACCCTCAGGCGGCGGCGGCGCGGCCGGCCTGGGGGTCGAGGCGGTAGCCGCCGCCCTCGGTGAGGAGGAGGCAGGCGTTGGCCGGATCGGGCTCGATCTTCTGCCGGAGGCGGTAGATGTGCGTCTCCAGCGTGTGGGTCGTCACCGCCGCGTTGTAGCCCCAGACCTCGTTGAGGAGGACTTGGCGGGCCACGGGGCGGCCGCCGGCGCGGTAGAGGAACTTCAGGATCGCCGCTTCCTTCTCGGTCAGGCGGATCTTGCGGTTCTTCACCGGCTCCAGCAGCAGCTTGGCCGAGGGGCGGAAGGTGTAGGGGCCGATGACGAAGACGGCGTCCTCGGAGTTGTCGAAGACGCGGAGCTGGGCGCGCAGGCGGGCCAGCAGTTCGCCGATGCGAAAGGGCTTGGCGATGTAGTCGTTGGCGCCGGCGTCGAGGCCGCGCACCACGTCCTGCTCGGCGTCGGCGCCGGTCAGCATGATGATGGGGAGCTTCACCCCCTGCTGGCGCAGGCGGGCGCAGAGATCCCGGCCATCGCCATCCGGCAGGCCGATATCAAGCAGCACGGCGTCGAAGCGGGCGTCTCCGGAGAGGAGCTGTTCCGCCGCCTCCGAGGAGGAGCCGGCCTCCACAGGCGCGAATTCGCCATCCAGCGCCAGTTGTTCGGACAAGGTGGCGCGCAGGGCGTCATCATCGTCCACGATCAGGATCGGCCGCGGGCCAGTCATGCGATTTCTCGACCTACCCAGTGGAAAGACAAGGCATCAACCTTTCGGAATTTGGGACCCCGACCGAAAGGCGTGCAGCCTTATCGTGACGGTGAGAGCGCCGTGGGGCAAGTCCTGGCGCGAATCCGAATGCATCCAGGTTTGATTTTTCGGACAAAAATCGGGGTATGGCAACCAGAGACGCGACGCCACATTGCCAGCTGACGCTCACCGCGACCAGATTGGTCAAAAGCGCACGGAAAGCGATGGTATGACCAGCACAGGAAATGTCGCGCCGGAGTTGCGGCACGACCCGGAGATCGGCCCGGCGCTGCCGGATGCCGCCGCGCTCAGGCTCCGGGCGGTGCATCGTGCCGCCAGCGATCTGCGGCGCGGGACGCCGGTGCTGCTTGAAGGGGCCCAGGGGGGGACGCAAGGAGGGACGCAGGGGCCGCTGCTGGTGGCGACCGCCGAGACGGTGGGCGCGCGGGGCCTGGCCGAGATCGCGGCGGGCGCGCTGGCGCCGCCGGTGCTGCTGCTGGCGCCGGTCCGCGCCGCCGCGGTGCTGCAGCGCCCCATTGCCGCCGCCGCGCCGCCGGATGTGGAGCCTGTCGCCGCGCGCAAGCCGGAGGACGGGGTGACCGCGCTGCGGCTCAGCCCTGCCCTGCTGGAGCCTGCCGCGCTGAAGCGGCTGGCCGATCCGGTGGCGGAGCGGCTGTTGCCCGAGGTGCCGGAGGTGGTCGCGCCGCCCGCGCTGGCGCCGGCCGCGCTCACGCTGGCCAAGCTGGGGCGCCTGTTGCCCGCGCTGGTCGTCGCCCCGGCGCGTTCCGTGGCGGTGGCGGCGGAGCTGGGCCTGTTGCGCGTGGCCGCCGCCGATGTGCTGGCCTATCCGGCCACCGCCGCGACCACCCTCACCCGCGTCGCCGAGGCGCGGGTGCCGCTGGAGGATGCGCGGGATGCCCGGATCGTCGCCTTCCGGGCCGCGGATGGAGGGATCGAGCATCTCGCCATCCTGGTGGGGGAGCCGGAGAAGCTGGCCGCCGCCGGGGGCGCGCCGCTGGTGCGGGCGCATTCGGAGTGCTTCACGGGGGACCTGCTGGGCAGCCTGCGCTGCGATTGCGGGCCGCAGTTGCGGGGGGCCATCCGGCGCATGGGGGAGGAGGGCGCGGGCGCGCTGCTCTACCTGGCGCAGGAGGGGCGCGGCATCGGCCTGGTGAACAAGCTGCGGGCCTATACGCTGCAGGATCAGGGGCTTGATACGCTCGATGCCAACCGGGCGCTGGGCTATGGCGCCGATGAGCGGGGGTTCCTGGTGGCGGCGACCATGTTGCAGGCGCTCGGCATTCCGCGCGTGCGGCTGCTGACCAACAATCCGGACAAGCTGGCCGGGCTCGCCGCCTGCGGCATCACCGTGGTGGGGCGGGAGGCGCATCGCTTCGCGGCCAATGGGGTGAACGACAAGTATCTGGAAACCAAGGCGGAGCGCTTCGGGCACCTGCTGTGAGGCCCTGGGGGTGAGTCCTCAGGTGTGAGTCCCTGGGCGGGCGGGGCGGGGCGCTCTTCCTGCCCCCTTGCCTTGGGGCGCCGTCGCGCCATGCTGCCGGCATGGCCAGCCCCGCTTCCCTCATCGCCACCGTCTTTCCCGATGGCCGCCTGA
>Ga0180221_1001027_pt1 | contig 20514 bp, 21 predicted proteins | sample eDN5th37CKraftMG_FD_151339 | JGI IMG/M metagenome (GOLD analysis project Ga0180221, IMG submission 151339) | Enriched Miracle-Growth compost microbial communities from Emeryville, California, USA - eDNA 5th pass 37_C Kraft MG (version 2) (version 2) ...
ATGAGCCGCGCGTTCTGGCGGTCCTGCATGTAGCCGACGAGGATGCCGTCCTCGATCAGCACGGTGCGGCTGGTCGGCGTGCCCTCGTCGTCGATGGAGAGCGAGCCGCGGCGCGCCGCGAGCGTGCCGTCGTCGACCACGGTGACGCCCCTGGCCGCGACCTGTTGCCCCATGAGGCCGGCGAAGGCGGAGGTTTTCTTGCGGTTGAAGTCGCCCTCGAGTCCATGGCCGACCGCCTCGTGCAGCATCACGCCGGGCCAGCCGGGACCGAGCACCACGTCCATCTCGCCGGCGGGGGCGGGCACCGCCTCGAGGTTCACCAGGGCCTGGCGCACCGCGTCGTCGGCCGCGTTGCGCCACGCGCCGGATTCGAGGAAGCGGCGGTAGCCCTCGCGGCCGCCGTAGCCGTAGCTTCCGGTCTCCTGGCGGCTGCCGTCGCCGGCCACCACCGAGACGTTGACCCGCACCAGCGGCCTGATGTCGCGGTAGATCTCGCCGTCGGGCCGCAGGATTTCCACCACCTGCCACGACGCGGCGACGCTGGCCGAAACCTGCCTCACCCGCGGGTCCCTGGCCCGGGCATAGGCGTCGATCTCCTCGAGCAGCCTCACCTTGGCTTCGAAGCCCGGCTCCTCCAGCGGATTCTCGTCGCCGTAGAGCCTGACGTTGGTGCGCGCCGGCGGCGCGGCGACATGGCCGGAATAGCCGCCCTTCACCGCGGCGACGGAATCGGCCGCGCGCGCGATCGCGGCCTCGGAAATGTCGGAGGCGTGGGCGTAGCCGACCGCTTCGTCCTTCACCGCGCGCAGGCCGAAACCCTGGTCGGTGTCGTAGGTCGCCTGCTTGAGCCGGCCGTTGTCGAACAGCAGCATCTCCGACTGCCGGTATTCGAGGAACAGCTCGCCGTCGTCGGCGCCGTCGAGGCCGCGGGCGACGATTTTCGTGACCGTCGGCTTGTCGAGGCCGGCGCGATCGATGAGGGAGGTGGTTGTCATGGCGGGGAATCCCATTCGTCCCGCGAAAGATAGGTCTTCGGGAGCCGCGCCGCTACGGCAGCTTGTCGTAGCCCGCGCCGAAGCCCTTGAGGCTCACCGGGAAGCCGATGCCTTCCTCGGGCGTCTGGAAGATGAAGAATGTCGCCGTGGTGCCGGAGCGGAATTTCTTCATCAGGTCGTCGTCCATGACGAGCTCCGCATAGCAGCCGCGCGGGATGCAGCGCACGAAGCCGACCCGGCCGACATCCGTGTCGTCGATCTTGAGCCCCAGGCCCGCGGGGAGGAGCACGCCGAGCGGCGCCTGGACCCGCATGATGCGCGACTTGTGATCCGCGGTCTTGATGACCAGCACGGTGAGCCCAACGTTGGCGCGGTCCTCGGCCACCACGCTCTGGAACAGCGCGCACTGCTCCTGCTGGGCGCCGGCCGGGGTCTCGCAGCGGATCTGCCAGTCGTCATGGACCGAGCGCACCGCGCCCTGCGCCCGGGCGGCGCCGCAGTATGCCGCCGAAAGCGCGAACACGAGGGCTGCGGCGCGTCCCGCGCGTATCAGGGTGAGATCAAGGCGTCCCATTCCGGGGTCCATTCTCCGGCCGAATCGCGGCCGGTTGCCGCCGCCGGGTCTGGGTACATCGCGTCCTCCCGGCGTTCAAGGATTCGGCCGCGGCAAAGCGCCTCTCCGTGCCCCGTAACCATCGACAAACCGGCGCATTTCAGGGTTGAACGAAGATCGGCGCTCGAGGGTGGTCAGGCACATTGCGAGTAGGGCGGAATTGTGGTTTGAGAAGTTCTAGGGGAGCTGCTGCGCTGCACGCTGCGCGGCCCCTTTCGCCGCGGTCGCGGACCGCGACGGACCGTCAAAATCCGATTGTCCCCCACGGGCTTGAGCCCGCCGAGGCCGGTCGATCGACACTCCAGGAGCTTGTTCAGATGCAGGTCATATCCCGGCACATCAGGGCCCGGTTGGTCGCAGCCGTTGCCGCGGCTTCGGTTCTGCTCGGCGCCGGCAGCGCCTTCGCCGGCCTCGGCCAGCCCTCGGAGTGGGAGATCGGCCCGCAGCAGGCCGCGACGCCGGTGATGGAGAACATCATCGCGTTCCACGACCTCCTGCTGTGGATCATCTCCGGCATCGTGGTGTTCGTGCTGATCCTGCTGCTGATCGTCATGTTCCGGTTCAACGCGCGCGCCAACCCGACACCGTCGCGCACCACCCACAACACCCTGCTCGAGGTGCTGTGGACGGTGATCCCGGTGGCGATCCTGGTCGTGATCGCGATTCCCTCGTTCCGCCTGCTGTTCTTCCAGCTCAACACGCCGCAGGCCGATCTGACCGTGAAGGCCACCGGCAAGCAGTGGTACTGGACCTACGATTATCCCGATAACGGCAAGTTCGAGTTCGACTCGGTCATGCTGAAGGACGACGCCCTCAAGCCGGGCCAGCCGCGGCTCCTCTCGGTCGACAACGAGATGGTGGTGCCGGTGAACAAGGTGGTCCGCGTGCAGGTCATCGGCGCGGACGTGATCCATTCCTTCGCCGTGCCATCTTTCGGCATCAAGATCGACGCCATTCCGGGCCGCCTCAACGAGACCTGGTTCAAGGCGACCCGCGAGGGCATGTATTACGGCCAGTGCTCCGAGCTGTGCGGGCGCAACCACGCCTTCATGCCGATCGCGGTGCGGGTCGTGAACGACCAGGCGTTCGCGGCCTGGGTGGACGAGGCCAAGAAGAAATTCGCCGCGACCGACGAGCCGGCCACGGCGGACGGCAACAAGCTCGCGGCGGTCGCGGCGGACGGCCGCTGAGGCCGCCCGGGAACGAACGAAAACTGAACGTCGAAGGAACGAGATCATGGCAACGGCAGCTTATGACGCGCACGGTGCACACGGCACGGAGGCTCACGGCGCGCACGATCACCCGCACGGCTGGCGGCGCTATCTCTATTCGACGAACCACAAGGACATCGGGACGATGTACCTGGCGTTCGCCATCGTCGCGGGCGTCATCGGCGGCCTGCTCTCGATCGGCATCCGCCTGGAGCTGATGTATCCCGGGGTCCAGATCTTCACCGGGACGCATACGATCAACCTCGGCTTCGCCCAGTGGACGTTCGAGCTCAGCCCGCACAATTTCAACGTGTTCACCACCGCGCACGGCCTCATCATGATCTTCTTCATGGTGATGCCGGCGATGATCGGCGGCTTCGGCAACTGGATCGTGCCGCTGATGATCGGCGCGCCGGACATGGCATTCCCGCGGATGAACAACATCTCGTTCTGGCTGCTGCCGGCCTCGTTCTCGCTGCTCCTGATCTCGCTGTTCATGGAGGGCGAGCCGGGATCGCCCGGCGTCGGCGCCGGATGGACGCTCTATGCGCCGCTCTCGACGTCCGGCCACCCCGGCCCGGCGGTCGATTTCGCGATCCTGTCGCTGCACATTGCCGGCGCGTCGTCGATCCTCGGCGCCATCAATTTCATCACCACCATCTTCAACATGCGCGCGCCGGGCATGACCCTGCACAAGATGCCGCTGTTCGTGTGGTCGATCCTGGTGACGGTGTTCCTGCTGCTGCTGTCGCTGCCGGTGCTCGCCGGCGCGATCACGATGCTGCTGACCGACCGCAACTTCGGCACCACGTTCTTCTCGGCGGAAGGCGGCGGCGATCCGGTGCTGTTCCAGCACCTGTTCTGGTTCTTCGGCCATCCCGAGGTCTACATTCTTATCCTTCCGGGCTTCGGCATGGTCAGCCAGATCGTCTCCACGTTCTCCAAGAAGCCGGTGTTCGGCTATCTCGGCATGGCCTACGCCATGGTCGCGATCGGCGTCGTCGGCTTCGTGGTGTGGGCGCACCACATGTACACCGTCGGCATGTCGAGCGGCGCGCAGGCCTATTTCGTCGCCGCCACGATGGTGATCGCGGTGCCCACGGGCGTGAAGATCTTCTCGTGGATCGCCACCATGTGGGGCGGCTCCATCGAGTTCCGCGCGCCGATGCTGTGGGCGCTCGGCTTCATCTTCCTGTTCACCGTGGGCGGCGTCACCGGCGTCGTTCTGGCGAACGCCGGCGTGGACCGCATCCTCCAGGACACCTACTACGTGGTGGCGCACTTCCACTACGTGCTGTCGCTCGGCGCGGTGTTCACGATCTTCGCGGGCTGGTACTACTGGTTCCCGAAGTTCTTCGGCTACATGTACAACGAGACCATCGCGAAGCTGCACTTCTGGCTCACGTTCATCGGCGTGAACCTGATCTTCTTCCCGATGCACTTCCTCGGCCTCGCCGGCATGCCGCGCCGCTACGTGGACTATCCCGACGCCTTCGCCGACTGGAACTTCGTCTCGTCCATCGGCTCCTACATCTCGGGCTTCGCCACGCTGATCTTCCTCTACGGCATCGCCGAGGCATTCGCGAAGAAGCGCGTGGCCGCCAACAACCCGTGGGGCGCCGGCGCGACCACGCTGGAGTGGACGCTGTCCTCGCCGCCGCCGTTCCACCAGTTCGAGGTGCTGCCGCGCATCAAGTGACGATGAGCGGGAAAGCGTGAGTTGCCGATGTCGCTGGTGAGTCAAAGCGCCGATCTGGTCCGGCCGGGCGCGTCCGTCGCCCCGGCCGAGCCGTCGCTCGCCGGCGTCGGGGACTACATCGCCCTGCTCAAGCCGCGGGTGATGTCGCTCGTGGTGTTCACGGCGCTGGTCGGGCTGATGCTGGCGCCGGGTCACCTGCATCCGGTGATCGGCTTCGCCTCGCTCCTGTGCATCGCGGTCGGGGCGGGCGCGTCCGGCGCGCTCAACATGTGGTACGACGCCGACATCGACGCGATGATGGCCCGCACCCGCAACCGGCCGATCCCGGCCGGGCGCATCACGGCCGGCGAGGCCATGGGCTTCGGCATGACGCTGGCGGTGGGCTCGGTGGCGGTGCTCGGCCTCGTCGCCAACTGGCTCGCCGCGGCCCTGCTCGCCTTCACCATCTTCTTCTACGCCGTCGTCTATTCGGTATGGCTGAAGCGGTCCACGCCGCAGAACATCGTCATCGGCGGCGCCGCCGGCGCGTTCCCGCCGATGATCGGCTGGGCCGCGGCCACCGGCGCCGTGAGCATCGAATCGGTGACGCTGTTCCTCATCATCTTCTTCTGGACGCCCCCGCATTTCTGGGCGCTGGCGCTCGTCAAGTCCGACGATTACGCGCGCGCCGGCATCCCGATGCTGCCGGTGGTGGCGGGCCGCGCCGAGACGCGGCGGCAGATCGCGATCTACTCCGCCCTCCTGGCGCCGCTCGGCGTCGCGCCGTATCTCCTCGGGTTCGCCGGCGCGGCCTACGGCGTGATCGCCGCCGTGAGCGGCGCGGCGTTTCTCGCGCTGGCGCTGCGGCTCGCGCGGCTGGGCGACGGGCCGGCCGGCGACAAGGCGGCCAAGGCGCTGTTCGGTTATTCCATCCTCTACCTGTTCGGGCTGTTTGCCGCCCTGCTGATCGAAAACCGGCTTCTGGCGCTCCTCGGCGGCGCGGGGGCATAATGGCGGGCGATGGACAACCATGACGACAACGAGACGGGCATCGTCCTTACCGAAGAACAGAAGCGCCGCCGCCGCGCCCGCTCCATCGCGATCGCGCTGTCGCTCGGCGCGCTCGTGCTGCTGTTCTACGTCGTCACCATCGTCAAGCTCGGCCCCGGCGTGCTGCGGCATCCGCCGCATTGAGGAGGGCTGAGCCGATGCGCGCCGAGAAGAGCCCCGGGAACTCCCGCGACCTGACCATCGCCGCCATCTGCGGCGCCGTGGTCGGCCTGATGATCGGGGCGTCCTACGCCGCCGTGCCGTTCTACAACTGGTTCTGCCGCACCACCGGCTATGGCGGCACCACCCAGGTCGCCCACGTCGCGCCCAAGAAGGCGCTGGGCCGCAGCATCACCGTGCGGTTCGACAGCAACGTCGGCCCCGGCCTGCCGTGGCGCTTCGAGCCGGAGAAGACCTCGATCAACGTGAAGATCGGCGAGGTCGTGACGGTCTACTATCACGTCACCAACCTGTCCGCGCGCGCGACCTCGGCCCAGGCCGCCTACAACGTGACGCCGCTCACCGTCGGCTCCTACTTCGACAAGATCAACTGCTTCTGCTTCACCGAGCAGCACCTGAAGCCCGGCGAGAAGCAGGACATGGCGGTGGTGTTCTACGTCGATCCCGCGATCGCCAACGATCACGAGCAGGACGACCTCAACACCATCACGCTGTCCTACACGTTCTATCCGGTGCGCGACGAGCCCGCGCCGGGGACATCTGAAAAGGCGGCGCCTGCAAAGACGGCCGACACATCCGACACTGCGTCCCGGTCCGGACGCCTGTGACGCCCTTCTCGAACGGAGACCCTCATGGCTGACGCCCACGCCAAGCAACACGACTACCACCTGGTCGATCCGAGTCCATGGCCCGTGGTCGGCTCGCTGTCGGCGTTCGTGACCGCGGTCGGCGCCATCGGCTGGATGCACCACCTGTTTGCCGCCGCGCCGCTGGTGTTCGGCCTGGGCGTGCTCGGCGTGCTCTACACCATGTTCAGCTGGTGGCGCGACGTGATCCGCGAGGCCGAGTACGGCGGCTATCACACCCGGGTGGTGCAGATCTCGCATCGCTACGGCATGATCCTGTTCATCGCCTCGGAGGTGATGTTCTTCGTCGCCTGGTTCTGGGCCTATTTCTCCACGGCGCTGTTCCCCAACGACATCCACCAGATCGTGCGCGCCGACCTGTTCGGCCACGTCTGGCCGCCGAAGGGCATCGAGACCTTCGACCCGTGGCACCTGCCGCTCCTGAACACGCTGATCCTGCTCACCTCGGGCACCACCGTCACCTGGGCGCACCACGCGCTCCTGGAAAACGACCGAGACGGGCTCAAGTGGGGCCTGATCTGCACCATCCTGCTCGGCCTGTCGTTCACCTGCGTCCAGGCGTTCGAGTATTCGCACGCCGAGTTCAACTTCTCCGGCCACATCTACGGCGCGACCTTCTTCATGGCGACCGGCTTTCACGGCGCGCACGTCATCATCGGTTCGATCTTCCTGATCGTGTGCCTGATCCGCGCCATGGCCGGCCAGTTCACGCCGACCCAGCACCTCGGCTTCGAGTTCGCCGCTTGGTACTGGCACTTCGTCGACGTGGTCTGGCTGTTCCTGTTCGTCTGCATCTACGTCTGGGGCTCGGGCGGCGGCGCCGCGGCCGCGGCGGGCTGAAGCGCCATCCCGGCGGATCGAGCGGGGCGGCTGCGGCCGCCCCGTTTGTTTTTGCGGCCGGCGTCTCGCCTGCGCTCGTCCGCGACGGCAGGGGAACCGCATCTCGCGCGCGCATCGGAAGCATTGTGCGCCGGCGTCATCGGGCGTAGGGGAGGGGCGGTTTTTCAGGGCCCTGCCATGACCTCGGACTATGCACCCGTTTCGCCTTATGTGGCCGGGCTCCTGTGCCGGTGCCCGCGCTGCGGCAAAGGCAAGCTGTTCTCCGGCTTCATCGGCCTCAAGCCGCGCTGCGAGGTCTGCGGCCTCGACTACAGCTTCATCGACGCCGGCGACGGACCGGCGGTGTTCGTCATCCTGTTCGCGGGCTTCGTCGTGGTCGGCGCGGCGCTGCTGGTGGAGGTCCTGTACCAGCCGCCGTTCTGGGTCCATGCGGTGCTGTGGGGCCCGCTGATCCTGATTTGCACGCTCGGGCCGCTGCGTCTCGTCAAGTCGACGCTGATCGCGCTGCAATACCACCACAAGGCCGCCGAGGGGCGGCTGGAACGGATCGAGCGCCAGCCGTGAACGGCATTGTGTCCTCCCGCCGCGGCCTCGTGGGGCCGACGCTCGCGATGCTCGCGGCCTTCGCCGTGCTGGTCGCCCTCGGCGTCTGGCAGCTCGAGCGCAAGGTCTGGAAGGAGAACCTGATCGCGACCATGGACGCGCGGCTCGCCGCGCCCCCGGTCGATCTGCCGCCGCCGGAGCAATGGGGCGCGCTCAACCCGGACAACGCCGAGTTCCGCCGCGTCAAGTTCCGTGCCGAGTTCATCCCGGTGGACGACGTCTATGTTTACGTGGCCGGCTCGGCGCTGCGCACCGACATCCAGGACCCCGGTTATTTCGTGTTCCGCCCGGCGAAGCTCCCGGACGGGCATGTGGTGGTCGTCAACCGCGGCTACATCCCGATCGACGCGGTGAAGCAGTCGCCGGCCGAGACGCTCGACATCGCCGGCTACATCCGCTTCCCCGAGCCCAAGCCGTGGTTCATCTCCGCGACCGCCGCGCCCGGCCAGGCGTGGTTCGTGCGCGACCAGCGCGCCATGGCGGCGGCGCGGGGCTGGGGGGAGGTGGCGCCGTTCTACGTGGACCAGGAGACGCCGGTGCCGCCGGGCGGCCTGCCGCGGCCGTCGGCCCTGGTGGTGACGCTGCGGGACGACCATCTCGGCTACGCCTTGACCTGGTTCGGGCTCGCGGCCGTGCTGGCGGGGGTCTATATCGCCTGGCTGGTCTCACGCCGCCGGGACAAGGTATCATGATGCCAAATGGCGGCCTGGCCGCTCCATCGAAGCCGATTCCCCTGCAGCCCCGCATGCGCTAGTGTGAGGCCTGCCGCGGGCGTCCGCGGCTAACGAAATCCCGTTGCATCCCAATTGCTTGTGCAGCCCCACGAGGCGCGAGGGCGATCCGTGCGTTATCTCTCCACCCGAGGCGAAGCTCCGGCGCAGTCCTTCGTCGAGGTGACGCTGGCCGGCCTCGCGCGCGACGGCGGGCTCTATGTGCCCGAAGCTTGGCCGTCGCTGGATGCGCAGACCATCGCAGGCTTCGCCGGCAGGCCTTATGCGGAAGTCGCGACCGCGGTGATCGCGCCGTTCGCGAGCGGCGCGCTCGCGGCCGCCGATCTCGCGCGCATGGCGCGCGAAGCCTACGATGCGTTCCGCCATCCGGCGGTGGCGCCGCTCATTCAGGTCGCCGACAACACCTTCATTCTCGAGCTGTTCCACGGGCCGACGCTGGCGTTCAAGGATCTGGCGATGCAGTTGCTCGCCCGCCTGATGGACCATGCGCTGGCGCAGCGCGGCGAGCGCACCACCATCGTGGTCGCCACCTCGGGCGACACCGGCGGCGCCGCGGTCGAGGCGTTCCGCGGCCGCAGCCAGGCCGATCTCGTGGTGCTTTATCCCAACGGCCGCATCTCCGAGGTGCAGCGCCGCATGATGACGACCGCGGCGGACGACAACGTCCATGCGCTCGCCATCGACGGTACCTTCGACGACTGCCAGGCCATCGTGAAGGGCCTGTTCAACCACCACGCCTTCCGCGACCGCGTGCGGCTTTCCGGCGTCAATTCCATCAACTTCGCGCGCATCGTGGCGCAGGCGGTCTATTACTTCACCGCCGCGGTCGCGCTCGGCGCGCCGCACCGCGAGGTCGCGTTCACGGTGCCGACCGGCAACTTCGGCGACATCTACGCGGGCTACGTCGCCCAGCAGATGGGCCTGCCCGTGGATCGGCTCACCATCGCCACCAACGTCAACGACATCCTTGCGCGCACGCTCGCCACCGGCGCCTACGAGCCGCGCGAGGTGGTGCCGACCGCTTCGCCTTCCATGGACATCCAGGTGTCGTCGAACTTCGAGCGCCTGCTGTTCGACGCCCATGGCCGCGACGCCGCGGCGGTGCGCGCGCTGATGGCCTCGCTCGACCAGTCGCGGCGCTTCGCCGTGTCCGGTCCCGCGCTCGCCGCGATCCGCGCGCGCTTCTCCGCGGCCCGGGCCGACGAGCAGGAGACCGCGGCCACCATCCGCACGCTCAAGCGCGAGGCCGGCTACCTCGCGGACCCGCACACCGCCGTCGCGGTCGCGGTCGCGGAGAAGGAGACGCGCGACCCGGCGGTGCCCATGGTCGTGCTCTCCACCGCGCATCCGGCGAAGTTCCCCGATGCCGTCGAGGCTGCCTGCGGCGTCAAGCCGGCGCTGCCCGACTGGCTCGGCGACCTCTACGGCCGGCCCGAGCGGTTCAACGTGCTTCCCGCCGACCGGGCGGCGGTCGAGCAATTCGTTCTCAGTGTCAGCCGCGTGGCCCAGGGAGTTGCCGCATGAGTATCGAGCTCACCCGACTGCCGTCCGGCCTCGTCGTCGTCACCGATACGATGCCGCACGTGGAGACGGCCTCGCTCGGCGTCTGGGTCGGCTCCGGCAGCCGCAACGAGACGCCGGAGGAGAACGGCATCTCGCATTTCCTGGAGCACATGGCGTTCAAGGGCACCAAGCGGCGCACCGCGCGCGACATCGCCGAGGAGATCGAGGCGGTAGGCGGCGACATCAACGCCGCCACCGGCGTCGAGATGACGGCCTATTATGCGCGGCTGCTCAAGGCCGACGTGCCGCTCGGCCTCGACGTGCTCGCCGATATCCTGTCGGAGCCGCTGTTCGACCCGGACGACATCGCCCGCGAGAAGAACGTCATCGTCCAGGAGATCGGCGCGAGCGAGGACACGCCCGACGACATCATTTTCGAGCACCTGCAGGCCACGGCCTTCCCCGAGCAGCCCGTCGGCCGCACCATCATGGGCACGCGCCAGACCGTGCGCTCGTTCGACCGCAAGCAGTTGCGCGCCTACCTCGACCGTCAGTACCGCGCCCCCGGCATGGTGGTGGCCGCAGCCGGCGCCGTCGGGCACCGGGCCGTCGTCGACGAGGTGAACCGGCTGTTCGGCCGCTTCGACGGCGCGGCCGCGCCGCCGCCGCCGGCGGCGCGCTTCGTCGGCGGCACCCGCATCGAGCGCCGCGACCTGGAGCAGGTGCATGTCGCCATCGGCTTCGAGGGCGTGCCGCACGCCGACCCCGCGCTGCACGGCCTGCAGGTGTTCGCCAACGTGCTCGGCGGCGGCATGTCGTCGCGGCTGTTCCAGGAGGTCCGCGAGATCCGCGGCCTGTGCTATTCGATCTATGCGTTCCACGCGTCCTATCGTGACACGGGCCTGTTCTCGATCTATGCGGGGACCGACCCGAACGACGTGGAGGAGCTGATGCGCGTCTGCGTCACCGAGATCGCGCGCGCGGCCGGCACCGTCACCGAGGCGGAGGTGGCGCGCGCCAAGACCCAGATGAAGGCCGGCCTGCTGATGTCGCTGGAAAGCTCCAGCGCGCGCGCCGAGCAGCTCGCGCGCCATATGATGGTGTTCGGCCGGCCGCTGTCGGTCGAGGAGACGGTGCAGAAGATCGAGGCGGTCACGGTCGAGAGCGTCGGCGAGGCCGGCCGCGCCATGCTGTCGCGCGGACGCCCGGCGGTCACCGTGCTCGGCCCCGGCCACCGTCTCGAAAGCGCGGCGGCCATCGCCGAAAGCCTCAAGCGCGGGGTCGCGTGATTCGCCATGGCCTTCTTTCGCACCGTCAGCCCGAGCGAGACGCCGCCCGCCATCGACGGCGACGGCGTGGTGCTGCGCTGGCCGCAGCACTCCGACTACCAGGCGTGGGCGAGCCTGCGCGAACTGAGCCGCGACTTCCTGACGCCGTGGGAGCCGACCTGGCCGCTCGACGACCTGACGCGCGGCGCGTTCCGCCGCCGGCTGAAACGCTATGCCGACGACCAGCGCGCGGACCTGTCCTACTCGTTCTTCGTGTTCCGCAAGGAGGACGACGTGCTGGTCGGCGGGCTCACCATCGCCAACGTGCGGCGCGGCGTGGCCCAGGCCGGCAGCCTCGGCTACTGGATGGGCCAGCCCTATGCCGGCCGCGGCTACATGAGCGCGGCGGTGCGCGCGGTGGCGACGTTCTCGTTCGGCGCGCTCAGCCTGCACCGGCTGGAGGCGGCCTGCATTCCCACCAACAAGGCGTCGGCGCGGCTGCTCGAGAAATGCGGCTTCAAGTACGAGGGACTGGCGCGGCAGTATCTCTGCATCAATGGGCGGTGGCACGACCACCTGCTGTTCGCGCGGCTGCGCGACGACCCGGCGCCTTAACCATAGGGGCCGGCGGCCTTGGGTCTGCCATGGTTGCGTTGCTATAACCCGCGGCTCTGGGGGAGCCGGGGGTTCATGACGTCAATCCATCCAAGCCATTCGAAGTTCGGCGCCGCCGGACTCGCTCTGGTCGCGGCCGCGCTCGTCGCCGGCTGCTCGACCACCTCGCTCACCGGCTCGAAATCGGAAGGCACCACGTCGGCCGCCTCCGGCTCCGTGCCGTTCGGCGACCGGGTCAGCTCGCTGTTCGGCGGCATCACCCGGCCCCAGGCGAGCGCGCAGACGCAGGCCTCGGCCGCCGACACGACGCCGACCAGCGAGGACTTCGACTGTCCGGCCATCGACGTGCGCCAGGGCGCCTCGACCTTGCAGGAGAACACGCCGGGCGTCGAACCTAGCGCGCTGACGCTGCGCTATCAGGTGACCTTCGTGCGCGCGGCGCGCGAATGCCGCGTCCAGGGCAGCAACGTCAACATCAAGATCGGCGTGCAGGGCCGCGTCATCCTCGGACCGGCGGGCGGGCCCGGGCCGACCGACATCAAGGTGCCGCTGCGCTATGCGTTGGTGCAGGAGACGCTCAACGAGAGCAAGAGCATCTGGACGAAGCTCTACACGGTGCCGGTGACGCTGCCGGCGCAGACCCAGAGCGTCGAGTTCACGCATATCTCCGACGACCTGACGATTCCGATCCCGAAGCCCGCCGACCTCGCGCAGATGATCGTCTATATCGGCTTCGATCCGCTCGGCGCCGAGCAGGAGAAGAGGAAGCCCGGGCCGAGGAAGCCGCGCCGGCATTGAGCCGGCGGCCGCAGCGCAGCGCGCGCCAGGACCCCGAGGGTCATGAGCGCGGTCGCTGACTTTTCCGGTTCTGAAGTCTGGGGCGCGCCAGCGCGCCGGGACACACGAGCCACACGATCAGTTCAGCTTGGCCTTGATCTCGCCGATGCCGCGGCCGATCAGGTCGTCGGCGAGCGCGCCCTTCACAGTTTCGCGCAGCACGCGCTCGGCGGCGGCCACGGCGGCGTCGGCCGCGGCGGCGCGCACGTCGGCGAGCGCCTGCTGCTCGGCCTGGGCGATCTTGGCTTCCGCCATCTTGGTGCGGCGGGCGATGAACTCCTCGGCCTTGGCGTGAGCCTCGGCGGCGACGCGCTCGGCGTCGCTCCGCGCGGCGGCGATCATCGCCTGCGCCTCGCGCTCGGCGTCGCCGCGGCGGCGCTCGGCCTCGGCCAGCACGGCCTGCGCCTCAGCCTTGAGCCGCTGCGCCTCGTCGAGCTCGGCCTTGATGCGCGCGGCGCGGTCGTCGAGCGCGGTCGCGGCGGTGCGGTGCACGCCGAGCTTGAAGAAGACCGCAAGCAGGATGACGAAGGCGACGGCGACCCAGAATTCCGCGTCGTTGAGAAGCTCGATCATGACGAACCCTTGAGCGCGCCGTCCACCGCGCCGGCGACGGCTGCTTCGGCCGGCGTGCTGCCGGTGAGGCGGGCGACAATGGCGCCGGCGGCATCGACGGCGATGCCGCGCACGCTGGCCATGGCCTGCGTGCGGGTGACGGCGATGGCCTTCTCGGCGTCGGCGAGCTTGGCGTTGAGCTGATCGTCGAGCGCCTTGCGCTTCCGCTCGGCCTCGGCGTTGAGGCGCTCGCGCGTCTCGTGGGCGATGGTCTGGGCGCGGGCGCGGGCGTCCGCCAGCGTCTTCTCGTAGCCGGCCATGGCCTCGTCGGCGCCGGCCTTGAGCCGGTTGGCCTCGGCCAGGTCGCCGTCGATGCGCGCTCGTCGCGCCTCGATGATGGCGCCGACGCGCGGCAGCGCGACCTTCGCCATCACCGCGTAGAGAATGACGAAGGTGACGACCAGCCAGAAAAGCTGCGAGGGAAAGGTCTCCGACTGGAACGGCGGGAATCCGCCGTGCCCTTCAGGAACTTCCGTGTGCGCCTGCTCGGCCATCGTCCGCCGGTCCCCGTCTTAGAGCGCGAACAGGAGGAGGAGCGCGATCAGCAGCGAGAAGATGCCGAGCGCCTCGGTCACGGCGAAGCCGAAGATCAGGTTGCCGAATTGGCCCTGGGCGGCCGACGGGTTGCGCAGCGCGGCGGCGAGATAGTTGCCGAAGATCGTGCCCACGCCGACGCCGGCGCCGCCCATGCCGATACATGCGATGCCCGCACCAATGTACTTCGCGGCAACAGGATCCATTTGAGAAACTCCTTTTGAGGTTGAGGGAGGTCCGGGCCGTCAGTGGCCCGGGTGAAGGGCATCGTTGAGGTAGATGCAGGTGAGGATGGCGAACACGTAGGCCTGCAGGAATGCGACCAGAAGCTCCAGCGCGGTAAGCGCGATGGTGAGCCCGAGCGGCAGCACCGCGCCGACCCAGCCGACGAAGCCGATGGCGCCGAGCATGGTGACGAAGCTCGCGAAAACCTTGAGCGTGATGTGGCCGGCCAGCATGTTGGCGAACAGTCGAACGCTGTGCGAGATCGGGCGCGACAGGAACGACAGCACCTCGATGAACACGATCAGCGGCAGGATGTAGATCGGCACCCCGTGCGGCACGAACAGCTTGAGGAAGTGCAGCCCGTTCTTCCAGAAGCCGTAGATCAGCACGGTGAAGAACACCAGCAGCGCGAACGCTGCGGTGACGACGATGTGGCTCGCCACCGTAAAGGAGTAGGGAATGAGCCCGATCATGTTCGAGACCAGGATGAACATGAAGATCGAGAACACGAACGGGAAGAAGCGCATGCCTTCCTCGCCCGCGGTGCTGCGGATGGTATTGGCCACGAACTCGTAGGACAGTTCCCCGAGCGATTGCAGCCGCGTCGGCACCAGGCGGCGGCCCACGGTGGTGGCGACGAGCAGCGCGACGATGATCCCCACCGTCACCATCATGAACAGCGCGGAATTGGTCAGATAGATGTCGTGGCCGCCGATGGTCGTGATCGGGGCGATGTTACGGATCTGGAACTGTTCAATCGGGTCGATGGCCATGAACCACCCAAATCCTCAACTGGCATCCTCATCAGCCCGGCGGGCGGCGCTGAAGCCGTTCCTCGGGCTTGGCGACCACGCCGGCCGCGCGCATGACGTTGAGCACGCCAGCGGCGAATCCGACGAGCAGGAACACGATGAGCCCCCACGGCGAAATGCCCAGCCAGTGATCCAGCGACCAGCCGATCACGCCGCCGACGAGCACGCCGGCGACAAGTTCGCTCGAGAGCCTGAAGCCGCGTGCCATCGCCGAAGCGTTGCTGGCTGGCGGCGGGACACTCGCGCGTTCGGCGGGAGCACCCGGCCTTTGCTGGCCGAGCCTTTCGCCGAGATGCCGGAGCCTCGCGGAGAGAGCAGCCTCGTCGGGTGATTGGCTGTCCGATCGTCCGGTCTCGCGCGCGTCGTTGTTCATCGAAACGCCCGCATATCCGGCCAACCGGGTCGCCCCGCCCCCTTCAGGCCGCGCGGACCATACTGACTGGGTCATGCCGAGTCAACAATTCCGCGGCCGCGGCAAGTGTTTGAAATTGCCGCAGAAGCGGCGATTTGCACAGGGTCGGGGGGTTGCCCGTGGCGGCGCCGCCGGCGCGGCGCGACGGGACTCGGACGACCTGGAACGCGGGGCTCTTAGCCCTGATCCCGCCGCCGGATCAGGAGCGCCAGCGCCCCGACGAACACCAGCACCGAGCCCTGCGCCGCCAGCAGGTCGCCGAGCGGCATGTGGATGTAGGGCACCATGACCTTGTCGAGACTGCGGATGAAGAAATTGACGACCAGGAAATAGCCGATCCAGACCGCGAGCAGCGTCAGGATACCGTTCTTGAGGTCGCCGAGAGCGACTTGCCGCTCCGCGTTCAGGGCGATGTGCAGGGCCTTCGCCGAGGGCGGTCGCAGCCGGGAGAGTCTGTGCATCCGTTTCTTTCCTTTATGACGAGGCCCGGAAGCCTCCGCCATCGCGGATGCACGCGCCGTGCCATAATTCCTTGCGCCCGGCCGGCGGGGAGCGGACAATACCGGCAATGAGCGAAACCAGTTCAGTCCAAAGCAGGCCGCCGGCTCCCGCCGGAAGCCATTGCTTCGTGATCGCCGACGATCACCCGCTGTTCCGCGGCGCGCTGCGCGAGGCGGTGTCGGGGCTGTTCCCGGGCGCGAACATCGTCGAGGCCGGCACCTTCGACGACGCGGCGCGGCTCCTGGAGCAGGGCCGCGAAGTCGATGTCGTGCTGCTCGACCTCACCATGCCCGGGGTGCGCGGCTTCTCCGGCCTGATGTACCTGCGGGCGCAATATCCCAGCGTGCCGGTGGTCATCATCTCCGGCAACGACGACCCGGCGGTGATCCGCCGCTGCATGGACTTCGGCGCCTCGGGTTTCATCCCCAAGACCCTCGGCGTCGAGGGCATGCGCGAGGCGATCGCCGCCGTGCTCAGGGGCGGCATCTGGACGCCGCCCGACGTCGATCTCAGCGCCGCCGCCGACAACGAGACCTCGGCCACGCTGTCCCGCCTCGCGACGCTGACGCCGCAGCAGGTGCGGGTGCTGATGATGCTGTCGGAGGGCCTGCTCAACAAGCAGATCGCCTACGAACTGTCGGTCTCCGAGGCGACGGTGAAGGCTCACGTCTCGGCCATTCTGCAGAAGCTCGGCGTCGAGAGCCGCACCCAGGCGGTGATCGCCGCGTCCAAGATCGAGATCGGGCAACTGCCGAACGCGCCGGCGCTGGGGCGGTAGCGCTCACTCCGCCGCGACGATGCCCTGCAGCCGCCACTGGCCGAGCAGGGCGCGCAGCGAGGCCGGCTTCACCGGCTTGTAGATCACCTGGACGCCGGCGGCTTCGGCGTCGCGCCGCACGTCCGGGCTGCGGTCGGCGGTGATGAGGATGGCGGGCTTGTCGCCGAGCCGGGCGCAGAGCGCCCTGAGCGCGTCGAGGCCGTTGCCGCCGTCGAGGTGATAGTCGATCAGGATGCCGGCCGGCGCCGGGCCGCCCGCGGTCTCCGCCAGCGCCGCGGCGAGGCCGTCGGCCTTGAGCACGCGGCAGCCCCAGCCGGTGAGCAGCGTCGCCATGCCGTCGAGGATCTTCGGGTCGTTGTCGATGCACAGCACCGGCATGCCGGCGAGGGGTCCGAACGCGGCCGGCGCGTCGGCGCGCCGCGCCGCGGCGGCGAGCGCGGGGGCGCGCGGCACGACGACCGAAAAGCGCGAGCCCTGGCCGGCCGCGGACAGGACCTCGACCGGATGGTCGAGCACGCGGCCGATGCGCTCGACGATCGACATGCCGAGCCCGAGGCCGCGCGCCACTCTGGCGCCCTGTTCGAGCCGGTGGAACTCCTGAAAGATCGCGCGCTGCTGGTCCTTGGGGATGCCGATGCCGGTGTCGCAGACGTCGATGCGGATGCGGTTGCCGCGGCGGCGGCAGCCGACGAGGACACGGCCCTGCGGCGTGTATTTCACGGCGTTGGAGACGAGGTTCTGCAGGAGCCGCCGCAGCAGCCGGCGGTCCGAACGCACGGTGAGGGAGCTCGGGACGAAGGTGAGGGCCAGGCCCTTCTCGCGCGCCATGGGCGCGAACTCCACCTCGAGCTGGCGCATCAGCTCGTCGATGCGGAAGCTCGTGATCTCCGGCTTCATCACGCCGCTGTCGAGGCGCGAGATGTCGAGCAGCGCCGAGAGAATCTCCTCGACCGCGTCGAGCGAGGCCTCGATGTTGCCGACGAGGCTCGCGCTGTCGCCGCTGCTGTGGCGCTCGACCAGGCTGGTGACGTAAAGCCGCGCGGCGTTGAGCGGCTGCAACAGGTCGTGGCTCGCGGCGGCGAGGAAGCGCGTCTTGGAGAGGTTCGCCTCCTCGGCCGCGGCCTTGGCGCGGATGAGCTCGGTGTTGAGCCGTTCGAGCTCCCTGGTGCGCTCGCGCACGCGGCCTTCGAGCGAGGCGTTGGCGCGCTCCAGCGCCTCGGCCGACTCCACGCTCGGCGTGATGTCGGTGAGCGTGATGACGACGCCCCCGCCCGGCATGCGGTCCGAGCGCACCTCGACCACCAGGTTGCGGTCGGGGAAGCGCTCGGGGAACGGCTCGATGCTGCTGGCGTAGCGGTCGAGCCGCTCGCTCACCTGGGTCTCGGCGTCGCCCGGGCCGAACGCGCCGGCCTCCGCCTTGAGCCGCAACAGGTCCGGGAGCGGGACGCCGACGCGCACCGCCGAGGGCGGCAGGTCGAGGATTTCGCCGAACTGGCGGTTCCAGCAGATCAGGTGCAGCTCGCTGTCGAGCACGGCGATGCCCTGGCGGACGTGGTCGAGCGCGCTCTGCAGGATCTCGCGGTTGTAATGGATCGCCGCGTTGGCGTCGTCGAGCATCTTCAGCGCGGCCTGGGTGGAGACCGTGCGCTTGCGCAGCAGCAGCGACAGCACGAGCCGCGACGACGAGGCGCCGATGCCCGAGGCCAGCAGGTATTCGGCATAGCGGATCAGCTCGGCGTCGGCCTCGGCCTTGGGGTCGAGGCCGATGCGGCGGCCGGCGGCGAAGCTCTCGAACGAGGAGCGGGTGCGCTTCTCGCCGAGATAGCGCGCGACGGTCGCGGTGAGCTCCTCGACGGTGACCGACGAGCGCCAGCGCCGGAACGTCGGCGCCATCGGCGCGAAGCCGGTCGGCACGAACACGTCCGCCTGCAGCCGCTCGATCGAGGATGGCGCGCGGCGCAGCGACACCAGCACGTAGGCGGCGAGATTGACGGCAAGGCTCCACGCCGTGCCGTGGGCGAGCGGCGGCCAGTCGAGGCCGAACAGCGCCTGCGGCTTCAGCCAATCGATGCCCCACGGCCCGTGGGCGACGAAATGCGGCGACACGAAACCCGAGTCGACGAACGACGGCAGGAACAGCGTATAGGCCCAGACCGCGCCGCCGGCCGCCATGCCGGCGAGCGCGCCGTCGCCGGTGCCACGGCGCCAGAACAGGCCGCCGAAGAACGCCGGCGCGAGCTGCGCCACGGCGGCGAAGGAGAGGAGGCCGATGGAGGCGAGCTGCGCGTCGCCCGAGGCGCGATAATAGAGATAGCCGAGCGCCAGGATGGCGACGATGGAGACGCGTCGAACCTTGAGCAGGACGTCGCCGACGCGGCCGCGCGCGGCGAAGCTTTCGCTGCGCTTGAGGATGAACGGCATCACGATGTCGTTCGACATCATGATCGACAGCGCCACGGTCTCCACGATCACCATGGCCGTCGCCGCCGACAGGCCGCCGACGAAGGCGATCAGCGTGAACGCGTCGGAATTGTAGGCGAGCGGCAGGGCGAGCATGAACATGTCGCTGTCCTGGCTGCGGCCGAAGATCAGCAGGCCCGCCATGGCGATCGGAATGACGAACAGGTTGATGAGCACCAGGTAGAGCGGGAACATCCACCGCGCGCGGCGCACGTCCGCCTCGGTGTGGTTCTCCACCACGGCGACGTGGAACTGCCGCGGCAGCAGCAGGATGGCGAAGAGCGACAGCAGCGTCATCGTCAGGAAATTGGCCGAATGGAACGGCCCCGAGAACACGGCGGCCACGTCGCGCCGCTGCAGCACCGCGGAGAGGAGCGCGGTCGGGCCATCGTACATCGCGAAGGTGACGAACGCGCCGACGGCGAGGAAGGCGACGAGCTTGATCACGCTCTCGCTGGCGATCGCCAGCATCAGGCCGTCCTGGTGCTCGGTGGCGTCGACGTGGCGGGTGCCGAACAGCATGGTGAAGGCCGCCATGGCCAGCGCGACGAACAGCGCCATGTCACCGAGCGGCAGCAGATAGGCGCCGCCCGCGGCCGAGGTCTCCGGCAGGAGCACGCCGATCGACGCCGATACCGCCTTGAGCTGGAGCGCGATGTAGGGGATCGAGCCGACAATGGCGATGAGCGCCACCGCCGCTGCCACCGGCTGGCGCTTGCCGTAGCGCGCAGCGATGAAATCGGCGATCGATGTGATGTTCTGGCCCTTGGCCAGCCGCACAACCCGCAGCACCAGCGGCGAGGCGAGGCCGATCATCAGCACGGGGCCGATGTAGATGGTCAGGAAGTCGTAGCCGGTGGTGGCGGCAAGGCCGACCGAGCCGAAGAACGTCCACGACGTGCAATAGATGGCGAGCGACAGCGGATAGATGAAGGCGCGCCAGCGCGTGCCGTCTCCGCGCCTGCGGTCGCCGTAGCTCGCGATGACGAACAGCAGGCCGATGTAACAGAGCGCGACCGCGATGACGAACCAGGCTTGCAGCATGGCCTTGGCGTAACCCCCCGCGAGCCGGCCGGACTCGGGGCTCGCTATGATCGCCGGATTCTGCCCCGGCGCTGCCATGAGCCTAGCACAACCGTGCCCGGATCGTGCGCCTTGAGGTTTGACGCGCCGCAGCAAGATCGGCATTGATGGCGTGCGGGCTCATCGATGACGGCAGTTTCCCAGGTCTCCTCCAGCGCCGGCACGCTGCGGCATTTCGCCGAGACCATGGCGGTCGGCGCCGCCGGCGGCGCGCTGTTCGACCTCGCCCGCTTTCCCGCGGGGTGGATGGCGGGCTCCCTGCTGTGCGTCGCGGTGGCGGCGCTCGCCGGCCGCCCAACCCATGTGCCCACGACGGTCTCGCGCGT
>Ga0180221_1001029_pt1 | contig 20469 bp, 16 predicted proteins | sample eDN5th37CKraftMG_FD_151339 | JGI IMG/M metagenome (GOLD analysis project Ga0180221, IMG submission 151339) | Enriched Miracle-Growth compost microbial communities from Emeryville, California, USA - eDNA 5th pass 37_C Kraft MG (version 2) (version 2) ...
CTGGCGCATTTCCTCGGCGATGCGCAGCGTCTCCTCCTGGCGCTGCTGGAGCGCGGCGGCCATGCGGTTGAAGCTGCCGGCCAGCGTGCCGACCTCGTCGGAGGACTGCACCGCGGTGCGGTGGCCGAGCTCGCCGTCGGCGAGCTTCAGCGCGTCCGTGGCGAGCTGGCGCAGCGGGCTGACGATGCGGCCCGACAGCATCCAGGCGATGATGAAGGACACCGTGATCGCGCTGATGCAGAACAGCACGCTCCAGGCCAGCCGCTGGCGCAGCGGCGCGAGGACGCTGTCCGACGGCAGCCCGACCGCGATCAGCCACGGCGTTCGCCGCGTCGAGGACGTGGCGGTGATGCGCCTGACGCCGTCCGACCAGACCAGCGCCGCCGCGGTGGTCCTGATGGTGTGGCTCGCCGCGCCGGCGGCGGAGCGGGCGAGGTCCTGGACCTTCGGCGCGACGCTGTCCGCGCCGTCCGACATGATGAAGCCGCCGCCGCCGGCGATCATGACGATGGAGTTCTCGGGAAGGCTCCCGCCGGCGAGCGTGCGCTGGAAGCGCTCGATCGAGGTCCCGACCACGACGACGGCGCGCAGGCGGCCTTCGCCGTCCTTGACCGGCCGGGCGATGGGAATGATCCGGCTGCCCACCGCGCGGCCGAGCACCGGCTCGCCGATGGCGAGATCGTCTCCCGCGAGGACCTTGCGGAAATAGTCGCGGTCGGCCGCGGAGAACCGCTCGCCCTCGGCGACGCCGATGTTGCGGCCGTCCGGCGCGAACAGCAGGATGTTGGCGATATGCGCCGGCAGCGCCGCCTTGACGCGGCGGAACAGCGCGTCGTTGGCCGCGGTATCGGCCGGATCGGTGGAAACCGCGTAGCGCAGGCCGCTCAGGAGGCTGCGGACGCTGCCGACGTGGTCGTCGACGAGCGCGGCGGTGGTGTGCGCCGCGTTGACCGCGAGGTCGAACGCGGCCTTCTGGTCGGTGCGCCACTGGTTCCACAGCCCGACGCCGATCAGCGCGGTGAAGGGCAGGACCGCGATCAACGTCAACGCCAGAAGACGCAGCCGAATGCCTTGAAGCATCACCCCACTCCGCTTCCGGTCGCTGCCGCCGTGACCGGCCGACGACACCGGGCGAATTGCGGAAACGGCCAAAGCCTGCCGCTCTTATAGTGCGGTCATAGCCACGCGGTCCTTTGCACAAGGTTGTCGGTCCACAACCGGAAATGGCTTTCGGGGATTACGTTTAACCGGGTGTTAAGGTGATCGCTAATTCGCCGCCATCTGGTCCGGCGAGAAATTGATGTCGAGCACGCGCCACTGATCGTAGCGGTCGGCGGGCAGCATGGTGTAGGGCCCGCATTGCTTGAGCGCGCGGAAGCCGGCCCGCATCAGCGGCGGCCCGAGCGGCGAGGCCGAGGCTTCGATCAGGACCGGCTCGGAGGCAAGCGAGCCGTCGCGCTGGAACGCCGCGCGCACGACCACCTTCACCTGCTGGCGGCTCGATACGCCCGGCGGCAGCACCCAGCATTTCTTCAGTTGCGCCTTGAACGCGGCGAGCGCCGCGACGTCCACGTCGGCCTTGCGATCCGCCTCCGATCCGTATTCGGCCGTGGGCCCGACCGGAACGTCCCGCATTGCCAGCAGCCAGTTCTCGGGCCCCGCCTGATCCTGCGGCGGCTGCGCGGGCTCGGCCGCGCCCTCGGGCTCGGCCTGGGGCTGCGCCGGCGCTTCGGCCTGCGCGACGGCCGGCGGCCGCGCTTGCGGCGGCGGCGTCCCGGCCTGCGGCGGCCGCGCCGCCTGCTGCTGCTGCTGTTGCTGTCGCTCTTGTTGCTCTTGTTGCTGTTGCTGGGCGGCGGCCTGCGCCGGCGGGTCGGGATGGAGCGTCGGCTCCTGGCGCTGAAGCGCGCTGAAATCCGGCTGCGGCTCGGGCCGGGGCGGCTGGGCCTCCGGCTCGGGCGGCGCGGGCTCGGCCGCAGGCGTCTGCGCGGGCGCTTCGGTCTCCGGCACCAGCTCGACCGCGATGGTCTCGCCGTGCGCGGACTGCCGCTGGTAGGGCACAGCGACGGCGAGCAGCAGGGCGAGGTGCAGCACGACCGAGGCGATCAGGCCGTTACGCAAGCGTTCGCTCCTCCCCGGGCCTTGTCCGTTCGCGGCCCGGGACTGTCGCACGCGCGGCATCCTGGGAAAATGGGGCATGCGCGTCTCCACGGCCCGCAGATACGGTTGCGGGGTAGGCTTTTATCAATCCCGGTCCGCCGGCGTCGAGTGAGCCATGACAATTTGCACTGCATCAAGGCCGGCGGGGTGTGATAGGTGTCCGCTCGCCGCAGAACGAGCGAGGATAGAATGAAGATCGGACTTTTCGACCACGTCGACCGCAACGACCGCCCGTTGGCCACCCAGTTCGACGAGCGCCTGCAATTCGTCGCCGCGGCCGACGACGCCGGCTTCTACTGCTATCACGTCGCCGAGCATCATGCCTCGCCGCTCAACACCGTGCCGGTGCCGGGCGTCTGGCTCGGCGCGGTGGCGCGCGCGACCAAGCGCATGCACCTCGGCCCGCTCGTCTATCTGCTGCCGCTCTATTCGCCGCTGCGGCTGATCGAGGAAATCTGCATGCTCGACCATCTCAGCAACGGCCGGCTGGAGGTCGGCGTCGGCCGCGGCGTGTCGCCGTTCGAGCTGCAGCACCACAAGGTCGATCACGGCGAAAGCCGCGACATCTTCTTCGACGCCTTCGCCTGCGTCTCGGCGGGGCTTGCGGCCGACAAGCTCACCTACAGCGGCAAGTATTACACCTACAAGGACGTGCCCATGGCGCTGCGGCCGCTGCAGACGCCGCACCCGGCGTTCTGGTACGGCTCGTCCAACGCCACCGGCTCGACCTGGGCCGGCGAGCAGGGCCTGCATTTCGTCACCAACGGCGGCGTCACCCGCGCCAAGGCCAACATCGACGCGTTCCGGCAGGCGTTCGCCAAGCGCGGCAAGGCGGCCGCGCCCAAGGCCGAATTTCCAGGCGGAGTCGCGGTCGGCGTGTCGCGGCAGATCGTGGTCGCGGACACCGACGAGGCGGCGCGCCGCATCGCCGGCCCGGCGTTCGACCACCACCACGCCAACCTCACCTACCTGTGGCGGCTCAACGTCGGCGACGAGCTCGCGGTGCGCAACGTGGTGCCCATGGCGGCGACCCTCGACGACGCCATGCGCGAGGGCACGGTGATCGCCGGCACCCCTGACACGGTCGCCGCCGAGATCAGGCGGCAGGCCGCCGAGCTCGGCATCAACTATCTCATCACCTACATGATGTTCGGCACCATGACGCTGCCGGACGCGCTGCGCTCGCTCGCGCTGTTCCGCACCGAGGTGATGCCGAAGATCGCGGACCTTTGAGGATGAAAGCCGGGAGCTCCCGCCGGCGCGGGGGTTTCCGGCGCGTCCTCACAGGGCGGTCCTGGCGACCTTGCCCGTCATGTCGACGAACCAGCGCTCGCTCCTCATCCGCTTGCCGGCGAGCCGCGCCGCCATCCAGTCGGCGACCAGCGTCGGCAGGAACGGCCCGAGCGTCGCCGAGGGAATCCCGCCGATGGCGTGGCGCGCGCCCTGATAGACCACGAGCTGGCGCGGTCCCTTCATCGTGCGGAGCATGTCCTCGGCGCAGGCGAGCGGCGCCAGTTCGTCGAACTCGCCGGCGACGCAGAGATAGGGCATGCGGATTTTCTCCGCGTGGCCGCGCCAGCTCAGCGTCGTCGCGAACTCGTCGAACGCCGCCTCGTCGGGAATCTGCGCCATGTACATGAAGCGCTGCTTGAAGGTGGGCGACGCCTCCTCGAAGATCGTGCGGCAGCCCGGCTCCAGGCAGGGCGAGGCCACGGCGCAGGCCTTGAAGCGCGGCTCGTGCGCCACCATGACGGTCGCGAAGAACGAGCCGAAGCTGGTGCCGGAGACGCCGACCCGCGCGGCATCGACCTCGCGCCGCTTCGAGAGCCAGTCCATGATGGCGCGGCCCGCCGCCATCCAGTTCTCCATGGTCACGGGAATGCCGAGCACCGCGCTCTCGTATTGCCCCGGCCCGTCGACCGCGAGCACGGCCATGCCGCGCGCGAGCCAGCGGTCGCCGTACAGGGCGACGCTGATCTCCTTGAGGCTGTCCATGCCGGGAATGGTGACGACCAGCGGCACCTTGCCGCCCTTGTAGCCCGGCGGCAGGTGCAGCCAGGCCGGCAGCTTCGCGCCGTTGAACGGGATCCAGACTTCCTCGACGGGATGCGCCGCGAGCCTCGCATAGGCGCGGTAGCACTCGCGCTTGCGGGTGTTGCAAAGGATGTTCTCGGCGTTGTTCTCGTCGAACGGCCATTGCGCCGCGCCCCAGTGGATCGCGGCCATCAGGTAGTTCTCGCGCGCGGTGACGAGGTTGCCGGCGGCGCGGGCCTCGGCGGCGCGCGCCTCCCGCCGCCGCGCCGCGGCCTCGAACGCCGGCGCGCAGTCGGCGAACTTCTGCACCCGCTGGCGGATGGCGGCGAAATCCGCGCTCGCCTCCAGCCCGAGCGGCGCGTTGAGATAGACCGTGCGCGGCTGGTCCCAGTCGATGCCGTTGGCGCGGATCACGTTGTCGAGCAGCCAGCGCTGCTCAACGAAGCGGCGCATGCGCGGCGCCGGCACATGGCGGGGCTTAGCCATCCGATTGTCTCCGGGAAGCGTTTATCGGGCGCGCTTGGCGAACTCCCGCACCGCGTCGGGCCGCGGCGCGAAGCCCAGGCCCGGCGCGTCGGGCAGTGCGAGGTAGCCGTCGGCCGCCTCCGGCAGGCCGTCGAACACGGCGCGGTAGGTCTGCTCAGCGAGATAGTGAATCTCGACCAGGCTGCCGTTGGCGACGCCGGCCTGCAGGTGCATGTTGTGATATTGCCACGCGCCGCCGTTGACGACCGGCACGTTGAACGCCGCGGCGAGCCCGGCGATCTTGGCGCACTGGGTGAAGCCGCCGCCGATGACCACGTTGGGCTGGGCCACGTCGATGGCCTCGCGCAGCAGCAGGTCGCGGAAACGGAACGCCAAGCCCTCGTTCTGGCCGCAGGCGAGCGGGATGCCGCCCGAGCGGCGCAGCTGCGCCATCTGCAACGCGTCGTTCTGGGTGATCGGCTCCTCGAAGAACGAGATGCCGCAGGGCCTGATGAGCGCGGCGAGCGTCTGCGCGTGATAGAGGTCGAGGCTGCAGTTGGCGTCGACGAACAGCTCCGGGCCCGGCCCCACCGCCTCGCGCACGGCGCGCACCCGCGCGGCGTCCTCGCGGATCAGCTCCATGAGCGGCCGCGCGTCGCGGCGGCGCAGGCCGTTGTGGCCCACGGTCATCTTGAGGCGCGTGAAGCCGCGCGCGACCCACAGCTTCGCCGCCTCGGCGAGCTGCCCGCGGTCGAAGAAGTCGAAGCCGAAGGTGACATAGACCGGCACGCGATCGCGCGCCCCGCCCAGGAGACGCCACACCGGCTGGCCCAGCGCCTTGCCCTTGAGGTCCCACAGGGCCACGTCGATGGCGGCCAGGGCATGGGCCGCATAGCCGGTCTGCCCGCGCGGCATCAGGGTCCAGTAAAGCTTGTCCCAGACCCGCTCGTGCGCCATCGGGTCGTCGCCGACGATCGCGGGGCCGGCGACCGCCTCGACCGCGCGCGCCGCCACGTCCTCCTCGGTGATCGCGGTGAAGCCGTGGCCGACGAGGCCGGTGTCGGTCTCGACCTCGACGAGGCAGGGCGACATCGCCGCCTGCCGCCGCAGGCCGGCCAGGTCGACGGTGATCGGCACGTGGATCGGGGTCGCGGTGACCCGGGCTATCTTCATGGGCGGTCTCCCTCGCGGCATCCCCGCTTGCGCGCGAGCGGCTTGCCGGTCAAATATCGTGACATCGAACGCGCCCCTTCTATCAGCATAGCGCCCAGGAGACATCCGTGAACGTCACCGTAGGCAAGTTCGGCATCGGCCAGCCGGTCCGCCGGGTCGAGGACCACCGCTTCATCACCGGCCGCGGCCGCTACGTGGACGACGTCGTGCTGCCCCGGCAGGCCTACGGCGTGCTGCTGATGTCGCCGCACGCCCATGCCCGCATCAGGAAGATCGACACCGCCGCCGCGCTGGCCGCCGAAGGCGTGCTCTGCGTGCTCACGGCGCAGGACGTGGAGGACGAGAAGCTCGGCGTGCTGGTCCCGGCGATGCCCGAGGATTTCGGCGGCCCCAAGGGCTACCGCGCCTCGCGGCCGCTGCTCGCCGCCGACAAGGTGCGCGCGGTCGGCGACCGCGTCGCCTTCGTCGTCGCCGAGACCGAGGCGCAGGCCCGCGCCGCCGCCGAACTGATCGAGGTCGACTACGAGCCGCTGTCGGCGGTGACCACCGTGGAGCAGGCGACCGCGCCCGGCGCACCCGCCGTCTACGACGACAACCCCGGCAACATCGCCTTCGTCCTCGCCATGGGCAACAAGGAGGCGACCGACGCCGCCTTCGCGCAGGCGAAACACGTCGTCAAGCTCAAGATCAGGAACAACCGCGTCTCGGCCAACTCCATCGAGCCGCGCGCCGCCATCGGCGACTACGCCCCCGACAGCGACAGCTTCACGCTCTACACCACCTCGCAGAACCCGCACGGCGTGCGCTCGCAGATCGCGGGCCAGGTGTTCAACATCCCGGAGACCAGACTGCGCGTGGTCTCGCCGGACGTCGGCGGCGGCTTCGGCATGAAGGGCGGCGTCTATCCCGAGGACGCGCTGGTGCTGATGGCGTCGCGCCGCATCGGCCGCCCGGTGAAGTGGACCTCGACCCGCGCCGAGGCGCTGGCCGGCGACGCCCATGGCCGCGACCAGGTCGTCACCGGCGAGCTGGCGCTCGACGAGACCGGCAAGATCCTCGGCATCCGAGCCCACTCCATGCACGCCGTCGGCTCGCACGTCACCGGCGCCGCCGTCGCCATCAGCATGTTCTCGGTGAAGCTCCTGTCCGGCGTCTACGACATCCCGGCGGGCCACATCTTCGCCCAGGCCGTGCTCACCAACACCTCGGCCATGGCGCCCTATCGCGGCGCCGGCCGGCCCGAGGCGACCTATCTCGTCGAGCGGCTGATCGAGCGCGCCGCCGCCGTGCTGAAGATGGACCCTGCGGAGCTGCGGCTGAAGAACTACATCCCCAAGGAGAAGATGCCCTACACCAACACGTCGGGCGTCGTGTACGACAGCGGCGACTTCGCGCAGGTGACGCGGGACTGCCTCAAGCTCGCCGACCGCGACGGCTTCGCCGGGCGCCGCGCCGAGTCCGAGAAGAACGGCAAGCTGCGCGGCTGGGGCATGGCCTATTTCGTCGAGGAAGCCGCGATCTTCAACGACCGCATGGACATCCGCTTCGATCCGAGCGGGCAGGTCACGATCCTCGCCGGCACCCATTCCCACGGCCAGGGCCACGCCACCGTCTATGCGCAGATGGTGAGCGAATGGCTCGGCGTGCCGTTCGAGAACATCCGCTTCATCCAGGGCGACACCGACGAGGTGCCGATCGGCCGCGGCACCTACGGCTCGCGCAGCATGATGGTCGGCGGCAATGCGCTGCGCGACGCCGCCACCAAGATCATCGACAAGGCCAAGCCGATGGCGGCCAAGATGCTCGAAGCCTCCGCCGAGGACATCGAGTTCAAGGACGGCAGCTTCCGCGTGGTCGGCACCGACAAGGCGGTCCCGCTCACCAACGTCGCCAAGGCGTTCTACGCGCCGATGTTCCTGCCCAAGGAGATGGGCGTCGGGCTCGAAGCCGCCGGCACCTTTGCGGCCGAGCCGCCGTGCTATCCCAACGGCTGCCATGTCGCCGAGGTCGAGGTCGATCCGCAGACCGGCGTCGTGTCGGTGGTGCGCTACGTCGCCGTCGACGACGTGGGCAAGGTGATGAACCGGCTCCTGGCGGAGGGCCAGGTGCACGGCGGCGTGGCCCAGGGACTCGGCCAGGCGCTGATGGAGGACATCGTCTACGACGCCGACGGCCAGTTGCTGAGCGGCAGCTTCATGGACTACGCCATGCCGCGCGCCGACGACCTGCCCGACATCGGCAACGGCTTCGCCGAGGTGCCCTCGACCACCAACCCGCTCGGCGTCAAGGGCTGCGGCGAGGCCGGCTGCACCGGCGCGCCGCCGGCGATCATGGCGGCGCTGCTCGACGCGCTGAAGCCCTACGGCATCGAGGAACTCGACATGCCGGCGACCGCGGAGCGGGTGTGGGCGGCGATCAACGGCGCCAAGGCAAAGGCGGCGTGAGCCTGCGCTGGCCACCTCCCTCCGAAAGGGGGGGGTCGGCTTGCGAAGCAAACCGGCCAACGGTCCATCGGCAGGCTTTCGCGGACGGCTGACCCTTTTTTCCCTTCGGGGGAAGGGGACGAAGAGCCGATGCGATCCGACCTGAAACGAAGACGCTCTAACCCGCTCCGCCCGCGAGCCGCTTCACCAGCCGGTAGAGGAACTCCTTGCTGTCGTAGAGCGCCCTGACGCCGACCTTCTCGTTCACGCCGTGCACGCCGCTCGAGCCCGGCTCGACGAACAGGCCGGATACGCCGTAGGCCGGGATGCCGGCGGCGCGCAGCCAGCGGCTGTCGGTGTAGCCGCCGGACATGGTGGGGATCACCGGCACGCCGGGCCACATCTCGCCCGAGACGCTCTCGACCGCCTGCATCACCTCCGGGTCGAGCGGCGACGGCGGGCTGCGCACCGCCTCCCCGACCGGAGCCACCGCGATCTTCGGATCGTCGAGCACGGCGACGAGCGTCTTCTCCACGTCGGCCACGTCCTCGTCCGGCAGCACGCGGCAGTTCACGGTGGCGCGCGCGTGCTGCGGCAGCGCGTTCTCCGCCTCGCCGGCGTCGAGCAGCGTGGCGACGCAGGTGGTGCGGATCTGCGCGTTGTAGGCGGGCCGCTCCGTGAGCGGCCTGAGCGCGTCGGCGTCGGCGCGGCCCGCGAGCAGCGCAGAGATCGCGTCCTTCACCGCGCCCTGCTCGGTCGCCGCGACCGCCTCGAAATAGCCGCGCGTCACCGGGTTGAGATGCGCCGGGAAATCGTAGCGGGCGAGCCGCGCCAGCCCGTCGGCGAGCCGGGAAATGGCGTTGTCGCGCCGGCCCGAGGCGCTGTGGCCGCCGGGATCGCTGACCGTCAGCCGATAGGACCGATAGATCTTCTCCGCCAGTTGGACCGCGTTGCGCACCGGCCTGCCGTCGCGCAGCGTGCCGCCGCCGCCCTCGTTGACGGCGAGCGCGGCGTCGATCAGGTCGCGGTGATGCTCGAGCAGCCAGCGGGCGCCATCGTTCGGCGAGTCCGACAGTTCCTCGTCGGCGGTCAGGGCGAGGATGATGTCGCGGTCCGGCCTGAATCCCTCCCTGGCGTATTCGATCAGGTTGGCGACGAAGCTCGCCGCCATGGCCTTGTCGTCGATCGCGCCGCGGCCGCGGAAGTAGCCGTCGGCCTCGGTCAGCGTGAACGGGTCGAACGCCCAGTCCTCGCGCCGCACCTCGACCACGTCGAGATGCGCCATCAGCAGGATCGGCTTCTTCGCCCCGCTGCCGCGCAGCCGCGCGACGAGGTCGCCCTTGCGCGGCGCGGAGGAGAAAACATGGATGTCATCGGCCGGCAGCCCGCCGGCGCGCAGCCGCGCCGCCATGGCCTCCGCCGCCTTGAGCGTGTCGCCGGTGCTGTCCGTGGTGTCGATCCCGACCAGCTCCCGATAGATGTCGCGGAATGCCTGCTGCCGCGCGGCGAGCGGCTCGGCGCGCCCGCCGCACGCGCAGGCCGTCGCCGCGACGGCGATAGCGAGCCGCAACAGGAACGGGGCGCGCGAAGACCGGGATGCACCACGGGCCATGACATTCGCTCTGCCTAAAACGCGCGCATTCGCGCCGCAGCAAAATTTCATCATCGACGATTATTCCCCGCGTGCTCTCACGACTGCGCGATGCCTATTCGACCAAAGACGTAGAGCGCCTGCATCGCCGAATCCGGTTGCATCGCTGCAAACGGCCTTCTAGCTTAGACGCCAATCTCAATCGCGCGAAGCGATGAGCCATCGACGGGAGGATGTCCATGAGCGAGTCATTGTCCAGCATTCGTCCGAGCCGACGCTCGGTGTTGAAGACCGGCCTGCTGCTGGGCGCGGCGCAGATCAGCGCGCCTTATGTCATCACCGCGCGCGCCGCCGACACGGTCAAGATCGGCCTCGACAACCCGCTGACTGGCACCTACGCCGCGCTCGGCAAGAACGAGCTGATCGGCGCGCAGCTCGCGGTCGAGCAGATCAACGCCAAGGGCGGCATCCTCGGCCGCAAGGTGGACCTGCTGGTGGAAGACTCGACCAGCGCCGACACCGCGGTCGCCGTGCAGAAGGCCAACAAGCTGATCGACCGCGACCAGATCAACTTCCTGCTCGGCAACATCAACTCGGGCCTGGCGCAGGCGATCGCCAACGTCGCCTTCGAGAAGAAGGTGCTCTGCATCGTCCCCGGCGGCCACACCGACACCATCACCGGCACGCAGTGCCACTGGAACGTGTTCCGCGTCTGCAACACGACGCGCATGGAGACGAACTCGGTCTCCAAGCTGCTGCTCAAGAACTACGGCAAGAAATGGTACTTCATCACGACCGACTACGCCTTCGGTCACGGCCTGCAGGCCGGCTTCGAGGCGAGCCTCAAGGAGGCCAACGGCACCAAGGCCGGCGGCGACCTGGTCCCGCTGCAGACCACGGACTTCTCGTCCTATCTCATCAAGGCGCAGTCCACCAACCCGGACGCCATCATCCTGCTGCTCGCGGGCGACGACATGATCAACTGCATCAAGCAGGCGGTGCAGTTCGGCCTCGACAAGAAGACCCACCTCGCCGGCGCGCAGCAGGAGCTCGAGGTGAACGCTGGCCTGCCGCCCGAGGCCCTGCTCGGCGACTGGGTGTTCGAATGGTACTGGAACCAGCCGGACGTCCCGCACGTGAAGGAGTTCGTGGCCGACATCCGCAAGAAGAGCGGCGGCAAGGTGCCGACGGCGCGCACCTGGTTCGGCTACGCCGCGGTGCATAGCTGCGCGATCGCCGCGGAGAAGGCGAAATCCCTCGACGCGGTCAAGCTCGCCAAGGCGATGGAGGGGCTCGAACTGCCGCCCGAGGTCGCGCTGATGCCGAACAAGGCCTATTACCGCGCCGGCGACCATCAGCTCATGCCGACCCTGTACGTCGGCCACTCGCAGCCGGCGCCCAAGGGCGGCGACCCGGAAGACCTGTTCAAGGTGACCGAGCTCGTCAAGGGCGACGAGGCCGCGCTGCCGATCGGCGAGATCGGCTGCAAGCTCGCCTGGCCGGCCTGAGACTTAAGGATCGGGCGCCGCGCCCCGCCGCGGCGCCCGGATCGTGCGGGGCGCGTGTTCTTTCGAGCCGATGTCGTGACGCGGCCGCAGGGCGGACCACGATGTGCCACGCGAGCCGCGGCCGGGAGACCGTGACCGAGAACCCATGACGCAACTCGTCCTGTTCAACATCTTCAACGGCCTCATCATCGGCGCGTTCTACGCGCTGATGGCGCTCGGCCTGTCTCTGATCCTCAACCTCTCGGGGGTCATCAACTTCGCCCACGGCGGCTTCCTGGCCATCGGCGGCTATCTCGCCTTCACGCTGATGCCCTACGTCGGCTTCTGGGGCGCGCTGCTGGTGTCGCCCTTTCTCGTCGCCCTCATCGGCATCGCGGTCGAGCGGGTGCTGATCCGCCGGCTTTACGGCCGCGACCCGCTCTACGGCCTGCTGCTCACCTTCGGCCTCGCCTTCATCATCGAGGACGGCACGCGCTTCATCTGGGGCGCGCAAAGCCTGCCCTACCAGATTCCGGCCTGGCTCAACTCGCCGCTGTCCAGCGAGTTCTTCTTCCTGACCGGCTATCGCGTCTTCATGGTGGTGCTGGTCGCGGTGGCGGTGCTGGTGCTGTTCCTGATCCTCAACCGCACCCGGCTCGGCCTGCGCATCCGCGCCGGCACGCTCGACCTCGAAACCGTGTCGGTGCTCGGCGTCAACGTGCGCGTGCTGCGCAACCTCAACTTCGGCCTCGGCATCTACCTCGCCGGCCTCGCCGGGGTTCTCGCGGTCGGCATGCTCGGCCTGCATCCCAACATCGGCGACAACCTCATCATGCCGAGCTTCATCGCCATCATCGTCGGCGGCCTCGGCAGCCTGCCCGGCACGCTGCTCGGCGGCCTCCTCATCGGCGTCGCCTCCGGCGTCACCAGCGTGTTCTTCCCGTCCGCCAGCGAGGCCGTGATCTACGTGATGATGGCCGCGGTGCTGATCGTGCGGCCGCGGGGGCTGCTCGGCGAGGAGGGCCGGTTCTGATGGACAGGCTCAACGCCCGCGCCGGCGACATCGCGGTCTGGCTGCTGCTCCTCACCGCGCCGTTCTGGCTGCCGCGCGTCGGCAGCTACGTCGAGCTCGGAACCCACGTCGTCATCATCGCGCTGGCGGCGATGGCGCTGAATGTCCTGCTCGGCTACACCGGCGTGCTGTCGTTCGGCCACGCCGCCTATTTCGGCCTCGGCGCCTATGGCACGGCGCTGACGATCAAATACATCTACCCGAGCACGCCGCTCGCCCTCCTGGCCGGCATCGCCATCGGCACGATCGCGGCGGCGGCGATCGGCCCGCTGATCGCGCGGCTGCGCGGCGTCTATTTCGCCATGTGCACCATCGCTTTCGGCCAGGTGTTCTACTACATCGCCTTCCAGTGGAGCTCGGTCACCGGCGGCGACGACGGGCTCACCGCCTGGCACCGCATGCCGATCGACCTCGGCTTCGCGGAGCTCGACATCCTCAACGACAACAAGGCATTCTATTACGCGGCGCTCGCGGTCTTCGCGGCCTGCACCGCGGCGATGGCGTTCCTGCTGCGCTCGCCGTTCGGCCGCACGCTGCTCGCCATCCGCGAAAACGAGCGGCGCGCCCGCTTCCTCGGCATCCCGGTGGACCGCCACATCTGGATGTCCTGGGTGATCTCCTGCTTCTTCGTCAGCGTCGCCGGCGGGCTGTTCGCGCTGCTCAACGATTTCGTCGATCCGCGGGCGCTGCGCTGGGACCAGTCGGGCGAGTTCGTCATCATGGCCGTGCTCGGCGGCATGCGCTCATTCTGGGGGCCGCTGATCGGCGCCGCCGTCTTCGTCGTGCTGCAGGACTACCTGTCGAGCGCGACCGAGAACTGGATGTCGTTCATCGGCCTGGTGTTCGTGCTGGTCGTGCTGTTCTTCCCGCGCGGCGTGCTCGGCCTGATCCGGCGGAGGCTCGCGTCGTGACCCTGCTGCGCGTCGAGAACGTCTCCAAGCAGTTCGGCAGCCTGATCGCGGTCAAGGACGTGTCGATGGTGGTCGAGCCCGGCGAGCTGCGCGCCGTGATCGGCCCCAACGGCGCGGGCAAGACCACCTTCTTCAACCTCATCAGCGGCTTCCTGACGCCGACCGGCGGCCGCATCCTGTTCGACAACGACGACATCACCCAGATGCTCCCGGCGCGGCGGGTGTGGCGCGGCATCGCCCGCACCTTCCAGATCACCGAGGTGTTCCCCGAGCTCACCGTGCGCGAGAACCTGCGCATCCCGGTCGAGGTCGCGTCGGGCTTCCGCCTCAGCCCGTGGCTGTCGCGCGCCGACGAGGCCGCGATCCGCGCCCGGGTGGACGAGCTCCTGGAGATGGGCAGCCTCGCCGGCAAGGCCGGCCGCCTGGTCGGCGAGCTCTCCCACGGCGACCAGCGCTCGACCGAGATCATGATGGCGCTGGCGCTCAGGCCGCGGCTCCTGCTGCTCGACGAGCCGACCGCCGGCATGGGCGACCAGGAGACCTACGACATCACGCAGCTGATCCGGCGGCTGCACAAGGACCAGAAGCTCTCCATCGTGCTGATCGAGCACGACATGCGCGTGGTGTTCCATCTCGCCGACAAGATCATGGTGCTGGCGGAGGGCGCGATGCTCGCCGAAGGCACGCCGCAGGAGATCGCGGCCAACGAGGCGGTCCAGTCCGCCTATCTGGGGAAGGCGGCATGAGCGGCGTCATCATGGTGCTCGCGGACGGCACGCCGCAGGAGATCGCCGGCGTCGCGCCGGTGCAGTCGGCCTATCTGGGGAAGGCGGCATGAGCGGCTTGCCTCTGGAGGCCGAGGGCCTGCACACGTTCTACGGCAAGAGCCACATCCTGCACGGCGTCAGCCTCACGGTGCGGGAGGGCGAGATCGTCACCCTGCTCGGCCGCAACGGCGCCGGCAAGTCGACCACCATGCGCAGCCTGATCGGCCTCACGCCTGCCCGCCAGGGCACGGTGCGCATCTTCGGCCAGCTCACCACCGACTGGCCGCCCTACCGCATCGCCGCGCTCGGCGTCGGCTTCGTGCCGGAGGGCCGGCGCATCTTCCCGAACCTCACCGTGGACGAGAACCTGCGCGTGCCGCTGGAGCGGCCGGGGCCGTGGACCCCGGCGCGGGTCTACGAGCTGTTCCCGCGGCTCGCCCAGCGCAGGACCAACAAGGGCCGCCAGCTCTCCGGCGGCGAGCAGGAGATGCTCGCCATCGGCCGCGCGCTGCTGCTCAACCCCAAGCTCATCATGCTCGACGAGCCCTCGCAGGGCCTCGCGCCGCTGATCGTGCAGGAGGTGTTCCGGGTCATCGCCGCCGCGCGCGGCGAGGGCATCTCCGTGCTGCTGGTGGAGCAGAACGTGCGCGCCGCGGTCGAGATCGCCGACCGCGCCTACGTGCTCGACGACGGCAAGCTCGTCTATTCCGGCCCGGCCGCCGAGTTCGCCAAGGACGACGAGCGCGTGCGCGCGCTGGCCGGCGCCAGCGCCGAGGACTGGCACGCGGCGTAAACTTACTGCCCCGGCCGCAGGCCGGGCGCGGCGACGGTGATCGGGTCGCTCTCCGCGGTGTCCCGCACCGTGGCGTCGCCGGCGGCGTCGAGCACCGGATAGGCCGCCGAGCAGATGTGCGAGTGGATGCGCTTGAGGTCGCGCAGCACGTCGAGATGCAGCGAGGTCGTCTCCATGGTCTCCTGCAGGCCCTCGCGCAGCCGCGAGAAATGGCGGTCGGCGGCGTCGAGCGCGGCCGAGCGCAGGCGCGCCTTCTCGGCGACCAGCACACGCGCCTGCGCCACGTCGCCCGACATGAACACGCCGAACGCCATGCGCAGGCTGTCGAGGATGCGGCGGTGGAACGCCTCGAGCTCGGCGCGGCCCTCGGCCGAGAACTGCAGCCGGTGCTTGATCTTCTTCGCCGCGAGCTCGCACAGGTTCTTGTCGATGATGTCGCCGATGTGCTCCAGGTTGATGGCGAAGGACACGATCTCCATGGCGCGGCGGCCCTCGGCCTCGTCCAGGCTGCCGCGGGTGAGCCTCGCCACGTAGAGCTTGATCGCCTCCTCCAGCCGGTCGACGGCGTTGTCCATGCGCGAGACCTCGGCGGCGAGCGCGCGGTCGCCGGTCATCAGCGCGGTCATCACCTGCCGCAGCATCACCTCGACGAGGTCGCCGAGCCGCAGCGTCTCGCGCGCGGCGTCGGCGAGGGCCAGCGACGGCGTCTCCAGCGCGCCGGCGTCGAGATAACGCGGCGCGCCGGGATCGGCCGACACCGGCCGCGCGGGAAACACCGCCGTGAGAAGCCGCGCCAGCGGGTCGAGCAGGCCGACGAACAGCACCGCGGTGGCGATGTTGAACGCCATGTGGAACTCGGCGGCGAGCTTGCCGGGATGCGGCTGGAACTGTCCCATCGCCTGGGCGATGACGCCGAGGAACGGCAGCACCAGCAGCACGCCGACGACGCGGTTGAGCAGGTTCCCGACCGGCACCCGATAGGATTCCGGGTTGTCTCGGCGCGCGCCCTCGAACACCGGGTTGACCGCGCTGCCGAGGTTGGCGCCGAGCACGAGCGCCAGCGCCGCCTCCGGCGTCACGAAGTTGGCGTAGGCCAGCGACATGACGAGCAGCACGACCGCGACGCTCGAATGCGCGAGCCAGGTCAGCGCCGCGGCGAGGACGATGCACAGCACCGGGTCGCTGGTGAGCGAGCGGAACAGCTCGCGCGCGACCGGCGCGTTCTCGGCCGGCGCCAGGCTGTCCACCAGGATGTGCAGCGCCAGCAGCATCAGCCCGAGGCCGATGAAGACGCGGCCGAGGTCCTTGAGCCGGCCGCGACCGCCGCGGAACGAGACGAGCCCGAGCACGAACAGCACCGGCGCGACCGCGGCGATGTCGAAGGAGAGCACCTGCACGATCAGCGTGGTGCCGATGTTGGCGCCGAGCATGATCGCGAGCGCCGGCACCAGCGAGACCACGCCCTGGGCGGCGAAGGCGGCGATGATGAGCCCGGTCGCCGTGCTGCTCTGCAGGAGCGCGGTCAGCCCGATGCCGGCGGTAAGCGCGGAGAAGCGGTTGCCCAGCGCCTTGCCGGCGAAGCGGCGCAGGTCGGGGCCGAACGCGCGCAGGATGCCGCTGTGGACCATGTGAACGCCCCACAGCAGCAGCGCGACGCCGCCCATCAGATCGAGAAGAACCATCGTTCCCATCGGCACCCGCTCCGGAGAGTCAACCGACGGAATCTAGTCCCGATGGGCGGCCATCGAAACCCTGGAGGCGATTATTTCTCGAACCGGGCCGCCGCCCCGCTCAGTCGAGGTGGATGTTGGCGGTCTTGATGACCTTCTCCCACTTGGCGCTCTCCGAGGCCATGTAGTCCGCCATCTGCTTCGGCGTGCTTTGCAGCACGTCGACGCCGGCGTCGTTGGCCTTCTTGCGGATGTCGGGGTCGTTCGCGGCCTTGACGTAGGCGTCGTGGAGCTTGCCGACGACCGCGTCGGGCGTCTTCGCCGGCGCGACGAAGCCCTGCCAGGCCCAGGCCTCGAAGCCTGGCAGGTCGCGCGCCACCGGCGGCACGCCGGGCATCAGCGCGAACTCGCCCGGCGAGGCCACGGCGATGGCCTTGATGCCGGGGTTTTGGAGCTGCGAGCGCGCGGTGGCGAAGTCGATGAACATCATGCCGACCTGCCCCGCCGCGAGATCCTGCAGCGCCGGCGCCGCGCCCTTGTAGGGGATGTGGTTGAGCCTGATGCCCGCCGCCTGCGCGAACAGCTCGGCCGCGAGATGGAACGGACTGCCGATGCCGGAGCTCGCGTAGTCGATGGTGCCGGGATGCGCCCTGGCCTGCTCGATCAGGTCCTTGGCCGAGGTAACTTTGAGCTTGTTGGTGTTGACGAGCAGCACGATGGCGAAGCGGCCGGTCAGCGTGATCGGCGCGAAGTCGGTGTCGGGATTGTACGAGAGCTTGCGGTAGAGCGCCTTGTTCGACGCGTAGGTCGAGGTGTCGCCGAGCAGGAGCGTGTAGCCGTCGGGCTCGGCATGCGCGACCGCCTCGGCGCCGATCTGGGTGCCGGCGCCGGGCCGGTTGTCCACCACGATCTGCTGGCCGAGCGTGGCGCCCATGGCGCCGGCCACCAGCCGCGCGAAGAAATCGGTGCCGCCGCCCGGCGCGTAAGGCACGATCAGCCGCGGCGGCCGGTTCGGATAGGTGTCGGCCGCCGTGGAGACCGTCGCCGCGGCCGCCATCAGGCCGCAGGCCATCACACCGCAAGCCACCGCTCGCCTCAACGTCACTCGCCCCGGGCGCATTGCAACCTCCCTTGCCAGGCCGGCTTGATGCCGGCGGTTGGCGGCGAGGTTACCGTGACGCTTGGCCGCCGTGCAATTTAGACAAGGGTCGGGCCTTAAACCGGCGGACCCGATGGGCTAGCGTCCGGCCAACACCGCCCGAGGAAGCGTCCCATGCAGGTTTTCGTCTTCGATCTGTTGCCCTACCGCGTCCATCTCGACGACCTCGTCAACGGCAAGGCCCTGCCCTATCCGCTGGGCAAGGCCCATTTCGACCCCAAGGAGGCGGTGAAGACCTACGACGAGCACCTCGAAGCCTGGGTCGAGCTCGACCGGCTCGGCTACGACGGCGTCGGCTTCAACGAGCACCACACTTCGCCCTACGGGCTGATGAACTCGCCGAACCTGATGGCGGCGGCCGCCGCGCGGCTGACGAAGAAGCTCAAGCTCCTGATCTACGGCAACCTGATCCCGCTGCACGAGCCGCTGCGGCTCGCGGAGGAGCTCGCCATGATCGACTGCCTGTCGAACGGGCGGCTGATCTCCGGCGTGGCGCGCGGCATCCCGCGCGAATACCAGGTGCACAACGTGCCGCTCTCCCAGTCGCGGGCGCGGTTCGAGGAAGCCTACGAGATCATCACCAGGGCCTGGACCGAGGACGTGTTCTCCTACGAGGGCCGGTTCTGGTCCTACAAGAACGTGTCGCTGTGGCCGCGGCCGGTGCAGCAGCCGCATCCGCCGGTCTGGACGCCGATCACCACCAGCAAGGAATCGATCGAGTGGGCCGCGCGCAACAACGTGCCGATCACGCCCGGCGAGACGCGCGGCAGCGGCGGCATCCAGCAGGACATCATCCGCTACTACGCCAAGTGTCTCGCCAAGGCCGGCCACCGCATCACGCCGAAGCATCTCAGCATCGCCGGCAACGCCTACATCGCCGACAGCAGGGCCCAGGCGGTGAAGGAGGCCGGCCCCTACTTCCTCTATTTCAACCGCACGCTGTTCAGCCACGGCAACTTCACCGAGACCGCGATGCAGAAGCAGGCCGGCTATCTCAGCGATTCATCGCTCGACTACATCCGGCCGGAGAACCTGCGCGCCGCGCAGCGCAACCGCGAGGACTTCCGCAATATGACGCTGGACGACGTGGCGCGCCGCGCCGAGGAGGACTTCGCCTGGGGCACGCCGGAGGAGGTGCGCGACCGCCTCATCGCCGCCGCCGACCGCGCCGGCGCCGACGTCATCCACCTGCGCATCAACACCGGCGCCATGCCGCACGAGATATTCATGCGCCAGATCCGCCTGTTCGCCGAAAAGGTGCTGCCCGCCCTGCAGGCGCATCAGGTCACGCGCGTGCCGGCGGCGGAGGAGGTCGAGGCATAGCGGCCGGCGCGCCGCAACCCCGCCCTACCCGAACAGCGCCTTGCTGGCGAGTCGCGCGCCCTCGGCGAGCGCCTGAAGCTTGGCCCAGGCGATCTGCGGGTGGGAGCGCTCGCCGAAGCCGCAGTCGCTCGACGCGATCACGCGCTCGCGGCCGACAAGGCGCGCGTAGCGCTGGATGCGCTCGCTGACGAGCTCGGGGTGCTCGACGATGTCGGTGGCGTGGGCGACCACGCCGGGAATGAGGACCTTGTGGTCGGGCAGCTTCACCGTCTCCCACAGGCGGTATTCGTGCTCGTGGCGCGCGTTGGCGCCCTCGATCGAGTAGCCCTGCGCCTTCACCCGCAGCAGCACGTCCACCATGTCCTTGAGCGGGATGTCGTACGCGTGAGGGCCGTGCCAGCTTCCCCAGCACAGGTGATAGCGCACGCGGTCCTCGGGGATGTTGCGCAGCGCGTGGTTGAGCGCGTCGACGCGCAGGAAGCAGTATTTCCTGAACGCGTCGAGCCCCATGGCGATGCCGATGCGGTCCCACAGCGCAGCGAGCCAGGCGTCGTCCACCTGCACGAGAAAGCCGGCCTCGACGATCATCTCGTACTCGCGGCGCATGGCCTCGGCGAGCGCGAACAGGAACTCCTCGGTCGATCTGTAGTAGCCCTCGGCGTAGTAGGGCTCGAGGCTCGCCGGCGCGGTCGTGGTGAGGAAATACTCGGTCGCGCCGCCGTCCGCAGGCAGCGCCGCCTTGAACAGCTCGATCTCGTGGCGCATCGCCGCCTCGCCGGCATAAGCGATCGGCCCGGTGCAGACCCAGTAGCTGCGCGGCTTCGAGGTCTGGCCCTTGGAGGCGTAGAACAGCGTGCCGCGCTCGGCGGCGTAGCGGTAGAAGTCGGCGAACACCTCGCGGTCCTTGCCGCCGGTGAGCACCGCGCCGGCCGGCTTCGGGTTCGGCGAGAATCCGGACAGCCGGCCCTCGATGTAGCTCAGCCAGTCGCCGCCCTTGGTGTATTCGCCGTCGTTCGCCACGTCGATACCGACGGCGCGCTGGCGCGCCACCACGTCGCCCAGCATGCGCCGCAGCGTCTCGTCGTCCTCGCCGGGCCGCGGCGCGAGCGCGCGCTCCGGCAAGCTGCCGACATGGGTGGTGAGAATGCGCCCTTCGCTGCCCTGCATGATGATTCCTCCCGCTCGTTGCGAGCTGTCATAGCACGGCCGGCCTGCGTCAAAAGCGCCCCGGCCTCGGGACACAAAAATGCCGCGACCGTCGCCCCATTCCGGGCGAGTCGTATTATCTTGAGGGCCGGAACGGGAAACGGACGGCGAGGGAGACCATGGCGACCGGGCGGCGCGACACCGAAGGGCGGCCATGACCGCGCTGCCGCGCCAGCATGTCTCGCGCCGCAGCGTGCGGCTCGACACGCTGTTCCGCCTGCGCTGGCTCGCCATCGTC
>Ga0180221_1001031_pt1 | contig 20459 bp, 22 predicted proteins | sample eDN5th37CKraftMG_FD_151339 | JGI IMG/M metagenome (GOLD analysis project Ga0180221, IMG submission 151339) | Enriched Miracle-Growth compost microbial communities from Emeryville, California, USA - eDNA 5th pass 37_C Kraft MG (version 2) (version 2) ...
GGAGCTCGACAGCTTCTCGCGCCAGATCGGCAACATGATCGATCAAGTCCATGGCGGCCTGCGCGGCGCGCCGAAATTTCCGCAAAGCCCGATGCTGGAAATGCTGTGGCGCGCGGGTTTGCGGACCGGCGATGCGCGTTTCTTCGATGCCGTCGAGCACACCCTCGAGCGCATGTGCGAGGGCGGCATCTACGATCATCTCGGCGGCGGCTTCTCGCGCTACTCGGTCGACGAGCGCTGGCTGGTGCCGCATTTCGAAAAGATGCTCTACGACAACGCGCTGCTGCTCGAGCTGCTGGCGCTCGGCTTTGCCCACAGCGGCAACGAATTGTTTCGCCAGCGCGCGCAGGAAACCGTGAGCTGGCTGGCGCGCGAGATGACCACCAAAGGCGGCGCGTTCTCGGCCTCGCTCGACGCGGACTCCGAAGGCGAGGAGGGTAAGTTCTATGTCTGGTCGAAAAACGAGATCACCGAGCTGATCGGGCCCGAGGCGAGCGACTATTTCGCCGGCCATTACGACGTCAGCGACGACGGCAATTTCGAAGGCCACAACATCCTCAACCGTCTCAAGTCGGCGCCGCGCAGCGCCGACGACGAGGAGCGGCTGAAGAGGTTGCGATACATCCTGCTCGAGGCGCGCGAGGCCCGCGTGCGGCCCGGGCTCGACGACAAGGTGCTGGCGGACTGGAACGGCCTGATGATCGCCGCGCTGGTCAATGCCGGCGTGCTGCTCGATGAACCGTCCTGGATCGACATGGCGGCGCGCGCCTTCGCCTTCATCGCCGGCAACATGGCGAAGGGGGACCGGCTCGGTCATTCATGGCGCGACGGCCAGCTGCTGTTTCCGGGTCTCGCCTCCGACCACGCCGCGATGATCCGCGCCGCGCTGGCGCTCTACGAAGCGAAGGGCGACCGCGCCCATCTCGATCAGGCGCAACGCTGGCAGGCGGTGCTCGATCGCCATTACGCCGATCCCGACACCGGCGGCTATTATCTCACCGCCGACGACGCCGAGGGCCTGCTGCTGCGGCCGCATTCGACTGCCGATGACGCGACGCCCAACCACAACGCCGTCGCCGCGCAGAACCTCGTGCGCCTCGCGGCGCTGGCGGGCGACGATGCCGCCCGCGCCAGGGCCGACCGGCTGTTCGACGGCGTCTTGTCGGCCGCCGGCAACAACCTGTTCGCCCATGTCGCGCTGCTGAACGCGCTCGACCTGCGGCTGCATGGCGCGGAGATCGTCGTGACCGGAGAGGACGAGGCGGCAGCGGCGCTGACGCGGGCGGCGCTGAAGCATCCCTTCATCGCGCGCACGGTGCTGCGGGCTTCGTCCGGCGATCTGTCCGCATCGCATCCGGCGCAGGCGAAAATCCGGGCGGCGAGCGGCAGCGCGGCGTTCATCTGCGTCGGCGAGCGGTGCTCGCTGCCGATCACCGACGCTGCGCAATTGTCACAGATCGTCGACGGCATGCGGCCGTCGCCAAAGGCCGGCTGATATCTCGCGCAGCGGCTGGCTCGCCAGCGTCACCATCGCGAAGGAAACGGCCAGCGCCGGCGCGCCGATCGAGAGACCGGCCGCTTTCGCCACCGGGGCGACAACCGCGGGCGTGACGAGGACAATCGCCGAGGCCATCACGGCCGCCCGTGTGGTCATCGCGCCATGCGCGGCCATCCGCGCGATCCAGACGACCGCGAAGGCGCCGATCACCAGGTCGTAGTCCTGCAGGTAGGGCGCGGCGAGAAATCCGCCGAGCACCAGCGCGGCGTTGCGCTGTTCCGCCGGCGCATCCCGCCACCACAGCCATCCGACGACCGCCGCGGCGATCGCCGCGCTCATCGCCTGCCATGTGTAGGCCGCCGCCACGTCGGCCCCGGCATGCCGCGCCATCACGAACACCGAGGCCATGCGATGCCAGACGCCGGCGCCGCTTTCCAGCACGGCCTCGCGCAGCACCTCGACGTGGTTGAGATAGGCCGTCCAGATCTCGATACCGAACACCGCGATGCTGACGGCGACAGTCGTAGCGGCGACGCCAAGCGTCTGCCAGCGGCGGCCGGCGACCAGCGCGACAGGGACGAGCAGCGCAAGGTGCGGCTTGTAGATCATCAGGCCGAACAGCAGCCCGGCAAGCTTCGGTCTGCGGTCGAGCACGGCGAGCCCGCCGCCGATCAGCGCCGCCGACCATGCGCCGTTCTGCCCGGCAACGACATTCAGGAAGACCGCCGGCGTCGCGGTCGCGAGCAGGAGAACGTCAGCGCGCCGCGCGTCGGGCCATGCCGCGACGAGCGCGCGGTAAAACGCCCACCAGCTTCCGGCGAGCCACAGCGCGAACGCCGGCACATAGGGCAGGGCGGCGAGCGGCGCCGTCAGCACCAGCAGCGCCGGCGGATAGCTGTAGTGATAGAAGCCGATCACGCCGGCGGTCGCCGCCTGCTCGAAGGCGTGAAAGGCCTGCCACGCATAGACGTCCAGCGCGTCGTCCCGCCAGGCCAACGCGGCGCCGCTCCAGTAATTGACGAAATCGTCGCCGAGCGGCCGTCCGGCACCGTCGCTCAAGCCGACCGCGGTCTGCTGCCAGAGATCGAGGAGATAGACGAGCGCGGCGACCGCGATCCAGCATCGCGCCAGCACGCGCAAGCGGTCCGCGCCGGATCCCGGCGCCGATGGTGTCGAGAAGGGTTGCGCCGCGTGCGGAACCGACATCGCTCTCGCAGCCAATCGCGGGAGACCCTATGGCCGGCGGCTTACCCGGCTGTTCCGTATTTATCCGCGGTTTGATCGAAATTTTCGGCGAATGCGGCGCGCGGCGGAAACCTTCGCGGCCGTGAAAAAGGACCGCTCCTCACGGAAGCGGCCCGATTTTCTCACCCCGCCGAACAGCGTCAGGTGTTCATCGAGTCGAAGAACTCGCTGTTGGTCTTGGTGTTGCGCAGCTTGTCGAGCAGGAAGTCGATGGCATCCATCGTTCCCATCGGATTGAGGATGCGGCGCAGCACGTACATCTTCTTGAGCACCGCCGGATCGGTGAGCAGCTCTTCCTTGCGGGTGCCGGAGCGGGTGATGTCGATCGCCGGGAAGGTCCGCTTGTCGGCCACCTTGCGGTCGAGGATGAGCTCGGAGTTGCCGGTGCCCTTGAACTCTTCGAAGATCACCTCGTCCATGCGGCTGCCGGTGTCGATCAGCGCGGTGGCGATGATGGTCAGCGAGCCGCCTTCCTCGATGTTGCGCGCCGCGCCGAAGAAGCGCTTCGGCCGCTGCAAGGCGTTGGCGTCGACGCCGCCGGTCAGCACCTTGCCGGATGACGGCACGACGGTGTTGTAGGCGCGGCCGAGGCGGGTGATCGAATCGAGCAGGATCACCACGTCGCGGCCGTGCTCGACCAGGCGCTTGGCCTTCTCGATCACCATTTCGGCGACCTGGACGTGCCGCGAGGCCGGCTCGTCGAAGGTCGAGGAGATCACCTCGCCCTGCACCGAGCGCTGCATGTCGGTCACTTCTTCCGGGCGCTCGTCGATCAGCAGCACGATCAGGTAGCATTCCGGATGATTGGCCGCGATCGCATGGGCGATGTTCTGCAGCAGAACGGTCTTGCCGGTGCGCGGCGGCGCGACGACCAGCGCGCGCTGGCCCTTGCCGATCGGCGCGACAATGTCGATGACGCGGGCCGACAAGTCCTTCTTGGTCGGATCGTCGTGCTCCATGCGCAGCCGCTCGTTCGGATAGAGCGGCGTCAGGTTGTCGAAGTTGACCTTGTGCTTGATCTTCTCGGGGTCTTCGAAATTGATCGTGTTGACCTTGAGAAGCGCGAAATAGCGTTCGCCTTCCTTGGGCGAGCGGATATGGCCGTCGACGGTGTCGCCGGTGCGCAGGCCGAAGCGGCGGATCTGGGACGGCGAGACGTAGATGTCGTCGGGGCCGGAGAGGTAGTTCGATTCCGGCGAGCGCAGGAAGCCGAAACCGTCCGGCAACACTTCCACGACGCCTTCGCCGATGATGTCGACTTCCTGGGTGGCAAGCTGCTTGAGGATCGCGAACATCAGTTCCTGCTTGCGCAGGGTGCTGGCGTTTTCCACGCCGCTTTCTTCGGCGAACTGCACCAGTTCCGCCGGGGTTTTGGACTTGAGGTCCTGTAGTTTCATTTCCCGCATGGGGGCATTGATCCTGTGAGGAGACCCGGGACGACGACCAGACAACGCGGGCGCTGCGCCGGATTGAAAGACTTCGAGAAATCGCAGGTCTTGAGGAGGGAACGTGCTTTGGAAGGTGATCCCCGACCCGATGCCGCGACCGGTCCGAACACGGAACCGGAACGCCGCTGCATCCGCCTGCGTTCGGTGGGATGCGCAAATCTAGGAAGAAAACCCGCCGCTCGCAAGGGTCGTGCGAAACGTGCTTAATGTTTTTGTCCGGAATTTGGCCTTTCAAAAAGGCTTCACCACCACCAGGATGACGATGAGGATCATCAGGATGGTCGGTACTTCATTGATAATTCGGTAGAATTTCTGTGATTTGCGGTTCCGGTCGGCGGCGAAGTCGCGCCGGTAGCGGCTCAGCATGCCGTGGACGCCCGACATCACCAGCACCAGCACCAGCTTGGCGTGCAGCCACCTCGACTGCTTGAAGGCTTCCCACCCCATCAGCCAGATCATCGCCAGGCCGAGCAGCCAGACAGCGATCATCGCCGGATTGATGATGGCGCGCATCAGCCGGCGCTCCATCACCTTGAAGGTTTCCGACTGCGCGGAGCCGGGCGGAGCGTCGCAGTGATAGACGAACAGCCGCGGCAGATAGAGCATGCCCGCCATCCACGAGATGACGGCGATGACGTGGAAGGCTTTGACCCAGAGATAAAGCATGGCCGCGGTTCAAATTGATATTTGGACTCGCCACATCGGCATTGCCGGGTCAAGCCCGGCGATGACGCCTCGACAAACGCTTACCGGCGCACGCGCTTCAACATCTGCTCGACATGCGCAATCGGCGTGTCGGGCAGAATGCCGTGGCCGAGATTGAAGATGAACGGCCGCGCCGCGAAAGCCTGCATCACCTCATCGACCGCGCGATCGAGCGCCGCGCCGCCGGCGCGCAAGGCCAAGGGATCGAGATTGCCCTGCACCGGCACCTTGCTCTGGATTTTTTCGGCGGCGAACGTCTTGTCGATGGTCCAGTCGAGGCTGACGGCGTCGACACCTGTCTCCGCGACATAGCGCGGCACCATGCTGCCGCCGCCGCGCGGAAAGCCGATGATCTTCGCGCCCGGTACCTGCCTGCGCACGCCGTCGACGACGCGCTTTGCCGGCGCGATCGACCAGCGTTGAAACTCTTCCGGCGGCAGCACGCCGGCCCAGGTATCGAACAGCTGGACCGCATCGGCGCCGGCCTTGAGCTGCCCGACCAGATAGCCGACTGAAGCCTCCGAGATCGCATCGATCAGTTGCGCGAAGGCGTCCGGATTTTGATAGGCGAACATCCGCGCCGGCGCCTGATCCGGCGTGCCTTCACCGGCGATCACATAGGTCGCGACCGTCCACGGCGCGCCGCAAAAGCCGAGCAGCGTTGTCCGAGGATCGAGCGCCGCTTTCACCCGCGAGACGGTCTCATAGATCGAACCGAACACTTTCGCATCGGGCGGACGCTTCATCGCCGCGATGGCGGCTTCGTCCCGCACCGGATCGAGCCTCGGACCTTCCCCGGCCTCGAACCGCACGTCGCGGCCGAGCGCCAGCGGCACCACCAGGATATCGGAGAACAGGATCGCGGCATCGAAGCCGAAGCGTCGCACCGGTTGCAGCGTCACTTCGGCGGCAAGCTCCGGATTGAAGCAAAGCTTGAGAAAGCTTCCCGCTTTCTCGCGCACCGCCCGATACTCGCCGAGATAACGGCCAGCCTGCCGCATCATCCAGACCGGTGGAACGGCTTGCCGGTGACCGTCGAGAACCGCCAGCAGAGACTTGTTCACGGCGCCTGCCTTGCGAAGCCCTTCTTCCATCTAAACCTGATTCTAGAGTCTGTAGTTATTGTGAGTCGGTGGTTTGGACTCATGACTCCCGATCCACATCTTGTCCACCGGCAGTCCGGTGCCGGCCCACGGACGATTTCGGATGGCCCGCGAGGCGATGTTAAAAGCCTGCTTATTTACGCGCTGAATCCTCACTTTCCCCGTTCATCCCAATGGCCTGCCAACAGCCCTGCACTGAGCGGGCGATGGTCTCCGGCCGATCTCCCGCTGGAGGCCGTGTGGATGAAAACCGGGCTTGTCCTCGCGTGATGCTTGCGCCGCCCCCACGCCCGTGGCCTTCTCCAGACAAATCCACAGGGCGTCCCGTCGCTGTCCCAATGGCTGACAACAGCTATTTCCATCTGCATCTGGTCTCCGACTCGACCGGCGAGACGCTGATCACAGTCGCGCGGGCGGCGGCCGCGCAGTATTCCGGCGTGACCCCGGTCGAGCATCTTTACCCGATGGTGCGGACCATCAAGCAGCTCGAGCCGGCGCTTGCGGAAATCGAGGACGCGCCCGGCCTCGTCCTTTACACGCTGCTCGACGAGGAGCTCGTCACGGTGCTCGAGAAAAGGTGCCGCGAGCTCGGACTGCCCTGCATGTCGATCCTCGGTCCGGTGCTGCGGCTGTTCCAGTCCTATCTCGGCACCGAGACGACGCACCGGGTCGGCGCCCAGCACGTCCTCAATGCCGAATATTTCAATCGCATCGACGCGCTGAACTTCACGATGATGCATGACGACGGGCAGAACGTCGAAACGCTGAACAGTGCCGACGTCGTGCTGGTCGGTGTGTCGCGGACGTCGAAGACGCCGACCTCGATTTATCTCGCCAATCGCGGCGTCAAGACCGGCAACGTGCCGCTGGTGCCGAACGTGCCGCTGGCGGCGGAGGTCGAGCGTCTCACCTTGCCGCTGGTGGTCGGGCTTTATGCCAGCGCCGAGCGCATCGTGCAGATCCGCGAAAATCGTCTGCTCGGCCTCAAGGCGCACCGCGACGACGATCAGTATATCGACCGCGGCGCGGTGGCCGAGGAGATCACCTATTCGCGGCGGCTATGCGCGCGGCACAACTGGCCGACCATCGACGTGACGCGACGCTCGATCGAGGAGACCGCGGCGGCGGTGATGAAGCTCCTGACCGAACGCCGCCGGCGGCCCGGCTAGTGCGATGACGCTCTGGATCGCGCCGCAACCGCTGGTGCTGGCCTCGAAAAGCCCGTCACGCCGGCGTGTTCTGGAAAACGCCGCCATTCCGGCCGACATCCAGCCCGCCGATATCGATGAACGCGCGGTCGAGGCGGCCGCCGGCCCCGGTGGACCCGGCGAGGCGGCGCAGCTGCTGGCCCGCGCCAAGGCGCTCGCGGTGTCGGCGGCGATGCCCGGCCGGCTGGTGCTGGGCGCCGATCAGACACTCGCCCTCGGGCAAAAGCGGTTTTCCAAGCCATCCGGCCGCGCCGCGGCGCAGGCGCAATTGCGGGACCTGGCCGGCCGGACGCACGAGCTGCATTCGGCTTTCGCGCTGGCACGGGACGGCAACATCGTGTTCGAGCATTGCGACGTCGCGCGTCTCACCATGCGTCCTCTGTCGGCCGCGACGATCGCGAACTATCTCGACGCGGCGGGCGAGGCGGTGACGACCAGCGTCGGCGCCTATCAGATCGAGGGCGTCGGCATCCAGCTATTCGAACGCATCGACGGCGACTATTTCACCATCCTCGGCCTGCCGCTGCTGCCGCTGCTCGACTGGCTGCGCCGCCACGGCTTCGTCGCGGCCTGAACGGAGATTGTGTCTGCGATGTTCGTGCTCGGCCTGACCGGCTCGATGGGAATGGGCAAATCGACCACGGCCAAATTCTTCGCCGAGGCCGGCGTGCCCGTCCATGACGCCGACGCCGCCGTGCATCGCCTCTACGAGGGCGCGGCCGTCGCGCCGATCGAGGCCGCTTTTCCCGGCGTGACCAGCGGCGGCAAGGTCGACCGCGCCAAGCTGTCCGCGCGCGTCGCCGGCGATCCGGCGGCGCTGAAAAAGCTCGAGGCCATCGTGCATCCGCTGGTGCGTGCCGCCGAGCAGGAATTTCTCGCCGCGGCCGAGACAAGCGGCGCGCCGGTCGCGGTGCTCGATATCCCGCTCTTGTACGAGACCGGCGGCGACAGCCGTTGCGATGCCGTCGTCGTCGTGTCGGCGCCGGCGGACGTGCAGCGCGCGCGGGTGTTCGAGCGGCCGGGCATGACCGAGGAAAAATACGCCGCGCTGCTCGCGCGCCAGATGCCGGACGCGGACAAGCGCCGCCGCGCCGACTTCGTGGTGGACAGTTCGCGCGGCTTTGCTGCCGCGCAGGCGCAGGTCCGTGATATTCTCAAAGCGGTCGCTACAATGCCGCGACGGCGCGGTTGATTCGAAAGGGTGCCCGGGAGCCATGCGCGAGATCGTCCTCGATACCGAAACCACCGGCCTCGATCCGGGCCAGGGTCACCGGCTCGTCGAGGTCGGCTGCGTCGAGCTGATCAACCGGATTCCGACCGGGCAGGGCTTCCACCACTACATCAACCCGGAACGCGACATGCCGAAGGAGGCCTTCGCGGTGCATGGCCTGTCGGCGGAGTTTCTCGCCGACAAGCCGCTGTTCGCCGAGATCGCCGATGCGTTTCTCGACTTCATCGGCGACGCGCCGCTGGTCATTCACAATGCCGGCTTCGATCACGGCTTCCTCAACGCCGAGCTGACGCGGCTGAAGAAGCCGGCGATCGCGCGCGAGCGGCTCGTCGACACGCTGCTGCTCGCCCGCCGCAAGCATCCCGGCGGCTCCAACAAGCTCGACGATCTCTGCGCGCGCTACGGCATCGACAATTCGCACCGGACCAAGCACGGCGCGCTGCTCGACGCCGAACTGCTCGCCGAGGTCTATCTCGAGCTGATCGGCGCGCGGCAGGCGCAACTGATCCTGTCGGAAACCGTGGCGGCGCAGTCCTTCTCGCGCAGCGCGCCGGTGGCGCCGCGGCCGATCGCGCTCGCGCCCCGCCTCACCGACGAGGAACGCGCCGCGCACGCGGAATTCGTCGCGACGCTCGGCGACGAGGCGATCTGGCTGAAATACGCGGCGGGCCGATAGCGGGCGGGACTACGCCTGCGCGGTCGGCGGCGGCGCGGCCTGGGCCTGCGCCAGGTTCTGCCGATACAGACTGACGAAATCGATCGGGTCGAGCAGCAGCGGCGGGAAGCCGCCGTTGGTCACCGCCGTCGCGATGATCTCGCGCGCGAACGGGAACAACAGCCGCGGGCATTCGATCATCACCACCGGGTGGAAATTCTCCTGCGGCACGTTCTGGATGCGGAAGATGCCGGCATAGGTCAGCTCGAAATTGAACAGCACGCTGCCGTTGGTCTCGGCCTTGCCGTCGACCTTCAGCACCACCTCGACATTGCCGTCCTGCAGCGGGTTGGCCGAGACGTTGACCTGGATGCTGATCTCCGGCTGCTGGCCGGCCGGCGCCAGCGAGCGCGGCGCATGCGGGTTCTCGAACGACAGATCCTTGGTGTACTGCGCGAAAATGTTGATCTGCGGCGCAACCGCCTGCGCCTGAGGCGGAATCTGGGCCGCACCGCCGTTGCCGTTACCGTTCGTCATGGTTTCTCCTTCGGCCGCGGCCGGTTGACGGGGGCTGGCTATCACAGCGCCGAAAGGGGAACAAGGATCGCCGCTCAGCGGCCGTCGTCGCGCCGCTCCGTGGCATCGCGGCGGCCGAGCTGCGGATCGGGCACCTGCCGCCAGTCCTCCGGCGCGAGGTCGACGACATTGTCGTTCGCCGCGCGGTCCGCCGCCGGCCGCAGGCCCGCCGCCCGCGCGGCGAGACGGCGCAGCGGCACGATCAGCATGAGCAGGCCGATCGCGCCGGTGATGAAGCCGGGCACCAGCAGCAGGATGCCCGCGATCACCGTCAGGACGCCGGAGCCGTCCGCCTGCAGCGCCGACAGCCGGTTTTCGCCGAGTGCAACCCGGACGCGTGAGATATGGGCCGCCCCGCCATAGCGGATCACCAGCGCGCCCAGGACGGAGAGTGCGACAATTAACGCAAAGGCGAGCCCCAGCCCGATCGCCGCCGCGACCAGCGCGAAGGCGGCGATTTCCAGCAACGGCAGCGCCAGAACCGCCAAAATCAGACCGCGAAGCAGTGTCATGCTTTAATCCATATTCCGGGGGATCGTGTTGGCGCGCCCGCCGCAATCGTCTAGAGTCCGCCGGTGCAACGCAACATCGCTTCGGAATTCTTTCGCGCCACTGGATTGCCCGAACCCGAAGCCTAGATAAGCAGGGCGAGGTCCGTCTGCGAGTGTTTTTCCGCCCGCCGGACCGCGGGAGAGCGCCGACAGGCCGACTGCGAAAGCATGCAAGACGTGTTCGACATCTACACCATCATCTTCCTGGCCCTTGCGGTGTTCATTTTCCTGCGCTTGCGCAGCGTTCTTGGGCAGCGCACCGGCCGTGAGCGGCCGCCTTACGACCCCTATTCGGCGCGTGACGCCATGCGCCCGGCCTCGGAAAAGGTCGTGGCGCTGCCGAACCGGGCCGCCGAGCAGGCCAAGAAAACCGGTGAGAAGCCGGGCGACAAACCCGTCGAAGCGGCCGAGCCCGACAAGGTCGTGGACGCGGCCGACCGCTGGAAAGGCATCGCCGCGCCCGGCTCGCCGCAATTCGCGGGGCTCACCGCCATCGCCGCCGCCGATCCGGAATTCGACGGCCAGCAGTTCCTCACCGGCGCGCGCGGCGCCTACGAGATGATCGTGACCGCTTTCGCGGAAGGCGACCGGCGCATGCTCAAGGGCTTGCTGTCGAAAGAGGTCTATGACGGTTTCGAAACCGCCATCGCCGAGCGCGAGCGGCGCGGCGAGAAGGTCGAGACCCGTTTCGTGTCGATCGACAAGGCCGACATCGTTGCCGCCGAGCTGCGCGGCCGCACCGCCCAGATCACCGTGAAGTTCAATTCGCAGCTCGTGACCGCGACGCGCAACAAGGACGGCGAGGTGATCGACGGCAGCGCCGACAAGGTGACCGACGTCACCGATAGCTGGACCTTCGCGCGCGATGTGTCGTCGCGTGATCCGAACTGGAAACTGGTTGCGACCGAACCCGGACAGTGACCGGATGGCTGGCCGTCGACGTCTGATACCGGGATTGAGCGGCGTCGCGGCGATCGGCCTGCTGGCGGCCGGCGTCGTCATCGTCAGTCCGGTGATCGCGCATGCCAAGAAAGCGCACGCCAAAAGCAGTCACGCCAAAAAATCCGCGCATGCCAAGGCGGCACACGCGAAAAGCGGCGTGCATATTCCCGGCGCGACGCTCGAGCCGTTGTCGTTTGCGACGCTCGAGGGCTGGAAGGACGACGACCAGTCGGCCGCCTTCGGCTCCTTCCTCAACAGTTGCCGCGCCATCCTCAACAGCACGCCGGCGATGCATCGCAAGAAGCCGCTGCTCGGCAAGCTCTACAAGGCCTGCCGGCAGGCGCAGCTCGTCAAGGCGCCGACCGCCGAGAGCGCGCGCAAGTTCTTCGAGGACAATTTCCAGCCTGTCCGCGTCCTGCCGCCGACGCGCTCTTACGGCTTCTACACCGGAACGGATGGCTTCTTCACCGGCTATTACGAGCCGCAGGTCGAAGGCTCGCGCTCCCGGAGCGAGGAATACAAATATCCGCTCTATCGCGTGCCGGCGAAATTCGCCGGCAAGAAGAGCACGGTGTTCCCGCATCTGGATCGCAAGGACATCGTCAAGGGCGCGCTCGCCGGCAAGGGCCTGGAAATCTGCTGGGTGAAAAGCCCGATCGATGCTTTCTTCGCGCAGATCCAGGGCTCGACGCGGGTCAAGCTCGACAGCGGCGACATGCTGCGGCTGAACTACATCGCCAGCAACGGCAAGCCCTACACGCCGGTCGGCCGCATCCTGATCGACGACGGCATCATCTCCGCCGAGGAGATGACGATGGACAAGATCCGCCAATACATGGAGACGAACCCGGAGAAGGGCGAGGAGTTGCGCCTGAAGAACCGCTCCTACGTGTTCTTCCGCGAGACGTCGCTGAAGCCGCACGAGGAGCCGATCGGCGCGCAGGGCGTTCCGCTGACCGCGGGCCGCTCGATCGCGGTCGATCCGAAAATCCATGTCTACGGCACGCCCGTGTGGATCGACGCCAAGCTTCCGATCAAGGGCGATGCGCCGGTCGATCCGTACCAGCATCTGCTGATCGCGCAGGACACCGGCTCGGCGATCCGCGGTCCGGCGCGCGCCGACATCTATTTCGGCTATGGCGGCGACGTGCCGAGCATCGCCGGCCGCATCAAGCAGTTCGGCCGCTTCGTGATGCTGGTGCCGAAAGGCATGCCGATCGAGACGCCGGCGGTCGCGACCGTGCCGGTGCCGCAGGCGCGGCCGCCGAAGGCCTCCGCCGAGAACGACGGCGCGCCGAAAAAAGAAGACGCCAATCCTCCGTCCTTGCCGGCTGCGGAAACGCGCCCGAAGACATGAGCGGCGGAGGTCGCGACCCGGATCGCAAACGCCGCCGCCGCACGCTGACGCATGACGAGCGGGTGATCTGGACGACCTTCACGAAAACCATCGTGCCGCTGTCCGAACGCTCCCTCGCTGACGACGAGCTTGGAGATGAGCCGGTCGCCAAGCCGCCCGCCTCGGCGCCGCCGCGCCGCGCGGCTCCCGCGAAGCCGTCACAGCCCGCTCCGCCGCCCGCCGCGCCGCTTCCGGCACCGCTCGACCGTCGCGCCAGGCGGCGCATCGCGTCCGGCCGCGACGACATCGACGCGCGGTTCGACCTGCACGGGCTGACGCAAAGCGAAGCGCATAGCGAGTTGCTGCACTTCCTGCGCAGCGCCACCGCGCGCGAGGCGCGGCTCGTCCTCGTCATCACCGGCAAGAGCGGCGTGCTGCGCCGGCAGGTGCCGCTGTGGCTGGCGCTGCCGGAGTTCCGCGCGCTGACGATCGGCTACGAGACCGCGCATATCCGCCACGGCGGCGAGGGCGCGCTCTATGTCCGGCTGCGGCGGTCGCGCTAGCAGGCTGTTGAAAAATGCTCTGTCATTCCGGGACGACCGCCGCAGGCGGGCGGACCCGGAATCCAGAAGCAGGTTCCGCATACGCAACTGGATTCCGGGTTCGCGCCTGCGGCGCACCCCGGAATGACCGGAAGAGAATCTGTGACTACAGGATAAACCGGCTCAGATCGGCGTTTTTCGCCAGGTCGCCGATGTTCTTGCGGACAAAGTCGGCGTCGATCGTCACGGTCTGCCCGTCGAGATCGGAGGCGCGAAACGAGATGTCGTCGAGCACGCGCTCCATCACGGTCTGCAGCCGCCGCGCGCCGATATTCTCGATCGATGAATTCACCGACACCGCGATGTCGGCCAGCGCGTCGATGGCGTCGTCGGTGAAATTCAGCGTGACGCCTTCGGTCTGCATCAGCGCGACATATTGCTTGATCAGCGAGGCTTCCGGCTCGGTGAGGATGCGGCGGAAGTCGTCGCGCGTCAGCGCGTTGAGCTCGACGCGGATCGGCAGCCGGCCCTGCAGCTCGGGCAGCAGGTCCGAGGGCTTGGAGATGTGGAACGCGCCCGAGGCAATGAAAAGGATGTGGTCGGTCTTCACCGGGCCGTGCTTGGTGTTGACGGTGGTGCCTTCGATCAGCGGCAGCAGGTCGCGCTGCACGCCCTCGCGCGACACGTCGGCGCCGTAGCGGCCCTCGCGGGCGCAGATCTTGTCGATCTCGTCGAGGAACACGATGCCATTCTGCTCGACGACCCGGATCGATTCCTGAACGATGTTGTCGTTGTCCAGCAGCTTGTCGGACTCCTCGTTGACGAGGATCGGATGGGAGTCCTTCACCGTGATGCGCCGCGTCTTGGTGCGGCCGCCCATCTTGCCGAAGATGTCGCCGATGTTGATGGCGCCCATCTGCGCGCCCGGCATGCCGGGAATGTCGATCAGCGGCATGCCGCCGCCCGAGGCCTGCACCTCGATCTCGATTTCCTTGTCGTCGAGCTCGCCGGCGCGCAGCTTCCGGCGAAAGCTGTCGCGGGTCGCGGCGCCCGAGCCGGGCCCGACCAGCGCGTCGAGCACGCGCTCCTCGGCGGCCTTTTCCGCGCGCGCGGCGACATCCTTGCGCTTCTTCTCGCGGGTGAGCGCGATGGAAATCTCGACCAGGTCGCGCACGATCTGCTCGACATCGCGGCCGACATAGCCGACCTCGGTGAACTTGGTCGCCTCCACCTTCAGGAACGGCGCACCGGCGAGCTTGGCGAGCCGCCGCGAAATCTCGGTCTTGCCGACGCCGGTCGGGCCGATCATCAGGATGTTCTTCGGCAGCACTTCCTCGCGCAGCCGGTCGTCGAGCTGCAGCCGCCGCCAGCGGTTGCGCAAGGCGATGGCGACCGCGCGCTTGGCGTCGGCCTGGCCGACGATGTAGCGGTCGAGCTCGGAAACGATCTCGCGGGGCGAGAAGGAAAAGTCGGTCATGCTTTCTTCACTTCCAGGGCTCGCCCATCCTTCGAGACGCCCTCGCTTCGCTCGGGCTCCTCAGGATGAGGCGAGAGAGGAGCCCCTCATGGTGATGAGCATCGCGTCAGCGATGCGTCTCGCACCATGAGGGGCGGTGCTCATGTCTTCAACGATTCGATGGTCACGTTGCGGTTGGTGTAGACGCAGATGTCGGCGGCGATGTCGAGCGACTTGCGCACGATCGCCTCCGCATCGTGTGCACTGTCGAGCAGCGCGCGCGCCGCGGCGAGCGCGTAGTTGCCGCCGGAGCCGATGCCCATCACGCCGCTTTCGGGCTCCAGCACGTCGCCGGTGCCGGTCAGCACCAGCGAGACGTCCTTGTCGGCGACGATCATCATGGCTTCGAGCCGGCGCAGATAGCGGTCGGTCCGCCAGTCTTTCGCCAGCTCGACCGCGGCGCGGGTCAGCTGGCCGGGATATTGCTCGAGCTTGGATTCGAGCCGCTCGAACAGCGTGAAGGCGTCGGCGGTGGCGCCGGCGAAGCCGCCGATCACGTCGCCTTTCCCGAGCCGGCGGACCTTCTTGGCGTTCGCCTTAATGACGGTCTGGCCGATCGACACCTGGCCGTCGCCGCCGATCGCCACGGTGCCGTTCTTGCGGACGGTCAGGATCGTGGTGCCGTGCCAGCTCGGCATTTCGTTGGAAGACATATTTGGGAAACCTATTGAGACGATTTGCGGTTTGATCCCCCGGTAACGCCTCAAGATGTAGGGTGCGGGGGCCGGTGTTGCAAACGGCGCGGCAAAGGGAAGCGACCCGCCGCATTGACTTCGGGGGCTTCGGCCCTACATTCAGTCGTTATGAACGGATCGCTCGGCCATCAGCTTCGCCGCTTTTCGCGCGCGGGACACCTGCAAGCAGGCAGGTAGCCCGGGCGACTTTTGTCGTCGGCCCGGGGCCGTTTTTCGTTCCTCTTTCCTCCATCACCGCGAACCTGCGTGCTGTCCGAAGGTGCTCCGCACCGGTTTCGGAGGTACGCTCACCCCAGACCAACAGACTCCAGAAGGGGATTTCCACCGAAAGGCACAAGACCATGACGACAGAGACCACGACGATGACCCGCAAAGAACTGCCGCCGATCACCATCAGCGGAATCGACTTCGACCGGCTGTCCAAGCTGGCCGAACTGGCGTCCGAGCGGGCGCCGGAGACCGCCGAGTTTCTCGCGCGGGAAGTCGCGCGTGCGACCGTGGTTCCGTCGGGCTTTCCGCTGACCGGCGTCGTCACCATGGGCTCGGAGGTCGAGTTCCGGGACGACGTCACGGGCCAAGTGCGCACGGTCACGCTGGTCTATCCGGAGCAGGCCGATATCTCGGTCGGCCGGATTTCGGTGCTGACGCCGGTCGGCGCGGCCCTGATCGGCCTCTCGGCCGGGCAGTCGATCGAATGGCAGACGCCGTCGGGCGGCTGGCGTTCGCTCTCGGTGCTGCGCGTCGGTTAGCGATGTTCGGGCTTGGCGGGGGTTCGGTCCGGTTTTGCCGCCGCGCTGCGGTGGCAAAGCCGCCGGACCCCTGTTAAAAGGCGCGCAAATCGCGCGCCCGGTCGCTTCCGGCTGCGCTCAGGCCAGGAACGACGCCATGCGCACAGGCAAGGTCAAGCGCAAGACCAAGGAAACCGACATCGAGGTCGAGATCGATCTCGACGGGCAGGGCCGCTCGTCGATCGCGACCGGCATCGGCTTTCTCGACCACATGCTGGACCTGCTGGCGCGCCATTCGCGCATCGACATCACGGTGAAGGCGAAGGGCGACCTCCACATCGATTTCCACCACACCGCCGAGGATACCGGCATCGCGCTCGGTCAGGCGGTGAAACAGGCGCTCGGCGACATGAAGGGCATCACCCGCTATGCCGACGTGCATCTGCCGATGGACGAGGCGCTGACCCGTGTCGCGCTTGACATTTCCGGCCGTCCGTTCCTGGTGTTCAAGGCCGAGTTCGTGCGCGACAAGATCGGCACCTTCGACACCGAGCTGGTGCAGGAGTGGTTCCAGGCTTTCGCGATGAATGCCGGCATCACGCTGCATGCGCAGTGCCTCTACGGCACCAACGATCATCACATCGCGGAATCCTGCTTCAAGGCGCTGGCGCGGGCGCTGCGAACCGCCGTCGCCATCGATCCGCGGGCGAAGGACGAGATTCCGTCGACCAAAGGCTCGCTCGGCGGCTGATTTTGGCCGTCGTTGTCCGCGAAGCGTAACCGAGATGCCAACCTATACCGTGCACCAACCGCCGCGGCGCGAAGGCCGGCCCGTTCCCGGGCCGGAGCGCTTCGTTTTCGTGCGCGACGGCTTCCATGTCTGGGCCTTTCTGCTGCCGCCGCTGTGGATGCTGCTACACCGGCTGTGGCTGGTGCTGCTCGGCTATGTGGTTGTCATTGTTGCGGTGACTGTTGCGTTTGCCGTCGCCGGCATCCCGCAATGGGCCGACGCCCTCGCGAGCCTGCTGTTCGGCATTCTGATCGGACTGGAAGCCGCGACGCTGCGGCGCTGGACGCTGACGCGCCGCAAGTGGACGCAGCTCGGTTACGTCGTCGCGGAAGACGAGGAGCTGGCCGAGCAGCGCTTCTTCGCGCAATGGGTGGAGCGCGGCGCGCAGGCCGCGCCGCAGCCGCCGTCCGCAACACCCCCGTCCTTGCCGGCCGTCTCCACGCCGTCGCCGCCGCGCGCGACGCCGGAGGTGATCGGGCTGTTCCCACAGCCGGGACTGCCGCGATGACGGTTGCGATCGTCGACTACGGCTCCGGCAATCTGCACTCGGCGGCGAAAGCTTTCGAGCGCGCCGCGCGCGAAAGCGGGCACGACCAGCCGATCCTCGTCACCAGCGACCCCGACAAGGTGGCGAAAGCGGACCGCGTCGTGCTGCCCGGCGTCGGCGCCTTCGCCGATTGCCGCAAGGGCCTCGACGCCATCGACGGCATGATCGGCGCGCTGGAGCAGAGCGTGAACGAGAACGGCCGGCCGTTCCTCGGCATCTGCGTCGGCATGCAGTTGATGGCGGAGCGCGGCCGCGAATATGTCGTCACGCCCGGCCTCGGCTGGATCGCGGGCGAGGTCGACCGCATCGCGCCAGGTGACGCGAGCCTGAAAATCCCGCACATGGGCTGGAACACGCTCAACGTGACGAAGCCGCACAGGCTGCTCGACGGTATCCCGACCGGGCCGAACGGACTGCACGCCTATTTCGTGCACTCCTATGAGCTGCGCCCCGCGCAGGAGACCGACCTCGTCGCGCAGGCCGACTATGGCGGGCCGCTCACCGCCATCGTCGGCCGCGACAACATGGTCGGCACGCAGTTCCATCCCGAGAAGAGCCAGAAGCTCGGCCTCGCGCTGATCGCCAATTTCCTCAGGTGGAAGCCGTGATGGTCCTATCTGTCATTCCGGGGCGCGAGCATCAGCGAGCGAACCCGGAATCCAGCCGGATACGCCGCAATCTGTTTCTGGATTCCGGGTCCGCCGCCATAGCGCGTCGAACACGCGCGTCAACGCGCTTATGGCGGCGTCCCGGAATGACGAGAATAAATTCATGATCCTGTTTCCCGCCATCGATCTGAAGGAAGGTCTCGCGGTGCGCCTCGAACAGGGCGACATGGCGCGCGCGACCGTGTTCCATCGCGATCCGGCGCAGCAGGCCCAGGCGTTCGAGCGGCAGGGCTTCGACTATCTGCATGTGGTCGATCTCGACGGCGCCTTCGTCGGCAAGCCGATGAACGCGGCGGCGGTCGAACGCATCCTCGAGACCGTCGGCATGCGCGTGCAGCTCGGCGGCGGCATCCGCGACATGAAGACGGTCGAAGGCTGGCTGTCGAAGGGCATCGACCGCGTCATCATCGGCACCGCCGCGGTGCGCGATCCGGCGCTGGTGAAAGAGGCCTGCAAGCTGTTCCCCGGCAAGATCGTCGTCGGCATCGACGCGCGCGAGCGCATGGTCGCGGTGCAGGGCTGGGCGGAGAAATCCGAGATCACGGTGTTCGAGCTGGCGGATCGCTTCAGCGATGCCGGCGTCGCGGCCATCGTCTATACCGATATCGATCGCGACGGTGTGCTCAAGGGCGTCAACTGGGACGCGACCTACGAGCTTGCCGACCACACCCGCATTCCGGTGATCGCTAGCGGCGGTCTTTCCAATGTTAACGAGCTGCGCGCCGCGGCGCTGCGCGGACATCCGAATGTCGAGGGCGTCATTTCCGGGCGTGCGCTCTATGACGGCCGCATCGATGCCGCCGAAGCCATCGATGTTCTGAAAACGCCGCCGATTGAATTGCGACGCAGCGGAGCCTGAACATGTTCAAGGTCCGCGTCATTCCCTGTCTCGACGTGAAAGACGGCCGCGTCGTCAAGGGCGTCAATTTCGTCGACCTGCGCGACGCCGGCGATCCGGTCGAGGCCGCGATCGCCTACGACGCCGCCGGCGCCGACGAACTGTGCTTCCTCGACATCACCGCGAGCCACGAGAACCGCGACACGATTTTCGACGTGGTGACGCGCACCGCGGAGGCCTGCTTCATGCCGCTGACCGTCGGCGGCGGCGTGCGCACCGTCGAGGACATCCGCAAGCTGCTGACCTGCGGCGCCGACAAGGTGTCGATCAACACCGCGGCGGTGGCGCGCCGCGCCTTCGTCAAGGAAGCGGCGGAGAAGTTCGGCGACCAGTGCATCGTGGTCGCGATCGACGCCAAGACGGTGTCGGCGGAGGGCGCGCCGCCGCGCTGGGAGATCTTCACCCATGGCGGCCGCAAGCCGACCGGGATCGACGCCGTCGATTACGCCCGCGAGGTGGTGTCGCTCGGCGCCGGCGAGATCCTGCTGACCTCGATGGACCGCGACGGCACCAAAACCGGCTTCGATATCGCGCTGACCCGCGCGGTGGCCGACGCCGTCGCCGTGCCGGTCATCGCCTCCGGCGGCGTCGGCAATCTCGATCACCTGGTCGCCGGTATCCGCGACGGCCATGCCACCGCGGTGTTGGCGGCCTCGATCTTCCATTTCGGCGAATACAGCGTCCGCGAGGCCAAGACCTACATGGCGAAGGCCGGCCTGCCGATGCGGCTCGATCCTTAGTTTTTGGGCATGATCTTTATCCGGAAACCGGTTCCCACTTTTCGGGATCATGCCCGTCGGTCCACTCCCGGCGCGGCCGTGAAAATGTTAAAGGGTCCGGCATGAAGAAATTCACTCTGCACGATCTCGAGAAGCGCGTCGCGCTGCGCGCCAAGGCGAGCCCGGCGGTGTCCTATACCCGCCAGTTGCTCGACCGCGGCGTGGCGCAGTGCGCCAAGAAGCTCGGCGAGGAAGCGATCGAGACCGGGCTGGCCGCGGTCGGCGAAAGCCGCAAGCGGCTGACCTCCGAGGCCGCCGATCTGATGTACCATCTGCTCGTGCTGCTGCGCGCGCGCAAGATCGCGCTGAAGGAGGTCGAGGCGGCGCTCGCCAAGCGCCTCGTGCAGAGCGGCCTTGCCGAAAAGGCGTCGCGGGCGAAAAAGAAGAAGCAGGCGAAGTCGCGCAAGAAACCGCGCAAGCGCGCGCGAGCCTGAACGGACGGTGCCGGCCATGGAATACCGTATCGACGACGCGGTTTCGCCGTATCGCGTTTTCACCAGGGCGCAGTGGGCCGAATTGCGCGAAGACGCGCCGATGACGCTGACGCAGGAGGAAGTGACAAAACTTCGCTCGCTGCACGACCGCCTCGACATGAAGGAGGTCGCGGAGATCTACCTGCCGCTGTCGCGGCTGCTGTCGCTTTACGTCGCGGGGACGCAGCGGCTGTTCCGCGCGCAGCAGAACTTCCTGCGCACCGAAGACGTCAAGATGCCTTACATCATCGGCGTCGCCGGCTCGGTCGCGGTCGGCAAGTCGACCACCGCGCGCGTGCTCGAGGCGCTGCTGACGCGCTGGCCG
>Ga0180221_1001036_pt1 | contig 20398 bp, 14 predicted proteins | sample eDN5th37CKraftMG_FD_151339 | JGI IMG/M metagenome (GOLD analysis project Ga0180221, IMG submission 151339) | Enriched Miracle-Growth compost microbial communities from Emeryville, California, USA - eDNA 5th pass 37_C Kraft MG (version 2) (version 2) ...
CTGGTGGCGGTTTGTTCGTTGGTGATGCGTGAGACGGCGTATCTGGAGATGGATGAAGTGGACAGGGGCGTGGCGTCGACGGGGGAGGGGGTGCGTAGTTTGTCCTGAGGCGGGGAGCTTTTTTGTAGGAGTGAGCTTGCTCGCGAATGGAGTCAACCGGCGGTGGTGGTGCTTTGGGTTGACTCCGTCCCCTCTCCCCAGCCCTCTCCCTGAAGGGAGAGGGGGCTAGTCCGTGCCGAGAGAGGGAATGGTTTCAGCCGGAAACCTTCGGTGTTGCCGGCTGACTCCAGAACACCCAAACACACCGAACGGTCCCCTCTCCCTTCAGGGAGAGGGTTAGGGAGAGGGAGCGGTATCAAGCCCAGCTCCAGCGCAATCAGGTAACTCTGTTCGCGAGCAAGCTCGCTCCTACAAAAAACCAGAACCCGAAGCCCGAAGCCAAAGCCCCCAACCTCAAACCGCCCCCCGCCGCCGCACCCCGGGCACCAACCCCAGCACCAACGCACACCCCGCCAAAATGATCAGCGCCCCCAGCCCCTGCACCAGCGACAGCGGCTCGTGCAGCCACAGCGCCCCCACCAGCACCGCCACCACCGTCACCACGAACTCCACGCTGATGGTGCGGGTGGCCCCGATGCGGGCGACCAGGTGGAAGTACACCACGTAGTTGAAGGCGCTCATCATGCAGCCGCACAGCAGCAGGTAGAGCACGTCCAGCACCGAGGGCACGCCCGGTGGCGGCACCCAGTACAGCAGCGGCAGGGTCAGCAGCCCGCCCACCAGGAAGGCGCCGCAGGTCACCTCCCAGGGGCCCGCCGTGCGCAGACGCAGCGCCGCGTAGTTGCTGCCGAAGGCCGCGCACACGCCGCCGAAGATCGAGGCCGCGCAGCCGAGCATGAAGGAAGGCGTCACCGGCACCGCCGGGAAGCCCACCAGCAGGAGCATGCCCAGCAGCCCCAGGGCCAGCCCGAAGGCCCCGGCCAGGGTGATGCGCTCCAGCCCCCAGAGGCGGCCGATGACCATGGAGAACAGCGGGATGGCCGCCACGAAGATCGCCGCCATGGCGGTGCCGATCAGCGGCGTGGCGAAGGTCATGCCGATCAACTGGCCGGCCACCGTGGTGGCGCCCAGCACGCACAGCGGCCGCCACAGGCCGCGGAAGTTCAGTACCCGCCCGCTCAGCCGCGCCGCCGCCAGCAGGGTGAGGCTGGCGATCAGCGCGCGGAAGCTCACCGCGCCCACCCAGCCGAAGCCGGCTATCGCCTTGAGCAGCACCAGGAACGACAGGCCCCAGGCCACAGCGAGATACAGGTAGGCGACGAGATCGCGAGGTTGCATGGGGCACCGGCAGAAAAGGGAAGGGGACACGCGAAAGCGCCCCGGCGGGGCGTGCCTATCTTGTCCGAACGGCCAGCTCGGCGGGAAGGGGGCTGTCGCTTCTGGCTGCCTGCATGCCGCAGCGATGCCGGCCGGCGTGTATTAGGAAAACTGATCGCGCATTCGCTGAAATCATCGGAGTCGATCTGGAGTGCGCCCCGCCGCGGTGCTAGAAATAGCCCGCGCCAGCCCCTTCGACTGCCGATAGAGAGACGCCCCGATGCAACCCGTACTGCCCCTGATCGAGCCCCAGGTCGCCCGCCTGGCCCCCGGCTTCCGCGCCCTGAGCCTGACGGTCGAGGCCGCGCCCATCCTGCACCCGGAGGTGGCCGGCCAGGCCGTGGAGCGCGCCTGCCGGGTGCTGCTCGACGGCGGCCCGGCCTGGGCCGAGGCGCATATCGCCGCCTGGGCCGAGGTGTTCCGTGGCTTCGGCGCCAAGCCCCAGCGCACCCCCTGCTCGGTGGAAGCCCTGCGCAAGCGCGTGCTGCGCGACGGCAGCCTGCCGAGCATCGACCCGCTGGTCGACCTCTACAACGCCATCAGCATCCAGTACGCGCTGCCGGTGGGCGGCGAGAACCTGGCCGCCTACGTCGGCATGCCGCGGCTGGCCATCGCTGACGGCAGCGAGCCGTTCGACACCTTCAAGGAAGGCCAGCCGGCCAACGACCCGCCGCTGCCCGGCGAAGTCATCTGGCGCGACGACCTGGGCGCCACCTGCCGCCGCTGGAACTGGCGCCAGGGCGTGCGCACGCGCCTGGACGCCGAGGCCCGGCAGATGTGGTTCATCCTCGAAAGCCTGCCGGCCATGCCGCTGGAGGCCCTGCACGAAGCCGGCGAGCGCCTGGCCGAGGGCCTGCGGCAGATGATGCCGGGGGTGCGGGTGGAGCAGCGGCTGATGAGCGCCACCGGAGCGAACTGACCCGGCTACCCATTGCCCATCAAAGCCGAAGGCCGGAGCCCGCGCCTCCACAAGGAAGCACAGGCCCCGGCCTTCGGCCATCCAGGCGGCGCGATCAGCCGCCGCTACGCTCGGCCCGTTGCTGGGCCAGCTCGTACAGGTGCCGCGCCTCGCCGGCCAGCGGCACCAGCGCCGAAGCCAACCGCGAGGTTTCCTGCACCAGCACGTCGTCGCCATCGTGGCATTCCAGCACGTGCAACAGGTCCTCCAGCGCCGCCAGGCGGCGCGCGGCGGCATCGTACAGATGCGCCGCGGGCGCGCCGGCATTCACAAACAGAACATCCTCGAAGGACTGATGGTGCAGTGGCACCAGTTTCGGATCAGCCATGGCACACCTCCAGGGCGAGGGCGCAGGGCAGGGGGGACGGCAAGGTGAACACAGCAAGATGTAAGCGACAGTGCATTTCCGTTGCTCCTTCTGGGAGGGAGAAACCGCCAGCCCGGAAAGAGGGGCGGCGGATCGTGCGGGGGTCGCAGTACCGGGACGAAACGCGCAAAGAACCGGCCAGGCTTCGGGGCCTGCCCCGCACGACCCGCCATGACTGCACGATGCAGCAGGCAAGAAAAAGCGCCTTTGCAGGTGCCGAGGCGCTTCGTGCACGCAATTCATCCGACGGGCTGCGACACCCGGCCACGGGATTGACCGTGACAGGGAGCGAATCTAGCGACGGCCTTTGTAGGCCCACAAGGGAGAATGTGGGTGGGAAATTTCAGGTGAATCCGCAGCCCGCATCACAGGCCGAAGAGGTAGCCCAACACAGCCGCCGTCATGGCCAAAGCCGACACCACAAAGGCCGGCCTGGACGTAACCAGCCTCAAGAAAAGCTGCCGGTTCCGCCGACGTATCTCCACCAACTCCCGCGCCGCCTCCGGATGAATGTCCCGGAGAAGCTGCTGGCTGCTATAGATCAAATGCCGCGCCTGCCCAAGCTCGCTCGCATTCAGGCAGACAATGGAAAACATCGCCTCACCCTCTGGGCTGACGCCGGTGTTGAAGACATAAGAGTCCAGCCCATGCCTGCGCAGCGCCGAGTTCAGGTACTCGGCGAGGGCTTCTTCCTTGAAGTCGAGGAGGGTGTACATGGGGTAGTCCGCCTATTCGTTTTGTGCGCGCCTCAGACGGCAAGGCAGGACGTCACCATATCGTCGAGCATGTCCACCAGTTCAGGATCCATGAAGCGGTAGTCATCGGGAATATCCAGAACGTGAAGCCGCTTGTGTTCAAGCAGCCGGGCATATTCCGCCCGCAGACGATTCAGGTGCTTGCGCTCCATCACGAAGATCACATCGGCCCAACGGATATCCGCCGGGCCGACGGGTTTGCGGGCGTTCGGGCTGGTGCCTGCCGAACGGGCATCGAAGCCGGGCCGGCGGCGCCAGATAGCTTCCGCGGTAGGGCTGCGCCATTGATTTCGGCTGCAGATGAAAAGCAGGTTGGTCACTCTTGATCCAGCAGTTGTTGGACGGTGCGGATGGGATAACCCAGGCCAAGTTGGCGGGCCCTGAACAGCTTGTCGGCACGGGTATATAACAGCTTCCAGTTCTTTTCCGGCCGGGGCCGCGGCGGATGAAACGCCTTTTGGGGGGCATGTCTACGGGCCTGCGAGCGTCTCCAGGCGCGAGTTCTTTCCATGGTCATATCCTCGTGAATACCGGGTTCAGCAGCCGCGGTAATACGGGATGGGGCGTATGGTAGGCGTGAATTGGTGCGCTGGCCAGGATGGGTGAGACTGCGATTGCTCCTAGCCGAGCCTGGAACTGCCATGTACTTGTCTGTTGTTTACTGCAAGCGTCGGATTTGGGTCGCTAGCTGCCTCTAGCGTGGGGCACCAATCGGCCAGAAGTGGCCATTCAGCCCCTTTTCCTGAAATGCGCCAGCGTAAGTGAGTCCGGCAACGAGCAAACCCTGGCCGTGCGGACAAGAAATTAACGTGGCTGTTTGCCTTTACCCACAAGGTCAGTCTGGATAATGTGACGGAGGACACAGGCCACAAACCTAGGAGGCAGCGCTAACCCTAGGTGCCACGGTTTGGGCAGGGTTGGACTGGTTTCGTCGCCATGGAGTCGGTATGGAAATGGATTGGGAAACGCTGCTAGACGAGCTGTGGAGCTATGCCGCATCGGATCCAAAAGAGTTGGAGACGAAGATTCGTTCGTGCCTGAAAGGCCACTCCTCCGAAGGCTTACTCCAAGCCATTTCGCTTCTGATTACTCAAGGGCAGCATGCCACCGCCAGAGCACTCCTCACCGAGTTTCTGAAAAGTCATCAGTCAGTGGACGATATCCAGCGCAGGCTTGAATTAATCCTGCACTTTAAAAAGCATCGTACCCCACAAATGCTCTCGATCAAGAGCAAGCAACGCAGCAAAGATCTGCTCATCAAAGACGTCAACGACTTGGTCGCGTCTGGAAAGTTGCAGGCTGCTGAGTTGCTTCTTCTAGACGCAGTTGAAGCGCTTGAAGAATCTGATTCCCTGAATCTGCTCAGCCGTGTGTACATGCTGCAGCGGCGCCCCGTGGATGGGGCAAAGGCTATGCAGCGTGCTCTCCTCCTGAAACGCCAACAACAGGCCTTTGTCGAGGTTGAACCTGAGGAATCGATAGACGACTTGCCAACAGACCGTGACCTGGAATTCCTCAATGACTCAGCTGAGCGCCTAACACCCCTAGAAAACCCAACAGCCCCGACCAATAAGGCGTTGACTGAGACAGTCGATGATTCATTCAGCTTCATTCAGAACACAGCGTCTGAATACCCCTCATTGAAAACTAACGGTTGGTGGGAGGGGCAATCAGAATCAATGCCATCTGAGGCTTCAATATGCCTCAATGAACCTGAGGCCGATGAAGAATCTGATACGGCTCCAGTTGCCACAGACGGTGCCTCTGATGAGCATGCGAATGGGGATGAGAACTCCCAGTCTTCCTCCACAAATAACACTCTCAAGCTCGCCCATCCACGGAAGGAGACAGAGGTTGGAGAAGCGTCAGCCAAGGTCAAGGTATTCAACAAGTCAGGGCGCTCACTAATCTCTGTTCGAGCAACAGATTTGACCGCTCCAGAACCATCGGATTCTGATGAGTCTCAATTGCAGCCAGCGCCATTGCCGGCCCTGGAAGTTCCTGCTTGCACGTCTCAAACTCACAATGATGTATCTGACGAGAACGATGAGGATGAGGAATACCTGACGCCAACCGAGCTAGAGCTGAACACCCCGAGCTTGCTCCTGCCGAGTTTGAGGCTTGACGATCCGGAAGATCACATCGATTTTGATCATGACTTGCAGGATCTGTCGATTTTCGAGCTTGGGGCTGAACAGGAAGAAGACCTCCATAGTGTTGTGGATGACTTTCGTGACCTTGAAGATGACTATGCGGCTTACGCCTTTGACCCGGATGAAGTCTTTGACAGCGAGGAGACTCTGGTTAGCGAGCCCGATAATGGGCCTGTCGAAAAACTCTCCCGCGAAGATCGTGCGCTCCAGAAAGCCGCTGAGTTGATCGGAAAAACCAATTGGCCGCTTAGTACGCTGCCTCTGGTTCAACAGATTTTTTTCACGAGCGGAGGCGGGCAGACACGCCTTGCCCTTGAAAGAGAAATCGAAAAAGGGATGACTCCCGCCGAGTTGGTTCTGGCAGCTCATATCAAGGTAGTCTGGGCAGAGAACGACATTTACTGGATGGCTTTTGATAAAACCGGCAGCAGTCGTCTGTCTCACTATGTACTGTCCTGGCCGACAGCCTTGCTGATTATCCGTTCTTTTGAATCTCTGCCACAAGTGGAAGAAATCGAGGTCTTCCTCGAAAATATTTTTACATCCTGGTACGAGAACATCACCCTGCGTCGCGCGTTTAAAGCGTTTGCCCAGTATCTGTGGTTCCGGTTTGCCAATTTGGAAGGTTGCTTACCTGCCAATCAGCTCTTTGACTTCTGCGACCCTCACGAACTGCCTGCTGAGGAGTACAGCGATCTGGGTCTGTGCGACACCCTGGAGTACGAGAAAACCAAAATCCTTAAGGCGTATGGTGTATTTCAAACCAAGCACCCGCAGGAGCCCGGCTGCTACTTCAGTGACAAGCCGCCAATTGTAGTAGAAACACCATCGATCTTTTCCAAAAAGCGTTCGAAGAAACCGGCTGAAGACGCTGGTAAGCCTAGCGACATTGGGGCCGAGGAAGAGAGCATTGACGATGATTCGCAAGGCGCTCCACCTCAGTGGTCAGCTGCTTCGCCCGCATCTGCCTTGCACGCACAAAGTACCGACCAACCCTCGCCAAGCATTGAACCGTAAGGATAAAGGACTAGCTCATGAAGCCCCTCAATCTTACCCACGTTCCAGGTTGCTGGGTCAGCCAAACATTACCCAGCGGCCAGAATGAACGCCGGGGCATCGTCAAAATGGCCATTGCTAAAGAAGCCGAAGATCAGCTTCAGGTTCACTGGTTCAGTCCGGAGAAGAAACTGGCTTATGTTGATGCATCTGCCGTGCGCTCGGGCTTTCAAAATGGCATGGACGTGGTCGACGAAACCCCAGGGAACGGTATTCGCTCACTAGGACAGGGCGTCATCATGCAGCAGCGTACCTTGGCAGGCAGCGAGCAAGTATTGGTCGATTTTCCTGAGCGTGGTGAGCGTCATTGGCTGCCTTATCAATACCTGCGTCAGGTAAAGGGCGTTAAGCATCGCTTTGTCACCGCCAGCAAAGGCGAAGTACACGATGCTGAGCGTATGCGCCTGCGCATGCTAGCCCATGCCATCAAAGTATGGAATGAAAACACCGGCGCCCTTTCCCACCTAGGGATTGATCCTCTCCCTCACCAGATTCATCTGGTGCACCACATCCTCGCTTCCGGCAATTTCAATTGGTTGATTGCGGATGACGTGGGATTAGGTAAGACCATTGAGACCGGCATGCTGTTGCATGCGTTGAGGCAACGTGACTTGGTCAAGCGCATCCTGCTGATCACTCCCGCAGGGCTCACCAAACAATGGAAAGAAGAGCTCTACGATAAGTTCCAGCTGGATGAATTCAGAATTTACGGGGAGGACTTTTCTATTGATGAGCCCCGCGAATGGAGTATGTATAAATTTGTCATCGGCTCCATGGACCGACTCAAACAGGAGGATCACTTGGAAAGTCTGCTCCAAGCGGAGCCCTGGGATCTGGTGATTTTTGACGAAGGGCATCGGCTCAGCCGCCGCCAGTACGGGCAGAAACTGGACAGCTCTGAACGCTATGACCTGGCGAAGAACTTACGCAGCCAAACCAAGCACATGCTGTTACTGAGTGCGACCCCTCACCAGGGTATGCAGGATAAGTTCGTCGCACTGCTAGAGCTGCTGCGCCCTGAGCGCCGTAGCGAACTGATGGCGCTCAACCTGAAGCCTGAAATTCTGCACGACATGGTATTTCGTAACCACAAAGCTGACGTAACTGACGCAGAAGGGAACTTCATCTTCCAAGGCAAGATCACCAAGGCTTTGAAAGTGCCTAACAGCCCGGAGTCCGTCGAGTTCGATAAAACGCTTCAGGACTATCTGCGTAAAGGCTATGCCGCAGGTGAGTCGCTAGGCCGTAAAGGCAACGCCATTGGGTTCGTCATGACGGTTTATCGTAAACTGGCGGCCTCCAGCGCAGCAGCCATTCACCGGGCCCTGTGTAATCGCCTTCAGCGCCTGATCGACGATCAAGCAAACGGTACGTCTACAGACGAGCCCAGCGATGAGCGCTACCTAGGTGAGTGGGAAGAACAGTTCACCAGCGATGCACGTGAGTTCTTTGCCGGTGAAATCCAGTTGTTGGAAGACCTCATTGAAGAGGCCTCTGCACTGAAGGCCAACGACCTCAAACTGGAAAAGTTCATTGACGACATCATCGTCAAAATTCACGTAGCCAACCCTGACGAGAAAGTGCTGATTTTTACCGAATACCGCACCACCCAGAATTACCTGTTGGAGGCTTTGACTGAGCACTATGGCAGCGGCCAAGTCGAGCTAATCAATGGCTCCATGCAGCATGCTGAGCGGCGGGAAGCCATTAAGCGCTTTGAGGAACAGGGGCGCTTTCTGATCTCGACTGAGGCGGGTGGGGAAGGCATAAACCTCCAGAGCAAGTGCCACATCATGGTCAACTATGACTTGCCCTGGAATCCCATGCGCCTTGTACAGCGCATTGGCCGCCTGTATCGCTATGGACAGAAGAAGAAGGTTGTTGTGTTCAACATCCAGCAAACTGACAGCCTGGATCAGAATATCGTCGACCTAATGTATGAGCGAATCGACAGCGTGGTGACTGACCTGGCCGAGGTTCAACAGCATGAATTCAATGATGGCCTGAAAGACGAAATCCTAGGTCAACTGGCCGAGTTGATCGATGTGGAAGATATCCTGCAACAAGCCACAAAACTTGGCATCGACCGAACCCGAGAGCGTATCGATGAAGCGTTGAAACAGGCTCGCAGTGCTGCCGCCATACAACGAGAACTGTTTGTCCACGCCGCTACCAGCGACCCAAATGAACTGCGTGACGAGCTGGAAATCACTATCGAGCATCTCTACAGCTTCGTCTTGGGAATGTTCGAACAACTGGGCATCGAGGTCGCGGAACGCAGCCATAAAGAGCGGCTTTTGCGTATTAGATTGTCCGAGCAGGTGATGCGCGACATGGGGCTTTCCCCCAAAGCCTCTCAGCGTATGGACGTGACCTTGGATCGCATACTGGCCACAAACCGGCCTGACACCCACATGCTCGACCTCAACTCCAAGCTGATGCAGTACCTGCTGGGGAAGGCCTGTGAGTACGACTTTGGAGGTTTGGCTGCGATGCTGAAAGCGCCAGAACTAGGGGAAGGGGCTCTACTTGGAGCCATGCTGCGCTGGCAAGGCCCACAGGGCAAACGCATGCGACAAGAGTTTGTAGCCATTCAGATTAACGGCGGCAAAGCCAAACTAAACCCTGCAAAAGCCAGCCAATGGCTGCTGACACCTGCCGAGCACAGCACTTTGAACCCCGACACTGAAGCCTCAAAATTGCTGTTCAAAGCCGCAGAGGAAATGGCTAACCAGCGACTGGCAGATGCCAGTAACCGCTACCTGATGCCAGAGAACTTGGCCTGGGCCGCTGCAGGCTGGACGCAGTAGCACTGAGCTAGCTCACTTTAGATCTAAGCGCCGCTCTGTTTTACTTGGAGAAGAGACAAGTTATCTATTGGGCAGAATGACCGCTTCTGGCCGAAAGCGGACATTCAAAGCAGAAAACGGGGCCGGCGCTGGCGAGCATCAGGATGTGCACCAGGGTACCTGCTGGCGCCATGACATGGAGAGGGCGTAGTGTCGGGCGATAATCAGGACGATTTGGAGCAGTCGGATGGTGCTTGTCAGGACGGTTGCCTTCACTGCCATCTGGGTGGCCTTCTGGTATTTCAGCTCGACCTTCTACATGGGATATATCCATGACGTCGGCGGTGCTTATTGGTCCATGGGCGTTTACGCGCTCCCCGTTTTTGTCCTGGCCTATACAGCCGCTGATTGGAAACTCGCACGCACGTCATATGGCCGAAGGCATCCTTCGTTGACCTTTGCAGGTCTGTGCGCTCTCGGCGTTGCCCTCTATTGGCCAGGCACCATGGCCGTTCTGTGGGGTGCCAAGTACCTCGCTTCATACGGATAGCAGTGGCTGGTCTGTCCTGTCGGCGATTGGTCCGTTCCGTGGAGCAGCCCCGTAGGATGGGTTGAGCGAAGCGATACCCATCGCCACAGCCGCGTGCGAAGTGCGCCCTGGCGCACCTGGGGGCGGGGAGTTCCGCCAGGCGGCTTGATTCGGAAAAGGCTTACGCAAGGGGGCTGGAACTCCTCAAGGCCTCACGCCGAGTAGGGGAATAGAGTCCGCCGGGTCAACGATTACCCCGCGCGAGCCCCCGATATGGACATCCGCCGCTCTCTCCACCAGGCCATCGCCAGCGCCCTGGCCGGCCTTCTGTTCCTCAATCCGATAGTCGCAGCCGCCGCCCAACTGGCGGTGGACGCGGCCGCCGGTGGCAACACCAGCCTGGGCGCAGCGGGCAACGGCGTGCCCATCGTCAACATCGCCACGCCCAACGGCAACGGCCTCTCGCACAATAAATTCAGCGACTACGGCGTTGGCCAGCAGGGGCTGATCCTCAACAACGTCACCGGCAAGACCGCCAGCACCCAGCTGGGCGGGATCATCATCGGCAACCCCAACCTCAAGGGCCGGGCGGCGCAGAAGATCCTCAACGAAGTCACCGGGGCCAGTCCCTCGCAGCTCAAGGGCTACACCGAAGTGGCGGGGCAGGGCGCCCACGTCATAGTCGCCAACCCCCACGGCATCACCTGCAATGGCTGCGGCTTCATCAACACCCCGCGCGCCACCCTCACCACCGGCAAGCCGATCCTGGCCGGCGAGCGCCTGCAAGGCTACGACGTGAATGGCGGCGAGATCGCCATCGAAGGCGCCGGGCTCAACGCCAGCAACCTCGACCAGTTCGAACTGATCACCCGCAGCGCCAAGCTCAACGCCGACCTGTACGCCAAGCAACTCACCGTGGTGGCCGGCCGCAACACGGTGGACGCGCAAACCCTGGCCGCCACCGCCAAGCCCGACGACGGTAGCACCAAGCCGCAACTGGCCATCGACAGCTCCGCCCTGGGCGGCATGTACGCCAACACCATCCGCCTGGTCGGCACCGAACAGGGCGTGGGCGTGAAGCTGGCCGGCAACATGGCGGCCAGCGCCGGCGACATCCGCATCGATGCCAACGGCAAGCTGGAACTGGCCCAGGTAGCGGCCAGCGGGGACCTGGCGCTGAAAGGCCAGGACGTGGCGCTGAACGGCCCGGCCTATGCCGGGGGCAGTGCCAGCGTGCAGGCCAGCGGTACGCTGAGTAATGCGCAGAGCCTGGCGGCGGGCTCGGCCATCGAACTGAAGGCCAACCAGCTCAGCAACGACGGCGTGATCGAGGCCGGCGTCAATGCCGACAACAGCCGCAACGCCCGCGGCGACGTGGCGATCGATGCGCAGAACCTGCGCAACAGCGGCAGCCTGATCGCCACGCGCCAGCTGCAGGCCCGCGCTGCTGTGCTCGACAACCGCAACGGCCAGATCGGCGGCCAGCATATCCACATCAGCGGCGGTGCCCTGGACAACCGCCTCGGCCTGTTCGCCGCCGAACAGAGCCTGCGCCTGGACCTGGCCAGCCTGGACAACCGCGAGCAGGGCCTGCTGAGCAGCCAAGGCGGGCTCACGGGACGCGTCGGCAGCCTGAACAACCAGCAGGGCGGCATCACGGCCCGGGCCGTCGAACTGCAGGGCGACAGCCTCGACAACCGCGGCGGCCAACTGTACGCCGAGACCGAACTGGCGTTGGACCTCGGCGCCAACCTGGATAACCGCGGCGGGCGCCTGGAAGGCCAAGGCGTGCAGGTGCGTACCGCCAACCTGGACAACTCCGCCGGCGGCATCCTCAGTGGCGCCGGGGGCTTGCTGCAACTGGCCACCGGGCACTTCGACAACCGCGCCGGCATCGCCCAGGGCGCCGCGCTGCGGCTCGACGCCGACAGCATCGCCAACAGCGATGGGCACCTGGCAGCCACCCACGGCGACGCCCAGGTGAACAGCGCCGGCTTCGACAACCGCGCCGGCGGCCTCTTCGCCAGCCAGGCCCTGGCCCTGTATGCCGGCGACTTCCTCAACCACGGCGGCCAGGTTGGCGCCCGGGACATCGACTTCAGCCTGCGCGGCACGCTGGACAACACCCACGGCCTGATCGAAGCCGGCAACCAACTCACCCTCACCGCCGCCGGCCTGTCCAACGCACAGGGCCGCGTGCGCGCCCTTGGCCAGCAGGGCGCCACGCGCCTGAGCATCGGCGGCTTGCTGGACAACCGCGAAGGCCTGCTGGAAAGCGCCGCTGCCGACCTGCTGCTCGCCAGCGGCGACCTGCGCAACGACGATGGTAGTGTGCGCCACCTGGGCAATGGCGGGTTCGGCATCGACCTGGCGCAACTGGGCCTTGCGGGCGGCAGCTTCGTCACCAACGTCGCGCTGAACCTGAGCGCGGCCAGCTGGAGCAACCGCAGCAGCCTGCAGGCGCGCGAACTGAGCCTGGATATCGGCCAGTTGGAACAAGCGGCCGAGGGACGTCTACTGGCCAGCCAGGCCCTGCGCGGCACGGGCGGCGACTGGCGTAACGCCGGCCTGATCGCCAGCGACGGAGACCTGGCGCTGAACCTGGGTGGACGCTACAGCGGCAGCGGCCAACTGAGCAGCCTGGGCGAGCTCGGCCTCGATGCCGCCAGCCTTGCCCTCGATGGCAGCGCCAGCATCATCGGCGGTGGCGCCACCCGCATCAGCATTGGCGGCAGCCTGGACAATGCCGGTCGCATCACCGCGGCCGGCGACCTGCTGGCCCGCGCGGCCAGCCTGAACAACACCGGCACCCTGGGCAGCGCCGCCGACCTGCGGATCGAGAGCGCGGACCTGCTCAACGAAAACGGCCTGCTGTTCAGCGGCGGCGATATGGCGCTGCGGGTGGAGCGCTTCGTCAATCGCTACGCCGACGTCTACAGCCTGGGCGCCCTGGACATCGCCGCGGACGACCGGCAAGGGCGCGCCCGTGTGGTGGAAAACCGTTCGGCCACCCTGGAGGCGCAGGGCGACCTGGCGATCGCCAGCGACAGCCTGAAGAACACCCAGGACAGCTTCCGTCTCGGGCAGAAGCTGATCTCCGGGGAAATCATCGTTCGCTGCTACGACTGCTCCGGCGACCACTACAACGTCGACTACATCGCCCGTGAGGTCTATGCCAGCGAAGTGCAGGAGGCATCCCCGGCCGCTTTCATCCAGGCCGGCGGCAACCTGCGGGTGGATGCCCAGGACTTCGAGAACACCGCGAGCACCCTGGCCGCCGGTGGCGACATCGCCATCAGCGCCAACAGCTTCGTCAACCAGGGCATCAGCGGTGGCGAGAGCATCCGCACGCGGATATTCAACAGCGGCAGGGTCACCGACGGCACCGTCGAACGCTTCGTCGGCCATTACGTCCTGCCCTACAACCTGGCGAACAATGCCGACCCCTCGGTGTTCCGCTATTGGGACAACCTCATCGGCGGGCTCAACCAGGGCACGGTGACCCCCACCGAACTGGCCAACGGTCTGCTCCTGCACGTCTACCGCGACGCCAATGGCAACCTCCACCGGCCGATGCACGTGCCGGACTACCAGGCCAACCACTACGACCCGGACAATCTGCTGGAACTGCCGTCGGCGCTGTACGACCTCGGCTTCCTCAGCGACGTCTGGGAATACCGGCCGGGCGGCGCCACCTCCGCCAACGCCGTCATCCAGGCGGCTGGCGCGGTGCAGATCAGCGCTGGCGAGCGCCTGGACAATGGCGTCATCCACCCCGGCATTGCCTACGACGGCGGGGTGGCGCGGATCGAGGCCGTTCAGGTCGACGGCCAGTCGCAACCTCTGGTCGTGGTGCTCAACCCACAGCTGCCACCCGACCTCGCCCAGCAGGCGGTCAACCCCATCAGCCTGCCGGGCTTCCGCCTGCCCCAGGGCGAGCATGGCCTGTTCCGGCTCAATGCCCCGGACAGCGGCCACCCCTACCTGATCGAAACCAACCCGGCGCTGGCCGAGCTCAAGCAGTTCCTCGGCTCCGACTACCTGCTGGCCCAGCTGGGCTACGACCCGGCCCAGGCGCAGCAGCGCCTGGGCGACGGCCTCTACGAGCAGCGGCTGATCCGCCAGGCGCTGGTGGCGCGCACCGGCCAGCGCTTCATCGCCGGGCTGTCCAGCGACGAAGCGCTGTTCAGGTACCTGATGGACAACGCCATCGGCTACAAGGACCGCCTGGGCCTCAGCCTCGGCGTGGCCCTGAGCGCCGAGCAGGTGGCGGCGCTGACCCACGACATCGTCTGGCTGGAAGAGGCCGAGGTGAATGGTCGCAAGGTACTGGTGCCGGTGCTCTACCTGGCTCAGGCCGAGCATCGTCTGGCACCCAACGGCGCGCTGATCCAGGGGCAGGATCTGGCGCTGATCAGCGGCGGCGAACTGAACAACGCCGGCACCCTGCGCGCCAGCAACGACCTCGGCGCCACTGCCGCCAACATCGGCAACAGCGGCCTGATGGAAAGCAACCGGCACCTGCAACTGCTGGCCACGCAAAGCATCCGTAACGCCGCCGGCGGCATCATCAGCGGGCGCGATGTCAGCCTCGCCGCGCTGACCGGCGATGTCGTCAACGAACGGACCCTGACCCAGGTGCAGGGCCAGGCCAGGGGCGCCAGCCTGCGGACCAGCCTGCTCGACAGCGCCGCGCGCATCGAGGCCGGCGGCGACCTGTCGATCAGCAGCGGGCGCGACCTGCTCAACCTGGGCGGCCAGTTGCAGGCCAAGGGCGACATCCAACTGCAGGCCGGGCGCGATGTGCTGATCGGCGCCGTCGAGTCCGTCGACAGCAACGCCCGCCAGGACAAGCGTCATAGCTGGGAACAGACCGAGGTCCGCCAGCACGCCGCCGGCGTCCAGGCCGGCGGTGACCTGCAGATCAGCGCCGGCCGCGATATCGGCGTGCTGGCCAGCCACCTGGAAGCCGGCGGCGACGCCAACCTGGCCGCCGCCGGCAACCTGCTGCTGGGCGCCGCGCAGGAACAGAGCAGCCGCGAATACCACTACCGGCGCAGCGGCAAGAAGGTCGACAGCGAAGACAGCCGCGTCAGCCAGCGCGGCACGACCCTGAACGCCGCCGGCGACGTCACCCTCAGCGCTGGCCAGAACCTGACCCTCGAAGCGAGCCAGGTCGGCGCCGGCAAGGAAGCCTTCCTGGTGGCTGGCGACAAGCTGCAGCTGCTGGCCGGTCATGACAGCGAACACTCGCTGTACCAGAAGCAGAAGAAGGGCTGCCTCGGCAGCAAGAGCTTCAAGCGCGACGAAATCACTGACGTGACGGCCGTGGGCAGCCAGGTCAGCGCCGGCGGCGACATCACCCTGCTCAGCGGCGGCGACCAGAAGTACCAGGCCGCGAAGCTCGAAAGCGGCAATGACATCGCCCTCGTCAGCGGCGGCAGCGTGACCTTCGAAGCGGTCAAGGACCTGCACCAGGAAAGCCACGAGAAGAGCAAGAGCGACCTGGCCTGGCAGTCCGCCAAGGGCAAGGGCCAGACCGACGAGACCCTACGCCAGAGCCAACTGATCGCCCAGGGTGAACTGGCGATCAAGGCCGTGGAAGGCCTGAAGATCGACATCAAGCACATCGACCAGAAAAGCGTCGGGCAGACCATCGACGCCATGGTGCAGGCCGATCCCGACCTGGCCTGGCTGAAAGAGGCCGAGGCGCGGGGGGGGGGTGGATTGGCGGCGGGTGCAGGAGGTGCATGACTCCTTCAGCTACAACAGTTCGGGGTTGGGCGTGGGGGCGCAACTGGCCATCGCCATCGTGATGGCCGCCTATGTCGGGCCGGTCGCCCTGAATGCCATGGGTGGTGGTACCGTTGCCGCCGGTGGCGCGGCCGTTGCCACGGGGGCCGCGACCAACGCCTCGATCAGTCTGGTGAACAACCGCGGCGACCTCGGCGCGGTCTGGCAGGACACCACCTCAAGCGATGCCCTCAAGGGCTACGCCATCTCCGGCATCACCGCCGGTCTGACCCAGGGCTACTTCAACGATTGGACCGGCGCCCCCAGCGACATCACCGGCAAGATCACCATCGACCTGGGCTCCCTCAAGGGCATCGGCCAATTCGCCGCCAGCCAGGGGCTGCAGAACGGCACGGCATTGGCGCTGGGCCGGATCATGGGGCAGGGCGGCGACCTGGGCGATGCCCTGCAGAGCACCCTGCTCAACACCCTGGCCGCCGTCAGCTTCAACGCCGTGGGCGACTACACGAAGGGCGTCTACGCCGACGGCAGCATCCAGAAGGTGATGATCCACGCCATGGTCGGCGGCCTGCTGGCCGAAGCCAGCGGCGGCGACTTCAAGACCGGTGCCCTGGCGGCGGGTGCCAACGAAGCCCTGGTGGACCAACTCGACACCTGGGTGGGCGGCGACAAGGTCCTGCTCGACATGACCTCCCAACTGGTCGGCCTGCTGGCGGCCTCGACCCTGGACGGCGCCGATGCGCAAAGCCTGCAGACCGGGGCCTGGGTGGCGCAGAACGCCACGCAGTACAACTACCTGAATCATGACGATGGCGAAGGGTTCGTTGATGCCATGCAGCAATGTGGTAACGACGAAAGCTGCCAGCGCAAGCAATGGGATTCGAACTTCAGTCAACTGAGTCAAGCCAACTTTGATGAGGCCATGGCCACTGGCGGTGGGGTATGGGCCAAGGACCAGATGCTACAGATTGCGGGCGGTCTGGCGGCGCTGGACTCATTAGCATGCACGACGACGGCCTGCGAGCAGTACAAGTTCACCCTGATCGACCGAGGATTGACGAGCTATGCACGCTTGGCCGATGTGGCCGGCGAATGGGAACCCGTTCTTGGCGCAATCGGCGGTGTAGCTGCCGGGGTTGCCGGATCGCGTCCCAGCGGTAATGGCTCGCGTCCGCTAGGCAGCACCCCGACCGTGGGTTCGGCCCAGGTTGAAAAAGCCTATGCTTACTGGGTTAAGGCAAAAGCGGATGGCGTAAAAGGAGTAAGTAAGCTCCCTGTTCCCAGCGATCTTCCGAAAACCATACATATGGGGCAACAGGGAAAACATATCAAAGGTCACAGTAACTTTATAGCGGGCCGTAGTTACTTTAATGATGGTATCGATCCGATAGAGCTTTTGAATGGAGTACACAGTGGAAAATATCCAATTGTAGGTGCCGGGGCTCGTGGTAACCCAATTGTTGATTTTGGACGGCCAATTGGAGTCGATGGGCGGACAGGGATGACTGTTACCAAGGGTCAAATTCACTACGGAAAGAATGGTGTCCATATTGTTCCTGATGCGAGGAATTAAAATGCCTTTTGCTGCACAACTACCCGATTGGATTGTGGCTTGTTTTCGCATCGCTCTGCTCGGCGAAATTTATCCTGACATTAGGGCTATTGCTATCGGATATGACGAGAATGGTTCGGTGTTGATTCGATACTATCTTGATCGTCAGCCAACAGAGCTTGACTTGGAGAGTCTGGGAGTCGTTGCCGTAAACTTTGACTCGCTGGGAGGAAAAAGGCAGGTTATCAAAAAAATTGAGATTGAGTGTATCCATGCGGATGGCCCTAGGAGTGAGTTGGATCCGCTTAGTGGGTTTGTATATTTTAGGCGAGAGTTTGGTTGAGCTTGTTTCAGCGAAAAGGGAAGGATTTATTTTTTACTCCAGAGTTAGTTGACTGGGTAGGGTTAGAGTGCAGAAAATAAGTCTCCTTTTTGAAGGCAAGCTGTAAAAGGTTTTTATGAGGAGACTGATGGGGATGATGTTGTGATTTTTGTGGCGAAAGAGTCTCGTGGAAAGGTAGCGGCTGGAGATATTGTGACAGCCATCAAGCCGTCCTCTCAGCAAATGAAGAACTTTGGATTATGAAGACTATTGAAATCCTTGGTATTTGCTGGGCGTTTATAGATGACTCTAGTGGTGAAATTTATCAAGATGAGGTGGGCGGTCTAGTCTTTTATGGGTATTGGCGTGAAAGGGTCTCCAGCGAGATTGTCGGTAATGAGTCCTCGTTTGAACTGTCTGGGAAGGTAGTGCTGATGTGAAATTTCGAAAGTGGGAAGGCGAATGTATGAGCAACCTTTCTGCTGAGGTGAAAATAAATATGTGGCCCGATGAACTTAAGTGGTTGTCATATGTTGAACGATCACTAAGGTGGTTTGTTGAACATGGAGCGATTGTCTCTTGGTGTGGATCGGAGCTATGTAGTCCTTCTCTAGATGTCTTCTCTTCAGGTGAGGGTTCCGGTTCGGTGTATGCAGCCTATAGTGAGGATCTTGGTTTTGTTTGCGGTTCTGGGTTGGAGGAAGAGTATCAAGATATTAATGCATCACAATTGGATGAATTCAATAAGATTGTGCTTGGTTAGTCATCGGTGCAAAAGGTAGCTTCGGCGCAGAAAACGCTATCAATCAGGGTTGGCTCAGTTCTCAGTTCTTGGCTGAGGAAGTCGCGAGCGGCCATGCGTTCCAGAAGCATGTGGTCGAGCGGTAAGAGTTTGCTGGCCGCGAACACCAACTGATCGGCGAAGACCAGTTGTACGGTCCCTTAGAGTTGTTCGGCCGCCAGCACGAGCTGACCCTCGGCGCCAACTACGGCCGCTCGCACCTCAAGGCCGGCGCCGACACCATCGCCGCCAACGGCTACTACACGCCCTGGTGGACCTGATGGCCAGCTACGACATCGACAGCCACTGGAGCACGGCGCTGAACCTGAACAACGTCACCGATCGCAAGTACCTACTGTCGCTGTACGAAAGCACCACTACCGCCAACTATGGCGCGCCGCGCAACCTCACCGCCTCGGTAAGCGGAGAGCTCTTTCTGTTTTCGGCAGCGGTGAGCAGGGTCATGAGAGCGGGTACAAAAACCAGGGATTGAGGATCGGCTGACATCAAGTCCGCTCCCTTTCCCCATTGCGCTCGGTGAACCAGATGGCAACGGCCATCACCGCGACGCCCATCAACTGCAGAGCACCCAGGCGCTGCCCGTAGAACAGCCAGTCGATGACGATGGCCACGGCCGGGTAGATGAACTGGTAGACCGCGATCCTGTCGGTGTTCAGGCGCGCCATGCCGGCGTACATCAGCGAATAGGCGAGCCCGGTGTGGATCAGCCCCAGGCCTGCCAGCCATGCCCAGGAGGCGCCCCATTGCGGCCAGCCGTGGAGCATGGGCCACGCCAGCAGGGCCAGCGTTCCGATCGCGCACTGCCACCAGGCGAGGATGCCGGCCGACATGTGCCGTAACCGCCGGGCGACGATGGTGACGCAGGCGGTGCAGAAGGCGCCGACCAGGCAGAACGCCACGCCCCACCAGTAGCTCGCGGGGTAGGCCTGGTCCGCGCCGAACAGCGAAAGGTGCTCCAGTATGCCGGTCGCCAGCACCAGGCCGGCCATGGCGACGAGCACCGATACCACGCGCCGCTTGGCAGTCGGCTCCTTCAGATACCAGGCACCCAGGATCAGCACCCACAGCGGCTGCACATGGAAGAGCACCGTGGCCACGCCTGCGGAGGTGTGCTCGATGGCGGCGAAGAACAGGCTCCAGGCCAGCACCATCAGGCCTCCTGCTGCGAGCAGCGCGAAGGTCGCCTTCCTGCCCGGGAGCAGGCTGCGCAACTGGCGGCGACAGGCTGCCCAGAGCGTCAGCCCCAGCAGGCCGAAGGCGCAGCGGAACCAGGTCGCGGTCAGCGGATCGGCGCCGGACTGGTGCAGGAAGAGGCCGATGGTGCCCAGGACGACGCTGCCTAGTACGAAGGGCAGCGTTCCGCCGGTGACGTCGGAATGGACGTGTGCGGCTTGCTGGCTGAAGGCCGAAGCCTTCGGCCCCGCCATTTGTTCATGTGCGTTCATGCGGCGAGTGTGGGACTGGCCCGTTGGAACGAGAAGCGCATAATGCCGCATGCAAGTATTCGATAAACGAATTTAAAGGGCCGATCAAGATGATGCCGCGTGACCTGCAGCTGGACTGGCTGAAGTGCTTCGTTTCCGTGGTCGATGCGGGCTCGCTGTCGAACGCGGCGGGCGAGGTGCATCGTTCGCAATCGGCGGTCAGCATGCAGCTGAAGAAACTGGAAAGCGCCCTGGGCCGGCAACTGTTGGTACGCGGCCCGCGCAGCCTGCAGCTGACCGCGGACGGCCAGACGCTGCTGGGCTTCGCCCGCCGCATGCTCGACCTGCACGCCGAAACCCAGGCCGCCTTCCATGGCGAGGAACTCAGCGGCCGGGTTCGCCTTGGCGTGCCCGACGACTACGCGGCCAAGTACCTCACGCCGGTGCTCAAGCGTTTCGCCCAGCGCTATGGCAGCGTGGAAATCGAACTGAACTGCGAGCAGTCGACGGCGCTCATCCCGCGGGTCGCCAGTGGCGATCTGGACCTGGCCCTGGTTTCC
>Ga0180221_1001037_pt1 | contig 20371 bp, 13 predicted proteins | sample eDN5th37CKraftMG_FD_151339 | JGI IMG/M metagenome (GOLD analysis project Ga0180221, IMG submission 151339) | Enriched Miracle-Growth compost microbial communities from Emeryville, California, USA - eDNA 5th pass 37_C Kraft MG (version 2) (version 2) ...
CACATCGACGCGCTCGCCGCGTTCGAGGCCGACCCCGAGACCAAGGCGATCGTCATGATCGGCGAGATCGGCGGCGACGCCGAGGAGCGCGCGGCCGCGTTCATCAAGGAGAACGTCACCAAGCCCGTCGTCGGCTACGTCGCGGGCTTCACCGCCCCCGAGGGCAAGACGATGGGCCACGCGGGCGCCATCGTGTCGGGCTCGTCCGGCACGGCCGCCGCGAAGAAGGAGGCCCTCGAGGCCGCGGGCGTCAAGGTCGGCAAGACGCCGTCCGAGACCGCCTCCCTCATGCGCGAGGTCCTCACCTCGCTCGCCTGAGCGTGACGCGAGCCGTCCGGCTCGCACCGACGAGGCCCGGGTCGGCCACCGCTGCGGCGGTGGTGGCCCGGGCCTCGTCGCGTCGGCCCGCGTCCCGGGGCCGCATCCCGCGGTCCGCACGCGCGCCCGCGGGCCGAACCGGGGCCGCGACGGCGCGGCCTGCACCGGACGCGCCGCGGCGCCTGGGACCATGGGCCGGTGAGCTCCACCGGCACGCCTACCCGTTCGCCCCGCGCACGCACGCTCGACGCGCCCGGTGACGACCGCCGCCGCGGTGCGCCGTCCGAGCTGGTCGCGTCGTTCCTGTCCGCCGTGGTGGTCGTCGTGGAGTGCGTCGTCCTGACGCTGCTCGTCGTCGTCCTCGTGGTGGGCGCGGTGCTCGTCGCGAGCCCGACGGGCGCCGGCTGGTCCGGCGCGGCGACGATCGCGGCGTCGACGTGGCTGCTCGGGCACGGGGTGCCCGTCGAGGCGAGCGGCGCGACCCTGACGATCGTCCCGCTGGGCGTCACCGCGCTCGCGCTGTTCGTCGCCTTCGCCGTCGGACGACGCACCCTGCGCCCCCGGGCCGCGGCCCTCGCCTTCGCCGTGCTCGGGTACGCGGCGGTCGTGACCGCCGTCGCGGCCGTCACCGGGCCCGTCGCGCCGGGCGGCGTGCTCTGGGCGCCCGTCGGCGGGGCGATGCTCGCGCTCGCGGGCCTCGGCCTCGGCATGACGACGCGCCCCGACGCGCCCACGCTGGGCGAGCTCGCCGCACGGCTGCAGGAGGCCCTCGAGCCACGGGTCCCGATCCCGTCGGTCGCGCTCGACGGCGTCCGGCGCGGCGCTGCCGCGGGCGTGGTCGGGGTGCTCCTCGCGATCGCGGCGGCCGGTGTGCTCCTCGTGGTCTGGGCGGTGTCCGGGCGGTCGACCGTCGGGGACGTGCTGCGCGCGCTCGACCCGGGGACCGCGTCGGGGCTGCTCCTCGGCGTCGCGCAGCTCGCGTTCGTCCCGAACCTCGTGGCGTGGGCGCTCGCCTGGCTCGTCGGGCCGGGGTTCGCGGTGGGCGTCGGCTCCCAGTACGCGCCGTCGTCGCACGTGGACGGCGCGCTCCCGCTCGTGCCGCTCGTCGGGGCGCTGCCCGGGCCGGGCTGGGCGAACCAGGTCGCGCAGGCGTCGGTGCTCGTCGTGGTCGCCGCCGGCGTCGTGGCGGGCATCTACCTGTGGCGTGCGCACGCGTTCGCGGGCGGCACCACCTGGACCGGGCTCGTCACGTCGGTGATCACGGCCCCCGTGGTCGCGGGGGTGCTCGTCGCGGGGCTCGAGGGCGTCGCGAGCGGCGCCGTCGGGCCGGGGGCGATGCGGCACGTGGGCGCCCAGCCGTGGGCCGTCGGAGGGCTCGCGGCCCTGTGGGTCGGCCTCGGCGTCGCGCTCGCCGTCGGGTGGCGGCTCCTCGACCTGAGGGGCCGGGCGCGGCGCTGACGCCCCGATAGGGTGAGGCCGTGCAGACCCCCTCCGGCCACCCCGTGGACGTCACGTCCTCCGCCCGGCTCGTCGTCCTCGTCAGCGGCACCGGCTCCAACCTCGCCGCCCTGCTGGCCGCGCACGACGACCCGGCGTACGGGGCGCGCGTCGTCGGCGTCGTCTCCGACCGGCCCGGCATCCGCGGGCTGGAACTCGCCCAGGAGGCGGGGATCCCGACGGCCGTCGTGAGCCTCAAGGACTTCCTGGACCGCGCGGCCTGGGACGAGGCGCTGGCCGAGGCCGTCGCGGTGTTCTCGCCCGACTACGTCGTGGCCGCCGGCTTCATGAAGCTCGTCGGTGCGCCGTTCCACGCACGTTTCGGCGGCCGGACGCTCAACACGCACCCCGCGCTGCTGCCGTCGTTCCCCGGCGCCCACGGCGTGCGCGACGCGCTCGCCTACGGGGTCAAGGTCACCGGCTGCAGCGTGATCGTCGTCGACGAGGGGGTCGACAGCGGCCCGATCGTCGCCCAGGTCGCGGTCGTCGTCGAGGACGGCGACGACGAGGAGAGCCTGCACGAGCGGATCAAGGTCGCCGAGCGGGCGCTGCTCGTCGACGTCGTGGGCCGGGTCGCCCGCGAGGGCCTCGTCGTCGAGGGGCGCCACGCGCGGATCGGGCGCTGACGTGACCGCGCCGCTGCCGCTCGTCGCGCGCGGCGGCGCGGGCACGCTGGCCGGGAGCCTGTGGCTGCCCGGCGATGCGCCGCGGGCGCTCGTCCTCATGCACCCGGGGTCCGGCCCGTCGGACCGCGACAACGACGTCTTCTTCCCGCCGATCCGCGCCGCGCTCCACGCTGCCGGGGCCGCGGTCGCGTCGTTCGACAAGCGCGGCGTGGGGGAGTCGCAGGGGTCCTGGCTCACCGCGGGCATCGACGACCAGGCCGACGACGCCGTCGCCGGGCTCCGGGCGGCGCGCGCGGCGCTCCGGGCGGCGACGGCCGACGGCCCGAAGCGGGTCGACGCCGGCCCGTCCGTGCCCGTGGTCCTGTTCGGGCACTCGCAGGGCGGCTGGGTCGTGCTCGAGGCCGCGGCGCGTGCCGACGCGCACGACGTCGCTGGCGTCGTGACCAGCTCCGGGCCCGCCGTCACGCCCGGGGCCCAGGAGCGGTTCTCCACCGCGTCCCTGCTCCGGCGTGCGGGCCGCGCGGGCGCGGGTGCGGAGCGGGCGCTCGCCGCGTTCGACGGGCTCATGGCGCTCGCGGAGCGCGGGGCGTCGTTCGGCGAGGCCCGGGCGTGGTCGGACGCAGCCGTCCGCCGCGACGACCTCGAGGTGCTCGCGGGGCTCGGCGCGTTCGTCCCCGACGCTCCTGAGGTCTGGGGCCTCGCGACGCGGATCGTCGGGCACGACCCGGCGAACGCGCTCCGGAGCCTCGTGGTCCCGCTCCTCGCGGTCTTCGGGGGCGACGACGGCGTCGTGCCCGTCGAGCGGAGCGTCGCGGTGCTGCGGGAGACGGTCGCCCCGGACCTGCTCGACGTCGCCGTGCTCCCCGGCGGCGACCACCGCCTCGAGGGTGCCGACGACGCGTTCGTACCCGGTTATCCGGACGTGGTCGTGGACTTCGTCCGAAGGCTGGTCGCGGGACGCACGGACGCCGCGTGACTCCGTGCCGCGGCGCGGCCGGCGCGGCCGAGCGCGGCTAGCGTGCGAGCGCGGCGAGGGTGACTGCGGCCGCGTCCTCGGCGAGGGCGGCGGGGAGGTCGGGGCCACCGCGCTCCGCGACGGCCCGCCGCCATGCGGCGCCGCCGAACGTCCCGGCGGTGGACGCGAGGGCGCCCAGCAGGGCCGCGGCGAGGACGGCGCCCGCTCGAGAGCCGGACCGGCGCGTCAGCGTCGCCGCACCCACGGTGCCCGCCACCGCCCGGACGGCCGGACCGGGTGGGTCGAGCCGGCTCGGCGTCGCGGGCAGCTTGTCGCCCACGAGCTCCGCGCCGACCCCGAGCAGACCGAGGACCCGCAGCGCGGGGTGACCGGACGTGAGGAGCGGCTGGGCGAGCCCGAGCGAGCTGCGCGACCCCGCGGCGGCACCTGCGAACGTCGCGCGGACGACGAGGTTCATCCCTCCACGGTCGGCGCGCGCGCCCCGCTGGGCAAGCGGGCGCGGCGGGTGAATCTTGGTTGCCCTGGTTGCGTATCGTCGACCCTCGTATCAACCTCGACACGGAATCTCCAGCTCGTCCATCGCTGAGGCCGGAGGGGGTCGATGACGCCGCACGCGCCGCGCACGACGGGGGCACCGCGCCTCCGTCGCTGGGCCGTGCGCGCGCTCGGCGCCGCGGCCGGGGTCGTCGGAGGCGCTGCGCTGGGCGTGGTCCTCGCGTCGGGAGCGTCGGCCCACGACCGGCCCGCCCCTGGCCTCGACGGGGCGCTCGCGCCGGTGACCGGGACCGTGCAGCGGGTCACCGACGCGGTGGTCGAGCCCCTGCTCGACGGCGTCACCGCCGCCGTGGCTCCCGACCGTGGCCCGGGCCCGGCGCGGCCGGCCGACGGGCCGACGAGCACGACCCGCCCGGCGACGCCGTCAACCGCGCCGGCGCCGGCCACCCCGACGCACCAGAGCACGGCGCCCGCCCCGCGTTCCTCGTCCACCACGCCCGCCCCGCGTTCCTCGTCCACCACGCCCGCCCCGCGCCGCACGTCGTCCGGCGACCGAGCCCACCGGGCGTCGCCCGGGGACGGTGCGGCCCGCGCGTCGGGTGCGTCCGCCGCGGCGCCTCCGAAGCCCGCCGCGGAGCCTCGTGGTCACGCCGGGGCGACGGCTCACGTCGGCGAGCGTCCGGCGGGGCCGTCGGGGTCCCGTGGTCCCGTGACGGAGGTCGTCCGGACCGCGGCCCGCGCGCTCGCCCCGGTGACCGAGGCCGTGGACGGCGCGCTGCGGCCGGTCACGACCGCCGTCGCCGAGGCCGCTGCCCCGCTGACGCCGGCGCTCGACGACACGGTCTCGTCGGTGCGGCCCGTGCTCGACCCGGTCACCGACGCGGTCGCGCCGGTGCTGAGCGTGGTCCGTCCCGTGACCCGTCCGCTCGACCCGGTCACCGACCCGCTCGCGCCCGTGACCGACCCCGTCCTCCCGGGCGGCCTCGGTGGCGCGCCGGGAGCCGGCGGCGCGCCCGGCCCCGGCGGAACCCCCGGCACCGGCGGCCCGTCCGGGTCGGGGGACGCGTCGTCGTCGGGCGCGCCCACGACGAGCTCCGTGGGCGGACGCGGGCCCGATGCTGCGACGACGTCGCGCACGGCGTCGCGGGCCGCCACGGCCACGGCCGCGACCGCGGCGCCGGAACACCAGGCGAGCTCAGTGCACCGCGTGCGCGCGGCGGCGGCGTCCACGCTGACGCCGCAGACCGCCGTCACCGCGGGGACGCGGGCCGTGGGCGCGGTAGCCCGCGGCAACGCCACGGCGGACCCCGGCGAGGCGGAGGCCGCGGGTCCTGGCCGGGGCTCGGCCCCGGCGTCGCCCGCCGTGCCCGGGTCCGCGACGGCAGGCGCGAGCGCCGACGCCTCGGCGTCGCGCGCGCACCGCGGCGACGTCGCGGCCCTCGAGCCTGGCCGGACCGCTGCCGCGCCGTCCTGGACCCGTGCGGCGGCCGAGTCGCTCGCACGCCACCTCAGCGTCTTCCTCGAGGTCCCCGTCTCTCCTGCCTGACGTCGGCCCGGCCGTCCCCGCGACGGCACGCGCCACCGGCGACGGATCGTCGCCCCACCACGTCAGACCAGGAGAAGCATCATGCGAACCATGCTCCGACGAACGCTCCAGACGGCGTTCGTCACCGGCGGGCTGTGCCTCGCCGGAGCCGCTGCGGCCCACGCCGCCGACGGCTCCCCGGCGGAGCCCACCCCGGCACCGTCCCACCACGCCTCGAGCCTGCTCGGCGGGCTCCTTCCGGACGTGTCCGTCGACGCGCCCGTCTCCGTCCCCGTGACCGTGCACGACGTCGCCGCATCCGTCGGCGGCACCGCGAAGGCCATGACCCACGCGTCGTCCGTGGGCGACGCCGGGCACGGGGCCACGCGACCCGCCCCGGCCGCGTCGAAGGGCGTCCACGTCACGGCGCCCGTGCGGGTGCCGGTGCACGTCCGGCACGTCGCGGTCGGCGTCCTCGGGGACGCGCGGGCCACGCGTGCGTCGTCCGAGCGCGCCACCGCGAGCACGGGTCACCGCGCCGCGCCGCGGACGACGACGGCGAGCGCGGCCCCCCGGCCGAAGCCGGCGGCCGCAGCCACGAAGGCAGCCGCGACCACCAAGACGGCCGCGACCGCGAAGGCGGCCGCGACCGCGAAGGCGGAGTCGAGCGCGACGGCCCCGACCGGGACGACGCCGCGCACGACGGCTCCGTCGTCGGGGACGCGCAGCTCCGGCGTGCGCGCCGCCCTGCCCGTCCGGCTGCCCGTCACCGTGGACCGTGTCGCGGTCGCCGTGCTCGGGGACGCCGGCGACGGCGACGGCGCCGCCACCGCCCACCGCGGGGGCCTGCTGCCGCGGGTCCTCGGACGGGCCGGCACGGGCGTGACCGGCGTCCTCGACGCGACGCTGGGCCCGGACGGGCTGGTCGACGACCTCGCGTCCGGCCGCGCGAGCGCCGACGAGGTGCTCACCGACGTCGTGGGCAGCAGCACCGCGCCCGACGTCGAGCACGCGCTCGGCTCGGTCGCCTACGAGGGACGACAGGTCCTCGGCGACGGTGGCACGGTCGACCGTGCGGTCACGGACCTGCTCGGCCCGGACGGCGTGGCCGACCGGCTCCTGTCCCGGCACGGCGCGCTCGACCGAGCCGTCGACGGGACGCTCGGCGAGGACGGCTCGGTCGAGCAGCTGCTCAGCGGACGCACCGACCCCGCCGACCTCGTGCGGTCCGTCGTCGGGCGCGACGGTGCCGTGGACGACGTGCTCTCCGACGGTCTCTCGGACCTGCCGGCGCAGTCGGTCTCCGCGCCCGTGACGGTGCCGGTCACCGTCTCCGGGATCGCCGCGGCGGTGCTCGGGGACGCCTCGGTCACCGGGACCACCGGCACCGACGACGCCACGACACCGGCCGGCGAGCCGGGGATCGTCGGGTCGCTCGTCGACCAGCGCGGCCTGACGCGCTCGCTCCTCGGCGACGACGGCACGGTGGACCAGCTCCTCGACGCGGACGGGCCCGTGGACGCCCTCGTGGCTCCGCATGGCCTCACCGACCAGCTCCTCGGCTCGGGGGGCGTCCTCGCGCAGCTCGTGCGTCCCGGCGGGACGACCGACGCGCTGCTCGCCGACGGCGGCGCGCTCGACCACGCGACCGACGGGGGTCTCTCCCTCGACTCGGTCGTGCCGGACGCCCTGGGCGCCGTCCCGTCCGTCGCGCTCGACGTCCCCGTGACGCTCCCCGTGACGGTCGGCTGCACCGCGGTCGCCGTCCTGGGCGACGCGGCCGGGTGCGGGACCGCCGGCACGACGCCCGGCGACCCCGGTGACCCGGGCACTCCCGGGGACCCGGGCACCCCCGGCGACCCCGGCACCCCGGGGACGCCTGGCAACCCCGGCAACCCCGGTAACCCCGGCACGCCCGGGAACCCGGGGACCACGGGCGGCACGACGACGCCGTCGGGCACCGGGGGCACGGAGCCCGCGGGCTACGTGACCACCGGCAGCACGCCGGTCGCGACGTCGTCGGGCACCGGGGCCACGGGCTCGGGAGCCACCGCGGCGGCCGCCACGGCCACGATCCCGACGGCGCTCGCGGAGACCGGCGCCGGCGACCTCTGGCTCCTGTGGCTCGCGCTCGCGCTCGTGCTCGTCGGCGCGGGCTTCGAGGGCGGCTACCGGCGCTGGTCGCGGGACACGATCGACCGCGTGATCGACGGGCGGCCGCTGGTGCGCTCGCCGCGCGGATGACGGCGGGCGGCTGACCGCCACGAGCCGGCCCGGCGACGTCCGCCGGGCCGGCTCCGCCCCACCCGTGGCCCGTGGGTAGACTGGCGGCGGCCGCGACTGGCGTTGACAGGTGGGATCGACCACCGGGGAGCGGCCGGAACCTTCTGAGACCCGACGTCGTCCGCCTGGGCGTCGGACCATCGCCCGCCCGGCGACCGCCGGGCGCTGCCGCTCAGGAGGAAACATGTCCGGCGCTCCGTCGCTGCCCCCCGTCCAGCTCGCCGACGACTCCCGTCGCGAGATCCGTCGCGCGCTGCTGTCCGTGTACGACAAGACCGGCCTCGTCGAGCTCGCCCGCGGCCTGCACGCCGCGGGCGTCGAGCTCGTGTCCACGGGCTCGACGGCCGCCACCGTGGCCGCCGAGGGGATCCCGGTGACCCGCGTCGAGGACCTCACGGGCTTCCCCGAGTGCCTCGAGGGCCGGGTCAAGACGCTGCACCCGCGCGTCCACGCGGGCATCCTCGCCGACTCGCGCAAGCCCGAGCACCTCGCCCAGCTCGACGAGCTCGGCGTCGCGCCGTTCGAGCTCGTCGTCGTGAACCTCTACCCGTTCCGCGAGACGGTGCTCTCGGGTGCGACGCCCGACGAGTGCGTCGAGCAGATCGACATCGGCGGTCCGTCGATGGTCCGTGCGGCCGCGAAGAACCACCCGAGCGTCGCCGTCGTCGTCGACCCGGCCGCGTACGGCGACGTGCTCGCCGCCGTGACCGGGGGCGGCTTCACGTTCGCCGCCCGCAAGCGCCTCGCGGCCCAGGCCTTCGCGCACACCGCGGCCTACGACGTCGCCGTCGCCTCGTGGTTCGGGAGCGCCTACGCGCCCGACGACGAGGGACAGGGCTTCCCGGCCTTCACCGGTGCCACGTGGGACCGCTCCGCGGTGCTCCGCTACGGCGAGAACCCGCACCAGAAGGCCGCGCTCTACACGCACTGGCGCGGCGGCCTCGCGACCGCGACCCAGCTCCAGGGCAAGGAGATGAGCTACAACAACTACGTCGACGCCGACGCCGCGCGCCGGGCCGCGTTCGACCACGACGGTCCCGCGGTGGCCGTCGTCAAGCACAACAACCCGTGCGGCGTCGCGACGGCCGACGACATCGCCGACGCCTACCGCAAGGCCCACGCCACGGACCCCGTGTCCGCGTACGGGGGCGTCGTCGCGTCGAACCGCGTCGTCACGACCGAGCTCGCCGAAGCCCTCAAGCCCGTGTTCACCGAGGTCATCGTGGCTCCCGGGTACGAGGACGGGGCCCTCGAGGTGCTCGCGACCAAGAAGAACCTCCGCGTGCTCGTGCTCCCCACCGACGTGCGGGAGGACCCGATCGAGTTCCGCGCCATCTCCGGCGGCGTGCTCGTCCAGACGGTCGACAAGGTCGACGCCGTCGTGCGCGACGCCGACGGTCAGGTCACGGGCGGCGACGACCCGCAGAGCTGGCGCCTCGTCGCCGGCGACGCCGCCGACGAGGCGACCCTCGCCGACCTCGCCTTCGCGTGGACCTCGATCCGCGCGGTGAAGTCCAACGCGATCCTCCTCGCCGACCAGCAGGCGGCCGTCGGGATCGGCATGGGCCAGGTCAACCGCGTCGACTCCTGCAAGCTCGCCGTCGAGCGCGCCAACACCCTCGGCGAGGGCGAGGAGCGTGCGCGGGGCTCCGTCGCGGCGTCCGACGCGTTCTTCCCGTTCGCCGACGGGCTGCAGATCCTCCTCGACGCCGGCGTGCGCGCCGTCGTCGCCCCCGGGGGCTCGATCCGCGACGACGAGGTGATCGCGGCCGCCCAGGAGGCGGGCGTCACGATGTACTTCACGGGCACGCGCCACTTCGCCCACTGATCGCGCCCACGCGGCGGTCGGGCCCTGGGCTCGGTCGCCGCGCGTGGCTCGGTCGCCGCGCCCGGGTCCGGTCCGCTGCGGCCGAGGGATGGGGTGCGCGATCTTCCATCCGCCTCGCTCGGCTCCCGCCAGACCCGCCACGATCGCGCACCCCATCCCTCGCCCGCATCTCGGCGGTCGTCTCACCTCCGCGGCGTCGTCGTCGGGCACGACCCGCGGACGCGGTGAGGCGCACGTGCCGCCGTCCCATCGCCGAGGTCGAGCTTTTCCACCGAGTACGAGCACAGGAGGCTCGTACTCGGCGGAAACGCTCGAACTCGGCGCCGGAGGCCGGACGGCGAACCCGCGCCCGGACGACGCCCGGCCGGGCAGCGCGGGTGGCGACCTGACCGCCGAGGGGGTGGGCGGGGAGGGTGGCGCGCGATCGTGGCGGGTCTGGCGGGAGCCGAGCGAGGGACGAGCGAGGCGGATGGAAGATCGCGCGCCACCCTCCCCGCCCCATCCGCGGACCCGGCGCCGGACCCCACAAAAGCCCCGACGATGCGACCGACGCCCAGCCCCCGTAGGCTGACGTGCATGGATGCCGAGGAACGTCTGGCCGTCTTCATCGACTACGAGAACCTCGCGCTCGGCGCCCGGGAGCACCTGGGCGGCATGACCTTCGACTTCGGACCGATCGCTGACGCGCTCGCGGTCCGGGGCCGGGTCGTGGTCCGGCGCGCGTACGCGGACTGGTCGTACTTCGACGAGGACCGCCGTGCGCTGACGCGCCACCAGGTCGAGCTCATCGAGATGCCGCAGCGCATGGGTGCGTCCCGTAAGAACGCGGCGGACATCAAGATGGTGGTGGACGCGATCGAGATGGCGTTCGAGCGGGACTACATCTCGACGTTCGTCATGTGCACGGGGGACAGCGACTTCTCGCCCCTGGTGCACAAGCTGCGCGAGCTCAACAAGCGGGTCATCGGGGTCGGCGTGGAGCTCTCGACGTCCCGGCTGCTGCCGCCGGCGTGCGACGAGTTCCTGTTCTACGACCGGCTGGAGGGCGTGGACGTCCCCGAGCCGGGGGAGTCGAAGCCGTCGCGGTCCTCGCGGCCCGCCCGTCGGAGCCGGGGCCGTGGGAAGGCCGCGTCGTCGGAGCCCGAGCCCGCGGCCGAGCCGAGCGAGCCGGCCGAGCCCACGGCGGAGCCGGCCGAGGCGACGGCGACCGACGAGGAGAAGCCCGCGGCGTCGTCGGGGAGGAGCGGTGCGCGCCGCACGACGCGCAAGGGCTCGAAGACGGCGCCCGAGCCGCAGCCGGAGCCCGCCCCCGCGGAGGAGCCCGACGAGGACGAGCAGGACGCCGACGAGAACGACGAGGTGGCCGAGGGCCCGACGATGGAGGTCCGCGTCGCGCAGACCCTGGGCGACCTGGAGTCGTCGACGAGCGGCGACGTCACGGCGTCCGCGCTCAAGCGGGCGCTGCTGCGCAAGGACCCGACGTTCTCGGAGTCGGAGTACGGGTTCCGGTCGTTCGGGGAGTTCGTGCGGTACCTCGCGGACCGGGGGATCGTCGAGCTGGGCGCCGGTCCCGCTGCGGGCGACCCCGCGGTGTCGCTGCCGGCGCAGGGCGACACGGACGAGGCGTTCGCGCTGCTGCGGTCCGTGGTCGCGGAGGACGGCGGCTCGGCGGCGATGTCGGGCCTCAAGGACCAGCTCCGCAAGAAGCGTCCCGCCTTCAGCGAGAAGACGCTCGGGTTCCGCGGGTTCCTGCAGTTCTGCAAGGCCGCCGCGGAGGCGGGCGTCGTGGAGCTGCGCTGGGACGACGACGAGGACGGGTACGTCGTCTCGGCGGCGTGACGGCGGTCGCCCGGGTCAGGGCAGCGTGACGACGGCGTCCTTGAGATGGCGCGACGGGTCCGCGGCGGCGGCGACGTCGACGAGCGGGAGCCCTGCGCGCAGGAGGCGCCGGAGCGTTCCGACCTCCCGGTGCCGGTCGACGACGAGGACGGCGCGCAGCCGTGCCACCCGGCGGCCGTCCCGCACCTGCGGGCTGTCCGTGTCGAGGTAGAGCGCGGCCCAGCCGTCGTCGTGCCCGGGCAGCCCGCGCAGCACGACCTCGTCGTACGGCGACGGGGTGCCGAAGAGGGCGAGGTCGTGCCCGAGCTGCTGGCTGAACACGTAGGGCGCGTGGCCCGGGGCCGCTGCCGGTGCCGGCTCGGCGGCCGGGCCGAGGTCTGTGAGCAGCGCACGCACCGTGCTCTCCGGGTCGTGCAGCGCGGCCGACCAGTGGCCGCCCGGCACGTCCCCGTAGACGGTGCCGTGGCGGGTCACGCAGTCGCCCACGGCGTACACGCGCGGGGCCACCCGTCCGACGGCGTCGCCCGCGAGCGAGCCGCGTGCGTCCATGGGCAGCGTGTCCCGCAGCCAGTCGGTGGCCGGCCGTGCGCCCACCGCGGCGAGCACGACGTCGCCGTGCAGCACCGCCCCGGACGCGAGCTCGACCGTGGCACCGCGGGCGTCGTCGTCGGCCCGGATCGCGGTGACCGCCTCGCCGAGGCGCAGCTCGACGCCCGCGTCGGCGTACCAGGGCGCGAGGTGCTGCCCGACGTCGGCGCCGAGCTGGCGCTCGAGCGGGACGTCGAGGGCCTCGACGACGACGACCTCGCAGCCCGCCTTCGTGGCGACGCCCGCGACCTCAGCGCCGATCCAGCCCGCGCCGACGGACACGAGCCGCGTCCCGGCGGTGAGGCGGGCGCGGAGCCGGGCGGCGTCGTCCCAGGTGTGCAGCAGCGCGGCGTCGCCCCAGCCCGGCGGCACGAGCGGCCGTGAGCCCATCGCGAGCACGACGGCGTCCGCGTCGACGCTGCCGGATCGCGTGGTCACGGTGACGCCGTCCGGCCGGACCTCGAGCGCCTGGGCGGGGTCGGCCGTGCGGACGTCGTTGGCGAGGACGTGGACGTCCACGCCCATCTCGTGGACGAGGTCCGCCGCCTCGTCACGCTCGAACAGCTCCTTGGAGAGCGGGGGACGGTCGTACGGGTCGCGGCCCTCGGCGCCGAGCAGCGTGACCCGGCCCTCGAAACCCTGCGCGCGCAGGGCTGCCACGGTCTGCGCGCCGGCCAGGCCGCCGCCCACGACGACCACGCTGCGCAGGGGCTCCTCGCGATCTGACGTCACCCGACCACCGTAGCCGCGTGCGGGCACCGGTAGGCTCAGACCGACAATTCCCCCTCGCGCCATCGTACGGAGCACCCGCGTGTCCGAGCACCGTCCCCCGACCGACGAGATCGTCGTGCCGCGTCGTACCAGCGCCGCCGTGTGGCTCGTCGTCGCGGCGGTCGTCGCCGCCACCGTGACGTTCGCCGTGGTCGGTCCGCGCGCCGGCTGCTCCGTCGTGGCCGGGACGCTGTTCGCGCTCGCCGTCGCGCGCGCCGTCGGGCCCGAGCCCGGGCTCCCCGGTGTCGCGGTGCGCGGGCGGGTGCTCGATGTCGTCGGGTACACGCTGCTCGGCGCCGTGATCGCGGTGCTCGCGTTCACCTCGCCGAGCCTCGTCGCCTGACGCGACGCGCGTACCCGAGCCGAGCGCACGAGAGCCCGGTCGCCGAGCGGCGACCGGGCTCTCGTCTGCTACCGGGTGAGGTCAGGCCTGGGGCTTGTCCGTGCCCGTGGTGCCGGTGGTGCCCTCGGTGCCCGTGGTGCCCTCGGTGCCCGTGGTGCCCTCGGTCCCCGTCGCCTCGTCGTCCGCGACCGTCGCCTCGTCGGCGGCCGTCGTCGTCGCGGACGGGTTGGCGGCGTCGGAGAGTCCCGTGACCTCGTCCGTCGCGGCGCGGTCACGCAGCTCGTCGGCCTTGGCGTGGAGGTCGCTCGCGGCGGCCTCGAGCTTCTCCTCGGCCTCGGCGACGGCGTCGCCGACCGGGTTCTCGACGCCCTCGGCGAGCGCCGCGGCGCGACGCGGGGCGGCGAACGCCAGGTAGAACAGCGCGGCGATGCCCGCACCGACCAGCGGCGCGACCCAGAACAGCCAGAGCTGCCCGGCGACGCCCTTGAGCGTGAAGATGTTGCCCGTCGAGAAGATGGCCGAGGCGGTCGAGCGGGCCGGGTTGACCGACGCGTTCGTGATCGGGCCCGCGACGATGATCGCCGCGAACAGCGCGAAGCCGATCGAGATCGGCGCGATCTTCGAGGCCTTGGCGCGCCTGTCGGTGACGCCGATGATCACGCCGACGAACACGGCGGTCACGACGACCTCGATGAGGAGCGCGTGGGTCAGCGAGAACTCCGCCTGGCCCGACGAGAGCGCCGAGAGCGGCGAGTTCTTGCCGTACCCGTTGGCGGTGCCCGCGAACAGGGCGCGCGTGCTGTCGACGCTGAGCGCCTTGACCAGGGTGTCGGGGATCGTCGCGAAGAGCAGGGCGGCAGCAGCGGCGCCGCCGACCACCTGCGCGACCCAGTACGGGACGAGGTCGCGCCACTTGGCACGGCCCGCGATCGCGAGACCGAACGTCACGGCGGGGTTGAAGTGGCCGCCCGAGACGTGACCCAGCGCCGCGATGAGTGCCGCGACACCGAGCCCGCCGGCGATCGCGACCGGGAACACGTAGCTCCCGTTCGAGAACCGGTTGTAGAGCGCGACGCCGACGATCGCGAGCACGAGGCCGAACGTGCCGAACGCCTCTGCTCCGAGCCGCGCGGCGAGCGACGACTCCGTCCGGGCCGGGGGCGCCGCCTGCGCGGGCACCGGGGCTACTGTCACCTGCGACATGGGATTGACCTGTCCGTTCTGATGGGGCGCAGCGGCGGCCGCTACGCGGCGAATGGGCATTCAGGCGTCATCTTGCCACCTGCGATGCCCGTAAACGCGCAGATCTTCCCGTCCGAGCGTGTGTTTCTCCTGGGAAAAGCGCGGTCGGTGCGGCGCGTGGTTCGGGGCCGCCGGACGGTGCCCCGTCCCGAAGTCTCTTGACATCAAGTAATCTGGTGCGCGGTGCCCGCGATCGCGGGCCGGCCCGCGCAGTGCGGGCGCCGACGCGCGGCACGAACGACGTCCCGTCACCGGCGCCCGGGCCACGGGCCCCAGCAACCAGGCTGATACCCCGGGAGTGACCCGCGCATGGCGAAGATCAAGGTCGAAGGTCCGGTCGTCGAGCTCGACGGCGACGAGATGACCCGCATCATCTGGCAGTTCATCAAGGACCGCCTCATCCACCCCTACCTGGACGTGGACCTCAAGTACTACGACCTGTCGATCCAGAACCGCGACGCCACCGACGACCAGGTCACCATCGACGCCGCGAACGCGATCAAGGAGCACCACGTCGGCGTCAAGTGCGCCACGATCACGCCCGACGAGGCGCGCGTCGAGGAGTTCGGCCTCAAGAAGATGTGGAAGTCCCCGAACGGGACCATCCGCAACATCCTCGGCGGCGTCGTCTTCCGCGAGCCGATCATCATCTCCAACGTCCCCCGCCTCGTGCCGGGCTGGACGAAGCCGATCATCATCGGCCGCCACGCGTTCGGCGACCAGTACCGCGCCACCGACTTCAAGGTCCCCGGCGAGGGCACCCTCACGGTCACGTTCACCCCGTCGGACGGCTCCGAGCCCATCCAGCACGAGGTCTTCCAGTACCCCGGCGGCGGCATCGCGCAGGTCCAGTACAACCTCGACGCGTCCATCCGCGACTTCGCGCGCGCCTCCTTCGCGTACGGCCTGCAGCGTGACTACCCGGTGTACCTGTCCACCAAGAACACGATCCTCAAGGCCTACGACGGCCGCTTCAAGGACCTGTTCCAGGAGGTCTTCGACACCGAGTTCAAGGACCAGTTCGCCGAGAAGGGGCTCAGCTACGAGCACCGCCTCATCGACGACATGGTCGCGTCCGCCATGAAGTGGGAGGGCGGCTACGTCTGGGCCTGCAAGAACTACGACGGCGACGTCCAGTCCGACACCGTCGCGCAGGGCTTCGGCTCGCTCGGCCTCATGACGTCCGTCCTCATGACCCCCGACGGCCAGACCGTCGAGGCCGAGGCCGCGCACGGCACCGTCACGCGCCACTACCGCCAGCACCAGCAGGGCAAGCCGACGTCGACCAACCCGATCGCGTCGATCTTCGCCTGGACCGGTGGCCTCAAGCACCGCGGCAAGCTCGACTCGACCCCCGAGGTCACCGGCTTCGCCGAGACCCTCGAGGACGTCGTCATCAAGTCCGTCGAGTCCGGCAAGATGACCAAGGACCTCGCGCTGCTCGTCGGCCCCGAGCAGGGCTGGCAGACGACCGAGGAGTTCCTCGGCACGCTGGACGAGAACCTCAAGGCACGTCTCGCCTGATCTGGGTCCGCCCCACCCGAGGGACGAGTGCGCGCGATCTTCCGTCCGCGCACTCGTCCCTCGCGCGTTCCCGCCAGCCCCAGCACGATCGCGCGCACTCGTCCCGCGGACGGGGCTCGCAGCTCGGCTCGCCCGAGTGCGCGCGCCCGTCCCTCTCCGCCGCTTGCGGTCGTCTCGCCCCTGCCGAGGGTGACACCGCTTTTGCCGAGGGTGACGCGCGGTCGTTGATAGTTCAACCGTTGACACCAAACTCAGGTTCCTCCTAGGGTCGAGACCGGACGCATCGTCGAAGCGCTTCGATGGTCGTTCGCTCAGAGGTCCGCCGGTCGCGACGGCGGGGACCGGTGCGAGGCTGCACCGGCAGGTGCCGACGACGGCGCCGCCCCCGGCTCGGGCGCCCGGCGCCTGCCGTCGTGGTCGACCGTCGTGGGTCGGCCCGGACCGAGGGGAACCATGAGAACCAGGACGACGACTCACCGCTGGGCCCTGCGCGGGCTCGTCGGTGCCACCGCGTTCGCGCTCGTCGGGCTCGCGCCCGTCGCGGACGCCGCGACCCGCACGCTCGGCGCAGCACAGACGGCGTCGGACGACGCCACGCCCACCCAGGCCGAGCTCGACGCCATGCCGTTCCGCAACCCCGAGCTCTCGCTCGACGTACGCACGAAGGACCTCCTGTCCCGGCTCACGCCGGACGAGGAGATCTCGCTGCTCCACCAGTTCCCGCTGCCCGTGCCGCGGCTCGGCATCGGGCAGTGGCGCGCCGGGACCGAGGCCGTGCACGGCCTCGCGTGGACCACCTCGCCCGACGACGGCGCCGTCCACACCGCGACCGCGACGACGTTCCCGCAGGCCGTCGGCCTCGCGAGCACCTGGGACACGGACCTGGTCCACCGGGTGGGCGGCGTCGTCGGCGACGAGGCGCGCGGCTACAACTCCGAGGACCCCGCGCTGTGGGGCCTCAACCTGTGGGCGCCCGTGGTGAACCTGCTCCGCGACCCGCGCTGGGGGCGCAACGAGGAGGGCTACTCGGAGGACCCGACGCTCACCGGCGCCATCTCGACCGCCTACGGCAAGGGCATGGAGGGCGACGACCCCTTCTACCTCAAGACCGCGCCCACCCTGAAGCACTACCTGGCGTACAACAACGAGACCAACCGGGACACGTCGTCGTCGGTGGTGCCGCCGCGCGTGCTCCACGAGTACGACGAGCAGGCGTTCGAGCCGGCCATCAAGAACGACGCCGCGACGGGCGTCATGGCGTCGTACAACCTCGTCAACGGCCGCCCGGCCACGGTGGACCCGAGCCTGAACGACGTCGTGCGGTCGTGGACGGACAAGCCGCTGTTCAACGTGTCCGACGCCGCCGCCCCGACGAACCTCACGGGCTCCGAGCAGTACTACGCGACGCAGGCCGAGGCTGACGCGGCACTCATCAAGGCCGGGCTCGACACCATGACGGTGAACGACAACAACCCCCAGCCGACGATCACCGCGGTCAAGGAGGCGCTCGCCCAGGGGCTGCTGACCCAGGCCGACGTCGACAAGGCCGCCTCGGACGCGCTGTCGATCCGCTTCCGGCTCGGCGAGTTCGACCCCGACGGCGGCCCGTACGCCGGCATCACGTCGAGCGCGGTCGACACCCCGGCGAACCGCCGGCTCGCGCGCACCACGGCCGACGAGTCGCAGGTGCTCCTCAAGAACGCGAAGCAGACCCTGCCGCTCGACGCCACGAAGACGAAGAAGGTCGCCGTCGTCGGGCCGCTCGCCGACACCCTGTACACCGACTGGTACGGCGGCAAGCAGCCGTACTCCGTCACCCCGCTCGACGGCATCACCGAGCGGCTCGGCAAGGGCGCCGACGTGCGCAGCACCGAGGGCGTCGACCGGATCACGCTCCGCGACGCCACGTCCGGGAAGTACGTGGTCGGGGGCGCTGACGCCAAGGGCGCCAACCTCGCCGCGACGTCCACCACCGCCGGCACGACCGCGCAGTTCGACGTGTTCGACTGGGGCGACGGCGTGGTCACGCTCCGCAGCGCCGCCAACGGCAAGACCGTCGGCTTCAACTGGTCCGGCTTCGCGAACGACCAGGACCAGCCCAACGGCTGGTACGTCCAGCAGCTCTTCAAGCTCGAGGACCGGCCCGACGGCAACGTCGTCCTGCGGTACGCGGGCTACGAGTCGTCCGAGACCTGGGCCCCCTCGCACACCAACCCGTACGTGACGCTCGACGCCAACGGCATGCTCGTCCTCGGCGCTGCCACGGCCGACAAGGCGACCGAGTTCGCGCGCGGCGTCGTCACGAGCGGGACGGACGCCGCGGTCAAGGCGGCGAAGGGCGCGGACGCTGCGGTCGTCGTCGTCGGGACCATGCCGTTCATCAACGGGCGCGAGGCCCACGACCGCACCGACCTCGACCTCGCCGAGGGCCAGGAGGCGCTCGTCGAGGCCGTGCGCAAGGCCAACCCGAACACCGTCGTCGTGCTCGAGTCGTCGTACCCGCAGACCATCGGGCAGCTCCAGAAGGACGTCCCCGCGATCCTGTGGACGACGCACGCCGGGCAGGAGACCGGTCACGCCGTCGCCGACGTGCTGTTCGGCGACGTCAACCCCGCCGGCCGCCTCACCCAGACCTGGCCGGCGTCCGAGGACGCGCTGCCCGCCGACCTGAACGACTACGACATCATCACGTCCGGGCAGACCTACCTCTACGACAAGGCGCTCTACACCAAGGCCTCCGCGCCGCTCTACCCGTTCGGCTACGGGCTGTCGTACACGTCCTTCCGGTACTCGAACCTCAAGATCGCCGACCACTCCCTGTCCGACGACGGCACCATCCGGGTGAGCGTCGACGTCACCAACACGGGCACGCGCGACGGCGACGAGGTCGTCCAGCTGTACACGCACCAGCGCACCTCGCGGGACACCACCGCAGTCCGGCAGCTGCGCGCCTTCGACCGCGTCCACGTCAAGGTCGGCAAGACGGCGCACGTCACCCTCAGCGTCCCCGTCCAGGACCTGCGGCACTGGGACGTGACGCGCGACCGCTGGGTCGTCGAGACCAGTGTCTACGACCTGCTCGTCGGCTCGTCGTCCCAGGACGTCCGCGCCACCGGCGTCGTGCACGTCAAGGGCGAGCGCATCCCGGCGCGCGACCTCTCCCGCAGCACGCAGGCCCAGGACTACGACGCGCAGCACGCCACCACGCTCGTCGACACGTCCAAGGCCGCCGGCACGTCGGTCGAGGCGCAGGCCGCCGGGGCGTGGGTCGCGTACGAGGACGCCGACCTCGCGCGCGCGGCGACGTTCACCGCGTCCGTCGCCCGCGCCGACGCCGGCACCGCGCACGTCCAGGTCAGGCTCGACTCGCCCACCGGGAAGCTCGTCGGGACCGCTGACGTCGCGAGCACCGGGGACAAGTACTCCTACGCCGACGTCACCGCCGCGCTCCAGGGTGCGTCCGGGCGGCACGACGTGTACCTGGTCTTCGACGCGCCCGTGCGGGTGTCGTCGTTCAGCGTCGGTCGCTGAGCGTTCCGGGTCGCCGCCGCAGCCTCGGTTGCGTGCGCGGCCTCCGAGGGGCGGGCGCGCGGTCTTCCATCCGCGCGCTCGTCCCTCGCGCGCTCCCGCCAGACCCGCCACGACCGCGCGCCCACCCCTCTCCGCCCGCTCGGCGTCCGTCCCACCTTCGCCGACGGTGACGCTGGGTTCGCCGACGGTGACGTTGCGTTTGCCGACGGTGACGTTGCGGCGCCCCGTTGCGCTGGATCGACGTCCCGTCAGTACGGCTCACGTCACCGTCGGCGAAGCCCGCGTCACCCTCGGCGAAAGCCGCGTCGCCGTCGGCGAAGCCCGCGTCACCGTCGGTGCTTCTGACGTCACCGCCGGCGAACCCGGCGTCACCGTCGGCGAACCCCGTGTCGCCGTCGGCGAAGCCCGCGTCACCGTCGGTGCTTCTGACGTCACCGTCGGCGCACCGAGCGTCGCCGTCGGCGAACGCGGGTCCGCACGCGTCGCCCCGTAGGCTCGGGGCATGAGCGTGCACCTCGTGGGCGGTGGTTGGTCGGTCGGCGTCGAGACCGACGTGTTCGGGCGGTTCGTCGAGGAGGCGGGGGAGCGGGCGAAGGCTCGAGGCTCCCGGACCGCGCGGGTCGTCGTCGTGGCCGTCCGCGACGGCGACCAGGACGAGCACGCCGCGAAGCTCCGGGCGGCCCTCCGTGCGGCCGGCGACGCGCTCGACGTCGACGTCACGGTCGCGCCTGCCGCCGTCGCCGAGGGGGAGCGTCTCCCGGACGCGGCGCTCGCCCCGGAGGGCGAGCCGGTCGACGGGATCGTCGTCGGGGGAGGGCTCACGCCCGCCTACCTCGACGCGGTCGCGCCGCAGGCGGACGCGATCCGCGCGCACGTCGTCGCGGGCGCCCCGTACCTCGGCTTCTCGGCGGGCGCCATGATCGCCCCCGACCAGGCCCTGATCGGGGGCTGGCGGATCGGGGGCGTCGAGGTGAGCCCCGAGGAC
>Ga0180221_1001038_pt1 | contig 20348 bp, 17 predicted proteins | sample eDN5th37CKraftMG_FD_151339 | JGI IMG/M metagenome (GOLD analysis project Ga0180221, IMG submission 151339) | Enriched Miracle-Growth compost microbial communities from Emeryville, California, USA - eDNA 5th pass 37_C Kraft MG (version 2) (version 2) ...
GCATCACCCATTCGCCGATGGCCATGATGAGGCCGGTCTCCTCCGCCAGCGGGATGAACACGCCCGGCGAGATCATGCCGCGGCGGGGATGGTGCCAACGGCACAGCGCCTCCATGCCCACCACTTGGCCACCGATGCGCGCCTGCGGCTGGAAGTGCAGCGTCAGCTCGCCGTGGGCGAGCGCGAGCTGAAGGTCCTGCTGAAGCGCGCGCCGCTCGCGCAGGTGATGGTCCATTGCGGCCTCGAAGAACTGGGTGTGGCCGCGGCCCTCCGCCTTGGCGCGGTAGAGCGCGGCATCCGCATTGCCGAGCAGCGCGGTCTCGTCGGCGCCGTCGTCCGGATACACGGCGACGCCGATGCTCAAGCCGACGCGGATGCGATGGCCGTCGATCTCGATGTCGCTGTCGATCGCCTCGTGCAGCCGCTCGGCCAGGGCCATCGCGACGTCGGGCTGGGGACCGCACGCGGTCACCAGGGTGAACTCGTCGCCGCCGAACCGGGCCAGGAAGGCGTCCTGCGCCGCGACACGGAAACGCTGCGCGACCTCGCACAACAGCCTGTCGCCGGCGGTGTGGCCGTAAACGTCGTTGACGTCCTTGAAGCGGTCGAGGTCGAGGCACAGCACGGCGAAGGATTGGTCCGACTGGTCGGCCTCGCGCAGCACGGAGCCGAACGCCTCCGAGAACGCGACGCGGTTGGGCAGGTCGGTGAGGCCGTCGTGATGCGCCATGTGGGCGATCTGGGCCTCCGCCCGCTTGCGGTCGGTGATGTCCTCGGAGAAGGCAATGATGTATTGCGGCTCCTGGTTCTCATCCATGACCGCGACCTTGGTCGTGTTGAGAACGCGGGTTTCGCCGCCGGGTCCGGTGACGGTGTGCTCGGTCATGATCGGCCGGCCCCGGGCGTCGAGCGCGGCGCGGTCGCGCACCATCAGCTTGTCGGCCTGCGCGGAATCGAACAGGTCCTGTGGGCGATGGCCGATCATCGCATCGCGGGCGATGTCGAAAAGCCGGCTGGCGGAGCGGTTGATGAGCGCATAGGCGCTGGTCCGCGCGTCCTTGACCGTGAGGCTCGCTGGCATGTGCTCGATCACGGTGTGCAGGAACGTGCGCATCTGCGCCAGCTCGGCATGGACGGCATCGCGCTCGCTGAGTTGGTGGAAATGCCGGAACGAGACGACGAAGCCGATCGCGCCCAGCGCCAGGAACAGCGCGAGCGACAGGCCGGCGCTCTGCATGCGCAGCGTGTCGAGGAACGCCCCCGCCGGAACGTCGATCGCGAACGCGCCCATCAGGTCGCCGAGCTTCCACCGCTCCTCGGGCTGGAGGGCGTTATGGCAATCGACGCAGCCCTGCTCCTTGGCGAAGGACGGATAGATGGTCCGCAGCATCAGCTCGCCGTTGAGCGTGGTGAACTCGGCATGGGGCTTGGCGTTCGGCTGGGACGCGAACGCCTCGATGGCCTTCGCCATGTCCGGGTCCGATGGCGGCGTGGCGATGGCGCGCCCGGCGCGACCGACCCAGCGCAGGCGGAATTCGTTGCCCGCCCCGCGCCGCTGGTTGAACATTTCGATGGCGTGGGCGCGGAACGTCGCCGGAATCGCAGCGCCGACGCCGAACTGCGAGCGGACGGCGGAATATTCCGTCACGAACGCATCGATCAGGCGGAGCGCGATGAACTTCTCCTCGCTCTTGTGCGCCTTGAACCAGTTGAGGCCGATGGCGAAGAAGCCGAGCCCGACGGCGCCAGACACCAAGGCGCAGATCGCGAGATGAACGATGAAGCCGCGGCCAGCCCGCGACGTTATGAAACGTCGAGTCCAGGAAGCATCGCTCATCCCGAAAGCCTACAGCAGCGCACGACGACCGCCGTCCTGAAATCCCGCAACTCGTTTAAATAACCGTTAGTCCGATACAACAGCGGCGCGAAAAACCGCCGATTAAACAACGGCCTTTTGCCAATTAGAAACCATCGCGCGGAGTATGGCGACAGCCGCCGCATTTGAAGCCCGGCATCGGGGTCGCTACAAGCATGGCGCCTTCGTCGTGATGAAGGCGCAGGCCGTTCTTATGGGTTCGCCTCCACTGTGCGCGCCGGCGATCAAGCTTCCGGGTCAAGGCTTATGAAGGCTCTGCCTCCGCTGGCGCGCGTGGCCGTGGCGGTCGCAGCCGCCGAAGGCGTCGCGCTCGTCGCCGCGGTCGCGCTCGGCGCCGGAGGAGAGCTCGATATCGCAGTCCATGCCGCCGCCTGGGCCGGCGTCGGCCTTCCGCTGCTCCTGCGGCTGGTGGTGCAGCCGGCGGGCGAGCGCATCGCCACATTGACGGAACAGTGCGACGAACTGCTCCACGCCCAGGACATGCTGCGGCAGCACGTCCGGGAGCGCGACGACAAGGTCGCGGCGGCCCAGCAGCGTCTGACGGAAACCATCGGCCAGCTCGACGCCGCCCTCAACAACATGGGCCAGGGGCTGTGCATGTATGATGCGGAGGACCGGCTGATCCTCTGCAACGACCGCTATCTGCGCATGTACGGTCTTTCGGCCGCTGCCGGGAAGCCGGGAACGCCTTATCGCGCCGTGCTCGCCGAGCAGATCGCGATCGACAATTTCCACCAGGACCCGGACGTCTATATCGCCAGCATCCGCAAGTCCCTGGCCGCCGGCGAAGCCTTCGAGCGGTTGGTCTCCGTCAAGAGGAAGACGGTCCGCGTCGTGGTCCAGCCGCTCGCCAACGGCGGCTGGGTCGCGACCCACGAGGATGTCACGGCGCAGCGCAGAGCCGAGGCCGACCTCGCCGATACCCGCAATTTCCTCGACACCGTGATCGAGCACGTCCCCGCGACCATTCTCGTCAAGGACGCCCGGACTCTCCGCTACGTGCTGCTCAACCGGGCGAGCCAGACATTCTTCGGCCGGCCGCGCGAGGAGCTGATCGGCAAGTCGGCGCATGACCTGTATCCGCCGCGCACCGCCGACGAAATCGAGCTGCGCGACCGGCAGATGCTGGCGAGCGCCAGCGGCGAATCCCAAAGCGTCGTGTCCGCCATAGAGACCGGCCGCGGCCTGCTGCACGTCGCCAGCCGGCGGGTCGTCCTGCGCGCGCCCGACGGCGAGCCGGCCTATCTGCTGACCGTCATCGACGACATCACAGATCGCAAGAAGGCCGAGGCTCAGATCGTCCACCTCGCCCATCACGATCCGCTCACCGGCCTGCCGAACCGCGCCGCTTTCGCCAAGAAGCTCGCGGAAGCGCTCGCCGCCGCATACGAGGCGGGCGAAGCCGTCGCGGTGATGTGCGTCGATCTCGACCGCTTCAAGGAGATCAACGACGCCCATGGCCACGCCGCCGGCGACGCCCTGCTCATGGAGGTGGCCCGCCGGCTCGGCGAGGCCGCCCACGGCGCCTTCATCGCGCGGCTCGGCGGCGACGAATTCATCATCCTGGTCACCGAAGGCGGGCAGCCGGAGACGGCGCGCGCCGTCGCGGACCGGGTGCAGCGACGGCTCGCCGAGGATTTCCACATCGACGGCAGCATCGTGCGCGCGGGATCGAGCATCGGCGTCGCCGTCTATCCGGCCGACGGCCGCGACGCGGCCACGCTGTTCGCAAACGCCGACGCCGCGCTCTATCGCTCCAAGGAGGAAGGCCGCGGCCTCACGCGCTTCTTCGCGCCGGAGATGGGCGAGCGGCTGCGCCAGCGGCGCGCGCTCCAGCTCGACCTCCAGGCCGCCATCGCGAACGGACAGCTTGCGCTGCGCTATCAGCCGGTGGCCCGGGCGGACGGCGAGGTCGTCGGCTTCGAGGCCCTGCCCTGCTGGCGCCATCCGGAGCGCGGGGTTCTCGAGCCCGCCACGTTCATGCCGCTCGCCGAGGAGAGCAGCCTCATCGTCGTCCTCGGCGAGTGGATGCTGGGGCAGGCCTGCCGCGAGGCGGCGTCCTGGCCGTGGCCGCTGACCGTGGCCGTGAGATTGTCGCCGATGCAGTTCCGCTATTGTGACGTGCCGAACCTCGTCCACGCCACGCTGATCGAAACCGGCCTGTCGCCGCAGCGGCTGGAGCTCGAAGTCTCGGGGACCACGATCGCCGACGACGTGCCGCGCACCCTCGCCGTGCTGCGCCGGCTCAAGACTCTGGGCGTGCGCGTGGCGCTCGGCGCGTTCGGCGGCGGCCGCTCCTCGCTCGTGTATTTGCGCTCGTTCCCGTTCGATGCCATCCGGATCGACCGCACCGTCGTCGCCGACGCCGCGCATCAGCCTCGCGCCGCCGCCGTGGTCCGCGCCGCCATCGGACTCGGCCGCGAGCTTGCCGTGCCGGTGACCGCCGAGGGCGTGGAGACCGGCGAGCAGTTCGCGTTCCTGTGTGCCCAGGCCTGCGACCGGATGCAGGGCCGCCTGATCGGCGAGCCGCGTCCGATCGGCGATTACGTCCACAGCCTCGACTGCGGACGCCAGGCGTTGCCCATCGCCTCGGCCGGCTAGACAAGCGGCGCCGGCGCGGCTCCGTCGTTATGGGGGCCATGCGCCGGCGACGCGGCGCTTTTCACGCCCCCGGCCCGCTGCTAGCTTCCCTCCCGAACCATCAGCCTCCGGGGGAAAACCTGCCCATGCCGCGCGTCGCCGTCGCCACTCCGTATTTCGACTTCTTTCCCGATCTCAAGGCCGAGCTGGTCGCCAAATATCCCGACACCAAGTTCCGCCCCCACCGCAAGCCCTTCTCCGAGGACGAGCTGATCGACTTCCTCAAGGGCTACGACACTGCGCTGATCGGCCTCGACCGCTTCACCGACCGGGTCTGCAAGGCGCTGCCGGAGCTGAAGGTGATCTCGCTGTGCTCGGCCGGCGTCGATCACATCGATCCGGCGATCCTCAACAAGTACGGCATCAAGATGTGGTGGGCCGCCGGCATCAACAAAGTGTCGGTCTCGGAGCTCGCCGTCTGCTACATGGTGTTCACCATCCGCCGCGTGCATTTCTTCTCGCAAATCCTCGCGCGCGGCGAGTGGAAGGGGCCGATCGGCCCGGCCGAGGACCTGCGCGGCCACACCGTGGGCATCCACGGCTGCGGCCACATCGGCAAGGAAGTGGTGAAGCTGCTGCAGCCCTACGGCGTGAAGATCCTCGCCTGCGACCGCGTCGATTTCTCTGACTTCTACAAGGAGTGGGGCGTCGAGAAGGTCGACCAGGACGAGCTCTGGGCGCGCTCGGACGTGGTCACCATCCATCTGTCGCGCAACGCCACCACCATCGGCCTCTACGACGCCAAGGCGCTCGACAAGATGAAGAAGGGCGCGATCCTCATCAACTGCGCGCGCGGCAGCATGGTGGACGAGGCTGCGCTCAAGGAGCGGCTCGAAAGCGGCCACATCGCCGGTGCGGCGTTCGACGTGTTCCACGTCGAGCCGGCCAACGGCAACCCGCTGCTCGAAGTGCCGAACTTCTTCGGCTCGCCCCACATCGGCGCGACCACCAAGGACTCCTGGCGCGCCATGCTCCGCTCCGGCATGCGCGGCATCACCGATGCCTACGAGCCGAAGCCCGGCGTCTATCCGTTCGATTAGCCGTTTAACTGCGACGCGCCGGTCGCTTTCCGCCACAGCCGGCGCACGGCATAGGCAAAGCGGGTCATGCGCGCCTCGATGATCTCGTCCGTCGCGCTGCGCCACCAGCCGCGATAGATCGCGCCGTACATGAACCAGACCACCAGCGAGGTCGCGAGGACGGCAAAGGCCGCGTCGCTGAAGAAATGCCCCCCGGCGCTGATGCGCACGAAGGCGTTCACCGCCGTGAACACCAGCGCCGCGGCGAAGGCCGCCGCGCGATAGGGCGACGGCGCGAGCAGCGCGGGAGCCATGGTCCAGGCGGCCGCCGAGACCTCGCCGGAGAAGAATGAGCAGTTCCTGCGGCAGGCGCCGGTCGGGTCCGACCAGGGCACGAACGGCGACGGGCCGTTGAACTGCGTCACCTGGACCGGCCGCGGCCGCGACCAGTGCTCCTTGAACACCACATTGGCGAGGAGGCCCGGCCCCAGCGCATAAGTCAGCGAGAGGAACAACATGGCGCGGCCGGAGAACATCAGGGGTAGCTCCGGGCGCATGAACTTGACGACGACGGCGAGCAGCAGGCCGACGCCGAACAGCATGTCCACGGCGCGGTTGAGATTGCGCAGTCGCACCACCGTCGGGTCGATGGCGAGCGGGAAGCTGCGGGTGGCGGCATCGTAGAAATGCTCCGAGATATGCAGGTCGAGGCCCGGAAAAAAGGCGAAGACCGCACCCACGACCAGGAGACCGGCGAGGATCAGGGAGAGGCAGAGCTTGAACGGGTTCTTCCCGGGCGTCATGCGCGGGAGTGATAGGCAAAGTTGCAGGCTTTGTCAGGTCAAAGATGGCCATGGTGCGGGCGGCCGGACTCGAACCGGCACGGGGATAACCCCAACGGATTTTAAGTCCGGTGCGTCTACCGATTCCGCCACGCCCGCGACGGGCGGCACTGTAGCCGCCGTCGATTCCGCCGCCAACCGCCTAGTCGCCGAGGCCGCTGATCGGCGGGCGGAACGCGAGCCCGGTGTCCCAGGGAAAGAAGATCCAGGTGTCCTGGGACACTTCGGTGATGAACGTGTCGACCAGCGGCCGGCCCATGGGCTTGGCGAACACCGTGGCGAAATGCGCGTTGGGGAGAAGGTTTCGCACCACGCGCGCGGTCCGGCCGGTATCGACGAGATCGTCGACGATCAGCACGCCCTTGCCGCTGCTGCCGAGATTGCGGATGTTGTCCGCGACCGTCTTGAGCACCTTGAGCTCGCCCTGAGTCTGGTGGCTGTAGCTCGCGATGCAGACCGTTTCGATCAGGCGGATGCCGAGTTCGCGCGCCACGATCGCCGCCGGCACGAGGCCGCCGCGCGTCACGGCGACGATCGCCTGGAACGGTCCGACACCGGAGAGCCGCCAAGCCAATGCCCGGGCATCGCGGTGAAACTCGTCCCACGACACCGGAAAGTTCTTCTCCCCCGTCGGCTCGGCCATTTTCCCACGTAATCCTATTGCTGCTGCTGTTGCTGCCGAAGCGCCGCCTTGACGCGGGACAGCATGTCCTCGACTTGGCGCTTCACCGCCGCGAGCCGGTCCGCGTCGCGCGAGCGCACGACGATGTTGGTGTTCGGCCGCTCGCCATCGAAGAAGGGATAGCTGCCGATGATGACGTCCGGGTTGGACTTGGCGATCTCGCCGAGCGGCGTGCCCACGTCGCCCTCGCGCGCGTCGGCGCGCACCGTCTCCGCCAGCATCTTCCGGCCGGTCCGGAGCTTGCCGGAGACCGCGTCGAGCATCGACTGCATGATCGCCGGCACGCCGGCCATCACGATGACGTTGCCGATCCAGAAGCCCGGCGCGGTGGAAATCCTGTTCTCGACCAGCTCGGCGCCGGCGGGAATCCGCGCCATGCGCAGCCGCGCCTCGTTGAGCTCCAGGGTCGGCGTGCGCTGTCGGAACAGGGCGAGCGCGCGCGGGTCGACGTCGATCGGCACGCCGAACGCCTTGGCCACGCTGTCGGCGGTGATGTCGTCGTGAGTCGGGCCGATGCCGCCGGTGGTGAAGACGTAGGTGTAGCGGGTCCGCAGCGCATTGAGCGCGGCGACGATCTCGTCCTCGACGTCCGGCACAACGCGCACCTCGCGCAAGTCGATGCCGATGGCGGTGAGGTATTCCGCGATAAAGCCGATGTTCTTGTCCTTGGTGCGGCCGGACAGGATTTCGTCGCCGATCACCAGCAGCCCGGCCGTGACGATCTCGTGGTCGTCGGTCTGTTCACTCATCGTCGATGCTCCAACCGCGACAGCCTCTAGCCCGGCGGACCACCGCGCTCAAGCGCCCGTGCGGCGGCGCCGCGTCGGCGCTGTCACCATAGTCATTTTCCGCCTAAAATAGAGGCAAACTTTCCCGAATTCTTGGAAATTCACAGGCTTAGGCTTCGCCGCTCCCTGCTTTGACGATGGCCTAAGCTTTGCAGGATAACTCGATACGTGAGGGGTTGTGTGGCTGGGACGGTGATGTCGATCTCCTTCGACGAGATGCGAACCCCGGACGGGGCGGTTCGTCCCGCCTATGCCGCGCTCCAGGAGTGGCTCCACAGCGTCCCTCCCGACATCCTCGACCTGCGCCGGCGCGAAGCCGAGGTCATCTTCCGCCGCATCGGCATCACCTTCGCGGTCTATGGCGAGGCGGACGCTGGCGAGCGACTCATTCCGTTCGACGTGCTGCCGCGCATCCTCATGGCTTCCGAATGGGACACCCTGCGCCGCGGGCTGGAACAGCGCGTGCGCACCCTCAACGCCTACATCAAGGATGTGTACGGCCGCCGCGAAATCCTGAAGGCCGGCATCGTCCCTGAAGACCTGGTGTTCCAGAACCCGGTATTCCGGCCGGAGATGAACGGCCAGAAGGTGCCGCACGACATTTACGTCCATATCGCCGGCATCGACGTGGTGCGCATCGACGCCGACACCTTCTACGTGCTGGAGGATAACGCGCGCACGCCCTCCGGCGTGTCCTACATGCTCGAGAACCGCGAGATCATGATGCGGCTGTTCCCCGAGCTGTTCTCGCGCCACCGCATCGCGCCCGTCGAGCACTATCCCGACGAGCTGCTGGCGACGCTGAAATCCGTGGCTCCCACCACCGCTTCCGCCGATCCGACCGTGGTGCTGCTCTCGCCGGGCATCTACAACTCGGCGTACTATGAGCACTCCTTCCTTGCCGACCACCTCGGCATCGAGCTGGTCGAGGGCCGCGATCTTCTGGTCAAGGGCGACGTCGTCTACATGCGCACGACGGAAGGGCTGAAGCGGGTTGACGTGATCTACCGCCGCATCGACGACGACTTCCTCGATCCCCTCGCCTTCCGGCCCGACAGCGCGCTCGGGGTGCCCGGGCTGATGTCGGCCTATCAGGCCGGCAACGTCACGCTCGCCAACGCGGTCGGCACCGGCATCGCCGACGACAAGGCGATCTACAGCTACATGCCGGAAATCATGCGCTTCTTCCTCGGCGAGGAGCCGATCCTCAAGAACGTGCCGACCTGGCGCTGCCGCGAGCCGGAACACCTCGCCTACGTGCTCGACAACATCGAGGAGCTGGTCGTCAAGGAGGTCCACGGCTCCGGCGGCTACGGCATGCTGATCGGCCCGCGCTCCGACAAGGCCGCCATCGCCGCGTTCCGCGCCAAGCTGAAGGCGCGCCCGGGAAATTTCATCGCCCAGCCGACCCTTGCGCTCTCGACCTGCCCGACCTGCGTCGACGAAGGAATCGCGCCGCGCCACGTCGATCTGCGGCCGTTCGTGCTGACGGGCCGCGAGCGCATCGCGATCGTTCCCGGCGGGCTGACGCGCGTCGCGCTGAAGAAGGGCTCCCTGGTGGTGAATTCGAGCCAGGGCGGCGGCACCAAGGATACCTGGGTGCTGCACGCATGACGCAACGGGGCTGACATGCTGTCACGGACCGCCGACAACCTTTATTGGCTGGCGCGTTACGTCGAGCGCGCCGAATATCTCGCCCGCATCCTCGAAGCGACCCAGCGGCTGGCCACGCTTCCGCTCAACTACATCGGCACCTCGAACGAATGGACCTCGACGGTGGCGACGGCGGGCTGCGCCAGCGCGTTCTTCGCCAACTACGACGAGGCCAACGAGGAGAACGTCACCGAGTTCCTGGCGTTCTCGAGCGCCAACCCGTCCTCCATCCGCTCCTGCTTCGAAGCGGCGCGCACCAACGCGCGCGCCGTGCGCACCGCGCTGACGGTCGAGATGTGGGACGCCATCAACGGCGCCTGGCTGGAGCTGAAGCGGTTCGGCAACGGCGCGACCTCGCGCGACGAGCTGATGCGCTTCCTGCGCTGGGTGCAGAACACCTCGATGCTGTTCGACGGCTCGGCCTACCGCACCATGCTGCGCAACGACGCCTATTGGTTCTCGCGGCTCGGCGTGTTCCAGGAGCGCGCCGACAACACCGCGCGCATCCTCGATGTGAAATATCACCTCCTGCTGCCGGCGGCGGAGCACGTCGGCGGTCCGCTCGACTATTTCCAGTGGGCGGCGATCCTGCGCTCGGTCTCGGCGCTCACCGCCTATCACTGGGTCTATCGCGACAGCGTCAAGCCGTGGCTGATCGCCGACCTCCTGATCCTCAACGACCAGATGCCGCGCTCGCTGGCGAGCTGCTACTCAAACCTGGTCAGCCATCTCGACCAGATCGCCCGCGCCTACGGCCGCCAGGGTCCGACGCAGCGCCAGGCCCGCGCCATCCGCGCCCGGCTCGAGAACAGCCGGATGGACGACATCTTCCAGTCCGGCCTGCACGAGTTCATCACCGAGTTCGTGGCCGATAACAACCGCCTCGGAACGGCGATCTCGGAACAGTATTTGAACTGACGCCGTGGACAACGGCGCGCCGATGGCAATGATGGCGGCATGCGCATCCAGATCGCCCACGAGACCCGCTATCGGTACGACGAGCCGCCCCGGGGGGTGATCCAGACCCTGCGCCTGACGCCGCGCAACCACGAAGGACAATTCGTGAACGACTGGCGCATCGACGTGTCGGCAGATTGCAGGCTTCACCGCCAGGAGGATGCGTTCGGCAACATCACCCATGTCTTCACCGCCGACGGTCCGTTCAGCGAGCTTGTCATCACCGTCGAGGGCGACGTGGAGACGCGCGACACCGACGGCGTGGTCCAGGGCTCCGTGGAGAAATTCCCGCCGAGCCTGTTCCTGCGCGAAACGCCGCTGACGGAGCCGAACGAGGCCATCGCCGCCCTCGCCGAGGAGGTCCGCGCCGACAGCGGCGCCAGCGAACTCGACCGGCTGCACGCTCTCCTGACGCGGCTCCATGAGACGATGGCCTTCGACCCCGAGCCGACCCACCCCGGCACCACCGCCGCCGAAGCCTTCGCCCTCAAGCGCGGGGTGTGCCAGGACCTGAGCCACATCTTCATCGCCGCCGCGCGCTGCCTCGGTATTCCGGCGCGCTACATCGGGGGCTACTACCGGCGCGCCGACCTGGTGCAGCAGGAGGCCGGCCATGCCTGGGCCGAGGCTTTCGTGCCCGGACTAGGCTGGGTCGGATTCGACCCGACCCATGGCGTCTGCCCCGGCGAAGCCCACGTGCGCGTCGCCTTGGGGCTCGACTACCTCGGCGCGGCTCCGGTGCGCGGCACACGCTACGGCGGTGGCAGCGAAGCCATGACCGTCGCGATCCATATCGCGCAAGCGCAATATCAATCCCAGAGCTAGAGGCGGCGTTGCAGCCACAGGGGCGCCCTCGCTATAACGTCGGGGTCAATTCGGGGGCCGACGGCATGACGTATTGTTGCGGGATTCTGGTGCGCGACGGCCTAGTCATGATCGCCGACACGCGCACCAATGCGGGCCTCGACAACGTCGCCACCTTCCGCAAGCTGCACCTGTTCCGGCGGCCGGGCGAGCGCATCATGGCGATCGCCTCGGCGGGCAATCTGTCGCTGACGCAATCCGTCATCAGCATGCTCAACGAGGGCTTCGAGGGCCCGGACGGCGGCGAGCGCGAGACCCTGCTCAACGCGCCGACCATGTTCCAGGCGGCGCAGCGCATCGGCCGCGCCGTCCGCGACCTGCACAGGATCGAGGGAGACGCGCTCGAAGCGTCGGACGTGAAGTTCGACCTGTCATTCCTGTTCGGCGGGCAGATCCGCGGCGGGCCGCTGCGCCTGTTCATGATCTACTCGGCCGGCAATTTCATCGAGTGCACCACCGACACGCCTTATCTGCAGATCGGCGAGCACAAATACGGCAAGCCGGTGCTCGATCGCGCCATCACCTACGACATCAACCTCTACGACGCGCTCAAGATCGGCCTTGTCTCCGTGGACTCGACCATGCGCTCCAACCTCAGCGTTGGCATGCCGCTCGACATTCTGGTGGTGCGGCGCGACAACTGCGACCCCGAGCTCATCTACCGTATCGAGCCGGGCGAGCCTTATTTCCACGACCTGCGCGAGCGCTGGTCGGCGGCGCTGCGCGCCGCGCACAACAACATCCCCCGGCCGCCCTACGTCACCGAAACAGGCTGAATGACAGCCATGGCCCGGGAGGAAACCAGCCACCGGATCGCGCTCGTCACCGGCGCCGGGACCGGCATCGGCCGTGCCGTCTCGCTCGCCCTGATGAAGGCAGGCTTCGCCGTGGTCCTGGCGGGCCGGCGCGCCGACAAGCTCGAGGAGGTCGCGCGCGAGGGCGCCGCGATCGGGATGCGGTCGCTGTGCGTGCCCGCGGACGTGGCCGACCCCGCCGCGGTCAGGATGCTGTTCGCCAAGACGATGGATGCGTTCGGCCGGCTCGATCTTCTGTTCAACAATGCCGGCATCGGCACCGCGGCGATACCGCTTGAGGAGGTGCCGCTCGATACCTGGAAGGCCGTGGTCGACACCAACCTCACCGGCGCATTCCTGTGCACGCAGGAGGCGTTCCGCATCATGAAGGACCAGACGCCGCGCGGCGGCCGCATCATCAACAACGGCTCGATCTCGGCCCACGCGCCGCGGCCGCTCTCGGTCGCCTATACCGCGACCAAGCACGCCGTCACCGGCCTCACCAAGTCGACCGCGCTCGACGGCCGCGCCTACGACATCGCTTGCGGCCAGATCGACATCGGCAACGCCGCAACCCCGTTGACCGACCGCATGGCCTCCGGTCCCGGCTTGCTCCAGCCGAACGGAGACCGGATGATCGAACCGCGCATGGACGTGGCGCAGGTCGCGGACGCGGTGGTCTACATGGCGAACCTGCCACTCACCGCCAACGTGCTGTTCATGACGGTGATGGCGACCAAAATGCCGTTTGTCGGGAGGGGATGATGCACAGATTGATCGCGCTTGCCTTGCTGGCGGCGCTTATCGCGACAGGAGCGGCGGCGCAGAACTATCCGACGCGGGCCGTGAAGATCGTCATCGGCCTGCCGGCCGGGGGCGGCGCGGACATCATCGCACGCTATTTCGCCGACAAGCTGCACGCGGCGCTTGGCCAGCCGGTCGTCGTCGAGAACAAGCCCGGGGCGGGCGGCAACATCGCCACGGAGGCCGTCGCCCATGCCGAGCCCGACGGCTACACGCTCCTGTTCTCCACCAGCAACCCGCTCACCGGCAACCTGGTGCTCTACAAAAACCTGCCGTTCACCATCGACGACTTCGCGCCGATCACCACGCTTGGCGAAGGCGCCTTTGCCCTGGCGGTCAACGGCAAGGGACCGTTCAAGTCGCTTGGCGAGCTCTCCGCCTACCTGAAGCAGAAAAACGGCGCCGCCGCGTTCGGCTCGCCGACCACGATCTCGCTCGCCGCGGCGCAGCTCTACCTGAGCGGCATCGGCGCCAACGCGCGGCTGGTGCGCTACAGGTCGTCGGCGCAGGCGCTGACCGACCTCAAGGCCGGGGAGATCGATTTCTTCTTCATCGATACCACCGGGGCAATGGGGCCGGCGAAGCGCGGCGACATCCGGCTGCTCGGCGTGACCACGACGACGCGCAGCAGGGCGTTCGCCGACGTGCCGACCATGCAGCAGGAAGGCATCGCCGATCTGGATCTCAGCTCCTGGTTCGGCATTTTCGCTCCGGCCAAGACGCCGAAACCCATCCGCGACAAGCTCGAAGCCACGCTCAACGACATCGTCGCCCGGCCGGAGACCGCCGACTATCTCGCCGGCATCGCCATCGACGCGCTTCCCGGCTCGCCGGAGCGGCTGATGGATCTCGTCCGCCGCCAGACCGAGACGTACCGCACGCTCTACGAGGCTGGGAAGCTCAACGCCGCCGATTGAGATCACGTCCCGTTTCGGTCAATGCAGGCGGAAGACTCCGTCCACGGCCTTGAGCTCGGCCGGCGTGATCAGCTTGGAATGGGCCACGGTGACGGAATGCAGCGGACCCTCCAGCTTGGACTGCCAGAATTCGAGGAAGCGCTGGAGCTCGGGAAATTCGGGATACAGATCGTAGTGCTGCCAGATATAGCTTTGCAGGAGCCAGTGATGGTCGGGCCGCCGGTACAGGATTTCGGCGGTGGTCAGGCCATAGCCCTGAAGCTGCCGTTTGAAGTCGTTCGATACCATCGTCATCGAATCCTCCATTACCAGTCAGGAAATTCTCCCGGCGTCCAACCGTTCATTGCAAGCTCAAAAAATGAATTAATTGTGTAATTTCAATGCTTTATCAGCATATGACCAAGACTGCTGCCAGGACTGGCTACAATTTGGATAAAGAGACCGCTTCGAGCGCGATTTCCATTAACTATTATAGATCAATGGGTTGCAGCTTTTGCTAGCACTCCAGGAAAACGAGTGCTAAAAATTTTGAGGCGCCCTCTTGCGAGCCTGCATCCGCCGACTATGTGCCGCTCGGGCGGCCTTTCGGGGAGAGTTCGTTGGGGCTGCCTTTAGCCATTCCATTCGGAAAAATCTAGGAGGACAGCATGAAGTTCCGCCCGCTTCACGACCGCGTCGTCGTCAAGCGCATCGACGCCGAGGAAAAGACCGCCGGCGGGATCATCATCCCTGATACGGCCAAGGAGAAGCCGCAGCAGGGCGAAGTCATTGCCGTCGGCCCGGGCGGCCGCGACGAGAACGGCAAGCTCGTTCCGATCGACGTCAAGGTCGGGGACCGCATCCTGTTCGGCAAGTGGTCCGGCACCGAGGTCAAGATCGACGGCGTGGAATATCTCATCATGAAAGAGAGCGACATCATGGGCGTTCTCGAGGGCGAGGTCGCCAAGAAGAAGGCCGCGTAAGCCGCAACGTTTCAACGGAGATCATCCACCATGTCTGCCAAGGAAGTACGTTTTTCGGTCGATGCGCGCGACAAGATGCTGCGCGGCGTCGACATTCTCGCCAACGCCGTGAAGGTGACGCTCGGTCCCAAGGGCCGTAACGTCGTGCTCGACAAATCGTTCGGCGCTCCCCGCATCACCAAGGACGGCGTCACCGTCGCCAAGGAGATCGAGCTCGACGACAAGTTCGAGAACATGGGCGCGCAGATGGTGCGCGAGGTGGCCTCGAAGACCAACGACAACGCCGGCGACGGCACCACCACCGCCACCGTGCTCGCCCAGGCCATCGTCCGCGAGGGCGCCAAGTCGGTCGCCGCCGGCATGAATCCGATGGACCTCAAGCGCGGCATCGACATCGCGGTCGCCGCGGTCATCAAGGACATCGAGAAGCGCGCCAAGAAGGTCTCGTCCTCCGCCGAGGTCGCGCAGGTCGGCACCATCTCGGCCAACGGCGACAAGACCATCGGCAAGATGATCGCCGAGGCGATGCAGAAGGTCGGCAACGAGGGCGTCATCACGGTCGAGGAGGCCAAGGCGCTCGAGACCGACGTCGAGATCGTCGAGGGCATGCAGTTCGACCGCGGCTATCTCTCGCCCTACTTCATCACCAACGCCGAGAAGATGACCGCCGAGCTCGAGGACGCCTACATCCTCCTGCACGAAAAGAAGCTCACCGCGCTGCAGGCCATGCTGCCGGTGCTCGAAGCGGTGGTGCAGAGCGGCAGGCCGCTCGTCATCGTCGCGGAGGACATCGAGGGCGAGGCGCTCGCCACCCTCGTCGTCAACAAGCTGCGCGGCGGCCTCAAGGTCGCGGCGGTGAAGGCTCCGGGCTTCGGCGACCGCCGCAAGGCCATGCTGGAGGACATCGCGATCCTGACCGGCGGCCAGCTCATCTCCGAGGACCTCGGCATCAAGCTTGAGAACGTGACCCTCGCCATGCTCGGCCGCGCCAAGAAGGTCGTGATCGAGAAGGAGAAGACCACGATCGTCGACGGCGCCGGCAAGAAGAAGGACATCGAGGCCCGCGTCTCCCAGATCAAGCAGCAGATCGAGGAGACCACCTCGGACTACGACCGCGAGAAGCTGCAGGAGCGCCTCGCCAAGCTCGCGGGCGGCGTCGCGGTGATCCGCGTCGGCGGCGCGACCGAGGTCGAAGTCAAGGAGAAGAAGGACCGCGTGGACGACGCGCTCAACGCCACCCGCGCGGCGGTCGAGGAAGGCATCGTGCCGGGCGGCGGCACCGCGCTGCTGCGCGCCAAGAAGGCGGTGGGCAAGATCACCGACTCCAACCCCGACGTGCAGGCCGGCATCAACATCGTGCTCCGCGCCATCGAGGCGCCGGCGCGCCAGATCGCCGAGAACGCCGGCGTCGAGGGCTCGATCGTGGTCGGCAAGATCCTCGAGAACAAGTCGGAGACCTTCGGCTTCGACGCCCAGAACGAGGAGTACGTCGATCTCGTCGAGAAGGGCATCATCGACCCGGCCAAGGTGGTGCGCCGCGCGCTGCAGGACGCAAGCTCCGTCGCCGGCCTCCTGGTGACCACGGAAGCCATGGTCGCCGACCTGCCGAAGGACAAGAACGCGGGCGCGCACGCCGGCCACGACCACGGCATGGGCGGCATGGGCGGAGGCATGGGGTTCTAAGCCCCGTCCGATCCGGACCGAAACGAGGGCGCGGCTCCGGCCGCGCCCTTTTTTGCCTGTTTGCATGCGCGCGACCCGGCGCTTTCCGGGAACAAGCTACCGCGATACGGGTTACCTCAACGGGTTTCCTGCGGGCTGGGGCGTTTCGGAGGACGACCGCATGCGACCTCTCATCAGCCTGGCGGCAGGCACTCTGCTGGTCGCGGCCGGCGCGCTCGCCGGCGTGCCCGGCAGCGCCGCGCCCCGTCTCGCGCAAGGCAACACCCCGGGCATATCCAGCCACCGCACCATCAACCTCACCGAAGAAGACCGCCACACCATCCGCGAGATCGTGCTGAAGGACGCCGACGCGCCCAAGGCGCCCGCCGGCACCAAGGCCGAGATCGGCGATATCGCGCCGCAAGGAATTCCCACCCATCCCTTCCCGGAGGCGGTGGCGACAAAAATCCCGGCGCTGAAGACGCACACCTATTTCGTCAACGGCGACCAGATCGTGGTGGTGGACAGCAAGGACGGCAAGATCGCCGACATCGTCAAGGCCACCGAGTAGCGGCCATCGCGCCGCAGTCCCGCATCAATTCGTCGGCGCGCGAAAGCGTAGCGTGCGCGGAGCAATCGGCGTGCGGGCAGGCGCGCAAATCCCACCAAAATTTAATGCTCGCTACGGGTCCCGCTTCGCCTTTGGCCGCGCACCTGCCACATTCGCATGTGGAACCAGCGTTTCCGGTCCGCCGCGCCGCCCCAGGAGACCCGTCTCGTGAAAAGCACCTTATCGACCCTCGCCCTGATCTGGCGGCTCGCCAGCCCCTACTTCCGGTCGGACGACAAATGGATGGGACGGCTGCTGCTCGGCGCCGTCATCGCCATCGAGCTCAGCCTGGTCGCGATCAACGTCCTGCTCAATGCCTGGAATAACCGCTTCTACACCGCGCTGCAGAATCGCAACTGGAACAGCTTCGTCTACGAGCTCGGCTATTTCTGCGTGCTCGCGGTCGTCTTCATCGTGCTCGCGGTCTATCAGCTCTATCTCAACCAGTGGCTCCAGATCCGGTGGCGACGGTTTCTCACCGAGCGCTATCTCTCGGCCTGGATCGACAACGGCACGCACTACCGCATGCAGCTCGTCGGCGAGGCGGCCGACAACCCGGACCAGCGCATCGCCGACGACCTCCAGCGCTTCGTCGAGCAGACGCTGTCGATCGGCATCGGGCTCCTGAGTTCGGTCGTCACGCTCGGCTCGTTCGTGGTCATCCTGTGGGGACTCTCGGACGACGCGCCGCTGACCATCGCCGGCCACGTCGTTCCGATCCCCGGCTATCTGGTCTGGGCCGCGCTTTTCTATGCCGTCGCTGGCACCTGGATCACGCACCTGATCGGCCGGCCGCTGATCGCGCTCAATTTCGACCAGCAGCGCTACGAGGCGGATTTCCGCTTCAACCTCGTGCGCGTGCGCGAGAACGCCGAACAGATCGCGCTGCTCGGCGGCGAGGCCGCCGAGCGCCGCCGCCTGCTGGAGCGCTTCGCCGCGGTGATGGGCAACTGGTACGCGATCATGACGCAGCAGAAGCGGCTCACGTCCTTCACCTCGGGCTACGGCCAGGTGTCCAGCGTGTTTCCCTTCATCGTCATCAGTCCGGCCTATTTCGCCGGCGCGATCCAGCTCGGCGAACTGATGCAGACCGCATCGGCGTTCGGCAGCGTGCAGTCGGCGCTGTCGTTCTTCGTCACCGCCTACCGCAGCATCGCCGAATGGCGCTCGGTGCTCGCCCGTCTCGACGGCTTCGAGACCTCGGTCGCGGCCGGGCGCGCCGCCGGCGGCCTGCCGCCCATGCGCGAGGCCGCCGACGCGCCGGCGCTCGGCATCCGCGATCTCGACCTGCGGCTGCCGGACGGGCGTCCGCTCGGCGCGACCGCGGACCTCGCCATCAAGCCGCGCGAACGCGTGCTGGTGGGCGGGCCATCGGGCGCGGGCAAGTCGACGCTGTTCCGCGCCATCGCCGGCATCTGGCCGTTCGGCACCGGCCGCATTGCGGTGCCGCGCGGCGCGCGGCTGATGGTGCTGCCGCAGCGGCCGTATCTTCCCATCGGCCCGCTCCACGCCGCCGTCACCTATCCCGCGCCGCCGGAGGCGTTCGACCGCGACGCGGTGCGCGAGGCCGTGGGCGCCGTCGGACTGCCGGCGCTGGCGGACCGGCTCGACGAGGACGCGCACTGGAACCGCATGCTGTCCCCCGGCGAGCAGCAGCGGCTCGGCATCGCCCGCGCATTGCTGCACGCGCCGGACTACCTGCTGCTCGACGAGGCCACCGCCTCGCTCGACGAGCCGGCGGAGGCGACGCTCTACAAGCTGCTCATCGAGCGGCTGCCCGGCGCCGCCATCGTTTCCATCAGCCACCGCTCCACGCTTGCCGCGTTCCATCCGCGCCGGCTGGAGTTCACGCCCGAGCACGGCCGCTTCCGCGTGCGCGAGGCCGCGCCCGCCCAATCGTAATGCCGGCGTCGGCGGCGACTCGCCGCCGCTCGCAAAAAAAGCGGCAGCCCGTAGGCTGCCGCTGCATGGCGTTGGTTGTGATCGAGGCGGCTTACTTGAGGCTCGCCAGGGTCAGGTCGAAGGAGAGCTTGGCCACGAATGTGGCGTCGCACCAATTCGATTCGGGCAGACCGCTCGAACCGATCGCGGCGTTCTGGGCGCCCGTGAAGGTGGCGCAATCGGCCTTCGACATATCCGTGTCGTAGTAACGCAGGTCGAGGGTGAACACCTTCCAGGTGAAGCCGACACCGACGTTCCAGGTATCGTAGTCGTTCAGCGCGATCGAGCCGAGGATGGCGTCAGTCGTACCGAGGAACTGCGTGCCGAACTCACCCGACACGTACCAGCCGACCTGGCCTGCGAACAGCGCGTAAGCCGCCGGAGCCGTGAACTTGGCGGTGCCCGACACGTAGGTGCCGGAGGCGCCCTGGTTCAGGATGTTCGGCGTGGTGAAGACGTTGAAGCCGAGCGCCCACTGGTCGTTGATGGTCCAGGTGCCCTTGGCGTAGACCTCCCAGAAGCTCCAGTCCGCCTTCTCGGCAAACCCGTTCGGCAGCGCCGGGGCGCAGGTCGGATCGCCGAAGCCGAAGCACTGGCCACCCGGATAGTAGTAGTACCAGTAGCCGAAATCGAGGGCGAGCGGGCCGAAGGTCGGGCGGACGCCGCCGTAGAAATCGATCTCCGCCGCGGCGCGGTTCGGGAAGCTGATGCTCTCGCCCGAGATGCCGCCGTACCACTGCAGCGTCGGCAGCGAGTTATAGCGCAGCTCGGTATAGGCGTTGACCGACGGCCGGTGATTCGACTGGGTGATGCCGCGGAAGATGTAGTCCGACGCAAGACCGCCGCCGAAGGCGATGTCCCACGGGCTCGGCGGGGGCGCGGCCTTGACCGGCATCTTCAAATCGGCGGCGAACGCTGAGGTCGCAAGCGCGACCACTGCGGCCGCGGTCAACAAAAGTCTTTTCATCAACAGCCCCTGTTACCTGACCCGACCCGTCGTTGGGTGGGCTTGACGCATGCTGCAGGCGCGCGGGCCCGAGCCATGCGAAAACGATGTGTTGATTAATGATGGGCTGTCACAGAGCCGCAAGATTATTCAGGTCGCAATTGCTGCTCTTTTAGGCAAAGCGGGTTGAAATCCTTGAATCCTTTCAGGCTGTTGCGTGGCCGCAACACACTCCAGCGACAGCCCTGTTGATAACAGCACAATAAAAAGCCCCGCGCTGCGGCGCGGGGCGCTTGGAGGAATGCCGGCGCGGCTTATCAGCTCTGGCTTTCGCCCGGCGAGGTCGATTCGGCATCCGTCGCGGGCGGGGCGCTCTCGGGGGCCGGCGCGG